>Ga0206818_1027_pt1 | contig 55473 bp, 41 predicted proteins | sample Alteio_BWOrgCont_86_FD_152881 | JGI IMG/M metagenome (GOLD analysis project Ga0206818, IMG submission 152881) | Enriched cells from forest soil in Barre Woods Harvard Forest LTER site, Petersham, Massachusetts, United States -... | ecosystem: Environmental > Terrestrial > Soil > Temperate forest >...
TGAAACAACGGCCATTAATATCAAAAACCCGGCGATGGAAATCAACATTATTCCCCGCGTATTTGTCCTTTTAAATTCCATATAATTCTCCTTTGACGATAAGGGCGTTATTTTCAGTTGAAATCTCCGACACTTTAAAATCTGTCCGGTTTTCCAAGAGATAAATATCATTTAAAACTTCGGCCATATCTGTTTCATTTGAGAATTTCTCTACATTTATAGTTAAGGGCAATCCTTTGACGTTCCTGAATCCTGTAGCCACATAATAGTCTTCAATATTCTCATTTTCCTTTGCTTGGACGCCAAAAGCGATGTCCATTTGCGTCCCGCTGTAGGTTTCAAACATCTTTGTTTCATTAACAAAAAAAGTGAACGCATTTGAGATGGACTTGGGGACATTCTTCTTAAACCTTTGTTTTTGGTCCACTTCCCCGGAAAGCGCCGAATTCTCGGACATGATCTCATTTTTTTGCTTCTTTATATCCATTGTTCGCGAGCTTAACGTAAGGCCTGAATTGACCAAAATAACCGCGATGCCAAAGGCGATAACGAGCATTATTTTATTCATAAGTCCACTTTCAAATATTTACCCGGACGGTTTTTGATAAAAAAATCCTTAATTTCAGCGTTTTTCAATATTTTGGCCCTGGGGATCTCATCATAAAACTGGTCATCCTGGGCAAATATATAGGTTTCAAAAACCCGGTGCCAGCCATTACCTGTAAACTTAAAAGATGAGATTTCATAGGTGCTGGGCAATAAACCTGACACCTCAAAAAATACGCTTGAATAATTCAGGTCCTTTGATCTTCTTAAAGAATCCTGATAGATGTATTGGTCTATTGTGTTAAGCGCATCTTTTAATCGGGAATTCTTAAGTTTTTCTCCATCGAAATCGCGGGAAGCACAGGAGTAAGTGATTTGGTTAAATCCAAAGAACAATATTCCGGCAAGGCAAATACTGATAGAAACAATCAAATACATGAACCTTGAACGCATTTCTTCTTTTTTACGTTCGAGGATGATCTCTTCATGGATCCTGTATTTAATCGGCGGGCCAATGAATTTCAGGCCTTCCAGTGCCGGATGGCGGCAATCAAGAAACTCGACGGCAAGCCCCGGCTCTGAAAGTTTGATATCTTCAGCCATCTGCCTGTTATTGGTAATGACCGCAAAATCCCCTGTGACGCTTTTACTTGCAAACTCCCCTAACTTTTTGTTGAAATCAATATGTGAGCGCTTAATATCGGGCAAAATATCTTCCGCATTACCGGTATAAATGGTCCTTGTCCTGCTAAACTTCAACCCATCAAAGACAGTTATCAACTTCTCATGACCCGAATCATCGACAAAAACGATCAATCCTGCCATGTCCGTCTTCCTATTTATAAGAAGGCTGCGGACGGCAATGGCATAAGGAACAAAGGCATCTACTTTTGAGCTGGGGACCAAAGAGTATATTTCTTTGACTTTTTCGGCTTTTATGCCGAACACCTGGAAAATATTGTTGTCTATCCTTTCATTGAGAGTGATGTATTCATCCGAATAAACCGCCGCAAACTTTTGGGCCAATATACTGTCTTTTTTATCCAAATAATCCTGGGGTGCGGAGGCGATCATCACATCGACATCCACACAGCAAAGGCAGGCTTTTTCAATAGGGCCTAAATTTTCCCCCTTTCCCATTGTCCTGGTGACTTGCCCGTCACTGATAAATATTTCATTGTTAAATAATAGATAGTTCATATATTCCTGATCACACTTTTGGGTGTAATGATGATGACAAGTTCTGTTTTTTGATTTGACCTGGCTTTATACTCAAAAGCATTCCCCAAAAAAGGGATTTTATCCAGGTAAGGCACCCCCTCTGTCGAATTATTCCTGGTTGAACTGATAAGTCCCCCCAGAATTAAAGTCTTCCCGGGCACAAGTCCCACATTGGTCGTAATGCTTTTGGTTGAAACCTGCGGCTCCTGGATGGTTAATCCGTTGCCAACCGGCACATTATTCATGGAATCAAGGGTGTTTACCGCCGCGGAAATATTCAATACTGTCTTGTCTTCTTCTATCTTTGCTTCCAATCTCATCGTTAAGCCATCTGAGACTTCGGACGTGGTAACATTGGATTGGGTGACATTATTCCCTATGGTTTGGCCTGTTCCTGAAATGTACGGAATGCTGGTTACTTCCTGTATGATGCATGGAAACATATTTGATACGGTAATCGAAGGCCTGCTGACGACATTCACATCGCCCATCGAATCCAGCGCTTTAAGTACCATCGAAACGCCGCCGTCAGTTGTGCCACTGCCGGAATCCGGGCCTGTGGCTGATAAGGTCAGCAGCTGGCCGCTTAAAAACCCGGCTGAAGAAAAATTTGTCGAGGCTGTAATATTGTTAAGTCCTGCCAGTTTTTTGGCGATCGTATTCCAATCGATGCCGGTTTCATAATCATTGGATAGGGTCACCTCGATAATTTGGATTTCAAAACTCTGCTGGCGGCTTAGGGTCTCATTGATGGTAGAAACCAGATCACCTATTTTGTCGAGCACCGCAGGCTTGTCCGTCACAATAATCGAGCCGCTTACCTTATTAATAGAGTAGCTGCCCACTTGCGGCGTGATCATTGATTTGACGTTATTTTCCAGATCAGTCCACAAAGAAAGCTTGGGCGAACTGTTTTCATAATAAATCTTTGTCCCCACCTTAATATCCTGGTCTTGCTGATTAGCCGTTAAAGCGGTCGTGTTGTTATTATTACTATCTGCAAATGATTCATTAGAAGTCTCGTCTGTAAATTGCTGGTCTACCGCCGGCATGTTTATATTAAAAATCCTGGTTTCCGTTTCTGTGATGATCAAATCCTCTTGGGAGACTTTGAATCCATACCCAAATTTATACAAAAGGCTTTTTAAGGCCCTCCAAATCTCTATATTCTCAAGATTGATGGTTGTTTTTTGGGAATCAATTTCCGGGGTCGTGATCACGTTGTAGCCAGTGGCCTGGGATATCGTAGAAAGGTAAATCTTCAAAGGCAGATCATTGCCCTTTAGCGTGATCTTAAGATTTAATTCCGGCGGAAGGTCCGAAGCTTGCTTTGTGGTCTTGGGCTCAGGCACGGTATCCATTTTGGCGGGTATTGTTTTATCTTCACCCTTGTCAACAAAAGCCGCCATTTTATGGATGGTCAATTTTGTGTAAAAATCGTCCTTGGCTATAAATCTCAACACATAAACCTCACCGGAAACGCCACTCACCGTCATTTCAGCTACCTCGGAATCAACCGGCATTAGTTCCAGAGTATTCGATTTTTTATCATTACGTTTAATAACATACGAATCCGCACCGAATCCTCTTACTACCCCATTGACGGGTTCGGGAAAAATGACAGTGGTCACATGATCTTTTTTAACATGTATGTACACCTCTTTGCCGTCGTAAACATAGTCTTTTATTTCCGCGCGGGCGATTGGTAAAAACATTGAAGTGAAAAAAATAATGAGCAGCAGATTTTTCATAATTGACCCCGTAAGATTTATTGGATTTGTTGAACAGCGATAATATGGCACAATATTGATTATTTGTCAATATTTATTTGCACATATTGCTAATTAGTTTGATTAAATGTCAATATTGGAGAGAAAAAAATTTGATCGTAGAATTTCAATAAGGTTATAACTTAACCACTTTCTTATCCATCTTCCCTTTATATATGTTGCGTGTATCGAAAATTTTCCGGGCATTTTTATAGATTAAATCATAATTAACCGCTGTATGGTCCACGGCCACGACCACCACATCATAACCTTTAATCTTTGCCGGGGTTAAATCAATGCCTTTGAGGTCCAATTCACCCAGCTTAAGATACGGAATTAACGGATCGTAATAATCCACCCGGGCTTCTTTTTTCAAGAGCTCGATAAGCTTTAGGGCTGGCGATTTTCTAAGATCTTTAACATCTTTTTTATAGGTCACGCCCAAAACCAGGACTTTGGCTTTTTTAAATGATTTTCCAAGCATGGCCTTCAATCGCGTGACCGCGTAATCAGGCATGTTGTGATTGGTGTCCGCCGCTAATTTAATAAATTTGCAGCTAAAATCGTAATGCTTGGCTTTCCAATATAAATACAACGGGTCTTCAGGAATGCAATGGCCGCCCACCCCCAGCCCCGGATAAAAAGGCATAAAACCAAATGGCTTGGTCTTGGCCGCGTCAATGACTTCCCACACGTCAATATTTAGCGCATGGCACATTTGCGCGATCTCATTGATCCAGCCGATATTGACGATGCGGAAGGAATTTTCCAAAAGTTTGGTCATCTCCGCAGACCTGGGCGAGGACACCTGATGCACCTGGGCTATGATCTTGCTGTAAAGCAGGCTGGTCAGTTGTGCGCAGGTCCGGGTCAAGCCGCCGACAACTTTAGGGATTTCTGTCACCGCAAAATTCTTGTTGCCCGGGTCAATGCGTTCAGGGGAAAAAGCAACATAAAAATCCTTACCTGCTTTTAAACCGCTTTTTTCCAATTCAGGCTTGATAAGCTCTTCGGTGGTGCCGGGGTAGGTGGTGCTCTCCAAAATAACAAGCATGTCCTTGTGCAAATGCTTTGTAACACTTGTTACAGCACTGACAATGAAGGAAATATCCGGGGTGTATTTGCGCTTAAGGGGTGTGGGCACGCAGATAATGGCGATGTCTGCCCGGGACAATAAATTAAAATCCGTGGATACATTAAAGAGCTTGCGGCGGATGATGCGGGCTATGCGGGCGCCGGAGACGTCCGTATCATAGCTTTTCAGGTCCCGGATCCGCCCCACCCTTTGGGCATTAGTATCGATCCCTAAAACGTTGAAACCTTTTTCCGCGAAGGCCACGGCCAGCGGCAGGCCGACATAGCCCAATCCGATCACCGCAACGCGGGCTTGCTTACTATTGATTTTATTCTTGAGCTTTGTAGACATATCACTTCAGCGTTACTTGGCTGCTTGGAGCTCTGCCATCTTTTGCTGGGCCGCATCAGAAGGCTTCCAGAACCAGCCTTGAGGGTCCCAACATTGCGCGTAAGAATAATCGCTGAGCACTTTCTTATAGGCATTGAGCGCATCAGCATTCTTATTGCTCATCTGATAAGCTTCACCCAAAATAAACATGCCCGTACCAAGATCATTGAGTGCCCAGTATTTAAAAATCTGATCATTGCTGCCGGCGGGATAATCTTTCAGGGACTTTTGCATGTCCAGGGCTTGCTGATGGTATAAATGTTCAAGCTTCATATCATAGGCAATCACTTCGTCAAGATTCTTATTGTTCAATGCTTGCCACATCTGTTTGACTATAAAACTGGAAGTCATATTGCCGTAATCCAGGTCCAGATTATGCGCGATCATGTACAAAGAATCCTGGGCGCCATCAACGGGCTTCCAGAAAGTCTTGGAATTCACATCATAGGTCTGGCCGTAGGAAAATTCATTGATAATGCGGTTAAAGGCGGCTTTAGCTTCATCCATGTGCTTGGCCCTGCGATAGGCCTCACCCTGGATATATAGAGAAGTGGCCACATCGTTAAGGGCCCAATAAGAAAAAATATTCTGATCATTACCGGCAGGATAAGCTTTAAGACCGCTTTGCATCTTGGCTGCTTGTGCGGAATAAAAACTGATGCATTTATTCGTATAGGCAAGGACCCCGTCCAGGTCTTTATCTGCCAGAGCTTCCCAAGCTTTGGTCGTCAAGGTCGAAGACCTGTAATCCCCAAAATTGTACGCCCCATGCACATTACCGGCCTCCGCCATAGGAGGAACGAGAGCGGGAGCAGGTTCTGAAACAGGAGCCGCCGGAGCACTCGGAACTGCTGTCGCAGCAGGCTGATTAGCAGCATAGGCAGTTATGCTCAAAGCCAAAAAACAAATACCAATCCCATAAATATAAATCTTATTCATTTTCCTCAACTTCCTAAATTAATGATGTTCTTAAAACGTTAAACAAAGAATTTATCAGGGATGCGTTGAATCCAGGGAATAACGGGTATTGAATTATGGTGAGAATATATACTATGGAAGACGGTTTGTCAAATCTGTAAGATACGAAAATGGTGGAGGTGGGCGGGATCGAACCGCCGTCCTTGAGTCTCGTAATATAAGCGTCTACATGTGTATTTTGTCTTCTTATCTCTCATCCCTCACCCTCCGGCAAACAGGATTGTTTCGGGACCAGCCTCTTAAGGTCTCGCCTTCATGCAAAAGGCAAACATGAAAGCCAGCCTGCTTAATGACCGTTTATCCAACTAGCAGGCGTTGCCGGTAAACGGGCTTAGTTACAGTGTAACTAAGACTTAGACAGCCGGAACTAATGCCGGAGCGGCCACAGGCATTGCTGCCATGTGAGCGTCGACAATGTTCTGAGCTGCCAATACAGCGCTATCGTTTTCGTTAGCGTTTAATTTTTGCTTAGATTATTTTACGAGGCCTACCAAGCTTCCTCGACACGCGACCTATACCCGACTAACACAAGTCGAAACCAAATCACCCCCATTAGAAAGAACAGCTACATCTATATGATAACCCAAGAATGCATTTTTAGCAAATTTTGCTTCACCCTCGCCGGCTACCGTTTTATTTTAATCGAACGGTCGATTTCCCGTTTTGTTTCACGCTTCTTGATATCTTCGCGCTTATCATATAGTTTTTTGCCCTGGCCTACGGCGATTTCTACCTTGGCCCAGCCGCGTTTGTTGAAATAGATCTTGGTGGGGATAAGCGTCAGTCCTTTGCGGGTCAATTGCCCGTTGATACGCTCAATTTCTTTAGCATGCATCAGGAGTTTGCGCGGGCGGGCAGGTTCTTCATTCAGATAACTGGATTGCTCATAAGGATTGATGTACAGATTATAAAGGAACAGCTCGCCTTTATCAATATGGGCAAAGGCATCGGTGAAACTGGCCCCGCCGGCGCGCAGGCTCTTGACCTCACCGCCGTTTAAAGCGATGCCGCACTCCCACTTTTCGAGGAGATTATAATTGTGATACGCTTTTTTATTGGTGGCAATCGTCGTCATTTTAATTCACTAATTTCCCATATAACCCCAAAAATATGGGAATGGTTATCATGCTTAAAAGATGGGTGATAAAAATGCCCCGGTTGATAAAATCCTGGTTTTTTGTTTCATAATTACGGGCAATGACGGAAATCGTAATAGATGTCGGCATACAAGCCTGAAGAATGGCCACAAAACTGACCAAAGGATTTAATTTCACCACTGATAATACTAACAAAGTTACCAGAGGTAAAACGATTAATTTGATCAGTACAGCACCTGTCACCTGGGTCCAGTTCATTTTGGCAAAGCTGCACAAACTTAAATTCCCCCCGATAACGATCATGGCAATGGGCAGGGCCGCATCCCCTAAAATCTTGACCGGCTTTAAAACAGCTTGTGGAATAACATGACCTCCGACCGTTAAAACTATGATAAGAGCGGCAAACATGCTCATCAAAGGAGGGTTGATCAGGTTTCTTAAATCCATACGCCCTGATTTGTCCTTGGTGATAATCCAAAGGCCCAATGACCACAGGACCAGATCAAAACCAATGATGGAAAAGATCACAGAGGTGTACACCAACCCTGCCCACTTGCCCAAAGGCAGGGACATGGCCAGCAGCATGGGGATATATCCGCCATTATTTAAAGAGGACACCGCTAAAAATCCATCCTTGAGATGGCCATGGTGCCGCAGCGTTACCAGAAAAGAGATCAGCAGGCCTGTCAAGGCCAGGCTGATATTAACCAGGGGAAATTGCCACCAAAAAGGGATACGTACGGCATCAAAATGAGCAATGATCTGGTAGAATATAAATAATGGGAAAAAAATATTGATGCTTAAAAAGGACAAAAGCCTCAGGCCGGATTCAGGGACACGGCCGCTGCGGACCAGCCAAAAACCCATGGCCCCCATGGCAAAAATCTGGGTTATGGCAATCGCGGATGTTTGAAAAGTTATAGGAAACATAAAAGACCCCCGATTAAAACATTCGGGGATGACCCCTTTCATTAGAATCTTTAAGGGGTCAATTATAACAGTTGCGGCTTCTTGTTGACAGACAATTTTCATACCGTTATACTGTGAATTCCAGTTAAGGAAGGGTTCCCATTGCTGGGTGGCGGCAATAACTTCTTCCATAATGTGTTATTAAGAGTGGAAGTTATTCCCGCCAGCCCGGCAAACTTCCACAATTCTAATTAGAAAGTTTGCCGGGGTGGCGGAATTGGTATACGCGTACGTCTCAGAAGCGTATGGCGAAAGCCTTGAGAGTTCAAATCTCTCCTCCGGCACCATATATAGTATTATTTAGAGAATAGGGGTTTTTATGAGTGATGACGTAAATGTTAAAAAAAGTTCGGCAATGGATGAAATTGAGCTCAAAGACTGGCTGGCTTCCCTCGATTATGTCCTGAACAGCGGCACACCTGACAGGGTACAGTATCTTCTTCAGCAGCTTCAAATCCGGGCCCAGGAATCAGGCGTTACCCTTCCCTTTACGTATCATACCCCTTACATAAACACCATTTCCAAAGACAAGCAGCCCCCTTTTCCGGGCAACCGCGACTTGGAGCGCCGTATCAAATCCATTGTCCGCTGGAATGCCATGGCCATGGTGGTGCGGGCCAATAAACTGACCGATGGTGTCGGCGGGCATATTTCAACCTATGCCTCCTCCGCCACCCTTTATGAAATCGGCTTTAACCACTTTTTCCGCGGGCGCACGGACACCAATAACGGGGATCTGGTTTATTTTCAAGGCCATGCCTCACCCGGCATCTATGCCCGCGCCTTTGTGGAAGGCCGCTTAACAGAAACTAATTTGTGTAATTTTCGCCGGGAACTGGCTGAAGGCGGCGGCTTATCATCCTATCCGCATCCTTGGCTGATGCCAAGCTTCTGGCAATTCCCGACTGTTTCCATGGGATTGGCCCCTATCATGGGTATTTATCAGGCCCGCTTTAACCGCTATCTGGAAGACCGCGGACTTAAACCCAAGGATGACAATAAAGTCTGGGTTTTCATGGGCGACGGGGAATCTGATGAACCTGAATCTTTGGGTGCTTTGACCATGGCTTCCCGTGAAAAATTGGATAATTTGATCTTTGTCATCAATTGTAATTTGCAGCGTTTGGACGGACCGGTGCGCGGCAACGGTAAGATCATTCAGGAATTAGAAGCCCTGTTCCGTGGTGCCGGCTGGAATGTCGTTAAGGTCGTCTGGGGCAGTGAATGGGACCAGCTGCTTGAGAAAGATACCGAAGGCTTGTTGGCCCGCCGCATGGGTGAAGTGGTGGATGGTGAGTTCCAAAAATATTCGGTTTCTTCCGGAGCTTACATCCGTGAAAAGTTTTTTGGTACAGATCCCCGCCTGCTGGAAATGGTGGCCCATTTATCGGATGAACAGATCGGCGACATGAAACGCGGCGGCCATGACCCTGAAAAAGTTTATGCCGGTTATAAAGCCGCTGTCGAATATAAAGGCGCTCCGACGGTGGTATTGGCCCATACCATCAAAGGCTACGGCTTGGGCGAATCCGGTGAGGGGAAGAATATTTCCCATAATCAAAAAAAGCTTAATGACCAGGAGCTCAAAGAATTCCGCTCCCGCTTTAATATCCCCATCTCGGACGCGGAAGTGGCCAAAGCACCGTTTTACAAACCTGCGGAAGATTCTCCGGAAATGCAGTATCTGCGTGAACGCCGGAAAGTCTTAGGCGGCGCTTTACCTCTGCGCCGCACAGAGACCACCCCCTTAAAAACCCCTTCGGAAGAAATTTTCGAAGAATTTTATAAAGGCACTGAAGGCCGGGCCGTATCAACGACCATGGCTTATGTGCGCATTCTCTCTCAATTACTGAGGGATGAATCCATCGGTAAATTCATTGTCCCCATCATTCCGGATGAAGCGCGTACCTTTGGTATGGAAGGGCTTTTCCGTCAATGCGGTATTTATTCCCACGTCGGCCAGCTCTATGATCCCGTAGACTCAGACAGCCTGATGTATTACAAAGAAGCCAAGGACGGCCAGATTTTGGAAGAAGGCATTAATGAAGCAGGTTCCATCTCCTCTTTTATCGCGGCCGGTACCGCCGCCGCCACCCACAACATTAACACCATCCCCTTCTATACCTATTATTCCATGTTCGGCCCCCAGCGTGTCGGTGATCTGGTCTGGGCTGCGGGTGATTTGCGCTGTAAAGGGTTCTTAGTGGGTGCGACCTCGGGACGCACCACCTTAAACGGTGAAGGTTTGCAGCACCAGGACGGCCACACGCACCTGTTGACCTCCACCGTGCCTAATTTGATCTCCTATGATCCCGCCTTTGCTTATGAGATTGCGGTCATTATCCGCAACGGCATTGAGCGCATGTATGAAAAACAGGAAAGTTTGTTTTATTATATTTCCGTCGGTAATGAAAATTACAGCATGCCTCCCATGCCTGCCGGCGTCAAGGAAGGCATCATCAAAGGCCTGTATCGTTTTAGCCGGTCTGCCAAAGCATCTGAATTAAAAGCGCATCTATTGGGATCAGGCGCCATCATGAACCAGGTTTTAGAAGCCCAGAAAATCCTGGAAGAAAAATATAATGTGTCCACCGATGTGTGGTCCGTGCCAAGTTATAATGAATTGCGCCGCGAAGCCCTGCATGTGGAACGCGATAATTTGCTCAACGGCAAAAAAACCAAGGTCCCTTACGTTACCCAGACGCTCCAGGCAGAAAAAGGCGTCTTTATATCTGCTTCCGATTATATGAAAGTCTTGGGCGATTCCATCCGTCAATGGGTGCCGGGCCCTTACACCGTTCTTGGTACCGATGGGTTCGGACGTTCGGAAAGCCGCCCGGCCTTGCGCGATTTCTTTGAAGTGGATGCTAAACATATCGTCTGGGCCACGCTGACAAGCCTAAATCAGCAAAAACAAATCGGGGATGATGTGTTATCTAAAGCTCAAAGTGAATTAAAGATTAACCCCAACAAATTAAATCCAATGATTTCATAATAAGGATCTTATGGCAGAATTGAAGCTTCCTGAATTAGGGGAAAACATCACCCAAGGCACCGTCACTAAGATTTTAGTGAAAAGCGGCGATGCCATCAAAAAGGGACAAAATATCCTGGAGTTGGAAACGGACAAGGCTGTTTTAGAGGTCCCTTCCAGCGCCGACGGAATTATTGGTGAAATCCTGATCAAAAACGGCGCGGTTGTTAAGGTCGGGCAGGCGATATTTAAACTTCAAGGTTCTGCCGCAGAAACATCCAGTGCTCCTACGCCCCCTTCTTCCGGTGTCACTGCGAGCGAAGCAAAGCAGTCTGATAAAAAGATTGCTTCGTCGCCTTCGGCTCCTCGCAATGACACTGCGACTACTGCTGCCGTTGCTACCGGTGGTGTTTCTGAGATGAAACTCCCCGCCCTAGGTGAAAATATTGAAAAAGGTACGGTCACTAAAATTTTAGTGAAGGTTGGCGATACCCTTAAAAAGGGACAGAATATTTTAGAGATTGAAACTGATAAAGCGGTGCTGGAAGTCCCTTCGGACTCCAGTGGTGTCATCAAAGAAGTTTTAATTAAGGCAGGAGCGGTCATCAAGGTAGGCCAGCCGATCTTCAAAATTGAAGACGGTGCCGTTGCTGCCGCTGCAAGCACCGCTCCGGCAAGCCCGGCTGCAGCACCCGCTTCAGCCAAAGCTGCCCCTGCTGAGCCTGCGGCAAAGGCTTCTGAGACTATAACAAGTGTTACAACAGCCCCTTTGCCGGTAAGAAAAGACATTCCGGCCGCGCCTTCGGTGCGTTTATTGGCACGGGAATTAGGTATTGATATCGGCCAAGTCCCCGGCTCAGGCAAGGGCGGGCGCATTTCCGTTGAAGACGTAAAAGCCTATTGCAAAATGCTGAATACTTCACGCCCCGGCGGCGGTGTAACAAGTGTTACAGCCCAGCCTTTGCCTAATTTTGCCAAATGGGGCAATGTTCGCCGTGAGGCCATGAGCAATGTACGCCGGAAAACCGCGGAACATCTCTCCAATGCCTGGACCAGCATCCCTCATGTCACCCAATTTGATAAAGTCGACATCACGGAACTGGAAAAATTACGCAAAAGTATCTCCGGAACCAATAAGAAGATTTCTGTGACACCCTTTATTATCAAGGTAGTGGCGGCGGCCCTGAAGAAATTCCCCCAATTTAATGCCAGTATTGATATGGCAACCCAGGAAATTATTTTTAAGGATTATATCAATATCGGTGTGGCTGTTGACACTGACCGCGGATTACTGGTGCCGGTATTAAAGAATGTGGACAAAATGTCTATCCTGCAGATCTCCGATGAACTGACTGCCATGGCGGAACGCGCACGTTTGAAGAAAACCACCATCGAAGAGATGCAGGGCGGATGCTTTACGATCTCAAATTTAGGCGGTATCGGCGGGACCTGTTTTACGCCCATCGTTAATTGGCCGGAAGTGGCTATTTTGGGCGTATCGCGGGGGGCCATGGAACAAGTCTATACCGACGGGCAATTCATGCCCAGGCTCATGCTGCCCTTGTCTTTGTCCTATGACCACCGCATGATCGACGGTGCCGATGGCGCCCGCTTTATCCGCTGGGTGTGCGAAGCCATCCAACAGCCGTTTTTACTGGATTTGAATAAATGAGCTCTTCGATTCAATTAGTCGTGATCGGCGCCGGTCCCGGTGGTTATGCTGCGGCTTTTTTAGCGGCAGACTTAGGCATGGAAGTGGCCATCGTCGAAAAAGAAATCAACCCCGGCGGCGTTTGCCTCTACCGCGGCTGCATCCCTTCCAAAGCGCTTTTGCATACAGCCAAAATCATCAGTGAAGCCAAACATGCCAAAGCCTTTGGCATTGAATATAACGACCCTAAAATAGATATTAATAAACTGCGGGACTGGAAAAAATCGGTGGTCAGCAAATTGACCGGCGGTTTGGGCCAATTGGCCCGTGCGCGTAAAATTAAATATTTTCAGGGAGAAGCCGCTTTCGTCAACTCCAATACCCTGAAAATCAAAAAGACTGACGGTTCCACCGAAGAATTATCATTCCAGAAAGCTATTTTAGCGACGGGTTCACGCCCGTCAGTCATCCCTAATTTACCTAAATCTCCTGATATCTGGGATTCCACAGGAGCCCTGGAATTAGAGAATATTCCTGGAAATTTATTGGTGGTCGGCGGCGGTTATATCGGCATGGAATTAGGCACCGTCTATCATGAATTGGGCTCCAAGGTTTCGGTCGTTGAAATGACCCCGGGACTTTTGCCTGGCGCTGACCGTGATTTGGCAGACATTCTTTACAAGCGTGTTAAAGGCTTGTTTGCCAAGATCATGCTCGAGACCAAGGTCGTTAAAATGGAGGCTTCCGCGAAAGGCGGCATCACCGTGACCTTTGCTGACAAAGAAGGAAAAGAATTTAAAGAAGATTACAATAAAGTCCTGGTTTCTATAGGCCGTCGTCCCAATTCAGAAAATCTTGGCCTGGAAAACACCAAGGTCAAGGTCACTCCCCGCGGCTTTGTTGAAGTCAACGATCAACGCCAAACCGCAGACCCAAGTATTTATGCCATCGGTGATATCGCCGGTGACCCTATGCTGGCCCATAAAGCCTCACACGAAGGCCGAGTGGCCGTAGAGACAATTGCCGGGCACAAGGTGGCTTGGGAGCCGCAGGCCATCCCAGCGGTGGTTTTTACCGACCCTGAAATCGCCTGGTGCGGAATGACTGAAATCGATGCTGCCAAGGCCGGACGTGAAGTAACGGTTGTTAAATTCCCGTGGGCCGCCTCAGGCCGTGCCTTGACCCTTGACCGCACTGATGGATTGACCAAACTTCTCATTGATCCTAAAACCGAACGTGTTCTGGGTGTGGGAATTGTCGGGGTTGGGGCCGGAGAAATGATCGCTGAAGGGGTGGTGGCCATTGAAATGGGCGCCGTTGCCAAGGATTTAGCACTTTCCATCCATCCTCACCCGACGCTGTCAGAAACCATCATGGAAGCTGCCGAAAGCTTCTTCGGCCAGAGCACGCATATCTACAAGCCTAAGAAGTAGCCCCCAAGAATTTCCTCAAATTTAACATCGGCTCAATACTGATAATCACCGGGACAAAACCGGGGGCGTTTTGCAATTCCTGGAGCTGTGCCGGATCAATATGAAATTTAATCCCCTGGCCGTTGTTTTGGACAGTTAAAGCTTTGTCAGAAGTCAAATCAATCCCACCTTTATCCTCTACCTTCATCGCTACATCAGCCGGCTGCAGGTCTTTCTTTGAAAAAATATACATCTGTTTTAGACGCCCGGCTCTTAAATAATTCAAAGGAATGGAAGTATTTATTGTAGTAAACCCTCTTTCTTCAAATATTCTTGCAGACAGATGGACTTCTGAAAATCCTGTGATTAGCAACTTACCACCATCATTTAGAAAATCATGCACTTCTGATACTAAAGCCAATGCCTGCTCTCTGGAAGCCACTTCAAAATTAAAGCCCCCACCAATTGAGGTAATAATATCCATTTTAGGAACGTTATCTTCGCTGGAAAAAAGGCTTTCTCCCTCAAGTAAATTCTTTGGAATAATCTGAATGTACATCGAAAGCCTCTCTTTGAAATCCTTTCGAACAGCATCTAAAACATTTAAATTTTGTTCATTGCCTTCTGCCAGCCAATAGTGCATACGGGGCATATCCCTGCCTTGAAAATGTCGCACTAAAGCCTGATGAAATTTCTCTATAAAAGACCCATCACCGGCAAAAATATCCATCATATTTATGTCTTTTTGTCCTTTTGCTGCCATTTCATCTACCAACGAAACAACTGCACTTATCGCCATTGGATGAATGAACTCATTATAAGCTTGCTTGGGTCGGGTATTTCGGACGGACCAGTCATACCAATAAGACAAAGGCATTGAGCGGGGCGCAGATAAGAAAGTTTCATCTTCAAATTCATTGCCTTTCAGGAGTTTAAGGATATCGTAAAGCCAAACTTCTTCTTCAAGATTAAGAGGAACATACCTCTGTAAATCGGTGTCATACCATACATCCCGTCTATCCCCCCTAAATGCAGTACCTTCCATGGGATTGGATATTATCTCCTTTGATATCCTTACATCCTGTAATACCCGTATATCTGCCTGATCAAGCCCTACAGGCAGGGCATTAATTCTGATTCTCATATCAGGATATTGTGAACGCACCTTTAATAGCGGAGAAGGAAGTTCTCTATTGAGAGGATTCCGGGCAATACTTTCATTGATTTGCCTGACTTTTCCAGCAATGGCCTTAACACGGGCCCTATCATCCATTTCCGGATGAGGGTTGAACACTCCATTTACAAATGCCCCTTTAATAATTGGACTCATCGCCGCATCCCGGATTGGCTTCTTTTGTACTGCTCCTGAATCAATGACGACCATTTCTCCATTAGGCAACATGCCTAAATTGCCACTGTCATAATTTCTATAACTAACATCAATTAATACATAGCCCTGTGCTTCTAGTTTAGCATTGAGACGCCGAACGCCCGCATTTGTAATACCAGCCGTAATCACTTTAGGTAGTCGTTCAACTGTCCAACCGCCAATTTTCTTAGAAACGGTAGGCTGAAGGACTCCATCAATATCAGGCCTGGGAGTTTGGTCTTTATTAAAACGAATGACATCACCTTCCGGTGTTTCAAGCACTAATGCTTGAGTGCCTGCGCCTAATCCTTTAGTTCCCAAAGGAATTTCAGCTAAAAGATCATTCGCATACCGGCTCTTTAAAATATCTTGTGCCCGGGGCTCAGGAACTTCCATCGCCTCACCATTTCTTACTACGTTACTTTTTCTTTTTAAACCTGATAATAGATTTCTTCCATACTCAATTCTTTGGCCTTGTAAATCTAATTGGATGGCCTGATCGGGAGCGTCTGCTTCCAATCTTCTTATTAAAGATGTGATCCTCTGTCGTTTTGACAAATCGTCTTTTAAATCTTCGTCTTGTGCTAATGCCTTCTTCAGGAATTGAATTAATGTCACACGCATATTCTTTTGTGTTTTCACAAGCGCCTGCCGTTTAGAACCAGGATCTTTAAAATGCGCAAACTCCCTTTCAAACTCATTAAGGTCCAAATGTTCACAAAAATTGATTAAACGGGCCAGCTTTTCAATATCAAATCGGCCATTGAAATGCCTTAAGAATGTGCCTACGGGGTACTGGTAAAAATAATCCGTGCTGAAAGTTTTATCAAAAGATGTCAGCAAATCAAATGCGACAAGATGTGCCTTGCCATTCACGGAGAATATTTCGTAATTATGATGCTTACGAAAATCAATGTCCGTATGTTGCATTAAATAGGAAAAAGCCACTAACTCTTCAAGTCCATAATGTTCTGAGGAAATGGTTTCGGCATATTCTTCAATAGGCTGTATGACCAGAAAAAGTAAACCCGAAGGACTTTTGAAACCAAATTTTTTCTCCAGCGGTACAGCTTCAACGCCTTTTATTAACCTTGTATCCGGAACATAGACACCAATTTTGCGGGCAATACTATAAGATAAATTTTCATTAGCTGTATTATCTGTATTGTCATACGCTTTAACGTAATACTCTTCTCCTTCCGGGCCATTAAGCCTATACACTCTCCTGTCTTTGCTAATAAGTCTGGATTTCTCAAAGAAATCTGAACTTAATTTATCAATATCAAATTTAGGCGCGGCATTCGTCGCCGCATCATTTCTCGCCCGTATTTTCCTTAAGATCACTCCTTCATGTAACATTGTCAGAAGATCGTATCTATGATCTTCAAAACTCACAGGGCCCTTATTTAAAAAAACCCTTCCTGCGATTCCAGTATTGATCATTACCTTTATTGTTTCAATGTCTCTGTCATCGGCATAGATAATGATCGACTTACCAGGATGCGATTTCCAATAGATAGCCAATGCTTTTTCCAATCTCTGCAAAGCCTTTGGCTGCAAATGCAGCATCGGCACTGAAAATGCTTTTGCACCTGCGTATTTTGCAAACACTCTCCTATTAACAGCATTGTTGGACTGACTCATCAGGTGCGTGCCGATTCCAAGATTATCCAAATCATCGGAAGGGAAAATCACATTCATCGCCGCATCACCTGCCCTCATCACCGCCACGCCGCCTGAGCTCATGGCACGGTCCATACCGGCCATAGCAATTTGATTGTACCGCGCTAAATATTGATATTGGTAAACGTCAATCAGTAAATACTTCGCCCCTTGCCGCCTTGCTTGTTCTAAACAAATTTTTCCAAGAAAAATTTCATTCCCTATTAATTCATAATAAGACCTCATGTATTCATTGACTCGAACGGGCCAGGCTTGGGCTGCAAGAAAATCATCAAGCTCATCTTCACGATAATATTCTTTCGTATCAGATATTCTCTCCATGACTCTAAAAAAATAATATAACATCGTTTTCTCATCAGGATTTTCTTGAAAAAACCTTATTACCTCTTCTCTTAACCCTTCCATCCTGACCCTCAAATCCCTGATACTATCTTGAAAGTCAACGGATCTCTTAGAGCTCGCACTGACTATATTTAAATTGACTTTGTCACGAACAAGGGCAAATATAGCAGGACCGTAAAGGGCCCTCATCAGCTTATCAGCAGCTTCCCGGGCATCAATACGGTTTGTGTAGGCTGCCGAAGCACCACTAAAGATCATTTCTTCTCTTTCTTTAAAGAGACGAATATCGTCCTTGATCTCTTTTTCCTCCATATTTACTGCGATAATCAGTTTCCCGGTACTATTTTCTGCCCTCATGTTCTTTAAGAATTCCGGGTAGGAGGAATCGAATTTTAATGTATTAAGCCTATACATAAGTTCTTTGACCTCCTCTACATCCGGTTTTTTATCGCTAAAAAACACCTTCTTGATTTTTTCGACCAGATAAGCGGGAACACCGGGCCAACGATATTCAGCAGTACCTTCGGCTGCTTTTACAGGAGTCGGCAGGAATGCCGTAGTGGCTATTGTAGCCGCTGCTAATCCTAAGGCTTCCCGCCTTGTCAACACAGTGTCCAATTGCATTGTTAAACCGAGTAGGCCTGTTTTATTGTTCGGAGGAGTCGCGGTTGCTGTGATGGCCGGATCCAATAAGGTCACGCCGCCGGAGAAATATTGCCTCGGGACGAGCTGCTGTGTTATGGGGTCTTGTTCTTCTTTAATGTAGTTATAAGCGCCTTTTTTGAAGGCTTGGAGGTAGCGTTGGTAAATGACTTGGGGGGTAAAACTTTTATACCCTATTCCTACCACCTTACTTTTGTTTTCGTATACTTGTGCCAGGATGCTTGCTTTGATTTTCTTTTTGTACCAGGTGGCGAGGATGAGAGAATTATAGACCTGCCGTAGTTGGGCGAAATTTTTGTCCTGGTTGACTTCTTTGGTGAGTTCGGGGATGACTACTTCACGGACGACCTGGGAGCCGAGGGAACTGATACTGTTAAAAGATTGCTTCGCTGCGCTCGCAATGACACTGCTTTGCAATGACGAAGGAATTGGGCCTTTTGACACATTCTTGCTAAACGCTAAATAATCCTGCTCAAGCATGACTTTTAATTTGCTTTCGATGATATAGGCGGTGCCGGCTTGGGCATTTTCGTAGACTACGGCTTTTTCGGGGACTATCCAGACTTTGTTAAAAGTGTTGACCGGAATATTTGTTGTGCCGAATTTCTTTTGGGCTTCCTCATAAATCCGTTTCCAGAATTTCCTGCCTATTTCTCCTTCAGGATAAATTAAGCTGGCGGTGATTTGTTTGAGCATATAATCTTCAGCCAACAGGTCACGGCCCATTTCGGTTAGGCCGAAGCTTTGCGGAATGATGCGATTTTTTTCGTAGGGGCTTAAGTTTACCCAGAGATCTTTTTCAGGGATGGTGAGGCTGGCGAGGAAGTATTTTATTAGTTTGGTGGATTCTTCTTTGATAAAAGATTGCTTCGTCGCTTCGGCTCCTCGCAATGACACCGAGGACAAATCACCTTTGTCTAAAATAAAATCGAAACGGAAAGGATTGTCGGGATGGATTTTGAGGCCTTTTAGTATGGGAGGATTGAATTCCGGGCTTAGGGGGACCATTATCCCTGGTTTTGGCAATAGGAATTCACCTGCCTGGGCCGTTGGTATAGGGCCAAACGTATTAGCTAAAAAAGCAATAATTAGCCCAAGAGCTATATTAGTTCTTAAATTTAGATACTTTCTCATATAGACAAAGTATGCCCTATTTTCTCATATTTTGCCACTTTTGGGGGGCAGGAGACGCGAGGATGTATAGGGACGTGCCAAAGGGGTATTGGTGCTTTAGGACGTGGCTGGCTTCCCATTGCAGGAGCTTGAATAGCCATTCATTGATCTTAGCTGAAGGCTTATCAAAGGTATCACACTGGGGTTTGTCATTTTTAGCAAATACTTTTCGAACCAATCGTATAATAGCCACGGGAAAAAATATCAACACAAATAAATAGCCGCTGCGCTTTATTTCAAAACCACTGTCTTTGACTAAATCCTCAAAATCCCGCCTGCTATAGCGGCGCATATGGGAAAGGGCCTCATCATGAGGGCTCCATAGAAAACGGAACGCGGGAACAGCCAGGACCAGCATCCCATCGTCTTTAAGGACACGTTTAAATTCAGCCATGGCCGCCACCGGGTCTGCCACATGCTCAAGCACATCCAGGGAAATAATCACATCGAAAGCTTGGGAACGGAAACCCAGGTTATGCAAATTCCCCTGGACCAGGCGCTGAACACCGTTGGTGCGGCAGAATTCCAGGGCCTCAAGCACCACATCATAGCCCACATAAAACACCCTTGAACGCAAAAATTCCATGTTATGCCCTGTGCCGCAACCGGCATCCAGGACAAATTTATTATCAAAGTTAAATCCGGACAATATTTCTTTAAAAAAATGGCCTTTGGCCTTAAACCACCAATGTTCTTTTTCCTGGTTATACATATTGGTCAGTTCTTTCACCGACATATGCTCGGCATGGGTATTGATAGCCACGTAGTGCCAGTTTTTAATCTGGATAATGTTCCAAAACATCCGTATGGAGTCCTTCACGAGATCGACCTTGCTGCCATCCACATGCGACCAGTTGACAGCCACTTCCTTGATGCGTAAATCCATTTTTTGGGCCAGGTACAATACCTCTAAATCAAAGCCATACCCCTCCAGATAAAGGCGGCCGAAAAGGTCCGGAATCACTGACGCGCGGAACATTTTAAAACCGCATTGGGTGTCTTTGATGCCCTTAATAAGCATCCGAGAAACAAGAAAATTGAAAATGGTCCCCATCCATTTCCGGTAAGACAAGGTCTTGACCTGGGATTTTCCGTCGGTCAAGACCCTGGAACCTATGACGATATCATAACCCTTTTCAAAGCAATTTAAATGGCGCTCGATCTCTTCCGGTCCGGTGGAGCCGTCAGCGTCCAAAAACAATACGATCTCACCCCGGGCCGCGAAGAAACCCTGTTTGACGGCATAACCCTTGCCGTGGTTACGGCCGAGGCTCATCACTTTCAAGGCAGGGAATTCTTTTTGAAAAGATAAAGCCACGTCAGCTGTTTTGTCTTTACTCCCGTCATCAACCACCATAATTTCGTAAGAATGCGCTGACCGGCGGCAAAAACCAATAACAGTCTTTAAAAAACGGGGTAAGCGTTCTTGTTCATCTTTGGATGGGATTATAATTGAGATATTCACTGCGGAATTAAATTTCCTGGCCTATGGTATCTTTGACGACGCGGCGTATATCGTCGACCTCAAATGGTTTCTTTAAACATTCCACCGCCCCCAGGGAACGGGCCTGTTTGCGTTTTTCATCCAGGCTATAACCGCTCATCATCACCACCGGCAATCCCGGGCTGACAGCCCTTATTTTCTTGAGGACTTCCACACCATCATTGTCCGGCATTACCATATCCATAAACGCGATATCAAATTGATGGTTTTTAACAGCTTCCATTGCCTCCGGAAGGTCATGGACGACCGTAATATGATGGCCGTAATAGCCCATGGTCAGGTTGAAAAAATCCCCGATGACTTTTTTATCGTCGACAACTAAAATATGAAGATGCTTCATGCAGCACTCTCCTGATTAATTTTATCAAGATGGACACAGGGCAGCTTGACCGTAAAAATGGTGCCTTCCTGATTGCTTTGGACACTGATATTCCCCCCGTGTTCGTTGACCAAATCCTGGCACAAGGCCAAACCGATGCCTGATCCCTGGGGTTTGGTGGAAAAAAACGGGTCAAAGATCCTGGCCTGGTGTTCGCGGGTAATGCCGGGCCCGTTATCTTTAAAAATGACAACAGCCTGGTTATTTTCAACGTCATATTTCGAAGTCACCAGCAGGGTGCGCAGGGCCCCGTGAGGCATTTCACTTAAGGCCTCCATGGCATTGACGACGAGATTCATAAATACCTGCTGCAGGTGCAAGGCATCCCCGAAAATCAACGGTACGGAATCGTCTAATTGCAGGTCCCATCCGATGCGGCGGATGCGCAGCTCATCGAGCAGTAAATGAAAAGACTTATGGACGACAGTATTGATATTGATGTCTGTTTTCTGGATTTTCCGGTGGCGGATCAATTCCATCAGGTTGGCCAGCATGTCCTTGATGTAAAAAGACTGCTCATCCATCACACAGACAGGCTTATAAAAAGGGGAGTTGATGTCCATTTCTTTTTTCATAAAACGCACAAAACCATGGATGGCCGTGATGGGCTGGCTGATTTGATGCAAAAGCCCGGCGCTCAGGGCCGCGACCGCCCCTTTTTTGCCGCTATCCATCAATTTGACCTGGGCTGTTTTTAATTCCTTGATCGTGGTTTCCAGCTGCCGGTTTTTTTCTTTAAGGGCATGGTTAAGCCTGATGTTCTGGATAAAAAACCAGGCCAGGACAGCCAGCAGGATACAAACAATGGAAAGATAAATGATGTGCAGCATTAGATTCCTTTAAAATCAAGCTTGTCCCCCACCTTCCAGTTATGAGAGGTGGTGTAACCGCTGTTAATTTCCAAAACATAACGGGCTTTTCTGTCAGGCGTGTAAACCGGGCAAGGGTCACTCGTGCAAGCAGGGATATCATGGCCTATAAAGACAATATGGCCGTCGAGGCTTATCCACAACATGTCCAGATTAAATTGCATATTTTTCATCCAGAATGACTGAAAGTCATCAAAAGTAAAAATAAAAAGCATGCCCTTGTCCCGGCCTAAACCTGTGCGGTACATCAACCCGCGGTCCATGTCCGCCTGTTTAGAAACCACCTCGACGCTCACGCAATCGTCCAGATGACAGACCTGCGGAGGCACTGCACCGGCATGGCAAACGCCGGAAAGCAAAAATATAAAAAAGAGCGCACTCACTCCAAATTTTTTCAGCATTGCTGCCAGCTTGGCCAAAGGCAGGCCTACCACGTTAAAATAACAACCCTCGATGCGCGGGATAAAAAGGGCGCCTTTGCCCTCGATATCAAAACCGCCTGCTTTATCCAGGGGAGAAACAAGCTGATGATAACGGTCGATCGCCTGATCAGTCAGTTTGGTCATAAACACCTTTGTTTTTTCCCAACCCATCTCGCGGCGTCCGGTCCCTGCATCGATGACAGCCACGCCTGAATACACCCAATGCGGCCGGGCCATCAATTCTTTAAGATTCTTTTTCGCTTCCTGCATATTGCGAGGTTTAAGAATAAGCCTGCCCTTAGAAGAAAGCACCACCGTATCTGAGCCGATGATTATCCCCTCGCCCAGGCGCTGGGCCACTTCCCTGGCTTTTCTCAAAGCATTGACCTGGACAAGATGGGCACAGCCATGGGTCAAACGCGTGATTTCCCGGGCCCGGCTTGGGGTGACTGTAAAAGGCAGCCCCAATATTTTCATAAGCTTTCGACGCTGAGGGCTAGCCGAAGCCAGGACGATCTTTTTCATTGAAGGAATTCAGCAATAGTAAAAATGGATTTCAAAGGCACATGATACTTGGCCAAGGCCTCCTGGGCGCCTTCACCCCGGTCGATGATACAGATGGCTTGTTTAATTTTGATATTCATCTTCTGCAGCACTTCAATCGATTCCACAAAAGCCTTGCCGGTGGTTGCCACATCATCAATGATCACCACAGACCCGGCTTCCGGAAGTAACGGGCCTTCGACCTGCTGCTGCTTGCCGTGCGCTTTGGGCTGCTTGCGGATGATAAAGGTGTTGATAGGACGGCCTGCCTGGTGGCTTAAAGAGGCAATGGCCCCCACCATAGGGTCAGCGCCCAGGGTAGGGCCGCCGATGGCATCGGGCATATCTTTGCTGATCATATCCAGCATAATGCGCGCGGTCAAATACGCTCCCGGGGCAGAAAGGGTCACGAGACGGGCATCGAGGTAAAAGTTACTCTCTTTTCCCGATGATAAAATAAATTTACCCTTGGAGAAAGCCTGTGTCTTCAGGAGGCGGAATAATTCTTTTCTGTCATTGTCTATAGGTGTGTGCATTAAAATTGAGGGAGCTCCAGGTTGCGGCCATGGATCTCGACTAAGAGCAACATGCGGAATTTTAACAGGGCTTTGTAGTCTTTGTATTCTTTAGGACTGAAACCGGATGTGGTATGAAAGGAAGAGCTCGCCTGGATTTCCACCAGCGTATTTTCATAGGTATCAATGAGCTCATCATCGGTGAGCTTGGTGATAGCCGATTTATCTAAAATGATCACGTCTGATGGGTACTCAGCCATGACCAGGGGTGTGAAAGATAAAACCATCATCATCGCTAAAGCAAATTTTTTATGCATATGCCCCCTGGTTAATTGGTCCTTTAAAATCTCTCCTGAGTCGATTAATTATATGGTAACACTATGTTGTCTGTCAAGTTATGTGGAGCTATCTTTGAAAATCATCTTTTGAATACAAAAACGCCCTTTAAGTTACTGTTTAGGTAGAAATTCGCTATAAAAACTTAATCTTATTTAAGTGTAGTACTTTGGGTCAAACCAAGAAATTGGGAAAGACTCTTAAGTGGCTGGATATTAATAATCACCGGCACAAAACCTGGAGCATTTTGAAGTTGCTGAAGCATGGCTGGGTCTAAATGAAATCTAATTTCACTTCCACTGTTTTGTGTCTGTAAATTCATATTGGCAGGGGTTAGGTCGATACCCCCTTTAGCAGTCATGGCTCCATCTGTTAGCTCTTTCCAAGCATCGTGACTTGTTACCTCAATCCTCGGAAATTTAACCATTGCATCTATTCGATTGGCCAGTTGATCAATAGGTTCGGTATCTACCTTATTATCTAAAAAAGGCTTAATAACGTAAGAAGAAGCACCACCAAAAATATCGCTTTTATCATCGACAAGCAGTCGATATTTAAACAAACCAATCGGTTTATACTCATTGTACTTCTCACTATACTTTTTGAATAAACTTTGATAATACTCCTTTCTAACGCTATTTGATACTCCTGGATTCCAGGCTGATAGTCCATTATCTCCTGTAATAATCAATTCAAATAAACCATACATTTCACTGTTGGATAATAAATATTTTCTGACAGCTTTTTTGGGTGAACGGGTCCACAAAACAAGCCGATATCCCATTGTCTTCAATTTATTCAATTCATCAATGATGCCGGGTCTTATAATTGATACGGAACCAAGAAACGTCCTTCTCTTATCGAGAATTGTATGATCCATATCAAAAACGACGGTAGGCCTCTCTCTAGACATAGTCCGTTCATTCTTAATAAACTGTTCTTCATAAACACTCCCATCGATGAAGCCATTTTGATCAATGACATTTTTCTTGCCTTGGGTTGAACTATCCGTGCCGGCCTCTTCATTAATTGAATCTACTTTAAGAAGTTCTAAATCACGGCCATGTATCAAGACTACCGTGGAAACACTCGGGTACCTTTCAAAATAATAACCATCAAAATGATGCATCATAAGATATACAGGCAAAAGATCTTCATGAGCTCCGCCAAAATTCAACTGAACCCACTTTTCATATTCTTTTTCACCAACGCCGTTAAGATGAAAGAGTCTTTGCTGTCTTTGAATCCCCAAGGTTAAGACGTAGCTACCTGAATTCCTCATTGTTTTTATGGTAGCGTAATTAAAGGCTTTACGGTAAGAAGTTGTCAAAAACACACCCATGTGAGTATAAATATTGTTTTTGGCGCCAAATATTGAAGGCATTAATTCGCCCCTATCATTTATACGTTCAAGCTCTTCTCCGTCAACGCCTCTATAAAGTACTTCTGTGGCCTCATGAAATTCTTTTAAATCAAATCCAAAGAGTTTTTTTATAAAACGTGATGCCTTCCCTATAAGAAAAAAATACCATCTAACAGTGGTCTCTGAAAAGTCAGTTAAATAAAGATCAATAAAAGTATTGGCTCTTTGTATTTTTCTTGAAAACCAATTTATAAAATAACTGGTGATTTTTTCTTGAATGTTTCCGTCACGATTCTCAGCAACACCCCAATCCTCTATGAATATCTTGGAAAAATACTCCGCCAACTGAGAATTCTCTAGCCTGATTCCCAATTCCTGATTACCATAATACGCCCTGGGTGTCAAATCTGAACTCCCTGTAATTACTGTATTATCAGCTATAAGCAACTTACGATGATCAAAAAGACCTTTGGGGTTGCTCCATCTAACAGGCACACTGGAACTCTGTAATTTATCGTAGGCTGGCAAACTTCTAACGTAGGGAATATATAATGGAAACAACTGAAATTTTTTCTCTACCCCATTTAGCAAAACCCTAATATCTATTTTGGGATCATTCCTGAGTTTCATCTTAAGAACTTGGACGATAAGATCATCGTTCAAATGCCATTGTGAAATATATATCCTCTTTTTTGCTTTAAGAATTTCCTGGATATAAGCAAAACGTGTATTATCTTCAATAGAACGTTCTCGCAATATTTGTCCCCAAGGATTCTTGGTTGCTCTAAAAGCATATCTTTGACCATGTGCCCAATACCAATTCTCCCAGAATATGTCCTCAAATTCTTTCAGGCCATGAATAGAATGAACGATTAATCCTGCTGTTCTTCCTCTAAAGAAGCTTAAATTATCACAACCTATATAAACATATTGTCCATCGATTATTATCAATTTTTTATGATCATCTGGAGAAGGTGCTGCCATCACAAATTGACGGTTTCTTTCTGGCCGATAAAAAATAATCTGCAGATTATTGATTTCTTCTTTTTGTATCGATTGAATTAATTCTGATTGTTTCTTAGTGAGTCTTTTGACATTCTTACCTATAATGACTTTAACCTCTATTCCTTCTATAGCCTTTTGTTTTAATAAATCCCATACGGAATTATCATGGAATGAATACATATCTATGAGTATGGACCTACGCGCGTCGGTCACCAATTGTCTAAGTATGCGCCCCCCATCAAAAGTCTCACCTATGGGCAATATGTGCACACCTTGATGCTCAATCCACCTAAGCCGATATTCTTCTTGTGCAGGGCTTTTATCATTAGACACCATTGCTTCATCAGGTTTTAAGTTCTGAACTGAGATGGCTGAAGTTTCATCAAAAAAATAAAATCGTGAACGGGAATTCATATTAGCTCTTGCTTCTTCCCTACCAAGTATTCTGCCGTCCGTTGAATCATAAATATTCCCAGAAAAATGATCTAACAAAGCATTGGCCTCAAAAAACATCAATCCGTCTGAGATGTCTTGTCCCTTTTCGTGTAAAATCTGGTTTAATGGTTTTTGGGATATTAATTCTTTGATGAGTTCTTTATTCTCTTCAGTTTTAGCCTGCCCTTTAATTACGGCCCCCAACATACTTTCCGCCATTATTAATATCAACCGTTGGACCCTTCTTCCCAAATCTGATTGGGTAATAAGGCCTTCTCTTAACAATAAAGCCCATTCTTCAACAACATTATTCGCAAATATACTATCCAAAATAGTTTTGTTTATATCGTTTAAAACCGCTGTCTCAAAATGTGCTTTCTTTGTGGAAGAATAGATAAATACTGCATGACGAACCCATTTATTTACCAACGGTGGTCTCATTAGCCTTTGAACAATTCCTATCTCTCTAAAAAGTGTTTCACTTGTTTCATTAATCCTCACTTCCAGTTCCGTATCTTTTTTAGGCACAGATTCCGATAACGTCACAATGATCACTTCCTTGGCTCCAGCATCCAATAATTTTCTCCGGATTTCCGTGGAAGTAAAACCCGTCCCCCAATGATCGTCCACAAGCAGTATCGTTTTCCCTCTTATTTGATCTAAATCTTTAATTTCATAAGCATCAATCACATTTAAAGCCTTGTTTAACAGACCTTTAACTAACTTCTGTTCTCTTCTCCGATCTATTTTTACAACAGATGAATTACCAACTGAAATATGGGATTTTTCTGATAAAACCATTAACAAAGGATCTAATTGATTTTGCTGACCGTTTAATCGCGGGACACCAATAATTAAGTCTGGTTTAAGATTTTGAACACTCAAAGCTCGAATCACTTTTTCTGAAAATTTATCAGCCAATTGAAGCATTGCTTCAACATTCTTTTTAGTTTCAAAATATTGTATTGAAAAATTATCATAAATAAAGTTTGGATGGCTATGTGGAAACAAAACATTGAAGGTAATTACTGGGTGTTTGTAAGAAGTCAGTGACAAATTACTTTCAGCGGTGTTCAAATTCGCTATGCCATATTTCAACAATTCCGTAACCCAATAATATCCAACGTCAGCTGAAACACTTTTCCCGGTAAACATAAAAGAAGGGCTTTCTTCATAACTGCTTTTGGCAGCCGACGAAAGATAATTAAAAACACCTGTTTTGACCAAGTCATCCTGTGTCTCAAAATATATTCTCTGGATCAACGTTCGGATAACTTCTAATACTTCTTCATGTTTTTGCGTTTCTACTTCATATTGTTTTAAAAGACTTGCTAAGGTATCAAGCTTTGATTCCACCGGCTCCGTTCCTGGCATCACACTATTTAAAATGGCTTGATACCTTTGCGCTGTCTCACTTAAACCTCTTATACGTAACCTAAAAACTTCAAAAGCAACTTTTAAAGCCAAATATTCTCTATTAAAAAGACCCTGCCCACGATTTTGAGCGATCTTGTAAGCTTCTTTGGAAATATAATCAATACGTCCCTTACTAACAATCCAATAAAATGAATCACTTGCCGGATTTAAAACAAACTCAGCTGGGACAACCCCTCTCCCTCTATCTGTAGCGATATAATCTGTGAAAAAAATGGGCTGATAATAAATTTTATCTCCCGATTTTTTAATTCTTATTAAACCAAACTCTTTACTAATAACTAACTGTCCATTTTGTAATTGACTATATAAAACAATACCATCTCTATACTCCAATGATGCACTCATCGCTGGGTCAATTCTGACATTAACTATTTCACTATCATTACCGGAAGGCATGTTCCATTGATGCAAAATTATCATGGCCGAATCAATTTTCAAGATTGTCATATTAAGCAATACCCCACCCGAAAAATATTTCCTTGGAATAGTCTCTTGAGTCACAGGGTCTTGTTCTTCTTTAATATAGTTATAAACACCTTTTTTAAACGCCTGTAAATACCGTTGATAAATTTTTTGCGTTTCTTGCGGGTCATCAATATTCACTCCAGCCACCTTCTTCTTATCGGCATACACCTGCTCTAGAATACAGTCCTTAATTTTATTTTTGTACCAAGTGGCTAAGATGAGACTGTTATAAATTTGGCGTAATTGAGAGAAATTTTTGTTCTCGTTAACTTCTTTTGTTAATTCGGGGATGACGATTTCGCGGACGATTTGGGAGCCTAAAGCACTCGTGTTCTGGATTCCCGCTTTCGCAGGAATGACATTGTGAGAGAGTGCTAGGTAATCTTGCTCAAGCATTACCTTCAATTTACTTTCAACAACATACGCCGTACCAGCCTTAGCATTCTCATATACCACAGCTTTTTCTGGCACAATCCAAACTTTATTAAATGTGTTGACGGGGATATTCGTTGTACCAAATCTTTTCGTAACTTCTTCGTAAATACGTTTCCAAAATTTCTTACCAATCTCCCCTTCAGGATAGATTAGGCTGGCCGTTACCTGCTTGAGCATATAATCTTCGGCCAGTAAATCCCTGCCCATCTCAGTCTGGCCAAATGATTCTGGGACTATGCGGTTTTTTTCGTAAGGACTTAGATTGACCCAGAGGTCTTTTTCAGGAATGGTTAAAGAGGCAAGGAAATACTTAATCAACCTACTAGATTCATCTTTGAGAGCGTCATTAGATAATTGGCTGTCACCTTTATCTAAGATAAAATCAAAACGAAATGGATTGTCAGGATGGACTTTGATTCCTTTAAGGACTGGCGGATTAAATACAGGACTCAAATACACCATTACCCCAGGCGCAGGCAGACGAAATTCATCTGCCTTGACTTGAGGTATAGGACCAATTGTATTAGCAAAAAATACCAATAAAATGATAAAAGATTGCCCCGGCCTAAAAAACAGGCCTCGCAATGACATATAACTCCGCATAAGTGAAGTATAAACTATCTATATACTTTCTGCCACTTTTAGACCTTTTGAACCTTAAAAACTGACTAGAAGGAAGGCTGGTTTGTTTGGTTGTAGTTTTATAATTATGTGATGTACAATATAAATATGGTAACATACGTCATGCTTCAAGCCTTTTTACAGGGAGCTTTTGAACTTATTTTCCCTGACAATTGCCTGCTCTGCCGGCAATTCCTTAATAGCCGCCACCAGCGACAGCTATGCCCTCATTGCCTGGGCTCCCTGGCCTTTAATCCAAACCCCTTTAGCCGGCAATCAACATCCGGCTCATTTGCTTTTGACCAGGCATGGTCGGTTTGTCTTTATAATGAACCAGCCCAAAAGCTGCTCCATGCTTTTAAATACAATTCCAAAACATCCCTCAGTAAAACCTTTGTCCCTTTAATGATTGATTTCATCGACCGCCATCATGTTCCCGTGCAGCTGTTTGACTTGATCGCTCCCATCCCCCTGCATCCGGTGAGACTGCGGGAACGGGGGTACAATCAATCTGCTCTTTTGAGTCTTGCCTTAAGCCGGCACTACGGAATTTCACATTCAGAGGACCTGTTGATACGCCAGAAAATGACATCTAGCCAGACGGAATTAGGGGCAAAACAACGCTGGACAAATATGGAAGGGGCTTTTAGAATAAAAAATCCGTCGGAAGTTGAAGGTAAAAGTGTCGTGCTTGTTGATGACCTTTTTACCACAGGCGCTACCGTGCACAGCGCCGCGGAAACCTTAAAATCAGCCGGTGCTGCCAGGGTTGGAGCGTTGACTTTCAGTATAACTATTTAATATGCGTATCTTACGGAATTATATATTAAGGGAATGCCTTCAGCCTTTTACGCTGTCGCTCAGTGTATTGACCAGCGTTTTTCTGCTGGGGTATTTACCGCAATTGGCCAATAAGGTCATCAATGACGGCGTGTCCCTGACAGCGATGAGCCAAGTCTTTCTATATTATATTCCCATCCTCTTAGGCTATACCATGCCCATTGCCTGCCTAATCACGGTGATCCTGGCGTTGGGGCATATGTCCGCGGAAAATGAAATTCTGGCCATGCGCGCCTCAGGCATTCACCTGCTGCGTCTTTTGGTCCCCTTGACCGTCGTAGGCATTGCCTTATGCCTGGTGGTGTATCTCCTCAATGACCGTATCATCCCTGAAGCTTATGACGCCCAAACACGCATCCTGCAGGAAACCGGCAGCCAGGACCCTTCAGCCATGCTTGAGCCCGGCAGTTTTATCAATGCCTTTGATAAATACATCATCTTTATTTACCGGATGGACAATGATCTTTTATACGGGGTCAGGATCTATGAGCCGGCACCCGGCAAACCCACCAAGACCATCATTGCCGAACAAGGTGAATTTGTCCATGTCCCGGGCAAGGACGAGCTGATGCTCAAGCTCATTGATGGCACATCCGATGAGCCTGACTTAAGCAATCCCAATAATTTTTATAAACTCAATTTCCAGACGTCTTTTATCAGGATGGATCTTTCCAAAAAGAAAGCAAGCACTGAGAAAAAATCGAAAGCCATGACATTGCGGGAACTGCACAATAAGATCAAAACCCTGCGCAGGATGTCCATTGATCCCTCTCCCCTGATCGCCGAATATCACCGCCGCCTGGCATGGTCATTGTCGCCGCTGATATTTATATTCCTGGGCTTTCCTTTTGCAGCCATCACCAACCGTCGCGCCAAATCCGCCAATCTTTTGTATGCCTTGTTATTCGCCGCCCCTTATTACATTTTATCGTTGGCCTGCCAGGGCATGGCCTCTCAAAATGTTTTAAACCCCATTTTATTAATGTGGGTGCCCAATGGCGTTGCACTCGCCGTGGCCATTTTCTTTAACTGGAAATTATGCACCCGTTAGGCATGAGATTATGCGCATCCTAGACCGCTATATTCTGAAATCTATCCTGGTAATATTCGCGGGGACCGTCTTTACCTTTGCTTTTTTGTTTATCATGATCGATCTGTTCAGCAATCTGCAGGATTTTATCGCCAGAAAAGTGGGGATGGAGGTGATCGCGCAATATTATATTTCATTCCTGCCGTCGATCATTGTGCAAACCTCTCCCATGGCAGGGCTCATCTCCACGCTGTGGACCTATAGCAGCCTCAACGCGCACAATGAGATCATCGCCATCCGTGCCTCCGGCATGAATTTCTGGCAGATCACCCGTCCGGCACTGGTCTTTGCCATGCTCGTCTCGGTCTTTGTATTCTTAGTCAATGAAGAATTCGTGCCGCAATCCTCAATGGTCAACCAGCAGATACGCGACACTGAAATTAAAGTCGTGCCTTCCCAAAAAGGCCGCGGCCTGCCGCCGATCCACAATCTTACTTTCTACGGACTTAGAAACCGGCTGTTTTTTATCGATACTTTTGACCCCAACACCAGTGAGTTAGACGGCATTACCATCATCGGCCATGACCGCCATCAAAACCTGATCGAGAAGATCATAGCCCTCAAAGGCAAATGGACAGGCATTGACTGGAAATTCTTTAACTGCCAGATAACAACCTATACCAGCACTTTGCCCAATGCCCCTCCCAGCGATATCCGGATGTACGCGGAAAAATTGATGGACATCAGGGAAACCCCTAAGGATTTCTTAAGGCAAAGGATGGACATCTCGTCGATGAACCTGCGGCAACTGCATGCTTATATCAAACGCTTTGCCGGCAGCGGGGCGCTTAAGACGGTCAATAACCTGCGGGTTGATATGCATGAGAAGATCACCTTCCCCTTACGCAATTTTATCATTGTTTTGATCGGACTGCCTTTTGCCCTGATGTCCGTGGGCAAACGCAAAGCAATGACCTTTACCTCCATTGCCATTGCCCTGGTCATCGGATTTCTTTATTACGTCTCCGACGCGGTGGGACTGGCCCTGGCCAAAGGCGAAGCCCTGCTGCCTTGGGAAGGCGCATGGCTCACACCCATCCTCTTTACCCTCATGGCCCTCTTTATTATTTTCAGGAATTTTTAAACGCGGCTGGGGCCGGAAGCCTGTTACAGGAAAGTTATTATTGGATAAAATTCAGAAGATCGGCAATGGGGGTAATGCCGACAATAACTCCACGCAGGCCCCGTGAGTTTAAAACCATGTCTTCGAGGGCCTTATCGCTGACAACATCCGTCATGACGCGACCTTGACGGTCCATAGGAATGTTGCTGAGCTTGATACCGCCGGGAATATTCATGGCTGTATCAGAAACCCCCACTACTAAAGATTGACCGGTCTTTTCAACTTTCTCGAGCTCTTGGACAAAATCAAACAGCTTGTCCATTGCTCTCTTAGTTAGCTTTATTTTGCCTCGTGTCTCAGGCTCCTGTTTAAGCGCATTAAGTTCTTCTCTCAAACTTTCTTTCAAGGGAGCTAATACGGGACTTTCACCATAAAGATAATTAAGATGAGATAATATGTCTGCACTCCCCGGACGATTGTGAAATTCCAAGGGGGTGATGTCACCGAATGCCTCAAGGAAAGGACTTAACCCATTGCCATTCTTATATACTTCTTCACCCTTATTATCCTTCCAAACAAATGGCCCTCCAATTTCATTTAGCAAATACAATGCTTCATCACGGTCAATTGATAGTGGCGGGGTTTCCCCAGCTTTAATCTCTATTGGTGGGGGTTCATGTTCCCAATTTTCTTCTTTATCCCACTGTTCTTCAAAATGGGCACGTCTTTTTTCAAACTCTGCAATGGGATTGGCACTGCCTCCATTTAAAACGTCGAAAGCAATACCATATTCATTAATCATACGATAAATGGATACCTTTTGATGAGCGGCCCGAAAAGCCTCTTCCATCACTTGATATCGTTGTCCATTTCCAGGATTTCGATACATGTCAACGAATTCTTGCATATATGCGGCAAACTGCCGCCGACCTTCTTCATAAAATCGGGTCAGTGCCCATTGTTCCTTGTGTTGAAACGCCCATATAATTCTGCGAAATTCAGCACTATGTTCACCATTGCGTTTCGCATGTTCAAAATCAAAAGGATTTACTAACCATCCACTAACTCCGGGCTTGATCCATTCCAATGGGCCTCCAGTCGCCGTAGCAATAGATGGGTGGCCATTTAAAGCCGCTCGTTCATCACTTGTACCAGATGCCTCCCGGGTCAGCCATGGCATGACCAACCAGCAATCAGTTGCTGATGTTGCAAATTTCATGAATTCTGTTCCTGTTGTTCTTTCAATGATTACAAATTTTCCTTTAATATCAGGTTCCAGGGACAGCTGTGTTAATGCACTCACCCACTCAGGGGCTACACCATCAAGAGCTTCGCCAGCCAATAAAAGGTTTGCTCCGAGCCCCTTCCTTGGCCCTAATGGCGAGTCGTACACTTTATTTGGGTCTCCCACAATCCACCTGACCATAGGAATGAACAGGGCCTGAGATTTATATTCTACCATCCTTCGAACAGCGCCAAATAATGGCCGCTTGTGAATGTCAGCAAAACCCTCCAATCCCATACCTCTCAAATATTCATTTAGCTTGTATTTCTGGTTTGATCCTATATCAAACAGATCCTTCCCGGTAATATTTGCTATCCCTTTTCTTGAAATGAGTCTGTTAAGATCATCAGAGCGCCACAGGGACGGCAAAGATCCATTTTGGATACCGGTTGTTTTGTCCGCAAAACCGGGCAAAACTGCTTCACGGGTAACATCAGCATGCTCCAACGAAACACCATTGATCATATGCGCATGATGGCCCATAGCTCCAGCTGCATTCACTTGCCCGTTATATATAATATCGTCTCGCACAAGATCAGCACCTACCAAGTCTTTTAGCTTACCAACGTCCTTCCAAACAGGTAATGCCGCTGCTTCAGGTGTATGAGTTGTCATTAAAAACTTGGTTTCAGCAAAAATGCTCCGTTCACCTTTTTGTCTTTTTGCATCAATATCGTTCAATACGGCCGTCATGACAAAAATTAATTGTGGCTCGCTTAATCGTAATATGCGAGGAGCAATGCCTAAAGCATAACAAAGTTCAACATAAGCCTTACCCATAAAACCATATTGTATGACTTGTTCGTCGCCTCCCGGGTACAACCTTTTAAACAGGTTGCGTTGTTTGATACCAAATACAGGAGTCCCATTAGCATCGACCCAGTAGATATAAGCACGTTCTTTTTTCCCTTTGAAATCCACATCAATGGAAAGCGCATGGTTATTTCCTTTTCCATCTTGAACAATAACAGGATGGACCCCTTCTTGGTGGTCCCAATCAACTTCGACACCATTCTTGTCATAGCTATAAAGCGGCATAGCGCCTGCGGCATTCCAATTTGGCAATAACTCGCTATAGGCTTGGTAGGTTTCTCCCGCCAGAAAACCAAGCCCTCCTTTGCCTAACGCTAATTGAGCCGTCCCCTTAATAGCAGATAAGAAAGCTTCAAGAGTTACATCAGTGACAACCCCGCTCCCTTCTGGATTTTGTAAATTGGCAATAACCCCCTCAGGGCCGTTTATAATCCGCAATCGTTTCCCGTGATAAAGCGCCTTGGGTGGCTCACTTGAAGTAACGCTTCGAATATCAACCCGCATATCATATATTTGTTCATCTCCTAAGACATCTAAACTCGTAACCATTGCGGGTTCACGTAGAATTTGTTGATCTACAAAACCGCCGGAGAAATATTTCCTGGGAACAGGCTGCTGGCCTGACCGGGTCATCTCTTCTTTAATATAGCTGAAGACACCCTTCTTATAGGCAGACAGGTATTGATGGTAGATACGGTCTTTATTCTTTGGATCGCTGAGATCAATACCCGCGACTTTATTACGCCCGGAATAAACTTTATTGAGGACCGATTTTTTAAAAACGTCCTGATACCATTGGGCCAGGATGAGGGCGTACAATATTTGCCTTAACGGCGCAAAATTCTTGCCTTCATTGACTTCATTCTCTATGGCAGGGAGAACAACTTCACGTAAGACCTGCTTGGATAGATTCCTGACAGTATTATTTTTCTGCGCATTGATGTTCTCGCCCAATTTGTTTAGGGCCAAATAATCCTCTTCAAGCATGACCTTAAGATGCGCATTGACAATGTAAACCGTATTGCCCTTTTCAAATACCGACGCTTTCTCAGGAAGGATCCATACCTTATTAAATACATTGACCGGGACCTGGGTAACGCCGAATTTCCGGTAAGCTTGCGTATACACTTTGTTCCAAAATGTTTTACCTAAATTGCTCTCCGGATAAATAAGGGAAGCCGTGATTTGTTTGAGCATGTAGTCTTCTGCCAAAAGGTCACGGCCAAGTTCTGTTTTGATCAAGGTATCCGGGATAATGTGGTTTTTCTCGACCGGGGAAAGATTGACCCAAAGATCCTTTTCAGGTGTCGCCAAAGAAGCCAGGAAATAATTAACCATGCGCTGGGACACTTTCTTAAAATTGTCAGCGCTTAATCTTTCATCGCCGGGATCTACGATAAAATCAAACATGAAGGGATTTTCAGGATGGACTTTCAGGCCCTTGATCAAAACAGGCTTAAAAGCCGGACTTAAACTTACTCTGGTTCCCGGTTTCGGTAAGAAAAATGACAAGCCGGATATATCAACAGATTGGGCATGGGCAGGCGGCAGGAATATTGATGTTCCCAAAAAACTGATTGAGACCCAAAGGGCCAAAAAGCGTCGGAAAATGATGATCGGTCTCACAAATAAAATTTTAATTGTAAAAAAGGATTAATAAAGGATAACATGTGCAGGGAAAAAATCAAATAATCATGCTTTGATGGGGATCGCACAAGCTGTTTATATTCAATGCTTTATAAATGTAACAAAAAATAGTTTATATTTTAAAATTAAATATTCTAAGAATGATACACACGGGGCAGGCGGTTGCCTAGGGAGCAGAGGATTTCGTAGCTGATGGTGTCGGCCCAATGGGCGACTTCGTCCACTGAAATGGTCTCGCCTTTTTGGTCGCCCATGATGACAGCTTCGTCGCCGATTTTGGGGATACGGCCTGAAAGAGTGACTGCAGTGACATCCACGATGATCTGGTCCATGGTCACGCGCCCTACCACCGGGCAGCGCACGCCTGCCACCAGCACAAAAGCTTTGTTGGACAGGGAGCGCAAATAACCGTTGCTGTAGCCAATGGACAAAACAGCGACCGTGATATCTTCCTTGGCCTTGAAAGTATGTCCGTAGCTGATGCCTCTTCCTTTGGCTATCGTCTGCACAAATATAATGCGGGCCTTGACCGACATCACGGGCTTTAAAGGGACTTTCTTTTTTAAATCCTCAAGGGGATAAACGCCGTAAAGCATGATGCCGGGGCGGGCCAGATTAAAAAGATCAGACTTATAATCCCCCAGCCCCATGCTGTTGCCGGCATGCACAAATGAAAAAGTAATGAACTGGTTTTCCAGGGAATAAACCATATCACGGAAACGGCGCATCTGGCCCAAGGTAAAGTCACGGTCTGAGTCAGCGACAGGAAAATGGGTATAGATGCCTTCCAGCACCAAATTAGGGCACTGCTGGCGTAAGGTGTCCACAAACACAAGCGCCTGATCTTCATTGACCCCCAAACGCCCCATACCTGTGTCTATTTTAATATGCACGGGGATCTGGATGCCGGCATGATGCGCAATATGGTCCAAGGCATGGGCCATTTCCAAAGCGCAGACAGTGGGAGTCAGTTTATACTCGACAATGTCCTTGGCCTCTGCGACCAGGGTGGATTCGAACAATAAAATCTTCTGCTTGAAACCGGCCGCGCGCAGGGTCACGCCTTCGTTGACGTTGGAAACACCCCAATACTTGCAGCCGCAAGCGTCCAAACATTCGGCAACCTGTATCATCCCGTGGCCATAAGCATCTGCTTTAATGACCGGCATAATGCCTAAGGAATGCGACATGTTTTTGGTGGCGAGCTTCTGCAATTGTTCAAAATTATAGGCGAGCGCTTTAAGGTCTATGTCGCACCAGGTCGGCGGATGGGTGACTGTTTCGAAATTGAGGATTTTAACGTCCAAAATGCCCTATTCCTTTGTTGTCGCTACGTTAGGGTTCACTTGACAGTCCTGTGAGTATAAATACAAGGGTTGAAGGCTTGCGGCATCATCGTATTGCTTATGGCGAAGGCGCTCGTAAGCCAATGCCGCCATCACACGGCTTTGAGGATACCACCATTTTTCTTCGGCGAAAAGACATTTACAGGCGCTGTTCTTTTTAGAAGAATATTTTTGATACGCTTCTTCTATATTTTTACGATAAAGTGCCAACGCGTCCCCCACAAAAAGCGTCTTGCCATGCACTTTCTCCAGGACTTCTTCAAGTGTGGCCAGCAAATAATCGCTCGAACGGCCATGGGGGCCGTAAAGACAGGCATAGACCTTGCCTCGACGTGCATCATTGATGACGCAAATTTCGTCACAGGTTTCCATTGTGACACCATTAGCAATAATGTCCAGGGTCGGGATACCGACAACAGGCAGGCCGGTGGCCATGGCAAAGGCCTTGACCGTGGAGAGCCCCACCCGAAGGCTCGTAAAAGAACCAGGCCCCAAGGCAATGGCAAAGCCGCCAAGCTGATCGAATTTTATCCCCGCAGAATCCAGCATACGGTCCATGGTCGGTAAAATGGAGTCTTCCAGCGTAGCAGCGGATTTTAAATTCCGGTAGCGTAAAACCTTCTCATCCTGATTCAGGGCTAACGAGAAGGTCTTGGTTGAGGTTTCGAAGGACAAGAAATACATATTGTTCTCTGGTGTTCACTTTTATGTTTGAATTCCACTAAATAATATTGCTTGGGCATGTTTTTGCCCAAACGTTCCGGCCATTCGATGAGGCTGACACCCTCTCCGTAAAAATAATCGTCAAAATCAAGGGTATCAAGTTCCGCGGCCTTTTCCAGACGGTAAAGGTCAAAATGATAAATCGGCAGCTTGGCCTTATAGTAATTCATCAGCACAAAGGTCGGGCTGTTGACTTTTTTAGACGAAAATTTAAGTGCCTGGGCCAACCCTTTGACAAAGGTGGTTTTACCGGCACCCAAATCGCCCTGTAAAAGAACAATGTCCCCCTGCTTTAGCTGCCCTGCCAGACGCTGGGCGCAGAGTTTGGTTTCTTCTTCGCTGTTAGAAATGAGTGAAACTTTTGGATTTAATTGTTTCTTTAACATCAGCGGTGATTGTACCTATCGGATAAAAATAAAATGATTTGGCCCGGGCCTGCCAATCCATGAGTGATCGTGCTTTGACGGGCGACAGCGTAAACAAAAGTTCAAAATCTTCTCCGTCATTTAACGCCTGGGATAAACCAGCCCCCTTGTGCCGCGGGATGGAGGCATAATCCAGGCGCGCTCCCACCCTGCCGGCTTTGAGGATATGGTTCAAGTCTCCGGCCAGGCCGTCAGATATGTCCATCATAGCGCCAGGTTTAAATTTCTCAACCAAAAATCTTGCCTGGGGCAAACGCGGGGTGAAATTCAAATGGCGATCGCTTTTAAAAGAACCCCCCAAAGGCCCTGTCACAAAAATCCAGTCGCCGGCTTTGGCGCCGTCGCGGGTGACTAAACATTTTTTCTCCACCAAACCCAATAATGCAATATTGATCACTACTTTATCTGTCTTTATGGTGTCACCGCCGACGATGCTGATATTAAACTGCCGGGCCGTGCGTTCTATTCCTTTGTAAACATCTTTGATAAACTTCACAGATAATTTCTTTGGGATCCCGATGGAGACCACGGCAAAGGTAGGCCAACCGCCCATGGCTGCTATATCACTGATATTGCAGGCCAGGGCTTTATGCCCGATGGATTCAGGCGGCATGCGGCGGGTGAAATGCGTGCCTTCGGCCAGCATGTCCGTTGTTAAAAGCAGGTACTCGCTTTTACTATAAGGCAAAACAGCCGTATCATCGCCGATGCCTTTGATCACTGCTTTAGACACGGGGGCGTACTTTTTAAGGGTATCAATTAAACCGAATTCACCGATTTGAGAGAGTTTCATAAATATTTTTCATATATGGCGGACGAATAACGCCGTATTCCGTCACAATGCCTGTGATCAAATTAGCCGGGGTCACGTCGAAAGCGGGATTGTAGACCTTAACGCCTTTGGGAGCGGTGGCCACACCCGCAAAATGCGTGACCTCTTCGCTTTTGCGCTCTTCGATAGGGATTTGCTTGCCGGATTTGATCGCCAGATCAAAGGTTGAACGCGGGGCCACGATATAAAAAGGAATGCCGTGGTGTTTGGCCAACACGGCCAGCATGTAGGTGCCGATTTTATTGGCGGTGTCACCGTTAGAAGCGATACGGTCTGCCCCTGTAAAAATGATATCCACTTTCTTTTTAGCCATCAATGAAGCTGCCATATTGTCGCAGATAAGAGTGGTGTCGATTTTCTGGCGGCAAAGCTCCCAGCAGGTCAGTCTCGCCCCCTGCAGTAAAGGACGGGTCTCGAGAGAATAAACGCTGAATTTCCTGGCCTTTTTCCTGGCGCTGTAAAAAACGCCTAAGGCCGTACCATAATCTACTGTGGCCAGGGCTCCGGCATTGCATACGGTCATGCACCGCATCCCGTTCTTGATGAGCTTTGCTCCATGGTCTCCCATGCGGCGGCAAACTTCCTGGTCAGCTTTAAAGATGGCCATGGCCTCTTTGAAAAGTAATTTCTTTAAAGTAGCCACATTGGCCTGCGGATTTTGATTGACCACCTCACGCATGGCGTTGAGCATGTTAAAAAGATTAACTGCTGTCGGACGGGAAGTCGCCAGATAGTCGCAAGTCTTATGAAAAAGTTTCAGGAATTTAGGCTTGTCCTGGCCTTTAAATTTCTGGATCCCCAAAAGCACGCCGAAAGCCGCAGCCACACCAATGGCCGGCGCCCCACGCACAGACAATCGCTTGATCGCCCGCCACATTGTCTCTACATCGCGGCAATAAATATACTCAAATTTATTGGGAAGCAGAGTTTGGTCAATAATACGTGCAGAACCCTTTATCCACTTGATAGTTTCGATAGACATATCAGGTTTTCTCCACTTCGATCCGGGGAAATAGCGGCGAGTGAGGCCTTAGGACCAGACCAGGCATAAGCTTTCCCCACACTGGCGGAGCATCTTTAGCACCTAAAATATCCAATACTTCGGCTGTTTTTTCCGGCATGACAGGAGCTAACATGATCGTTGCTATGCGCAAACCTTCGGCCGCGGTATATAAAACACGATTTGCCGCCTTCATATCTGTTTTGGCCAACTTCCACGGCGCTTGGGACTCCATATACTTATTAAGCGTCTGCACAAAAACCATAATTAAGCTCACCGCTTCCTGGACTTTAAACCCATTGATCAAATCTTTGACACGGCGCGGTAATTCATCGGCTTGCGTTTTAATAATTTCTTCTACCGGGGCCAATGGACCGGGTTCCGGGACCATGCCGTCATGGTTCTTATGGATCAGTCCGCTGACGCGATTGAGCAAATTGCCATAATCATTGGCCAGATCGCTGTTATAACATTTGACAAATGAATCCGGCGTGAAATTAGCATCCAGCCCCAGGACCATCTCGCGCATCAAATAAAAACGCACGGCGTCAACCCCGTAGGTCTCAATCAAATCCAGAGGATTGACGACGTTCCCTAAGGACTTGCTCATCTTGGTCTCTCCGATAAGCCACCAGCCGTGGGCAAAAATGGTGTTGGGAAGCTCTAATCCTAAAGAAAAAAGCATGGTGGTCCAGTAAACGCAATGCGTAGTCAGAATGTCCTTGCCGATCAAATGCACATCTGCGGGCCACCATTTCTTGAACTTTTTCTCGTCACTGCCATAGCCCGGGACAGAAATATAATTGACCAGGGCGTCAAACCAGACATAGGTCACATAATCACGGTCAAAAGGAATTTCAATGCCCCAATCCATGCGGGCTTTAGGACGGGAAATGCATAAATCACCAAGCGGCTGGCGCAGGAAACCCAGCATTTCATTTTTGCGGTGTTCAGGGCGGATAAAATCCGGATGGGCCTGGATATAATCAATGAGCTTCTGCTGGTACTTGCTCATCTTAAAGAAATAATTCTTTTCTTTGATCTTTTTGACATCGCGGAACTGGCCTGATCCGTATTCAGCATCGGTGATGAAGCGCTCTTCGGCCACGGAATACCAGCCTTCGTATTCATCCGTATAAATGTCCCCGCGCTCATTGACCTGCTGCAAGACCAACTGGACAATTTTTTTATGCCGCTCCTGGGTGGTGCGGATAAAATCATCGTATTGAATGTCTAAGGTCTTCCACAAATTGATAAAACGCGGCGCCAAATCATCACTATGCGCCTGGGGTGTCATCCCCCTTTTTTCGGCCGCCTGCTTGACCTTTTGGCCATGCTCATCAAGGCCCGTCAAAAAAAACACTTCGTCACCGGCGGTGCGGTGATAACGGCTCAGGACATCGGCAAGGATCGTCGTATACGCATGCCCGATATGCGGGGCATCGTTGACATAATAGATGGGGGTCGTGACAAAAAATTTGCTCATATATGGTCTGGATTCCTGCTTTCGCGGGAATGACAATATCTATTAGTTTGGGTTTCCCAGCGGATAGTTGACTTTGACCATTTTGCCTTCGCCTAAATCAACGGTCACATAATGCTTGAGAATGTCCATGGCAATGACCCGGCCCTGTTCGCCTTCAGGCGTGTTGACCTTGGCCCCTATTTTAGGAAGGGTCCTGGCAAATTCACGGTAGACCTGGTACTCATACGCCATGCAGCACTTGACCCGGCCGCAGACTCCGGAAATTTTCTGGGGGTTGAGCGGCAGGCCCTGGTCCTTGGCCATTTTAATGGACAAGGGATGGAAATCTTTCATATAAGAAGAGCAGCACAGTTCCCGGCCGCAAACACCATAACCGCCGACGATCTTGGCCTTGTCGCGCACGCCGATCTGCTTGAGCTCAATGCGCACGCGCAGCATCTTGGCCAAATCCTTGACCAGGCTGCGGAAATCCACCCGGCCTTCCGCGGTAAAAAAAATGATGATCTTGGTGGCATCAAAAGAATATTCCGCCTGGACTAATTGCATGTCCATTTTACTTTCTTCAACCTTGATTTTGCAGGTTTTCAAAGTTTCAACGGATTTTATTTCATTATTGACCACCTGGCGCAGGTCCCCGTCACTGGCCAAACGGATGATTTTGCCAGCAGCAGCCTCGGTCTTGCCGGTACAGGCCTTGTCAGGGTCTGAGATGACTTTGCCGAATTCTAAATTCCGTTCCACTTCCAAAATCACTAAATCATGGCGGTGTATCGCCACGCCATTGGCATCCATCCAAACAACCGGACGGTATTCTCCTAATTTAATTTGCACTAATTGGCCCATATATGCTCCCTTAAGAGGCTCAAGGACATTTTGACATTCAGTTTTTCGTCCACGAGCTCTTTTGTTTGTACGATTTGGCGGATGATCAAGGTCAAATCCCCGAAGCTCCGCGCGGCAAATTTTTCAATTTCTTTTAAATTGCCCTGGTGCACGATGGCTGCTTTGGCCACGCCGCTTTTAAGCAGGATAACATCCCTAAAAAAACTTAATAAAAGCCGCAACGCCCGGGCCGTCTCTTGCGGGTCTGCTGAAAGCTCTTTTAGAAAATTATCATTATTACGGTTCAAAAGCATTTCATCTAAAACCTTAGGGTTGTCCGGAATGATTTCCTTTTTAAGAAAAAATTTGACGACATGGCAGCGGGACTTGATCGTATCCAGGCTGTCCTCGGGCACGCTCGTCGTCAGGACCATCAAGGTATTGGGTGCCGGCTCCTCTAAAGTTTTGAGCAGCGCATTGGCTGCCTCCAGGGTCATCAGCTCAATATTGCGGATAATAAAGACCTTTGTCTTTCCTTCATACGCCATCAGCTGGGCCCGGCCTAAGAGAAAACGGATGTCTTCAATTTTGATACTGTCTCTTTCATCATTGCCTATCACATGCACGTCGGGATGATTGCCGGAATCGATCTTCCTGCAGGATGGGCATTCTCCGCAAGGTTGATGCGCCGCATTTTCACAATTGACCAATTGGGCCAAGCTCATAGCTGTCTGGGTCTTGCCCGTACCCTGCGGACCTACCAGCAAATAGGCATGCGCCAGGCGATGATTGGCTGCAAGGCGGCTAAAACGCTGCATGACAGCAGGGTTGATTTGTGTCGTGTTTATCATAATCCCAACAAAGCATCGATATAGATTTTTACCCTTTTGAAAATTACTTCCTTGTCCGCGTCAACCTTCACGACCTTGATGCGCGCAGGGTATTGCTTGCTTAAATCCAAATACCCGTTACGGACCCGCTTGTGGTATTCCAAAGGACGCGATTCAATGCGGTCCTTGGTGGCTCCGGCACGGCTTAAGCCTTTTTCAGGCTGGATATCAAAAAGGATCGTGAGATCCGGAACAATGCCTTTTGTTGCAAAAAGGCCTAATTGCTCAATGGTTTTAATGTCAATCCCGTTGCCATAACCCTGATAGGCAATGGTTGAGTCTAAAAAACGATCGCACAAGACGATCTTTGAAGCTTTTAACTGCGGTTCTAAAACTTCCTTGACCATCTGGGCGCGTGCCGCCATATAAAGCAGGGTCTCGCACTCATCCCCCATGCCGGTATTATTCACATCGAGCAGGAGTTTACGGATATTTTCCGAAATCTTGACCCCGCCCGGCTCGCGTAAGAGCATCACCGGCATTTTCTTCGACTTCAGATACTCCACGACCAAGGCCGCCTGCGTGCTTTTGCCGGAGCCTTCGGAGCCTTCAAATGTAATAAATTTGCCGTTCATCATTTAAACCATAAAAAATAAATATTGATTAATAATCAAATTATAATTATACTATTTATCAATTAACGCCCCGGTAGCATAATTGGATAATGCTTTCCCTTCACTAAGGAAATGATGCGGGTTCGAATCCCGCCTGGGGCGTTAAAGGCCTTAAGAATGAACGTAAGGGACTTTCTTAAGACCATATTTCTCTTGAAAAGAGCACCACTTCTGATATACTTTAATTACCTTAGTGAGGGAAGTGCATTATCCATTGGGCCGCGTTCATCGCGGCCTTTTTTATTCTAACTTATACGTCTCCAAAGCTTACAGGAAATTCTGCATCATTTCTTTTTTCAAGTCGTAGTTCTCCATATGTAGGGAATCTTCCAATTTTACGAATAAGACTGATCATTTTCTTGATAAGAAAATCATCAGTATATGCAATAGTCAATTGATTTGGAGCAAACCCTGCTTCTTTTTGAGCATCTCCAAATCGAGCCCAATATTTTTGCCAATCGTAAGGCCTTATTCCTGTTTCATCTAAAACTTTATTCTTACCTAATGGCTTCCCATCATTTTCCTTTGCCGTTTTACGAATTGCTTCAATAATATCTTGTTTGGTTACTACACTCATTACTTCAACTCCCCGATCCCCTTTTTACAAAAAAGAGGAAAAAAACGTTGGCAGGCTGATGCCGATATGTTCTTTTTGCGTATAAAAAATCTGACTATTCGCTTTCGGCTCAACTATATGCGTGACCAAGTTATTGGGAAACAACGTTTCCAGCATGAGCTAAGATTTTTAGCAATAAGAATATATCGGTGTCAGCCGTCCATGCGTGTCTGGATTCCCGACAAAAGCATTCGGGAATGACAATGGAACATCAAATCCAGCGCCAGGTTTGGCCGGTTTTGCCGTCTTCGACGGCCAGGCCTTTTTCTTTTAAAAGCACGCGCAGTTCATCGGAACGCTTAAAATTCTTGAGCTCACGGGCCTGGGCGCGTTCCTCAAGCAGGGCTTTCAGGTCTGCTGATAATTCTTTATCTTTCTCCTGCAGGAACAAGCCGAATATATTGCGGGCCAGATTTTCCAATATGTCCACCGCGTGATAAATGACGCCTAAATAATTGGGGTCATCACTGTTTTGATCTATGTATAAATTAGTATCATTGATCAGATTAAACAAGGCCGCCAAAGCTTTGGGCGTATTGAAATCATCATCCATGGCCTCGATGAATTCATGCTTGTATTTGCTGATAAAGCCTGCCTGGACCGGTTCGATATTTTTTTCCTTCAGGAGGCCCGAAGCCCTGTAAAAAAGCACATCAAATTTCCCCAGCGCTTTGCGGGCCTCGAGTACCTTTTCCTCGGAGAAATCGATATTGCTGGCGTAATGCGAAAACAGGAAAAACATTTTGATCTCATCGGCGCTGTATTTGGCCAGGGCTTGGGCAATGGTGATAAAATTACCCGATGATTTGGACATTTTCTGGCCATTGATGGTCAGCAGGCCGTGATGGATCCAGTAATTGGCAAAATGCACATTCGTCAAAGCTTCAGACTGGGCGATCTCGTTTTCATGGTGCGGAAAGATCAGATCGCGGCCGCCGGCGTGAATATCCAGGGTTTTCGTATGCAAATGCTTCATGCTCATGCACGAGCATTCAATGTGCCAGCCCGGACGCCCGCCGCCCCAGGGACTCTCCCAAGCGGGCTCACCGGGTTTGGACGATTTCCATAAAACAAAATCCAGTGGATCTTTTTTTTGGGAATCTTTCTCGATGCGCACGGCCTCATGCATCTTGTCAATGCTCTGGCCGGAAAGCTTGCCGTAATCCTTGAAGGCGCGCACATCAAAATACACATCCCCACCCGGAATTGAGTACGCAAAGCCTTTGTCAATGAGCCCCTGGATATGGGTGATCATGTCCGGGATATTATCAGTGGCCTTAGGCTCGGCATCACCCGGTGCCACTCCCAGGGCTTTTAAATCTTCGTAATAAAAACGGATCTGCTCTTCACTGACATCATGGGCAGAGCGCTTGGTTTCGATGGCGCGGTCGATGATCTTATCGTCGATATCCGTGATATTGCGGACAAAGATGACATTATAGCCGCGGAATTTCAAATAACGGCGGATCACGTCAAACACATACAAACTGCGCGCATGCCCGATGTGCGAGCGGTCATAGACAGTGATGCCGCAGGTGTACATCCTGACATCATTGCCCGAAAGAGGGATGAAATCCTCTTTCTTGCCGCTTAAAGAATTATATATTTGTACCGGCATAAATTTGATTCAACTTAAATGGTGAAATCTACGTCATTCTCGCCCTTAGGCGCTTCACAGCCTGTTTTTGCTTCCAGGGTCTTGATGCGTCCGAGCAATTTTGACATGTTTTCCATGACCGGATCGCTGACTTGCATATGGGCCAATTCCATGTCAATGCGACGGCCGTCTTGTTTAGTAATGCGCCCCGGGATCCCGACAACAGTGGAATTGGCCGGCACATTTTTGATGACCACCGCATTGGCCCCGATATAAGAATTATCCCCGATCGTGATGTTCCCCAGGATTTTGGCCCCGGCCCCCACCACCACATTATTGCCCAGGGTCGGATGGCGCTTGCCTGTTTCCTTGCCTGTGCCGCCTAAAGTCACGCCCTGATATAAAAGCACATTGTCCCCGATAATGGCTGTTTCACCGACGACAACACCTGTCCCGTGGTCGATAAAAAAACTTTTCCCGATCTGCGCTCCCGGATGGATTTCTATACCTGTCCAAAAACGACCCACCTGGGAAAGCCAACGGGGTAAAAACGGGACCTTCCATGCCCATAATTGATGGCTCATCCGATAAACGACCAGGGCATGCAAACCGGTATAAAGCAAAACCACTTCCAGGGCAGATTTCGCCGCCGGATCACGTTCTTTGATCGTCTTGATATCGTCAGCAAAAATAATATAAATCGTCAAAATTTTAATGACGGCGATCAATATTAGGATAATCAATATGGCTGTAATCATACATCACTCCGATTTTATTTTTTTAAAAGCACCACTGCGTAAGCGGCAATGCCCTCTTTGGCACCGATATAGCCCAAACCTTCATTAGTACCGGCTTTGATATTGACTTGGGACTGGTCAAGCCCCAACTCAAGCGCAATATGATACTTCATTTTCGGTTTAAATTCCTTTAATTTCGGTGCCTCAGCCAAAATCACCACATCCACATTCTCAACAGCCCAGCCTGCACCGTAGACTTTCTGGACGACCTTCTTTAATAATATAGAACTTTTAACTCCCTTATATTGAGGATCCGTATTCGGAAAATGCTCCCCGATATCACCCATGCCGGCCGCACCTAAAATGGCATCGCAAATGGCGTGTAAAACCACATCCGCATCCGAGTGGCCGCTGAGCCCATGGGTGTGCGGCACTTCAATGCCGCCGAGCATTAACTTGGCCCCGAGTTCCAGCCGATGCACATCATGCCCTATGCCTACCCTGTAATTCATTTTTGGCCCTGTCAGTAATTGCCCGGCTAAAATGATGTCTTCCGGTGTGGTGACCTTGATGTTGCAATAATTTCCCATGACCATCTTCACACGGCCGGCCATGCGCTCGACCATCATGGCGTCGTCGGTGGCCTCTTCTTTAAACTTCTTCGCATGCGCTTTGACCAAAACGTCTTTATGAAAACCCTGCGGCGTTTGCGCTTCCCATAATAAATCCCGCGCCGGGGTTTCCTTAATATTTAATGTTTTACGATCAACTTTCTTAACAGTAAATTTAACCGGCACGCCGACAATGGCTGCCTTATTCTTCTTAAGCGCGGCCGACAAACGGTCGATCATCGCACGGTCGACAAAAGGCCTGGCGGCATCATGCACCAAGACGATCTTTGTATCGGACGATACGGACTGCAGGCCGCACTTGACTGAATCCGAACGCAAAGCACCACCCGCCACCACCGCGCGCACCTTTTTAAAGCCCCGCGTCAAATGAATGAATCGGGCCAAAGAACCACCGGTTCCGACGATCACCACCCCGTCAATGCCCGGGTGCTTTTCAAAAACACCCAGCGAATAAGCAATCAAGGGCCTGCCTTTAAGCAGGACCAATGCCTTAGGGGCCTTAGCATTTAACCGCTTGCCTGCTCCTGCCGCTACAATGATAACCTCTGTCTTCATTCTATTCATTTCAAGATGCATGCGTTAGATCCGGACAAGGAAATACAATGGCCGAATAAAATACAGGCTTATTGTCGTTCCATCTTTGCAAAGATCATGCGGCCGGCCTGGGTTTGCAGGGCGGATGTCACATAGACCTTGACTGTTTGCCCCAAACCTCTGCGTCCGTCGCTGACAACCACCATGGTCCCGTCTTCCAGATAGCCGATGGCCTGATTGGCTTCCTTGCCTTCCTTCAACAGCTTAATCTCCAGTTCCTCACCGGAAAAAACCACCGGCTTGACCGCATTGACCAGATCATTGATATTAAGCATTTCAATGCCCTGGATGGACGCAATGCGGCTTAAATTAAAATCCGTCGTGCAGATACGGGCGTCCATGACCTTGGCAAGCTTGACTAATTTCAAATCAACGGCATCGTTGCCGGTCAAATCATCTTCATGGATGCGCACATCCGCTGCCGGATCTTTCTGCATTGATTTTAAGATCTCCATGCCGCGGCGGCCGCGCTGGCGTTTGGTATCATCCTCGGAATCCGCCAGGCGCTGCAATTCATGCAGGATAAAACGGGGCACCACCAGGCGGCCGGCCAAAAAACCGGCCTTGAAAATATCACTGACGCGCCCGTCGATAATGGCACTGCTGTCCAAAAGTATCACGCCGTCTTTTAAATCCTGCCGTTTAAAACGCACATAAGGGATAATAAGGTTGAACTCATCCTTGCCGCGCAGCGCCATCACCGCGCCCAGATAAGAAAAGACCAGGGTCAAAACCACCCTCAGGATGGGCTTGAGCACATCCCCCAAAGGCATTAAGGAAAGGATGTCTGAAACCAAATTCGCCATAAAAATCCCGAGCAGAAGGCCGAAAACCATGCTGGTAAGCCCGCGCACCGACACCTGCTTTAGATTGGCTTCAATCACGATCAACAGCGCCCCACCCACCACACAGGCAATAACACCGGCGATAGGTGCCTGATTGATAATACCGATCTGATAACCGATAATGGCGCTGATAAATATGAAGAATATACGGATGAATAATAATGTCATGGCTCTCCTAACTGGACCCCGCCGCTTGGCCAACTGGCCAGGCGGGGTCATATTTATAACTTATCTAATGCTTCCCTGACCGTTGCCACCGGAATTAACCGGATATTCGATGGTTTAAAATCATTTTTATTCTTCAAATTATTTTTAGGGACAATGCAGCGGGTGAACCCCAGCTTCTGCGCTTCATTGACCCTTGTGGCTATTTGGGCCACACTGCGCACCTCCGCGGAAAGCCCGACCTCTCCCAAGATGGCCGTGTCATGGGGCACCACCTTGTCCAATAACGCCGAGGCAACCGCCAGGGTGACGCCCAAATCCGCGGCCGGGTCCATCACCTTGACCCCACCGACGACGTTTAAAAAAATATCTTTGTCCCCCAGATTCATCCCAAGCCTTTTTTCCAAAACCGCGGCGAGTAAGGCCAGGCGATTGGCATCAAACCCCTGCGCTTTTTGGCGCACCATGCCAAAAGCACTGCGGCTGACCAGGCCCTGGATCTCCACTAAAAAAGGCCTTGTCCCCTCGAGGATAGGCACGACCACCGAACCGGAAGAGCCTTCAGGCCGCTCGCAAAGGAAAATTTCCGAAGGGTTCAGCACTTCCTGCAAACCGGAGGCCGTCATCTCAAAGACACCGATCTCATTGGTGGAACCAAAACGGTTCTTGTTGGCGCGAAGCACCCGATAGGACGAATAACGTTCACCTTCAAAATAAAGAACCCCATCCACCATATGCTCCAGGACGCGCGGGCCTGCCAGCATGCCTTCCTTGGTCACATGCCCGACGAAGAAAAGGGCCACCCCGCGCGATTTGGCCAGCTGTGTAAGGACTGATGCACTTTCCCTGACCTGGGCCACAGACCCGGGCGACGAAGAAAGTTCCGCTAAATGCACCACCTGGATCGAGTCAATGATCACGACTTGCGGCGTTAATTGATGGATATAGCCGGTGATCGTTTCCACATCAATTTCATTGACGATATAAAAATTCCCGTTGGCTGCCTGGGCGACCCTGTCCGCGCGCATCTTGGCTTGTTTGACAGATTCCTCGCCGCTGATGTATAAAACTTTCAGACCCGTGCGGGCGAGCGCACAGCCGGCCTGCAACACAATGGTTGATTTGCCGATACCGGGATCGCCGCCGATCAAGGTCACGGAACCCGGGACAATGCCGCCGCCCATGACCCTGTCAAATTCGCCTATCCCCGTCAGGTAACGCTTGTCATTATAAACATCTATCTCTTTTAAAAGAACGGGGGCGATGACTGAACCCGCCGCGATCTTGTTCACATCGATCCGGGGAGTTGAAACCTCCTCGACATACGAATTCCACTCCTCACAATTGGGGCATTTGCCCACCCAACGCGCGGATTGGGAACCGCAGTTCTGGCAAACGAAGACTGTCTTTGTTTTCATTATTATCTGGGTTTGGGGCGGTAGAGCAGTTTCCAGGGGTTGCTTTTTAAATCCGAAGAGAGATCATCAAGATTATTATAAATAGACTCATCGGTCAAGAGCTTGCCCAAGGTACCGCGCCCTTCTTTTAAATCCGTACCCACCGCACCGAAGCCTGCCAAGGCCTCCTGCAGGGATTGTTTATTTTTGTCAGTCAAGATGCCGGTATTGACGCTGTCCACCGTTGTTTGCAGCTTGATCATCAGGGAAGACACCTGCTCGGCGATCTTTTCAATCGGCACAGGGTCCTGCCCGACGGTCACGCTATCATCCTTGATATTGTCCATCGAATTGCCCGGGATGATCTCCAGGTATTTCTCGCCCAAAATCCCCAGCTGATTGATGGTAATTTTGGAATCCGCGGGAATGGCGATATCATCCTTGATCCAGACACTCACCCGCACCTTTGTTTTCCTGCCGTCATTCTCATCGGTAAAGACCTGCAGTTTCTTGACCAGGCCCACCTCAACCCCCGCCAAACGCACGGGCGCTGCCTCACGCAAACCGCTGGCAAAACCGAAAACGACCTGGATATGTCGGCCTTTCTCAAAAATAGAAAGATCGCTGATCGAAATGATAAAAAAAGTAAACGCCAAAGCCGCCATCAACACAAATGAGCCGACCTTCAATTCCAGTCCGTTATCTCGAGACATACCTTGCTCTCCTCCTCATTTTACATGGCCGAAAATCAAACTCTCATCATCGGTGATGGGCCCATGCGCATCACCATGGATAAATTGCTGGACCACCGGATGCTTGGAATTCTTGATCTCGTCCGGCTTGCCGTCGGCAATGACCTGCCCCCTGTAAAACATGGCGATCGAATCCGCCACCTGATAAGCGGAATTCATGTCATGCGTGACCATAATGGAAGTGACTTTAAGCTTGTCGCGCAGTTCAATGATCAAATGATTGATGGCAGCCGCAGTAATAGGGTCAACTTCGCTGGTCGGCTCGTCGTACAAAATGATATGGGGTTCCATGCACAGCACCCGTGCCAGGCTCACCCGCTTTTTCATGCCGCCGGAAAGCTGGGAAGGCATCAGATCTTCCACATCCTTGAGGCCGACAAGGCCCAGGGCATCGTGGACTTTATCTTTGACCGTCTTTTTATCAAGATTCATGAACTCATTAAGGACAAAGCCCACATTTTCTCCGACGCTCATGGAATCGAACAAGGCCCCGCCCTGAAACACATACCCGATCTCCATGCGGATGCGGTCATATTCTTTTTCTTTAAGATTAGTGACTTCCGTGCCGTTGATCTTGATCGAACCGCTGTCCGGATGGATCAAGCCCACGATATTCTTTAAAAGAACGCTTTTGCCCACACCGGAGCGGCCGATAATGACCTTGGTCTCCCCGCGGCGCACCGTCAGGCTCATATTATTGAGGATCATCTGCGCGCCGAAGACCTTGTATAAGTTGCGTATTTCGATCATTTATTTATTCCATCAAAAATTAAGTAAAAAGTAAAAGATGAACGTGATGAAGCAGTCCATCATGATGATGAGGATAAAAGACCTCACCACCGCGGTCGTTGTTGCTTTGCCCACCCCATCGGCACCGCCCCTGACGGTCAGGCCCTGATGGCAGCCGACAATGGCGATGATCATGCCGAAGAAAATTGTTTTGGTCAGTCCCGTTATGATGTCCTTCATGCTCAACGCCCTGAAGGTCATCTTCCAGAACATCTCGTGGCTGATATGCAATTTAAACACACAGATCACATAACCGCCCCAGATGCCGATAATGTCCGACATCACGGTCAAAACCGGAAGCATGATGATAAGCCCCAAAAACCGCGGGACCACCAGGTATTTGACCGGATTAACGGCAAAGGCCTTGAGCGCATCCACCTGTTCGGTGACCACCATGGAGCCTATTTCCGCGGCGATGCCCGCCCCGATGCGGCCGGCAACGATCAGGGCCGTGAGTACCGGCGTCAATTCACGGGTCAGGGCCACGGCAATGACGTTGGGGATATAAAGCTCGGCGGAAAGCTGCACCATCTGATAGGCCATCTGCAAAGCAATGATCATCCCCACGAAAAAAGCGACCAGGGCTGAGATGATAAAACTGCCCGGCCCGATGCGCTGGGCCTGTATCAAAGAACGGTACCCCTTAAACGGGGGCGTCACGGCACAGGCCACGGTCTGTGCCAATAATAGCGTCAGCTGCCCGACATAACGGAGCCATTCCTTGGCAGACGATGCAATTTTGGAAGCCAAAAAACTCATGGTTTTAAGTTAGCACCAAATTGTCATTCTGACGGACAACAGTGACCTTGCTGCCTTCTTTAAAACGTCCGGAAATAATTTCTTCGGAAAGCATATCTTCCACGTACCGCTGGATCGTCCTTTTTAAAGGCCTGGCCCCGTATAAGGGGTCAAAACCTTTTTCCATCAGGAAATCCATGGCCTCGGAAGACAGGCTGATATCAATCCCCCTGCCTTTAAGGCGCAGGATGACTTCGTTGATCTCAAGCTTGATGATCTCTGCCAGGTCTGCCTTGGTCAGGTTCCTGAACACAATAATGTCGTCGATACGATTCAGGAATTCAGGTTTGAATGCTTTTTTGACTTCATTAAGCAAGCGGTCCTTGACGGCGTTGTACGATGTGTCTTCCGCCTGGGCGACAAAGCCCAAAGAACCGGCATTGCGGATATGCTCTGCCCCGACATTCGAGGTCATGATAATGATGGTGTTGCGAAAATCCACCTTACGCCCCAAACTATCGGTCAATTGCCCGTCTTCAAAGACCTGCAGCAGTAAATTAAAGACATCCGGATGGGCCTTTTCGATCTCATCCAAAAGCACCACGGAATAGGGACGGCGGCGGACTTTCTCCGTCAGCTGGCCGCCTTCTTCATATCCCACATAACCCGGCGGGGCCCCGATCAGACGGGAGACATTGAACTTGTCCATATATTCGGACATGTCGATCTGGATCAAGGCTTCCCGGTCGCCGAACATGAATTCCGACAAAATGCGGGCCAATAAAGTTTTACCGACACCTGTCGGTCCTAAGAAAATAAATGAACCGATGGGACGCCTCGGGCTTTTGATGCCTGCCCTGGAACGCCGCACCGCCCGTGAAATGGCTGAGACCGCCTCATCCTGGCCGATCACTGCTTTTTTCATCTGCTCTTCCATCTTGAGCAGGCGGTCGCTTTCTTTCTGCTCCAGGCGGACTAACGGAATTCTGGTCCACTGGGAAACCACACGGGCGATGTCATCTTCGCTAATGGTCAAGGAGACGTCATCGCGTTTTTGCATCCATTCCGCGCGTTTGCGCTCTTCACGAACTTCGCGCTCCTGGTCGCGCATCTTGGCCGCGCGCTCAAAATCCTGGATCTTGATGTAGGATTCCTTCTCTTTTTTTAACTGTTCAATTTTTTCTTCCAGCTCTTTGATATCATTGGGAACGACCATGGCCTGTAAACGGGCCTTGGCGCCGGCTTCGTCCAGAATATCCACAGCCTTGTCCGGTAGAAATCTGTTGGAAATATAACGGTCTGAAAGACGCGCGGCGGCTTCCAGCGACTCGTCGGAATATTTGACCCTGTGATGGGCTTCGTATTTGTCACGCAGTCCTTTTAGGATCTGGATGGTTTCATCCACCGATGGCGGCTCCACGATGATCGTCTGAAAACGGCGCTCTAAGGCCGCGTCTTTTTCGATATTTTTGCGGTATTCGTCCATGGTGGTTGCCCCGATGCACTGGATCTCGCCGCGGGCCAGGGCCGGCTTTAAAATATTGGCCGCGTCAATGGCCCCTTCGGCCGCACCAGCACCGACGAGGGTATGGATCTCATCGATAAAAAGGACTATCTTTCCGGAACGCTTGAGCTCATCCATCACCGCCTTGATACGCTCCTCAAACTGGCCGCGGTATTTGGTGCCCGCGATCATCATGGCCAAATCCAGAACAACAATTGTTTTATCGCGCAGCAATTCCGGCACGTCCCCGGAAACGATCTGCTGGGCCAGGCCCTCGACGATGGCGGTTTTACCGATACCTGCTTCGCCTAAAAGCACCGGATTATTTTTGGTGCGGCGGGACAGGATCTGGATAACGCGCTCGATCTCATTTTTACGGCCGATCACCGGGTCAAGTTTGCTTTCGCGGGCCAATTTATTCAAATTGCGTCCATAGGCGTCAATCGCCGGGGTCTTGCCGGTCTTGACAGTTTCCTGCTGCTGGCCGTAACCGGGAATGCCGGAGCCTAATAATTCCATGACTTCATTGCGTAATTTCCCTAAATCCAGCCCTAAGTTTAAAAGGACACGGTAGGCCATGCCTTCGCCTT
>Ga0206818_1028_pt1 | contig 54498 bp, 43 predicted proteins | sample Alteio_BWOrgCont_86_FD_152881 | JGI IMG/M metagenome (GOLD analysis project Ga0206818, IMG submission 152881) | Enriched cells from forest soil in Barre Woods Harvard Forest LTER site, Petersham, Massachusetts, United States -... | ecosystem: Environmental > Terrestrial > Soil > Temperate forest >...
CCATCTTCTTTTCAAAAGTCATTATTATTACCTGCCTGCTGCCCATTTTTGCTTTTCAAAAAGTGGAAGGTAAAATGTTCTCGCCGCTTGCTTATACGCTGGGGTTTGCATTAGTAGGCGCACTCATCACCACACTTACGCTGGTGCCTGTACTTATTTCCATGTTGCTCAATAAGAACGTGCATGAAAAGCATAACCCTATAGTACACTATCTTACCAAAATAATGCTGGGTGGGTTTATGGCCTCCTTCAGGAACAAAAAAATAGTTTTAATCCTTGCAGCCATTATTGCGGTAGTTGGTTTATACTCTTTCAGGTACCTCGGTTCTGAGTTCCTGCCCCAATTAAATGAGGGTTCCATATGGCTTCGTGTGCAATTGCCTTATAGCGCGTCCCTGCAAAAAGGAGTGGATGTATCCCTCCAGGTGCGCGACAAACTGATGACCTTTCCACAAGTGAAATGTGTGGTATCACAAACCGGGCGGCCCGACGATGGAACCGATGTTGCGGGGTTTTATAACAACGAGTTTGATGTACTCATGCTACCAGAGAAGGAATGGAAACCCAGCATCTCTAAGGAAGAATTGATTGACCAGATGACGAAAAAACTTTCCGGCATACCTGGAATTGACCTCAATTTTTCTCAACCCATAATGGATAATGTGGAGGAGGCCGTATCGGGCGTGAAAGGTTCCTTAATAGTAAAAATATACGGCGACTCATTGAATTATATGGAGAGTAAACTGACTGAAGTGTATAACGCAATGAAAGACATTCCCGGCGTTGAAGACCTGGGTATAATGCACAATATAGGACAGCCGGAAATTGATGTGAACCTGGACCAGCAAAAAATGGCGCTTTACGGTGTAACAACCGCCAATGCCAACGCCGTGCTATCAATGGCTATCGGCGGGCTGGCTGCTTCCACTCTTTATGAAGGCATCAGAACTTTTGACATCAGGGTACGCCTACCGGAGGAATACCGCAAAACACAGGAAGATATAGGTAACCTGCTGGTGCCTGCAATGAACGGGGCCAAAGTACCTATAAAAGCAATAGCCGAGATCACCAGGAAAACAGGAGCGTGCCTGATATTCCGGGATGAGAATGAACGATACGCTGCGCTTAAATTTTCCGCGCGCGGGCGGGATATGGGTAGTGTGGTTGATGAAGCGCAAAAAAAAGTTGCCGAAAAAGTTCATTTAAAAAGAGGCTACAGGATGGCATGGCAGGGCGATTTTGAAAACAAGGAAAGGGCGCAGAAGCGACTGGCACAGGTGGTTCCTATCAGCTTACTGCTTATATTCATTTTACTGCTTACTATGTTCGGCAACTTTAAAGACGCAGGCCTGGTATTCCTTAATGTGCCGTTTGCTATTGTGGGAGGAATAGCGGCCTTGTTTATTTCCGGCACTAACTTCAGTATCTCGGCTGGTATTGGTTTTATTGCTTTATTCGGTATCTGTATCCAGGATGGTATCATTCTCATTACTATATTTAAAGAGAATATGCATAAGGTAAGGACCGGCTCCGATTCCATATATACGGCCATAAAATTAGGGGTAAACCAAAGAATAAGGCCGGTAATGATGACTGCATTGATGGCAGCTATAGGGTTATGCCCGGCTGCGCTTTCGCATGGCATAGGGTCGGAAAGCTCAAGGCCGCTGGCTCGTGTGGTAATTGGCGGTATCCTTTGCGCAATGGTCTTTTCATTATGGGTATTCCCATTGATATTTGGCTGGGCTTACCGGAAGTTTGATAAAAGGCCGTATGACAATACAGAAGATGTAACGATTAAAAAAGACTAAGGATGAATTAGTCACATTGTTGGCAGGGCAAACGCATAAAAATGTCAGTATTGAATTGATGTTGTTATAATGGCAAACCCGAAGGGTTGACATTATTATAGTGTGCATATTTAATCTGTGTCTAACCCCGAAGGGGTGGTATTATTTTATTATACATGAACAAATAATGTCACCCCTTTGGGGTTTATCAGCATTTTTATATCCTTTTCTATAATAATGTCAACCCTTCGGGTTTGCCATTATAACAACATCAATTCAATACTGACATTTTTATGCGTTTGCCCTGCCATTGTGGAAGTTATTTTGTCTTCATTCCTGTTATTATATTAAATTTGTAGCAACATTTGTTTTTCAAGGTACTAAAATTGAATAAAATGAAAAAGGCTATATTTTTATTACTGCTCGCTACAATAAGCACGGGTGGCTTTGCCCAGGTGGTAAATATAAAATGGGAAAAATCTTATGGAGGCAGTACCAATGACGAGGCGTATGATATTCAGAATACCACAGATGGAGGGTATATAGTTGTTGGCCCTGCCGAATCTGATGACAGCGAGGTGACCGGGCATCATGGAACAGGTGGTTCCAATTATGATTATTGGGTAGTAAAATTAAACGATACCGGCGGTATCCAGTGGGAGTACTCTTTTGGTGGAAGCGCAGATGATATTGTCAGTTCGGTGCAGCAGACAAATGATGGGGGGTATATAGTTGCGGGGGCTTCAGAATCTACCGATGGGGATCTTTCCACCTGCAGCATACTTGAATACGATTATTGGTTGTTGAAACTATCTTCTACAGGCGCAGTAGTGTGGAAAAATTGTTTTGGCAGCGTTGGCGGCGGCGCTTTTAACGAGGCCTTCTCTGTGCAGCAAACTCCTGATTCAGATTATATTGTAGCGGGCTACACTAATTCAGCGGATAGCGGAGAGGTGACCGGCTTTCACGGCAACAATGATTACTGGGTAATAAAAGTATCTTCTTCCGGCGGCTTTTTATGGGGGAAATGTCTTGGAGGCAGTAGTTCCGATATAGCTAAATGTGTACAATCAACCACTGATGGAGGATATATAGTTGTTGGTAACAGTAGTTCAACTAACGGAGATGTTACCGGTAATCATGGCAGTTCGGATTATTGGGTAGTGAAGCTGGATGATACCGGCGCAATACAATGGGAAAAGAGCTATGGCGGTACGGCAGAGGACGATGGTAAATATATCAGGCAGACTTTTGATGGCGGCTACATAGTGGCAGGAGCCAGTAAATCAATTAATGGGCAGGTAACGGGGCATCACGGAGATACAACTACTTTTGATTTCTGGATAGTGAAACTGGATGATACAGGCGCTATCCAGTGGGAAACTTCGCTCGGCGGTAGCCAGAATGAAGAGGCTTATGCAATACAGCAACTTGCGGATAGCGGGTATATTGTCACTGGGGCCAGTAATTCTATTGATGGGAATGTTACCGGTAACCATGGGATGGATGATTATTGGGTGGTGAAACTAAATAAGTCGGGCGCGCTTGCCTGGCAAAAATCCCTGGGTGGCAGTAGCCAGGAAGAAGCCTATGCCATCAGGCAAACCCCCGATACCGGTTTTGTAGTAGCGGGGGGCAGCAGTTCTACAAATGGAGATGTAACCGGCAATCATGGAGCGTATGATTTTTGGGTGGTAAAATTATCATCGTGTATGCTTTCTTCCAGCCCGGTAGTAGTGAGAGCTGGAACAACCCTTAGCACTTCAATACCATATTCAAGCTACCAATGGATGAATGCGGGAAGCCCAATTACAGGAGCTACAAACGCCACTTATACCATTCCCGGAAATGGGCAATATTCGGTTCTTGTAATAGATAGCAACAGTTGCTCCGGCGCGTCGGTTGCCGACACTATTCAAAGACTTGGTATAGCAAGTGTTCTAAACAGCAGCACAGTAAAAATTATGCCCAACCCCACCACCGGCAATATTTCTGTTTCAGGCGCAGGCTTGGTAAACATCAGTATATACAACCTCGTAGGTCAGTTGGTGAAAGAAGCGAAAAATGCGGATGCAATTTCTATTGCAGAATTACCCGCCGGAATGTATTTCATAAAGCTCGTGAATGATCTGGGGCAGGTGATATTGCAGGATAAGGTGGTGAAGGAGTAGAGATGGTTTGCTTGATTTATTTACTCACACTTGCAGACAAAATGAACCGGACAGTAATAAAAACAGAAACAGAATACCAAAAAGTCATTGCACGCACTTTGTCCATTTTTCATGCTGCGGAAGGGACGCCAGAGGCGTATGAACTGACAATCCTTTTACAGTTAGTGAAGGATTATGAAGCTAACCATGTACATATTCCTGAAACTGCTGACAAAAATGCAAAACCGGAGGCCTTTAAAACCTTTTTAATGCAAGCACCCGTTATGGATGCCAAACAATACGAAGAACATAAAAATTTAAGAAGAAGGTTTAATGCATGGAGACAGAAGAAATAATGGTTTATAATAGTATTTTTGAAGCAAAATAGATTGTTTTTTATTTACAAGATAATTTTAACGAAAAATGCAATTACTTGATGGTGTATTAGTTTCTGCACATATAAAGGAGCAGATAAAACAAGAGGTAACAGACTGGCAGGCCAATGGGGGTAAAAAACCACACCTGGCTGCAATATTGGTAGGCAATAATCCGGCAAGCGAAGCCTATGTGGGTTCTAAAGTGAAGCACTGCGAAGAACTTGGCTTTGACTCAACCCTGCTGCGGTTTGATAAGGATATTACCGAAGCCTACCTCATCAGCGAAGTGGAACGGCTGAATAATGATGATAATGTTGACGGTATATTGGTGCAACTGCCACTGCCGGCCCATATTTCAGGCGATTCAGTAATTAATGCCATCAGCCCGGGAAAAGACGTGGATGGGTTTCATCCTATATCATTAGGCAAGATGCTGCTGGGGCAACCTACCTTTCTGCCGGCTACGCCTTATGGCATTATGCTGATGCTGGACTATTATAAGATAAACACAGCAGGTATGCACTGTGTGATAATAGGCAGAAGCAATATAGTGGGTACGCCCATGACCATATTGATGAGCAGGGCTTCCAACCCCGGCAATGCCACGGTTACCATGTGCCATTCCAAAACCAAAAACCTGAAGGATATTACCCTCACTGCAGATATTATTATCGCGGCCATCGGCAGGCCCAAATATGTTACTGCCGATATGGTAAAGCCCGGCGCTATTATTATAGACGTTGGAATAAACCGTATTGACGACGCCACTAAGAAGAGTGGTTCGCGCCTGGTCGGGGATGTTGACTTTGATAACGTAGCTCCTCTTTGCAGTTACATTACCCCGGTACCGAAAGGAGTAGGCCTTATGACCATTTGCGGGTTAATGAAGAATACGCTGCTGGCTGCAAAGCAGAAATCTATAACTCCTATAGCTGTAGCAGTTAGATAATAATTGTTTTATGCTTTTTATCCAATTTAGCAGACAGTGTCTGCTAAATTGCAAATGTCAATCCAAACACGAACCTTTCCACTTTGAATATTACGCAACACACGTCATACCCCGTAATGGAACACTTCTACACCCTGCAGGGTGAGGGGTACCATTCGGGTAAGGCTGCTTATTTTATAAGGCTTGGGGGGTGCGATGTGGGCTGTGTTTGGTGCGATGTAAAGGATAGCTGGGATGCAGCCGCACATCCTATAATGACAACAAATGAAATTGTAAATGCTGCTTCGCAACACGACGGGCGTATAGCAGTTATTACCGGAGGCGAGCCTGCCATGCACGATCTTACCGCGCTTTGCGATGAACTGCATAAAGCCGGTTTTAATACACACATAGAAACATCGGGGGCGCATCCATTGACGGGCGCACTGGATTGGGTAACACTGTCTCCTAAAAAATTTAAAGCGCCTTTGGAAGATTATATTTACCGGGCAGATGAGTTGAAAATAGTGGTATTTCATAAGTCTGACCTGGAATGGGCGGAGGAATACGCGGCAAAGGTGAGCCAGGCGTGCAGGCTATATTTACAGCCCGAATGGAGCAAAAAAGAAGTGATTACTCCATTAATTATTGAATACATTAAGCAACATCCAAAATGGCGATTATCTTTGCAAGCGCACAAATATATTAATATCCCCTGACCATGACCTGGATACAATCTGTAGTAATTGCCATAGTAGAGGGAATCACCGAGTTTCTTCCTATATCCTCGACCGCGCATATAAAATTCACTAAGGCCATTATGCAGATGGACCCAAAAGAGCCATTCAGCAATATGTTTGATATAGTTATCCAATTTGCGGCTATCCTTGCAGTGATTGTTTTGTACTGGAAAAGATTTGTCAATTTTAAGGACGTTTCCTTTTATATCAAATTAATTATAGCCGTTATTCCGGCTTTGGTTTTCGGGGCGATATTGAAGAAGCATATAGACCATGTGCTTGGCGATATCAGGATCATCGCCTGTATTACACTTGCGGGGGGTATTGTGTTATTATTTGTTGATAACTGGTTCAAGAAACCGGTTGTTCACCAGGAAGAAGATATTACTTATCCGCAATCACTGAAGATAGGTTTTTTCCAGATTTTATCTATACTTTTTCCCGGCCTTAGCCGTAGCGCGTCAACCATTATCGGTGGCCTCGCAACAAGGTTAGACCGGAAAGTAGCCGCGGAATTTTCTTTTTTTCTCGCCATACCCACTATGGCTGCTGCTACAGCAAAAGAACTGCTGGATACCTATAAAGAATCGCCGGGAGTATTCCATTCATCGAATATCAACATGCTGCTGGTTGGTTGCCTCATCTCTTTTGTAGTGTCGCTGATCGTGGTAAAAGCATTTATCACCTACATACAGCACCATACTTTCAGGGCATTCGGGGTATATCGTATCTTAGCCGCTGGGGTCATTTTTTTGCTTATATACCAGGGAGTGATAAAGAATGAAGCACCCAAAGGGCAGGTTGAAAAGCAAACAGTCAGCGCTGTTTCATTGACTATATAAAAATTCAAAATAGAAATCCGTTTGCCGATTTCAGGTATTAGAAAATCTGGGGAAGCCCCTTTAGGGGTTTGGGGTTTAATCCCCTGTCGGCGCTATCGCGCTTGTTTCCACCATCAGCATAACTGTTTTTATTGGTGCGCGGGGCCGGTGCATTACGCCCTTTGTAATAGTGGTACCCTGGTTGGGATTTAGTGTTATAGTTCGGTCTTCCAGGTCTATGAGTAACTGCCCTTCCAGCACAAAGAAGAACTCATCATCATTATCATGTTTGTGCCAGTGAAATTCTCCCTCTACAATGCCTATCCTCACTACGCTGTCATTTACCTGCGTCAATGTGTAATTCTGCCATTTTTCTGTACAGGCAGCAACTATGGAGGGGACATCAATCAATTCCAGATGCCGGAATTTTGTGTCTAAGTTGATGTTGTAAGTCCCAAATTTTTGAACGGTTTTTTCTTCACTGTGCAGGTTGTTCATTTCCTGTTTTTTAAAAAGTTCTGTTTTTTATTTTGTTTAATCATGTTTAAAACCTGATGTTTTTGATTTAGCTAAATTGTGGTTCCCCTTCAGGGGTCAGGGGTTTTTCAGCTTTGCGAAGCCAGCAGCAGATCAAGGTCTGTGTATTTAAAGTTGAAACGTTTGGCAATAGGGGCATTGGTCACACATCCTTTGTACATATACACTCCTCTCCTGATGCCGCTTTTAGCCTGTATCACATCTTCCACGCCACCCATATCGGCGCACTGCTGCAGTATGGGCATCAATACATTGCTGATAGCCCTTGATGCAGTTCGGGAAACAGCGGACGCTATATTGGGTACGCAATAATGGATAACGTCGTATTTTTTAAAGGTTGGCTTTTCATGCGATGTTAACCGAGATGTTTCAAAACAACCACCCCTGTCCATGCTCACGTCTATTATTACGGAGCCGGCTTTCATATTGCTTACCATCTGCTCTGTGACCACTACCGGGGTCACACCGTTAATGGGTTTTAAAGCGCCCACTGCCACGTCTGCGTTCATAAGTTCTTCTGCCAGTGTCACCGGCTCGATCACAGAAGTGAAGCAACGCCTGCCTATATTATTTTGCAGGCGCATGAGGCGGTAAATGGAATTGTCGAATATCTTAACGGAAGCCCCCAGGCCGAATGCCGCGCGGGCTGCGAACTCCCCTACCACGCCTGCGCCGATTATCAGCACCCTTGCTGGTGGAACACCCGATATACCTCCCAGCAGCACACCCTTGCCATTGTCTGTATTGCCTAAATACCTGGCTGCAGTGAGTATGGCATAATTGCCCGCTATCTCGCTCATAGAGCGCACAATAGGGTAGGTGCCTGCGTCATCTTTTATGGATTCAAAAGCAATGGCGATTATTTTTTTGGCAATGAGTTGTTCCAGTATCTCTGCCTTCAGCAGCGGCATATGAATAGGCGAAATGACCACTTGGTTGGGTTGCAGCAGACCGGCCTCTTCATCGGATATTGGCGCTGATTTTATGATCGTGGTAGCCTTGTACAACTCGGCTTTATCATAAACAATATGCGCACCCGCTTCGCTGTAATCATTATCAAAATAAAAAGAACCGTCTCCGGCGCTGTGTTCTACGGCAACATCGTGTCCGTCATTAACCAATACAGACACGGCTTCCGGGGTTAATGCAATGCGGTTTTCCTGGAAAGAAGTTTCTTTGGGTATGCCGATGAATAACTGTTTCTTCTTAGGAACAATTTGCAAAGTCTCTTCTAAAGGGACGTAAGAAAAAGAGGGAGATATATACGGTTTCTTGCTCATGCCCGCCACTGGTTCGTTAATCATGGACAATATACACTATTAAATTTTATAAAAGAAGCATTTTAACAAAAGTCGCATTAAATTAAATATTAGTTGGCATTAAAGCCATTATAAATAGTGTTTTGTGGCATTAAGTTTTATTTTTGCAACAGGAAAGGCAATATCAATTATGTTAAGGCAATCGTACCAGTTAAAGCTATTACAAAAGTTATCGCCACAGCAGATTCAGCTAATGAAACTGTTGCAGATTCCCACTGCCAATCTTGAAGAGCGCATCAAAGAAGAAATTGAAGAGAATCCCGCTCTTGAATTTGAACTGGAAAATAATTCAAACGATGACAGTTACGATCTTGGCGAAAATAGCGGCGATGGTGAAGACGGGGACGCTGTGGGAGAAGATGTGGAGCTAAGTAATGACAGCGCTGAAAAAGTGGACCTTGACGATTTTCTGAAGCATGAAGATGGCGACGGCAATGGCTATGATTATGGCGATGACTATTATGGTGGTGGAGATAATGAGCGGGTGGCAACACCGGCACGGGTAGAAACAAGTTTTCACGATCATGTACTCGACCAGTTGGGAATGCTGGAACTGGATGAACGCGGCCATAAGATAGCAGAGCAGATAATAGGTAGCTTAGACGAGGATGGTTACCTACGCAGGGAGATAACATCAATAGTTGACGATCTTGCTTTCGGGCAGAATGTGGACACAAACGCCGAAGAGATAGCCGACCTTGTGCAGCAGATACAGCAATTCGATCCGCCGGGGATATGCGCAGTAACCCTGCAGGACTGCCTGGTACTGCAACTGAAAAGGATGCCGGACTCGAAGCCTGTGCGCGATGCGATAGCTGTGCTGGATAAATACTTCAACGAGTTTATAAAAAAACACTACGATAAAATACAAAGGCACCTGGGGCTGGATGATGACGATTTCAAAAACGTGATCAACATCATCATAAAGCTCAACCCCAAGCCTGGGGCGGCATTTGCAATAACGAACAAAGCGGAAAACTATGTTATCCCCGACTTCTTCGTGTTCAATAATAACGGGATACCGGAACTGTCGCTCAACTCAAAGAACGCGCCTGAATTGCGCATATCGGAAGGATACCGGGAAATGATAAAGGCGTATGACCGCAGCGAGAAAAAGAACAAGCAGCAAAAGGAAGCCGTTATCTTTATAAAGCAGAAATTAGATTCTGCAAAATGGTTTATTGACGCTATAAAACAACGCCAGCATACCCTTTTGCATACTATGCAGGCTATACTTGATTTCCAGCGGGATTTTTTTGTGACCGGCGATGAATCGGAGCTAAAGCCAATGATACTTAAAGACATTGCGCAACTGACCAGCCTTGATGTGTCAACAGTATCAAGAGTAGCCAACAGCAAGTATGTGCAAACGGAATATGGCACTTATATACTGAAATACTTTTTCTCTGAAGCCCTGCAAATGGAAGGCGGCGAAGAAGTCTCGACCCGCGAAGTGAAGACCATACTCAATGATATGATAGGCGCGGAAAATAAACGCAAACCCCTCTCTGACGAACAGCTTACCGATATGCTGGTAGAGAAAGGCTACAACGTGGCCCGCCGCACCGTAGCCAAATACCGGGAACAACTGAATATACCGGTAGCAAGGTTGAGGAAGGAATTGTAATAATAATGGCTGAATTGCGTAACGGCTGAATTTCTCAATGTCTCAAATGAGGATGTTTTATGAATGAGGGAAGTACCTGAACTTATAAACAATAGAGCATTCCCGGATAGTGAAGCTATCCTTTTTTAAAATGTTATCCGGTAAACCGGTTGTTGTAAATTTCAAATCTCTTTCCGCAATATCGGTAGTAATATAAAAGCGCAATTTATTGACCCCATTTGCCAATATCTCTTTCACAGCAGGCTTCAAAATGTTATGGTGGAAAAACGCATCATTGATATAAGATGCAACTTTGGCACTTGCAATTATTTCTTTGGTATAAGGAAGTGAATACCGGTCTGTTTTTACCGACGCATGAATATTAAGATCACGCAAAAGATCAATGAGATGTTTTTCCAACCTTAGTTCAAAATCATCAAGATACACGTCTATACCTTTTTTGAAGAAAACGTTGCCATACCTTTTATCGAAACCAGCGGCGAGCTTGCGGTTCATTGGAATGCCTCTTTGATGAGTTTCGTAACCTTGTGTTTATTTTCAATCTTTATTGATTGGCATTTTACCGGAAGATTGCAAATACCTTATTTGCAATAATTCTTCGGGGAAGCCATTTTTTTTAAGAAAGGCTTTTGATGCTTCTCCTTTCTTGACAAAATAGGGATCATTGCTATAGTCCTTTACTTCAGAACTTATTATTGCGTTTATTTTTATTTCTTGTAGATTTTGCTTTGATGGACTTTTCATACACTATAATTTTTACAGCTATTATACAAAATTAGCGCTTTTTACGTAAAACGAAAAAAGCATCGTAGTTAACATTCTTTTTAAAAGGTAACCACTTACCTTTTGTATTTCCATAAACATGCAATACGGAGGCAATTTCATCTATGTTTGCTGAGATTCCCATTTGATATAAACGTGTTCTTGCAGGAGTGCTGCCTTGAGCGTAAACCATCATATCAGGATAAATAGAAGTAAAATCTAAAACAGTGGCGGCTACCGTTGCGAGAACTTTGTCTCTATCCTGATTATTGGAAATAACAAGGTCATCAATTTTTTGTTGTTTCTCATTCCAATCGCCAAATCCCAGGTTAAAGTAGGTTACTCCGTCTATGCTGAGAACATCAAAGACAACAGCTTTTTTGATACGTCCTTTTGGTCCAATGCTTTCAAAAAGGTAATTCAGGAAGTTCTTATTGGTGGCATATTCATACCGGTCTGCATTCATCTGAATAAGTTTTAGCAGACGCTAAAATAAATCATTTTACTTCACCATTTCTTCAAAAAATCGTTGCATACGCCATATACTTTTTATCCGGTACACTACCAGCAAAGAGCTTTGACGGGAATTGCATTACTATTTAATGTTGTTACTATTACCTGAATAATAGTAATCGTACATTTTTTCCACAAAAAAAGTTTTACTGCCAAACAAGTGTAGATTCATTGGAGTAAAAACAGCTACAACGCAATCTGCATCCGGTAACGATCTTTGCCAGTTATAATTATCAATTTTCAGATTGCTGCTTCCGGCGTCAAGGCTCTTTTGGTCCCAGACTGCATTAAAGTAATACCAAAATTCCCAGTTGGAGTTTGTATGTGTCATAAGCCCGTAATGCGCCCATTGCCATACAAAGCTGTCTCCAATGTATATTATTTTCGGCTTTGACTTTGACGGGTCGGAATTATAAAAGTATTCGGGATAGCTAAACCGTTCTTTCGTAACTGGAAAGAGCAGGTTAGCAACCTTTATAAAATCCATATCTTCATCCTGCGCATGTTCGGAATAATGCATGGTTGACAGGGTAAGTTCGGGCATTTTTATTTTTCTTTCCCGTTCTATAAATTTTATAAAAGAATCTGCTGCAAGTAAACTTCCGTAAACACTCCAGTGATAACCTTGTTTGGTGATAAGTAAGTTATGTGCCGTATCTTTCATAGCCATAAACAGCGCATTAAAGTCCAGTTGCCGGAGGCCAATCGAATCACCGATCCTCTTGAAAGTTTTGTAATTGCTTATTTTTTGTCCATCTTTTGGCAATAATATTTCCGGGATCTTTTCAGGTAAATAATATGGTTTTGAAGGAGCATAGATCAATAAGAAAGTTTTACCGGCCCGTTCCAGTGTGTCCTGTATGCGTCTCAATTTTATTATTTCATTCCTGATAACCTCATCTCCCATGTAAGCGATGCCTTCATATTCATCAACATAGTCTTTGTCAAAGAAGTAATCATCATGCCCTAAGTAAACATTCTGTGCGTGTAGCTTTTTAAAAAAGGAAAAGTCAATTTGATTATTCACCCGCACCAGGTCTGGCCTGAAACCGACATTTTCATTCAGGAAAAGTGCTTTTTGCTTTTGATAATTACCATCCCACCAATTCTCAAAGCTGAATTGCACATCAGGGCTTTTTACAAAGGCACCCTCCAGATCGCCGCTTTTAATAAAATTAAATGAGTATTCCAGGAATGGCAAAACTATGATCATTAACAGGAAGAATAAAAGACGGCCTCTTGCAGTTTTCAGTTCCATATTTATTATCTGGCGTCAATAAAAGCAATAAAACAGAAGGGTACAACAACTACTATGTTTCCTTAAAAGTAACCAATGTCATTTATACAACTAAATATTTTTTGCCGGATTATATTTTTTCATTGAGCCATTAAGCTATTACGCAATTGAGCCATTAACAACCATCCCTTCCAGAAACCGCTGCACATCCTTCATGTTTTTTATCCGGTCCACTACCAGCAGGAAGTTTTTGCCAACTTGCTTCAGGCGGGCGTTCCTGGTTTGCGTTTGTATGTATTTGAGGATGTGGTTGAAGGTATCCGATTCAAAATAAGGGGAGTCGGGGTTATTTACAAAGTACAGGCGCATCTGTTCGTTCTTCAGTATCAGCTTTTCAAAACCAAGTTCGCAGGCTACCTGGCGGCAGCGCAGCGTGGTAAACAGTTCCTGCACCTGCGGCGGTATGGGGCCAAAACGGTCTTGCAGTTCTGCGGCAAATTTTGTCATCTCCTCTTCGGTCTCTATATCGTCCAGTTGGGTGTATATGGACAGGCGTTCGGTGATGTTCTCTACATAAGTATCAGGTATCAGTATTTCCAGGTCGGTATCAATAGTGCAGTCGCTTACAAAATCTTTTTTGCGGTTCAGTTCATCTTTGAATACGTCTTTAAAGTCGGTGGTCTTCAATTCGCGCATAGCCTCGCTGAGTATCTTCTGGTACATCTCAAACCCTATCTCTGCAATAAATCCGCTCTGTTCGCCGCCGAGCAGGTTGCCTGCGCCGCGTATATCCAGGTCGCGCATGGCTATCTGGAAACCGCTTCCCAATTCATTGAACTGTTCCAGTGTCTGTAGCCGCTTACGGCTGTCATTTGGCAGCAGGCTCATGGGTGGCGCCACGAGGTAACAGAATGCTTTTTTATTGCTCCTGCCCACGCGGCCACGAAGCTGGTGCAGGTCGCTGAGGCCAAACTGGTGTGCGTTGTTGATGATGATAGTATTCGCATTGGCAATATCCACGCCGCTTTCCACAATGTTGGTGCAGCACAGCACATCGTACTCTTTTTCAATAAATTTGAATAACGCCTGTTCCAACAGATGTCCCTCCATTTGCCCATGCGCCATACCTATATTGAGGTCGGGGCAAAGGTTTCGGAGCAGTGCTGCCATTTCGGGCAGGCTCTGTACCCGGTTATGCACAAAGAACACTTGTCCTCCTCTTTCCGCTTCATAGTATATGGCGTCGCGAATGGCGTACTCGTCAAATACCAGCACCTCCGTTTGTACCGGTTGCCTGTTTGGTGGCGGCGTATTAATGATGCTCAGGTCACGGGCATTCATCAGGGAGAATTGCAGCGTACGTGGTATGGGCGTTGCTGTTAACGTCAGCGTATCCACGCTCGCTTTCAGTTCCCGTAGTTTTTCTTTTGAGGTGACGCCAAACTTCTGCTCTTCGTCTATTATGAGCAAGCCCAGGTCTTTGAATTTCACATCCTTTCCCAGCAAGCCGTGCGTGCCGATCACAATATCTAATTTACCTTCTTCCAGCCGTTTCAAAATGTCCTTCTTTTCCTTTGCGGAACGGAAACGGTTTACATAATCCACATTGCAGGGGAAATCTTTCAGCCTTTCTTTGAATGTATTATAATGCTGGAAAGCGAGGATGGTGGTGGGTACCAATATTACCGCCTGCTTGCTGTCGGCAACGGCTTTAAACGCAGCCCGCACCGCTATTTCCGTTTTCCCGAAGCCCACATCGCCGCATACAAGTCGGTCCATAGGCGCGGGCGATTCCATATCGCGCTTCACATCAGCTGTTGCCTTGCCCTGGTCGGGCGTGTCTTCATAAAAGAACGATGCTTCCAGTTCCGTTTGCAGATAACTGTCGGGAGAAAAAGAAAAACCTTCCGATGCTTTGCGTTTTGCGTAGAGTTTTATGAGGTCTGCGGCAATATCTTTTACCTGCTTCTTGGTTTTGTTTTTCAGCTTCTGCCAGGCGTCGCTGCCCAGCTTGTTTACCCGTGGTTTTGCGCCTTCCTTGCCGGTGTACTTGCTTATTTTGTGCAGTGAGTTTATGTTCACATACAGCACATCATTGTCTTTGTACAGTATGCGTATGGCCTCCTGCAGGTTGCCATTCACTTCTATTTTTTGCAGCCCGCTATACACGCCCACGCCGTGGTCTATGTGGGTTACAAAATCGCCGGGGGTCAATTCCCGCAAGGCTCTTAGCGTTAGCGCCTTTCCTTTTGAATATGCCTGCTTTACATTGTATTTATGATAACGCTGGAATATCTGGTGATCGGTATAGCAGATGGCTTTCTTATCGTGGTCTATAAACCCCTTGCTGATAGATGTGCTTACCGGAACGAAAATCACATTTGCGTTCACATCGTCAAATATGCTGCGTAGCCGCTCCAATTGTTTCGGGTTCTCCGCGAATATATAGGCTACATATTTATCGGCCAGCCGCTTTTGCAGGTCGCTGATAAGCATATTGAATTGCCTGTTGAACACAGGCTGCTCCTCGGTGGCAAACTGGAAGGTTGCGTCAATTTCATCACCGGTTATTTTTGCCAGTGAGTGGTTGTACCATTCTATCAGGTGCCTGTTTTTTATCTGTTCCTGCCAGTGGTTGCCGGTCTCAAAATCCGCTTTGGATATCTCTTTCAGCATTTCCTCCTCGTGGTCTATGGCAACCTGGCCAATCTCCATTTTTTCCGGCAGGTCGGCAGCCATTTTTGTAATGCGGCCAATGGTGAAAGAAAGGTCTTTAGCCCAGATCACGGTGTTCTCCGGCAGATAATCAAGCAGTGATATTTTTTCAGTGGTCTCAAATTTTGTTTCGATGTTGGGCAGTATGGACACCTGCAGCAGTTTGCGCTCCGATAGCTGTGTTTCGGGGTTGAAGATGCGTATGCTGTCCACCTCGGTATCAAACAGTTCTATGCGGTATGGATGTTCATTGCCAAAAGAGTAAATATCCAGTATGCCCCCGCGCATGGCAAACTGCCCCGGTTCATAAACAAAGTCTTCCCGTTTAAACCCAAGCGAAACGAACCGCTCCAGCATAGCATCCACCGATAGTGTCTCGCCCACCTTTATACCGATCATGTTGTTGGTAAGCGAGGAAGGATTGACCACACGCTCAAACAGCGCTTCTGGGTAGGTAACCAAAACTTTCTTATTTACTTTCTTACCTGTGAACTTTGTGAGGGCTTCCGTGCGCAGCATTACATGGCTGCTGTTCAGTTCATTGAAGTAACCGGTTCGTTTAAAAGAATCGGGAAAGTAGAAAATATCAAGGCCCTTGGAAAGGTGTTCTATATCGTTGTGAAAGTAGGCCGCTTCTTCTTTGTCGTTTAAAATAAAGACATGGTTTACATCCGTATTTTGCCAGATAGCGGTAGCAATAAAGTTGATGGAAGACCCGCGCAGATTATCTAAATACACCCTGATCTTGTGGCCGGGCAAAGTGATCCCCGCCGCTATTTGTTTTAAGCGGATGTCATTTTGGTACAAACCCTGCAGCACTTCCAGATTCATCGGGGTGCGAAGTTAAGGGTTTTTGGGAGTTAAAAATGTAGCATCGTCTCCAAAGATCAGAGCCGTGAATTAGCGTTTCTAAAAATGTTTATTTGTACCTTTATATGTAATTTTATTAACCTGAAAAAATACCCCAATGAAAAGAATACAGCATGGCTTTCTAATGGCAGCCTTTTTCATTATAGCGAGTAGCGTATCATATGCGCAGAAAAAAAGAGCCGCTAACCCCCATGCCCCAGGCGAAGATATATACAAGCATTACACCGGCACTATAGGTACCCGGAAAGTAACGCTTGACCTAAGATATGGCTACCAGGGTGCATCAAATTACGGGGGTAGCACCTATTATTACCCTAATCAGGAAGGGACAACACTATTCTATATTTATGAGCCGGAAACCTTTGACCACAACGTTACTTTAACAGCAGGGGAACAAGAAGAGAGCCATAAACTTATGGCTGATGCCAGAGAATTAAACCGTAATCGTTCCGCATTTCCAAAATGGAAATTTACAATTACAGGCAATAAACTTACCGGTAAATGGTACAGCCCTGACGGGATAGTAATTTATGATATTAACCTTACCGAAGACTATAGCAGGTCTTACCCTATGGATGTAATATATTTCAGAGACACATCTTCAGAGACAACACTAATAGCGGTTAAACCATCTGCCAATACAAATAGTTCGGATGCTGATTTTATTACGTCAGCAGAACTGAATTTTATTAATGGACGGAGCATAGGTGTAAATAATTGGCCTGATTATTTTACTGGCGGCTACGCAAAGAAATTAGCCGGCGTCAACGACATGTTTCCGGTATATAATGATAACGGATTCTTGGTATTGATGAAGTCACAATACACCAACAAATTTCCTGTTGATGATTTCTCCTTTCTATGCCTGGATGTTCTTAATAAAAGGATCTTGACATTAAATGACATACTGAATATAGATGAAACAAGGCTTTCTGCACTTTTGGAAAAATCTGTAAGAAAGAATTACAACCTTGATCCAAATAAAGAATTAAGCGCCTGGTTTTTATTTGACAAGATACCTGTTTCAGAAAAAATAATGATAGGCAACAAAGGCATTAATTTTTATTACGCTATTGACGAAGTGATCCCTGCGAAAGATTACCAGGATAAATTTCTTGATCGCCATACTCCAATTAAAATATTCCTGTCTTATGATGATCTGAAAGACATGCTGAAAGATGATTTCAAAAAGAGGGTAGGTATATGATTAAACATGGGAAAGCAGAAAGTCAGCATCAATGCCTAATTTTTGATATGCTGCTTTTAAAAAAGCAACATCGGGTTCTCTTTTACCATTCAGTATCATGGATAGCTTATCTGGAGCTATCTTTAGTATATCAGATAACTTTTTTTGCGTCAGCCGCAATTCGTACATCTTCAGTTCTATCATTTCAGACAGTGAAGTGGGTTTGGGAACCGGGTAATATTCCTTTTCATAAGCAGCAACGGATTTAGATATTGCTTCGAGTTCTTTTGTTTCTTTTTGTGTAAGATGCAAGAAGCCTTTTTTTATGAAAATTTCTATTTGCTCTATAGCAGCCTGGTATTCTTTTTCAGTATTTATTTTTGTGACCATTTTTTTTATTTTAAAAATTATTTACGGGCAATATTATACGTCATCAGCTTTTATTTTATCGTATTCAGTATGGGTGCCAATAAATCTTAAATAAACTGTCCGGATATCAAAGTGTATCATTGCTATTATACGATAATTGTTACCTTTTATATTGAACACATACCTATCTTCGCCAACATAATCAACGCTTGGAAATTGCTTCTTTACATCTGCATGGCACGACCAATCAGCTTTTTCAACAACATTATACCAGTGTATTAAAGCTACTTTAGCCATTTTATGCTCAGCCGCATATTCCCTGATCTTTTTAAAAGTAATTACAACCAAATTTTATGATTATACTGCAAAAGTAAATAAAATAGTCAAAAACAAAATTAAATTGTTGGTTTTAAAATTAAATTTATTGCACTTCCTGATTGAGATTGTATATCCTGCCATGTTTATTATTTCCTCATCTTTGCACTATGCCATTCCATAAAATTACTCCGCAGGACATTTCCTACTTCAAATCAATCCTTGAAGAAAGATATGTGCTTACAGATAAGGAGCATATAGACCGCTGTGCCGGCGACCAGACGGAAGACCTGTATTTCCCGCCCGAAATTGTATTGCAACCTGGTACTACAGAAGAGGTAAGCAGCATAATGAAGTATTGCAATGAGCAGCTTATTCCCGTCACTCCGCGTGGCGCAGGCACTGGGTTGAGTGGTGGGGCATTGCCTGTATGGGGTGGGGTAGCGCTGGATATGAAGCGATTCAACAAGGTACTGCATGTGGACAAGCGCAACTTCCAGGTGACCACCGAACCGGGTGTAATTACCCAGGAATTACAGGAACAGCTAAAAGCCGATGGTTTGTTTTATCCGCCCGACCCGGCGAGTAAAGGCTCCTGTTTTATAGGCGGCAATGTATCTGAAAACTCGGGCGGGCCGAGGGCAGTGAAATACGGCGTAGTGAAAGATTATGTGCTGAACCTGGAAATAGTATTGGCAAACGGAGCAATAATATGGACCGGCGCTAATGTGCTGAAAAACGCCACAGGGTACAACCTTACCCAATTAATTGTAGGCAGCGAAGGTACGCTTGGCGTTATCACTAAAATAGTATTGAGGCTGATCCCAGCAGTAAAACATGACCTGCTTTTGTTGGTGCCGTTTCGTTCGGCAGTGGAGGCTTGCGCTGCTGTAAATGCCATTTTCGTTGCGGGCTTCACGCCTTCTGCATTGGAGTTTATGGAGCGCGACGCACTGGAATGGTCTATGCGTTTTGTGCAGTCCACAGGTATTGACCTGCCTGCCGATATAGCGGCGCACCTGCTCATAGAAGTGGACGGCAACAACATTGATGAACTATACCGCGACGCTGAAGCAATAAGCCATATAGTGCAGCAATATGATATTGGCGAAATATTGTTTGCCGACAGCCATGAGCAGAAACAAATGCTATGGACGCTGCGCAGGAAGGTAGGCGAAGCCGTGAAAAGCAACTCCATTTATAAAGAGGAAGATACCGTTGTGCCTCGTGCGGAACTGCCGGAGCTATTAAAGATCATAAAAGAACTTGGCGTGGAATATGGCTTTCACTCAGTGTGCTATGGCCATGCAGGGGATGGCAACCTGCATGTGAATATTGTAAAAGGAAACATGAGTGATGAGGACTGGAAAAACAAACTGCCGCAAGGCATCAGGAAGTTGTTTAAGGAGGTGGTGCGGATGGGCGGCACTTTATCGGGCGAGCATGGCATAGGGCTGGTACAGAAAGAGTTCATGGATATTGCATTCAATAGTGTGCAGCTAAATCTTATGCAGCAGATAAAAAAGGTCTTTGACCCCAATGGCATTTTAAATCCCGGAAAGATACTGATGGGTGCGTAAAAACAGATAAGGAAGGAACCATTTAAACATCAAAAATCTGTATTGGATTATGCCTTTGCGTACTTTAAAACATCACACAGGAAACTGCGCGTCTGCCCCGCAATGGCGGGGAGAAACCCTTTCACTTCACTTTGTACAATCTGTACCCGAACAAAAAGATTACCACATAGCAAATGACAGGCAGGTAGTACGCTCCGGCTATGTCGTGGTTGGCAATTAATCCCATCAATGGTGGAAAAAATGCGCCGCCAACCACGCCCATAACTATAAATGACGACGCCTGCTGGGTGTGGTTACCAAGATTTTTCAACCCCAAACTAAAAATGGTAGGGAACATAATACTGAAGAAGAAATTAAGCAGAATAAGCGCTACAAAAGATGGCCATCCAAAACTCTGGGCTACTATTACGCACATCACCATATTGGCAAAAGCAAAAATCGCCAGCAGTTTATTGGGCGCAATATAACGCATAAGAAAGGTGCCGAAAAAACGCCCGGCCATCATCATCACCATGCTTAAAGAAAAGAAATAGCCTGCCCGTTCATCGGTTAAATTCATTTTTTCATGGCCGTAATTAATAAAGAAAGCCCATGTACCGCCCTGTGCCGCAACATTAAAGAACTGCACCACTACCGCCCATACAAAATGCCTGTGTTGGAATAATTTTTTCACGGGCTGTTTATCTGCCATATCAGGCACGGCAGCATATGTATCTAAAGCCACAACGTGGGGAGCAACAACCGCAGGTACTTTTACAAAAGCAAAAGCTATGCCAATTAAGGCAATAACGGAACCTATCACAATGTATAATTGTTTCACAGGGGCCAGCACATCTGTCTGTGCATTAGAAGTCCTTAAAATAAAGTAGCTGCCTATAAGCGGCCCAATTACAGCGCCCACGCCGTTAAATGATTGGGCAAAATTGATCCGTTGGTCGCTGGTGCGCTGGTCGCCGAGTGCTGCTATAAACGGGTGGGCAGTGGTTTCTAAAGTTGCCAGCCCGCAGGCCAGTATAAATAAGGCTACCCTAAAAAATAAGAAAGACCCTGCATTAGCTGCCGGGATAAATAAAAATGCTCCTGCTGCGTATAAAAATAATCCCAGTAACACACCGTTCTTATAACCAAACCGTTTCATAAACAACCCTGCCGGAATACCCATAACCGCATAAGCCCCAAAAATAGAGAACTGCACCAATGCTGACTCTGATTTGGATATATGCAGCACCTTCTGAAAATCACGGTTCAGCACATCGCCCATAGTAATGGCAATGCCCCAAAGCATAAACAGTGAGGTTACAAAAAGCAGTGTGACAATAAATTTCTTTTCGGTAAAAAAAGGTTTTGGCTGCATGGGGTGGTTTTATAATTTAGTGCATAAGGAGTTGATGTAAACTTTCGTTTTTTCTGATGCGGTCACAATTTGTGACCGCATCAGGTCTTTTTCACCCGATGAGGTCACAAATTGTGACCTCATGCTGTCCCATTCATGCTCTGAAAGCTGAAACATAAAATCTGGTGGAAACCTTTTGATATTCCTTTTTACCGCCTGGTTTAATACCTTTGTTTCTGCTTCATAAAGTTCGGCAAGGTCGAAGTCAAGCATTACCTTTTGCCCTCTTATTTCATAAATTTTTTGCTGGATAACCTGTAATTGCATAAGGTTTGAAATTTTAAGGTTTCGGGTTAATGTTCATTTCACTCCTGATTACTTTTTTGCTTATTGTTTTATCAATTGCGAATGGAGTTTTTGCTTTACTGAAGTTGTTGGCATAAATGAGAATGTCGTTTGTTTGTGTCCCGGTAAAATTCATAAATGTCCCCGTTCCTGTTTGTGCCGAAGAGTTTCGTATCGTTGCGTTTTTTACATCGGTAAATATAATAGCAGGTGTGTTGGTGGCAGGAATTGCCTGCCGGGCAGTAATGGCGTCTAAGGTCAATCCGTCAATATCTTCCAAACCAAGCGCACTTGTCCATTTTGCGGATCCCGGCGTGCCCCAATAAATATCCACGTTTTTTAGCGACAGGTTTTTCACGTACTGGAACTTCAGGGCGTAAATACTGTTATCATAATCCGCGAGCGGGTCGTGCGAAATATATAATTTCACATTGTCGAGTGTTATATCTTCCATCCAGCTTTCAGGATGTCCATGGCAAATACTGGAACCCTTTCCGGTTGCAATTACATTGGTAATGAGTACCCTTTTAATTCTTCCCGCAGCCGAATCGTCTTTGGGCTTGGCATCCTTGTTTACTTCGCTTTGTTTCCTCACGTCAAAATATAAAGGGTCTCCATCACCCCACCAAAACCAGTCGAAACGGACACAATTTACAACCAGGTTCGACAGTATAATATCGCTCACCTCGCCACCATAATAATCCATAAAACCAATACCCCTGTTGGCTCCTTCTATCACGCAATTATCAATGGTTATATGCCTTAGCGCTTTCTTGTTGCAGTCGCAAAACTTAATGCCGCAGGACGCGGAAGTTAAGCGGCAATTGGTTACGGTAATATCATCATCTGGCTGCGCGGGGCCATACCAGTCCATAGAATAGAAAACAAGCGCGTCATCGCCGGTCTCTATGTTGCAGTTCGATATTCGTACATGCTGGCAACCATCCGGGTCTATGCCATCTGCCCACACAGCGTACTTTGTATCGGTATAAATGTTGATGCCGTCAATCACCAACTGCTGACAGTGAACCGGGTAAAGCGTCCATGAAGGTGAGTTGATGAGCGAAATACCCTCTATGCGGATGTCTTTGCAATTCAGCAAAAAAATAAGATGCCCGTATTGGTCATTCTTAGGGAACGACCGCATCAGTGGTTTTCCCACAGCCTGCTCCGCCTCCAGGTTAGCGTGTATCAGGAAGTCCTGAATAAAATTCATCTTCCATTCATAGGCGGCCTGCCCATCAATAGTGCCACGCCCTTCTATACTGATGTTGTGCAGGCCTTCGCCATAAATAAGCGTCGGCTTATCGAATGAGGTGCTGTCTTTAATAGAATAAAGCGTAGCACCCGCTTCAATGCGAAAGCGGATATTGCTTTTCAGATGGATAGTACCGGATGTATATTCACCTGGTGGTAAATACACAATACCACCCCCTTTTGCTGCACAGGCATTTATTGTTTTCTGAATGGAAACCTGTGCATTCTGCGACTTTTTACCCGTAGCTCCATAGTCTTTTACATTAAACATTTCAGAGAATCCGTTCAGGCTATACAAACAAAAACAAAGGCATAAACATAATGTTATGCGTGGTTGATTTTTTACCCTGTTTTTCATGATTTCAGTATTTATGAATAAGGGTAATATTACAAAAATACTTTGGTTTTTATCTGGCAATAAAATTATACTGTAGCCATGGTTTTGTCAATTCTGTAATTATATCGTTCCTTAACCATTTAAAGAAAAATATTTCATCTCTTCACCCAGGTATAAGAACGGATATTTTTCCATGAGCGCCTTCGTTTTAGCGGCATAGCTTTCTTTGAATCTATTATGCGCCTCTGTTTCTGGAAAGCGGGACCGGTGAGAGCGGGCAGTAACTATATCCTGCACCTGCTGCATAACAGGGATAGCCTCAGGCGATATACAGGCCTTCACAAAATGCTCCCATACATACGTGGTTGCCATGTAATTGGGGTGTACGAAATCTATATCGTAAAAACGGTAATCGCGCAGTATGTCTATCACCAGTTCGTAGGCTGGGAAATAGTGTATTTTTTCAGAGCCTTCACAAAGGGTATGCACTGCTTCTATCAGCCTCGCCTTGCTACGGTTGTTCTCAATAACCCCATCGCGTATATGGCGAACCGGGCTTATGGTCAGCAATACCTGCACAAACTGGTTGGCGGAAAATAATTTTAGCAATGCCGCGTTTAAGGCATGGACGATCTCATCAACCGCCAATAGTTTCTTTGTGAACCACTGTGCCGGTGCGCGGTGGTTGTTGGCAACCGGTTGGCCGGTTTCGTTTAAATAATATTGAAATGCCGAGCCTAAAGTGATAATGATCCAATCTGCCTTTTTTATAAATTGCGTTGCATCCGCCTGCGAATGGTTGATACCAGCCAGGGCTGCCCCTGCGTCAATGTGGGAGAAGCGGGTATGGTGGTACCAGCTATTCCACAGTTCGTTGAGATAAAACAAGTCTTCCTGGCCATATTGTTTGCCGTCAATGTAGCCATCAATACTATGGGCTACACTTAATGGATTGAACAAGATGCCATGCGGATTAGAAAAAACCCTAAATTTATGCTGTAGCAGGCGGTCATAAATATGTTCTGTAAAACACGAGCCAACCAGCAGCACATTATCCGTATAGGTAATTTGCTTTGGCAGCGGCGGTATTTCGAGTGTAAGCGTGAGTTGCATGGGATGAAGTTATTAAGGAACGATGATATTTTTAGTTTAAAATGTACTAACTATTCAGATACGCTCGTCCTTTGCGAGCCGGAACATGCGCTGATATGTATTTCAATGCTGAATGGCGAGGCAATCTCACAGAATCCATATTTTGCATTTCGTGAGATTGCTTCGCCGCCTCAACAACATATCAGATGTTCAGCAAAATCAACTTTTGCGGCTCGCAAGGACGAATTTTAATGTCTTTGCTGAACTTTTTTGCTTCTTTTCAGCATATATTTTTTATGAGTGGGTAGTTTCTAAGCCATGTTTCCTATTTTTATCGCATGAAAACAGTGATAAAACAAAAAAGCAAATCCAAAGGATTTTTTATTTCGTGGATAGATGGACTGGTAAAAGAATGCAATCGTTCGGTAAGCCAGGAGCATTCTATGACCGGACTTAAAAACTTCTTCAATTTCTTCCCTCCTAAAAAGAATTAAAAAAATTTGGTTCTTTTTGAAATTAATAAAATCCCTGTTGTAGAGTGTTAGTTTGAATTTAATACGGATTGAAATCTCCAACGAAATAGAAACTAAATATCAAAACCAGTATCCCAATTATCATTGTAATTAATTTCAATAACCAATTCCTGATGAAAAACGAGAGAATAACCAGTACAATAATTACTATTTGCATATCATCCATATAATCAATCGCCATTAACTTTGCATCCTGATTAAGTTGGCTTGTCTTTAACTCATATAACTGATACGTTATTTTTATAAGAATTAAAATGAAAGCCGTCAACGGTAGCCATTTTAAAATAGGAATCGTACTATTTGTTTTTATTACTTTCATGTTTATAAAGGTAATAAAAAGCTGCAATTGCAACTCTTCTATTTGCACCCTTCCATGAAGGTTACATTATCAGGGCAAACGCATTAAAATTTCTAAACCCGAAGGGTTGATATTATTATAGTAAAGCAGATGAAAACTCCAATAAACCCCGAAGGGGTGATATTATTTTTCTATACTGGAGCGAATAATGCCACCCTTTCAGGGTTCTTCTGTAATTTGACGTATTGTTCTATAATAATACCAACCCTTCTGGTTTACAGTAACGACTAAATTGATTTAAAATTCCATTTTAAAGCGTTTGCCCTGGTTACAATATTCCTTTTTACTTTTTAACTTTTTTTGCAGTAGCTTTATTCCCCCGCACAAAAAAAATGGCTTATGTTCATCGCTTCACTTTATAACCTCAAGGGCGGCGTAGGGAAAACGGCCTCCTGCGTCAACTTCGCTTATATGGCTGCCAGGGATGGTTATAAAACCCTGCTGTGGGACCTCGACCCACAGGGCGCTGCCAGCTATTATTATAAAGCCGACACTTCGGGAAAAGGAAGCATAAAGAAAATAATAGGCCACAACATAAATATCAGCGAAGCTATTGTACCTACCGCCTACGATGGTCTTGATATTATCCCCGCCGACCTCTCTGCACGAAAATTGGATATATTGCTGGACGCACAGAACAGCCCGAAAAAATATTTCAAGAGCCTGCTGAAGCAAGTATCCTCCGAATATGATTTTGTATTTATAGACTGCCCGCCCGGCTTCTCTAATGTGGCGGACAATATATTTTACGCCTCCGATGCGGTGCTTATGCCGGTGATCCCCACCACGCTTTCGGTACGCACTTATGAGCAGGTGAAAAGCTATTTTGAAACGAAGGAAATTGACCTCACTAAGCTCATGTGTTTCTTTACCATGGTGGACATCCGCAAGAACATGCACAATGACACCATGAAACAGTTGTATAAAGACAAACGTTTTTTTGAGCATTACATACCCAACCTTTCGGACATAGAAAAGATGGGGGTAAGAAATGCTCCCGTAGAGGTTTTCGCGCCATCAGGGTATGCAACTACATGTTACCGCGCCTTATGGAATGACATAAAAGAAGGCGTGCTGGAGTGATGTATCATATACTATACTATTTGTACCGCAGAAGGATAAAAGGTCTCTCGCAAAGGCGCAAAGACGCAAACTGAATATGATTACACATACTACCTATTTAAGTTCGCAAAGACCCTTAAATATAATATTCAAATTTGTTTCCTTCAATGCTTATTTTCTCTTGTAAATTTCATCCCATACCCTGCCCTTTTCATACCTGTGTACTAAACAAAAAGCAGTACCATTCTTCACCTGGTTATACCTGGCGTCCTGCTCCAGGTTATCGAATAGTACAAAATCAGTATTGGTGTCAATATTAAAACTGATTTTTTCAAACCCTTTATCCGTATGTAAAAACCCGGTAGCCGGATCCGATAAGTGTTCATATTCAAGAACACCGCCGCAACCTATTGCGCTGCCATATAGTTTGTTCTGCTCAAAATAATTGACCTCATCCTGCTGCACGTCCATTGCATCAAACGCCCCCGGATCAACATCCCCGGTTTTACCATCATTTTTAAACGACAGAAAGCCTATTGCCAATATCAAGACCAATACCGGGTAAAATAAAACCGGGTAACTGCGCTCCATCAGCTTATCGTAAACTACTGCGGTAAAAAAACACAGTGGAATAAGGGCTGCCATCAAATACCGGTAGGTAAAAAAATTAAGGGAAGTAAAACAGAAAAAACAGGCTATAAATATGCCGGATAAAACAACAAATTTTCCCTGCCGGGTATTGGCATAAACCTTCAGGCTATGCAAAATATAAAACAGGAAAACAATTGAGAAAACAAACAAAGCAAAGAACGGCGCTCCCGGAAGTATCCTGGAACGTTGATCGTCAACAATACCGTAGATCACTATTGCCGGTAAAAAAAACACAAGATATTTAACGCTTTTATTTTTTATCGCCGCCAGAATGGAAAGCACCAGTAATAAAATGTAGTACCAGTATTTTAAATACTCCCAAAACGAATTGCGCAGGCTATTCCTCCTGAAGTTGTACCAGACGGCGCTTGACCTGCGCTCAAAACGGGCCATGTAAAATGGAGAGATATACCAGCCCCTTTCCTGCTTCTGGATAATAAAATAAATGGCGATCAATACACACGGAACCAGGATGGACATTAACCGGTATAAGCGTGTTTTCCACTCCACATTTTTATTGAATATTCCGGCAAGCGCATCTATTCCTAATACAAAACCCGCTACTAACCCGCTCTCCTTTGTATAAAACAGCGCGGTGAGAAATGTGGCCGTGAGTAAATACTTGTTCTTAACATAAAAGTACAGGCTGAGAAATGCCAGGAATGCCACCAGTACCTCGAACAACACAAAAGATGACTGCACAAAGAAAGCCACCTGCGTGGCAACGAGTATAAGCGCCATTATTGCTACCCGCTCATTAAAGAGCCGGAGGCCGGCTTCATAAATCGCAATAAGTAACAGGATAGAAATGAACAACGGGAAAGAGTGCATGGCTATGTGCGATGTGCCAAAAATGTGCATCCAGGTAGCGGCAACAGCATGGAAAAATAAGGGGTGGCAATGGGATAATCCGGGATCAACGGCATAAGGCATCAGGCTGACACCATGCTTGTACATTTCCCTAATGGCAGGCATATAAGGCCAGCTCTCATCCCAGTAATAAGGATAGCTTAAATGGGGTATCTTGCAAATAATAAAGATGATTAAAACAAGAAATAAAACCCACCTTTTCTTTATAAAACCGGTCACAATAAATTAAGGCTTTGTTGTAAAACAAATTCATATCAACAGGAGAAAAACAGGGATAGGAATACTCCATAAATATTGCGGCACATCTTCTCTAAGTGAAGATGTCAAAATAAATCCTACAATTTGATTGTTCTTTTCCATTTCTGCTTCGTTGCAAAAGTCTTTAAATAGCTTGCTATTCCCCGCCGTGGCAGGGCCTCGCATAAAAGAAAAATAACTAACCAACTTCGTAGGATTTATTTTGACAACTTCACTAAGAAATAATATCAACGGTTCTGTTCTTGTTCATGATGCTCATGTCCGTTATATCCATGATGGTAATGCCGGTGGTGATAATGCGGGTGTCTGTATCCATAACCATAATACCGTGGGGCATAATATGGGCGACGGTATCCATAAGCAAAATATGGAGGAGGAGGCAATGGGCGGCCATAATATCCATAAGCGTAAAACGGCGGCCCGTAATGCGGGCCTCTATAATACCCATGAGCATAATGCCCCCTGCCATGGTGGTGATGGTAGTGATGCCCATTATGCCCATTCCGCCCTGAATCAGCTTGTGCCTGGATACTTAACCCTGCTGATAATATTAACGTAAGAAAAACGCTTGTAATGATCCATGGTTTCATAATTTTCTTTTATTATCAAACCAAATAGACATGATTTAACCGGAAAGGTTTAACGCAAAAACGAAGCGCAGCCGGTGATTACCCATGCGGATGAAGCCGTGCCTGTCCTGGGATTAGCAGCAACCTGCTAATATTCAGCAATTTAAATCAGCGTTTCACAGGAGCTACCGGTGAGAAATAATTTGAAAATTTATTTTCTCTTGTAAATTTCGTCCCAGAGGCCATTCTTTTCGTACCTGTGTACCACATAAAATGCGGGATTGTTCTTTATTTGCAGATACTTTGGGTCCGATTCTAAATTATCAAACACTACATAGTCTGCGTCAAGGTTATAGCTGCCTTTCTTAAATGCTTTATCCGAATGCAAAAACCCCGTAGCAGGGTTCAATAAATGTTCCAGTTCCAGGAAGCCATCACAACCAATTGTTTTGTCGTACAAATTATTTTGTTCCAGGTAATCCACTACATCCTGTTGAATGGCTATGCCTGTAAATGCACCAATATCCGAATCTCCGTGTCCCTCATCTGTCTTAAACGAAAAAAAACTTATTGCCAACACCAACGCCAATACCGGGTAAAACAATACCGGGTAGCTGCGCTCTATCAGCTTGTCGTACATCACAGCTGTGAAAAATAACAATGGAATAAAGGCGGCAAGCAAATAACGGTAAGTAAAAAAATTCATGCAGGAAAAACAGAAAAAACAAGGAATAAATACTGCGGATAAAACAATAAATCTTTTCTGCCGGGTATTTGCAAACACCTTCAATGTGCTTAAAACATAAAGCAAAAGGATTATTGACAGAAAGAAAAGAACAAGGAATAACTGGCCCGCAAGCAACCTGGACCGTTTATCATCAATCATGCAGTAAATAATGATACCCGGTATAAGGAACACGAGGTATTTGTAGCTTTTATTTTTTATGGCAGCAATAATTGAGAGCAGTAAAAGCAAATCGAAATAGTAATATCTCAGATGATCCCAGAATGAATTTCTAAGGCAATTCATTTTGAAGTTATAAAACCAGGGATTCCAATTATATTCTATCAGGTCGTGATAGAACGGGAAAATATACCACCCTCTTACCTGTTTCTGGATAATGAAATAAACCATTATCAAAATACAGGGCGCGGATACAGATAATAAACGGTATAGCCGGGTTTTCCAGTCATTACTTTTACTGAATAAGCCCGCAATGGAGTCCACCCCTAAAACGAACCCCATTATTAAGCCGCTTTCTTTTGTATAAAACAGGGCGGTGAGGCATAAAGCAGTTAGCAAATACTTGTCCTTAACATAAAAGTACATGCTCACAAATGCCAGGAATGCCACCAATACCTCGAACAGCACAAAGGATGACTGCACAAAGAAAACCACCTGTGTGGCAACGAGTATAAGCGCCATTATTGCTACCCGCTCATTAAAGAGCCGGATACCTGCTTCGTAAATGGCTATAAGAAACAGCACAGAAATAAAAAGCGCAAAAGAGTGCATAGCTATATGCGATGCGCCAAAAATATGTATCCACGCAGCGGCCATAGCATGAAAAAATAACGGATGCCCACGCGATATTTCCGCGTCTATTGCATTTGGCATAAGGCTTATGCCATGTTTATATAGCTCCTTGATAGCGGGCATATAGGGCCAACTCTCATCCCAATAATAGGCGCAGCTTAAATGGGGTATCTTGCAGACAATGAAGATGACCAAAACAAGAATGAGCGCCCATCTTTTTTTTATAAAATCCGGCATAGAAAAATAGGAGATTCTTTTTGTAATATTACAATTATCTTAGCAAGTAATAGCTATCACACGTATATGGCAGTAAACAACAGGCTATCTCACTATACTTATTTTTTGTGCGTGGCATTGATGTGTTATGCTTCCTTCTTCTTTTATCCACGCTGGCGGCAGGAGAAAACAGATGCGACAATATCGTGGGATGTCTCCGGTTATTACTGGTACCTGCCTTCCGTTTTTATATATCACGACCTTAAAGGGCAGGCTTTCAAAGACAGCATACTGGCAAAATACCAGCCCACCAATACCGAATTTCTACAGGGCGTGAAGCTAACTAACGGCAACTATGTAATGAAGTACGCGTGCGGCGTGGCGGTAATGTACCTGCCGTTTTTTACCGCAGGCCATTTGCTGGCCGGGGCATTGGGCTACCCGCGAGACGGCTTCTCGGCTCCCTACCAATTAGCCATACAATTTGGCGGATTATTAATGTCCATAATCGGGTTATGGTATTTACGGAAAATGCTGCTGCATTTTTATACAGATAAAGTAGTGGCCATCACCTTGCTGCTGCTTGTTTTCGGCAGCAACTATCTCAATTATTCGGCTATAGATTGCGGCATGTCGCACTGCTGGCTGTTTACAGTATATGTTTTCCTGCTCTTAAATACCCACTATTTCTACCGGTCATTCCAGACAAAGTATGCAGTAAGGATCGGCCTCTTAGTTGGCATTGCCACCCTTACGCGCCCTACCGACCTGCTATCGTGCATCATCCCGTTATTGTGGGGCATGGAAAGCCTTTCTTTGGCTGCCATAAAAAAACAGTTTGCCCTAATACTTAAAAATTACAGGCCGCTCCTGGTAGCCTGCGTATGCGCGGCATGTGTTATTTCCATCCAGCTTATCTACTGGAAGTATGTTTCGGGCCACTGGTTTGTATATAGCTACCAGGGGCAGAAACTTTATTTCAGGTCGCCCAGTTTCCGGAATTATACATTCAGTTACCGCAGCGGCTGGCTTACTTATTCACCTATGCTGGCCTTTGCGTTTATTGGCATTATCCCTTTTTTGCGGAGTGGCAAAAACAAAGTTGCGCTTATTGCCTTCTTCGCGCTTAATTATTACTTAGTTTGCGCCTGGAGCATCTGGTGGTATGGCGGCAGGGCTATGGTACAGAGCTATCCTGTATTGATGTTCTGTATCGCGGCATTGGTAAATGCCGCCCTGAACCGGAAAATACTGTTTGGGATATTAGCGCCGGTAGCCGCAGTGTTTATTTATTTCAACTTATGGGTTACCTACGTTTATCATAAGGGGGCCATGTATGATACTGACTGCATGACGAAGGCGTACTTCTGGCGGGTAGCGGGGCGGTGGAGCGTACCGGAAAACACTGCCTTATTAAGAGAAAACCCAGACCTGTTTGAAGGGCAGCCTAAAGACATGCGCATTATCTATAAAAATGATTTCAGCAATGATACCGGCATCTTATTTGTGCCGCACACTAATGATAATGGCAAATCAATGCTGCTGGATAAAGACCACCAAAACAGCCCGTTTTACAGTTTTCCTTTCACGGGTAACAATGCACAGTGGATAAGGGCGCAGGCGGTGTTTCATTGCGATTACAAAGAATGGGAGGGCTGGAAAATGACACAGTTCGTTGTGCGCTTAATTAAAAAAGACAGCATAGTAAAAGAAAATATGGAGCGGGTATATCGCCTGCTGCTATACGACCATGAAACAAAAACAATATCGCTGGATATGAAACTACCGCAGGCAGCGTATGATTCTGTAACCATACTCTTCTGGAACGGCGGCAGCGATAAGCCCATCTGGATAAGTGACCTGGAAGTGAGGACGTTTAATGAATAGCTATGATGCCAAACTACCCGTTACTTTTTCGCCGGGTAAAAATGATCGTAAGCCTTATCAATAAATCCGTTTCCTATTTCCTTCAGGTTATGGGAAGTGTACATAAGAATGATGCAATCAGAGTTGTTCATCTTACTTATCCAGTCGTAATTATCCATGTTTATCCACGCGTCCACATTATTACGGTTACCTTCTTTTATTACCCTTTTAAAATAATACCAGATGTCCCAATCCGTGTTGGTTCCCGTCATCAGGTTATCGCCCAGGAAGTTGAGCAGGAAGCTGTCGCCTATATATATAGCTACGGGTTTTTTCTTTGTTGAATCATCCAGGTACCTCACATTGGGATAAGAAAAATCTTCCTTTACCATAGGGAAAGTAAGGTTTAATGCCCTGTAAATGTCATTATCCGTAAACCTTGCTTTAGTGGTATGGGTTATGCTGTCCCAGGTTATTCCGGGCATTCTTATGTTCCTTAGCTTTTCTATGTATTTCACTAAGCTATCCGCAGCAAGAACAGAACCATAAACCGACCAGTGTACTCCTTCCAAAGGATAAAGCAGCGCTTTACTTGTATCGCGCATAGAAACCAACCAGGCATTAAAGTCAACCTGGTTTACGCCAAGCGAGTCGCAAACGCGTTTGTAGGTTTCGTAATTAGTTGGGCCCACGTGCGGCCCAACCATATCTTCGGGAAAATAACCGGGGTAAAAAAATGCCTTGCAAGCCGAATGTACCAATATCAGCGACTTGCCCAAATGAGCAAGCGTATCCTGGATAGCCTTCAGCTTCACGGCATTGTTCAATATAGTTTGGTAACCCACAAAATCCCTGCCGAAATACGCCTTGATATAGTCCTTCTGGAACAGGCATTTGTGCGTACCCAAGACCACTGAATTGGAATGTACTTTATTAAACAGCCAGTAGTCGAGTTGATTATTTATTCTTACCAGGTCGGGCCTGAAACCTACCTGGTCATTTATATAATTGTTCTTACCCTGCTGGAAAGACCCATCCCACCATTTCTCCCAGGAAAAAGAAACGTCTGACGCGTTTGTAAAATCGCCGGAAAGCCCCAGGCCGGAAAATATTTCCAGGTTTTTTTGTACTAATGGAAACGAAACCAGGATCAAAAGAAATCCCAACAGCCTCTTTCTGTTCTTAGTTTCCATTACACTTAAAATCTAAAATAAATAAAGGGGTTGAAAGTGGATGTAGTGATGCGGCTGGCGGAAAGCACACATAAAAGGATCATTACAAACGCCATCAGGTAATGACGTTTCAGCGGATAGTCTTTGTAAAATACCTGCTGTTGTATCCGTTCTCCAAACCGGGATAATGTAAAAAAGGAGAAAAAGGCCGATAATACCAGTATGGTGAAATATTCCCTGTCGGGGCGCCATGAAGTATTAACGCCAGGGTTCCAGGCAAACATTGTTTTTAAGAATGCTAATGATCCTTTAAGGTTTTCTATCCTGAAGAATACCCAACCTATCATGGCTATAAAAAAGGTATAGATGAATGCAGCCTTGCCAAGTTTCGCCAGCCATTTGCCCAAAAATATACGTTCCATAATGAGGAAAAAACCATGATACGCGCCCCAGATAACAAACCCCCACGCCGCGCCATGCCATAGCCCCGAAAGCAGGAATACCAGCCACAAATTGAAGTACAATCTGCCCTTACTATTCACCCTGTTGCCGCCAAGCGGTATATACAGGTAGTTGCGCATCCAATTGCCTAAAGTGATATGCCACCTGCGCCAGAAATCGGTAATGGACACAGCGGTATAAGGATTGTTGAAATTTTCGGGGAAACGGAAACCCATCATCAGCCCAAGCCCGATAGCCATATCGGAATACCCGGAAAAGTCGAAGTATATCTGGAAGGTATAGCTAAGTGCGCCAAACCATGCAGTTGCGGTGCCAAGTTCGTTGTGCGGCAGGGCAAATATCTGGTCTGCCGCCGCGCCCATAACATTAGCGATAAGCACTTTTTTCCCCAGGCCTATGAAGAAACGGTAAAGGCCCCTTAGTTTATTATCGGGAGTTTCAAAGCTGGTGTGGTCGTATATCTGGTCGGCAAATTCATGGTAACGTATGATGGGACCTGCAATAAGTTTTGGAAATAAAATGATGTACAACTGGTAATCCCAGAAATTGCGCAATGGCTTATGGATGCCTTTATACACATCAACCACGTAGGTGAGTGTTTCAAAAGTATAGAACGATATACCTATTGGTAGCACTAATTTTGTCCAGATCAGGGTTTTTATACCCATTAATTGAAATACCTGGTTCACATTTTCAACAAAAAAGTTGCTGTATTTAAAATAAAAAAGCAGTCCCAGGTTGATACTCAGTGAAAGGCATAGTAATGTTGTGCGTATTCGTTTAGACTGTGACGCAGCCATAAACCGTACCACATAAAAATCAACCACCGTAGTACCCAGTATCACAAAAATGAACTTGGGCGCCCCCCATGAATAAAACAGGATACTGCCGCATAAAATAATTATGTTCTTAAACCGCTTATCGGCTAAATAATAAAAGAAAAAGAACAACGGCAGGAAATAAAATATAAATGTTATGCTGCTGAATACCATACTACCTTTTATAATTAAATCTCAAGATTAGAAAAAATATTCTTAAATCCTATTACAAAACAAATTTTATACTTTACACGTCATAAAAAATATATGCTGAAATGAATTAATATAATTCAGCAAAGACATTAAAATTCGTCCTTGCGAGCCGCAAAAGTTGATTTTGCTGAACATCTGATATATTGTTGAGGCGGCGAAGCAATCTCACGAAATGCAAAATATGGATTCTGTGAGATTGCTTCGCCGGTCAGCATTGAAATACATATCAGCGCATGTTCCGGCTCGCAAAGGACGAGCGTACTTCAGTAATTACTTTATTTTCTGGTTTTTACTTTTTACTTTTGATTTGATACAAACATACAGATATGCTGCAAACTGCCACAATAACTTTTCTTGAGAAACTTGCCAAAAACAACAACAAACCCTGGTTTGATACGCACCGCGATGATTATGCTGCTGCAACAGAGGATTTTGAATCGCTGGTAACGGAAATATTAAATGGATTAGCCGGTACCGAACCTGTTTTTAAGGAACAAAAAGCTAAGGATTGCATTTTCCGCATTTTCAGGGATGTGCGTTTCTCGAAAGATAAGACCCCGTATAAATCTCATTTCGGGGCGTTTTTCAGTAAGGGTGGGCGTAAGTTTCCCGGAGCAGGGTATTACCTGCATATAGAGCCGGGCGGCAAGAGTTTTGCCGGTGGCGGACTGTGGATACCCGAAGCGCAATTACTGAAAGCAGTGAGGCAGGAGATAGATTATAACTTCAGCGAGTTTAAGACAATCGTTGAAGATAAGAAATTTAAAAAACTGTTCGGGGCAATAAATGGCGAGCAACTTAAAAAGCTACCACATGGATACTGGGAAGATAACCCTGCAATAGAATACCTGAAATTGAAGAGTTTTACCGTAGGGCATAACCTGGAAGATAAGGATGTTACCGGCAAAGGATTCATAAAGAAAACTGCGGAGGTATTTACCACCATGCGCCCATTCATAGATTTTCTGAACAGGGCAATGTAGGGTAATATCTTTTTGCCAACAGGAAACATTTCTAAAAATACAGGTTGCGCCGTTAGGTGCTGACTCTTTGTAGAAAATAAGCCAGGAATTACGAAATGCACCGTAGGTGCTGACCATTATTGTGTGCTTGGTTAGCACCTACGGCGCATAAACCCATATTTATTCTGTTTGCTACAAAGAGTAAGCCCCGCTGGGGCAAACTAGTGAAAAAGAAGTGTCATAACGGTAGCTTTTTAGCGTAGGTTTTTCAATTGCAGAATACGAAAAATTCAAATGGCCTGTCGCAGCAGCTATCGCTAAGTTTTTTCTTGCGTATCCTGGCGGGCTTTTGCCTTGTTTTATGATATACATCAAGCAGTTCTCCTGCCTCATGTACCTGTTTATCAGTGTCCACCTTGTTTACCAACAGCATCAGTTCTTCCACCTTTTCATTGAAACGGCTGTTCCAGTTTTTTGCCACTTTTGCAGTAACCAATAATTCACGTACCTGTTGCTTCATAAATGAATGTTTATAGACCAACCCCAATTTACAACGGGAAAAGTAAACAATTTTTTGGCTCGCGGAATAGCGAAAAAGAATATGTGCAAAAGTTTTTCGGACCACGTAAAAATTTAATCAAAAGATAAATTTATACCAAATAGACTTTTAACTTAGTGAAGATGACAAAATAAATCCTACAATTTGATTGTTCTTTTCCATTTCTGCTTCGTTGCAAAAGTCTTTAAATAGCTTGCTATTCCCCGCCGTGGCGGGGCCTCGCATAAAAGAAAAATAACTAACCAACTTCGTAGGATTTATTTTGACAACTTCACTTACCTTTTTACAATAGGATTCTTTTTAGATTATAGCATGTAACGATGCTGAAAGCATCGAACGTTTATAGTAGTATAGAAGAAGTATAGCCGATGCCGAAGGTATCGTACTATACCAAGTGAGGGTAGGTATTTATATATGAAGTAGTACGATACCTTCGGCATCGGTGTTAGAAAAATTGTTGGTTCTATAAACGTTCAATCCCTTAGGGATTGTTGGCGTTAACTTAAAAAGATTGAAGCTAAGGTTTATCAATGTCAAATCTTGGGATCAGGAAATCAATAAAATTTTGTGAGGTACGGATACCGTTCTTCGTAAAGTTTCTTCACCCTATTGAGTATTGTATTGCGCAGCCCGTCTAAGTTTCGCCGTTGGGTAGCGGAAACAAAAATGGCTGAATTATGTGTAAGCTGTTGCCAGCGTGTTTCCAATTGCGTGAGCATATCCTTCTTCACTTCTTCATCCAGCCAGGGGTCAAAAACGGTTTGTTCATAAAGGTCCATTTTATTAAAAATGGTGAGTGTGGGTTTATCAAACGCGCCCAACTCCTGTAGTGTTTTATTCACCACCCCCATCTGTTCCTCATAGCCAGGGTGCGAAATATCCACAACATGCAGCAGGCAGTCGGCTTCGCGTACTTCATCCAGCGTACTTTTAAAACTCTCAACCAGGTGGTGCGGCAGTTTGCGTATAAAACCCACAGTATCGCTCAGTAAAAAAGGCGTTTGCTCATACACCACTTTACGGGTAGTGGTATCCAATGTAGCGAAGAGTTTATTTTCAGCAAATACATCTGCCTTGCTCATCACATTCATCAGGGTGCTTTTGCCCACATTGGTATAGCCCACAAATGCCACGCGGATGTATTCTCCACGTTCCTTGCGTTGCGTCATGGCCTGCTTGTCTATTTCTTCCAACCGCTTGCGCAGCAGGGCTATCTTATCCTTTACTATACGGCGGTCGGTCTCTATTTCCGTTTCACCAGGTCCCCTGCTGCCAATGCCCCCTCCCTGCCGTTCCAGGTGCTTCCACATACCTTTCAGGCGCGGCAGCAGGTATTGGTATTGGGCCAGTTCCACCTGCACTTTGGCCTGCGCTGTTTTTGCCCGGCTCGCGAATATATCCAGTATCAGGTCGCTGCGGTCTATGGTCTTTATGCCAAGCACATCAGAGATGTTCCCTATCTGCGAACCCGTAAGCTCATCGTCAAATATCACTAAGCTGATACCTTTGGCAATTACGTATTCTTTTATCTCTTCCAGCTTGCCTTTACCCACAAAAGTTTTGCTGTCGGGGTGCGGCAGTTTCTGCATAAAAGTTTTCATAGTTACAGCCCCAGCAGTCTCTGCAAGAAATGCCAGTTCGCCGAGATATTCCTTCATCTGTGTCTCGGTCTGTTCCTTATGCACAAGCCCCACCAGCACAGCTTTTTCTTCGTTTTGTATTTTGTTTTTTTTATCGAGCACTTGAAAAATTAAAAGTAAAAAATGAAAAGGTAAAAATCGTGTCGTGTAATAATTATGCGGATTAATTTTCTTTCAGAAGCAGTTGTTTAATAATCGAGCCGGCGTTTTTTATATGATTGTCTTGTACTTTAGGTGAAGGTTCAGACTTTTTTATAAGCAGCATCCAATTTTCTCGGCAGGAAGTAACCTTTAATGCAATTCGGGTTGCGGATACATACCTGGATGTGGTTCTTCTCTTTAAAACCCGCATTATGATATAGTTCCTCACCTTCCCAGAACACGCCTCTTACCGAATCATACGAAAATGGAAGATTGCCTGCGTGCAGGCTCTCAATAACTAAGCAATCTAAGTTCCGCAACAACAGGTCAACGGAGTCTTTTCCTTTTTTATTTTGTGGTAATTTCATTCCCAATGCCTGAGACGACATTTCAAGTATTCTATAACTTTCTTTTACCAACTCCAATGATTCACTATCAATCAAATCTAAACAAACGCCTAAATCAATGATTGCCCCTAAAACTGCCGGGTTAACAATAGGTGGCTTATCTGATCGTGGGTTGTTTTTTATTTCCTCTGCAAATTGCCAGGCTCTGCCAATCGTATTCATTCTCACTTGGTGTTAGCTGTGCATTTCCATTAAGCACGCTATCGCATACTTCCTGGTCGCAACCATGAAAACCAAATATTAACCCGGATTTTGTTGAATACATAGTCCCATGTCTTTGAATCTTTTTTTCAGATTGCCTTTAGGCGTTAATAGTCCTAATTCTATCAGATACTTTTTTGCCGCTTCCTTAGAATTCTGTACCTCCTTTTGCTTCTCCTTTATTTGCTTCATTAAAGCATCATATTCTTTTGGCTCCATAAAATTGATTATTAAAATATTCCGGTACTCAATAACGCAAAGGTACTCAAATTCCAAATTAATGAAATGATAAATAAAAGACAACCCACGCCGCTTCACATTTATTTCCACATTATGGCATTGCCACATTCCAAACGCATTGCCACATTATCGCATTTCCACATTCCATCACATTGTCGCATTTATAAAAGCCTTTCCTGCTCCCGCAACCACCGCTCCGGTATCTGGTCATTGCTGGCTACCAGGTAGTCGTTGTAAGAGCAGGGTACAAAGGTATGGTCAGGCAGGCGCATCCACCAGCGGCTGGTGCGCTTGCTTTTCAGGAATATGGTATCGTTGTCGGTAAAGGCTACGTGGAATACAATAAATTCATCGCGCTCGGTGAGCTTTGCTTCTGTCTTGCGCACAAGGTAGCCATCCACAAAATACCAGAGCATCTGCGCTATGAGTTTGGCGGTCATGCTATGCGTATCATCATTATGGTTGTACCCGTAAATGCCAAATGAAGTAAGCGCCTCGCTCATACCCGCATAGCGGGTTAGCTGGCAGCATTCTTCACCCGAAAGGCCGTTTGGCGAACAGTGGATATTGGCCGGGGCATCCGAATACCGCACCGCCGACATATCGAAGCTGAACAGGTTGCTTGTCCTCAGTACCGGCTCCATGTCCTCAATATTTTCCCGCACTTTCCCAAGCCTGTAAAAATCGAAACGCAGCTTGTCGAGCGTCTCCAGCATTCGCGGGTGTGCGTAATAACTCTGGAAAGCGATATGGCTGTAGTGTGTTATAAAGTTGGGAGTACCGGTAAGCATATCCATCAGGAAGCTGCCGGCATTTGTTTCTTCCGCCTCGTCCAGGTCTATGAGCATATCTGCTACAGAGGCTATTATCATTTCCTCCGCTTTCTTGAACACTTCATACTGCTGCAGGGTAAGGTCGTGTGCGCCGCCAAGCACCACGGCTATTTTCCCGGCCTGGTGTATTTCCCGGAGTACCATCAGCAATGCCGCGCGGGTATCGTCTGCGGTGGCTCCCTGCCTTATGTTTCCGGCGTCGGCTATTTTTATGCCGCTGTGCCAGAAATACATTTTATACAGTTGTTCTCGTATCACATCCGGGCTGTTGCTGTATGGCGCCTCCGGGTCTTCCCCGCGCCATTCCCCGCATCCCACTATCACCATATCCGCGTCTTCCCAGTCAAACGCACGTTGGGTGCCGCACTTAATGTTAGCGCCCCATTGCAATGGCTGGTAAGCATCCGCACCCTGCGATTCAATAAAATGTTCCGGTTCAAAAAATGATCTGAGGTCGTGCATATATGTACATACTAAATACCCGCTAAAAGTACGGAAGGAACGTTAATAAAATAAATTCCACCCGTTAGCGAAAAAATATTTTTTCGCCCACCAAGACAGCCCCGAAGGTGGCGAAATATATTAGCGATGGGTGCAGCCCATCGCTATATTGCAATGATAACCCTCCACTCAATTCTCCACAACTATCTTCCCCGCATACTTTCCATACGCGGTAATGGCAGTGAGGAAATAAACCCCCGGCGGTGAATCAAGGCGTATATCAACCGAAGTGTTGGTGCGGGCCATAATGTTTTTTACCATTTGTCCGGTAATATTCGTAATGATGAAATGCACATCTTCGTTTGTATTTGCATTTAGCCGCACTGTAAGTGTTCCCGCGCCAGGATTTGGACTAATGGAAATCTCAGCATTAACAGAAACACTACTTACCCTGTTTATACAATCAGTGTTCAAAAGAAAAGGGAAAAAGGCTGTGGCTGTTCCGCAAATATTAGTAACGGTATAAATAATGTTGCACGTACCAGGCGCTAATCCGGTTATTAAACCCGCAGCGGTAACCATAGCAAGCGATGTATTACTGCTGCTCCAGGCGCCGCCTGTTGCGGTATCGGCGAGAGAAAGCGTATCCCCGGGGCATAAGCTGTCCGTCCCGGTTATTGTTCCCGCAGAGGGCAGGGAAAGTATGGTGACATATATCGTAGTGGTATCCGACAAAGAGCCATCGTTCACCCTCACTTTAAACGAGTCGTTGCCGGTATAGCCCGCTGCCGGCAGGTAGGTTAAACCTGTTGGGGTTAGTATGCCGCCTGTGGATGTTGTGGTGTATGCCGCAGTTAGTGTACCGTGCAGCGCGGGTGAGATAACACTCCATGTTTCCGTTAGTCCCGCACTTGCATCATAAACAGCTAATAAAGAATCTATGCTGAAAAATTCTGTAGGACATAGGGTTATAGACTGGTTATGTCCGCCTATAAAGTAGGGCGCATGGCTTAAATTATGGATAATGCGGATGCGGTTGTTGTCATTATCAGAAATATATACATTGCCCGCCAGGTCCACAGCTACGCCGGTTGACTGGTTGATAGCTGCCGTAACGGGCGAACCGCCATCTCCGCTGAAACCTGCCGTCCCATCCCCGGCAATTGTATTAATGATACCCGAAGTATTTATTTTACGGATACGGTTATTATTAAGGTCGGCAATATAAATATTCCCTGCCGCGTCTGTAGCTACGCCCTGCGGGTAGTACAGCCTTGCTAAGGTTGACGGCCCGCCGTCTCCCGTAAACCCATATACAGGAGACCCTGCAATGGTGGAAATAATGCCGGCCGGGTTTATCTTGCGTATCCGGTTATCTCCGTCATCAGCAACATAAATGTTCCCGCCGCCATCTACTGCCACGCCCATGGGGTATTGTATTCCCGCTGCCGTAGCCTGCCCGCCGTCTCCGCCGAAAAATGCTATCCCCGTGCCGCCAACCAACGAAATAATGCCCGAAGTATTTATCCGGCGCACCCGGCAGTTTATCTGGTCGGCAATGATCACATTCCCGGTAGCGTCAACCGCAATGCCCCATGCAAAATTCAGTTCGGCGGAAGTAGCCGGCCCGTTGTCTCCTGCATAACCCACAGCGCCGGTTCCCGCAATTGTAGAAATGATACCCGCAGTATTGATCTTGCGGATACGGTTGTTGGCATAATCAGAAAAATATACATTGCCTGCCGCGTCTGTTGCTATGCCCCTGGGCGCGTATATTTCCGCGATAGTTGCAGGCCCGTTGTCGCCGCTGAAACCCGCAGTGCCCGTTCCGGCAATAGTGGAAATAATACCCGCAGTGTTTATTTTACGGATACGGTTGTTGCCGTAATCAGCAACATAAACATTGCCTGCATGGTCCACCGCCACGCCATAAGGATTGTTAACGCCGGCTGCTGTGGCCGCGCTGCCATCGCCGCCATAAGCCGCCGCCCCGGTTCCTGCAAATGTATTTATCACCAACTGCGCCCCTGCGCCAAAAGAAAAAAACAAAGCGGATACTGAAAAAACTGCTTTAAGGATAGCCTGCATACGGCTAAAGGTACACGATATTATTTACTCATTCATTTACTAAGGAATACAGGGATTTTTTCTTGTGTTGTTCGCAATTCGGCGATGTTCTGCATAAGCGTGCATCGCGAACAACAAATAAAACCCCGTCAATGACTGTATTCGGTAGCGGCACATCGGGAACAACACGTTCCCTGTTCACAAAATGATCCGAGGTCGTGCATAAAAAGGCTTGCAGGTAAAGATAATCAGCAGGCTACATTTAGCTGCAAATAAAATAATCGGAAGTTAATATTTGAATAGCTTACCCAACTGATTTTGTTTATTTTCTGTCTTTAATTGTATAAAACTGTTGAATTTTATATAAATTGCATAACTTAGCGAATGATTTGTAGTTTTTTTTTTGCCTGATTTCTGTTACCTTATACTGTTGCTAAATAGCATTATTTTATGAAATACTTTTTATCTTTTTTCGCCCTGGTATTTTCCTATACTTCCTATGGCCAGATTACTATTACAGATACTGTTCATTGCCTCAATGTGTCCCTGCACGCTGAAGTAACGGGAGGCATTATCCCTACATCATCCGGTATCACGGCCGATGACGGCTATTCCGGGGTTATACCTATCGGGTTTACTTACGACTTTTATGGAACCCCCGAAACGCAGTTGCTTATTGGCTCTAACGGCGTTTTTTGTTTCGATCTTACGCTTGCCGGCGGCTACAATCCCTGGCCTATCAGCGCGCCTCTTTTAGGTAATTCAAGCGCTTATAACTCTATTTGCGGCCCCTGGTGCGACATTTACATTCCTGCCGGCGGCACTATCGAATATTCCCTCCAGGGCACTGCCCCAAACAGGAATTTCGCGGTTACCTGGTGTGGTACCGCTATGTATTCCTGCACTACGCAATGGATCACTACCCAGATCATCATTTATGAAACTTCCAATATTGCCGAAGTGCATATAGGCCATAAAACCATTTGCGCCGGCTGGAACGGCGGAGCGGCTATTTGCGGGGTTCAAAACGCTGCCGGTACTGCGGCAACTGTTGCGCCCGGCAGGGATTATCCCGCCATGTGGTCCGTTACGAATGAGGCATGGCGGTTTACCCCGGTCGGCACTACTTCTTATACTGTTTCTTCCATTCCTTATGCTCCGATCCCTTATGCCGCTTCCGCTATTTACTGGTACGACAGCACTACCGGCGCTTACCTCGGTACGGGCGCTAACATTGTTGTTACACCCGATAGCCCGACCACTTATACAGCCGCTGCGCTGGGTTGTAATGATACTACAAGAGCATATATCCATATCAGCGCCGTAACACTTGCCAGCGGGGGGTTGCCGCATATTACCTCTATAAGCTCCACCAACCCTTCGGTATGTGGCGAATGCAACGGAACGGTAACGCTCACAGGTCTCGCCCCGCATAATATAGACTCTGTTTTTTATTCTATAAACGGTGTAGCGCAACCAATAATAGTTGATTCAGCAGGCACGGACAGCACCATTCATCTTAATGGTTTATGCGCGGGCGTGTATAATTACTTTTATATAAAAATCGGCAATTGCCCCACAAATATTGTGGGGCCGCTAACGCTTGCCGCACCTCCCTTGCATATGGCGCTCGATACACTCGTTAAATTAGGATGTACCGGCGATCTCCTGCAGGTTTTTAATTCCTCAACGCCCACAGGCCCCGATTATACCTCGCTATGGGATTTTGGAGATACAACAGCAACCAGTTCAGACATTAATCCTACGCACACGTATTTATACCAGGGTATTCATACCGTTCATTTTACTTACTCCACCATATTTGGATGCTCTGTGGATACAACTTTTAATGTAAATACCCTGCATCCTTTAGTGCCGGGCTATAACATGTACCAGGATCCCGTATGCTTCGGGGTTTTGGACAGCTTTATCAATACTACCACAAGCGCGCACTGGCCTACCTACGCCTGGTACTTTGATGACGGTTCGCCTAAAGACACCGCCACCAATGCTTCGCACACTTTCGCAATGGGTGGTAAGTACAATGTAGAGCTCATAGCCACAGATACCATAGGGTGCAGCGCATCTATAACACAAACAATTGAAGTAGTACAAGTGGATGTGCATACTTCCGTACACGACACTTCCGTGTGCCTTGTCAACCCAATGCAGTTGCACGCCTACCCGGTTATTTTACCCAATGACAATTCCGTTATTTACCAGGTTAGCTGGATGCCCGATACCATCCTCGTGGGTAGCACAACAGCTACTCCAGACTTTTTCGCGATAGGTACTTATGACTATACAGTTGATGTAGTTACTTCATTCCCGATAACCTGTTCGGCTTCCGATACGGAAAAAATAATTTCCTATCCCATCGTTCAATTCACAAATCTTACCGCAAGCCCGCAAACTGTTGATTTCGGCGGTAGCGTACAACTCAATGCTGATGGTGCGGTTTATTATAACTGGACTCCCGATAACGGTACGATTGATAACCCTAACATTAATGACCCTACCGTTACCCCGCGCGATTCAACCACTATATACACCGTGTATGGTATGAACCTTTTTGGCTGTCTCGACTCAGCAAAAGTTACCGTCTATCTCAATTATAACCTGCTTTCAGACATGCCATCGGCATTTACGCCAAACAACGACGGACGAAATGATTTTTTCCACCTCACAAACCTGCATAATAAGACGTTGGTTGATTTCAGGGTATTCAACAGGTGGGGTGAAGAAGTATTCCATACATCCAATCCGTCGCAGGGATGGGATGGTACTTACCATGGTGTGCCACAAGACATGGGTGTATATAACTACCAGGTCATAGTAGGCGAACCGGATGGCACTACAAATACCTACAAGGGTTCGGTGACGCTAATAAGGTAATGTGAAAATGCGGTAATGTGAAAATGTGAAAATTCTTATGTGGTGCATTTACTCGCATATAGCTCAATAGTATTCCTGTCATGGTAACTAAAAAGGCCGGGAGAGGTCAACTCGCGTTGCTGTAAGCATACCAAGCAGAACACACCTAAAAAGAAAAAGCATGACAATCAAACCAAAAACTATTGGCAGCATCGCAGGGTCTATAGTAATTATAGTCATTTTACTTTGGGGCCAGGTTATAACAAGCACCATTGAAGATCACCATTGGGTTGGCGTGATACTCCTGTTGTGTGCGGTGGCTTTTACTTTGTGGGGTATGTTTTGGCGAAAAGAACAAAAAGCTTAAACCAGTGTGGAAAATGCCTTAATGCCAGACTATAATAAAAACAAAATGCCCGGTAACAGCCTAAACTATTACAGGGCATTTACAACTTATCAGCCATATTTATTTTGCAGGTTCGGTACCTTCTGTTTTACGTGGGTTGCGTTCCAGCACTTCGTCCACCATGCCATATTCTTTAGCTTCCACAGCGGTCATCCAGTAATCGCGGTCACTGTCTTTTTCCACTTTTGCAAGTTTCTGTCCCGAATGGTGGGAGATGATCTCGTAAAGCTCTTTTTTCAGCTTCCCGATCTCGCGCGCGGTAATCTCTATATCGCTGGCCTGTCCTTCGGCGCCGCCTAATGGCTGGTGTATCATTATGCGGCTGTGTTTCAGCGCTGTCCTTTTGCCCTTGCTGCCCGCGCACATAAGCACAGCCGCCATAGACGCCGCAATGCCTGTGCAGATTGTGGACACGTCGGGATTAATGATCTGCATGGTATCATAGATACCGAGGCCGGCATACACACTACCGCCGGGGCTGTTCAGGTACATCTGTATATCGCGGGCGCGGTCTGTGCTTTCCAGGAACAACAATTGCGCGGTAACGATATTTGCCACATAGTCGTTTATCCCTTCACCGAGGAAGATGATGCGGTCCATCATCAGGCGCGAGAATACGTCCATAGAGGCTACGTTCATCGGGCGCTCTTCTATGATATATGGCGTAAGCGCCGTGGGCGTTTTAAATAATGACGAAGAATAACTATCCAAAGTTAAACTGCTGATGCCATGATGCTTGATGGCATAATTGCGAAACTCATTTTGATTCATAAATAAATGTGTTTATTGTCTTAGCATATCGTATCAAATACTAAACCACGTTAAAAATAGTGCCATTTAGTCGTAAAATCCGTTTTACGCCAATACAATTTGACAATTCGGCAATAAAGAAAGAGTATTTCGATTATTTTTGAGGTTACCGTTAAAATAGTCAAGTGGGACAAACTACACTTTTTACTCAATAGCCCCGAACTTTAGGTCGGGGAAGGATAAATAAATATGTTGGCTTTAGCCGAAATCCATAACATGAGCAATACCCTATACGAGTAATTTATCGGCTAAAGCCAACGAGTTGTTATTTAAACCCCGACCTAAAGTTCGGGGCAATTAGAAGTTGAAAATTTTCGTTTAAAATTTAAAAACATGGCCAGGCTTACGCAAGAGCAGTTGCTGGAGATATTCAACGCGCTCAAAAAAGAAATGAAACCTTATGAAAAAGGCAACATAAAGGCCCGTATAGATATAGAAGGCAAGTACGACCTGTGGTCGGAAAGGCCGGGAGTATTGGTGAATAATAAGGCGAGAAATGAAATTTCTTTCGCCGCTATTATTTTGCAAAGCAACTATGTAGGCTTTTACTACATGCCTATTTATACCAATTGCGAAAGTATGAGAAGCAAACTCTCTCCCGGCTTACTGAAACTTCTGAAAGGCAAAGCCTGTTTTCATATAAAAGCGGTGGATAAAGAACTGCTGAAAGATATAAAAGAAGCCATGAAAATTGGTTATGAGCAGTTTAAGAAAAATGGATGGGTGTAATTAAAAACAGTTTTTATCTCATTCTTACCTTATTTTTGCACCCACTTATAAAAACAATATGAAAAACACACCCTTTACAGACAGGCACATAGCAATGGGCGCCAAGATGGCGGCATTTGCCGGATACAACATGCCCATTTCTTATACCGGCATCAACGAAGAGCATAATTGCGTGCGCACCAATGCGGGCGTCTTTGATGTAAGCCATATGGGTGAGTTTATACTTAAAGGCCCCGGCGCGCTGGACCTGATACAGCGTGTAACAAGCAATGACGCCAGTAAACTTACTGACGGAAAGGCGCAATATTCCTGCCTGCCCAATGACCATGCCGGTATTGTTGACGACCTGCTGGTGTATTGCATAGAGCAAAACAAAACTTACATGCTGGTGGTAAATGCCTCGAACATTGAGAAAGACTGGGAATGGATCAGCAAGCATAATACTGGTGGAGTGGAAATGCACAACATTTCGGATAAGACTGCGCTGCTGGCGGTGCAGGGGCCTAAAGCTACGGAATATATGCAGCAGCTTACGGATATGGACATTACCAACCTTAAATATTATACGTTTGCGAAGGGGACATTCGCAGGGGTGGATAATGTATTGGTAAGCGCAACGGGCTATACCGGCGCCGGGGGGGTAGAAATATATTTTGAAGACAAGGGGGATGACGCAAGCAAAATATGGGATGAGATATTCCGCATAGGTATGCAGCATGGCATGAAGCCCATCGGCCTTGCCGCCCGCGATACCCTGCGCTTAGAAAAAGGCTTCTGCCTGTATGGTAATGATATTGACGATACCACCAGCCCGCTGGAAGCCGGCCTGGGATGGATCACAAAATTCACTAAAGATTTTACAGCCAAAGGAATATTGGAAAAACAAAAAGCCGAAGGGGTTACCCGCAGGCTGGTTGGCCTGGAAATGATAGACAGGGGCATACCCCGCCACGGCCACGCCATACAAAACGCCGAGGGAAATGATATAGGCATCATAACATCCGGCACACAATCGCCTACGCTTGGCAAAGCCATTGGCCTGGGTTATGTGGCTATTGACTATGCAGGTGAAGGAAGCGAGATATTTGTAAACATACGGGATAAAGCTATAAAAGCGCTGGTGGTGAAGATTCCATTTTTGTAACCAGTTTTTAAATGATATAGTTAATTGCCCCGGCCAAAAACCGGGGTATTTTTTAGGGTAGATCCTTTGGACATGGGGCCTCTATACTAATTCAAGGTTTGAAAAACCGTTTTTTCCAACTGCATAACAATAACAGGCTGATGGATAATAACTGAATAAAACATGCTGGTACTCCTTCACCTCCTTTTTATCAATTGTAGTGATCCAGGCATTATCCAACGAGTTTTCCTTACAAAATTTTATAAGTGATTTCAATTTCCCCGGATTGTCAAAATATTGATTACTCCATTTCACTTCGCATACCCAGGCAGGTTTTTGCATTTTGGTTACATAAATAAGGTCCACCTCTCCGCCAGGCCACGCTGCAAAATGCAATGGGGCATTGCCGATATGTAAATACTGGGCTACAATTGCCGTTTCAACCATTTGTCCAAACTGGCTGTCAGAAGTTGTAATAGGTGCAAAGAGTGCGCATCGCAAACTTGGGTTGGTAAGATATATTTTAAAACGGGTTTCCCTGATGAATCGTTTTGTATTGATACCAACAGGGTAAAGTATTTTAATTAAAAAAGCAGCTTCAAGATAAGCTAAGTATTTCCTGATAGTAATTTTATTGACGCCCGAATTATGTGACAAACTATCCAGGTTAAATTCATTGCCGCTGTTAAATGCTATGACATTAAATAATGAATTTAATTCCTGCACATCACTAATGCCATACAGGCTTGGCAAGTCTCTAAGCAGCACTTTATCAATAATATCGCTTCGTATGAACAGCCCAGGGTCTTGCTGGATCGCATCGCTGAAAATGACTTCCGGATAACCGCCGAAGTTGATGTAATTAATAAAGTGTTCATTCAAAGTCTGAATGTCATGTGCATGGTAAGCATTTGCTGTAAGTTTCCCAATGTGTATTGGGTCGCTATAAATTAAATACTCCAGGTCTTTTAAATAAAGATACTCCTGGAAGGTAAGAGGTGGGAGCATAAAATCAGTAAAACGCCCGGCGCCCGATTCATTACTTTTTAATTTTAATGCAGCAGCAGCCGAACCGGAAACAATGAACCTGGTTTCGGGGAAAAAGTCAACAATTGTTTTTAAATGAACTTCCCATTGTTTCAGGTATTGTATTTCATCAAAGATCATTACATAGCCTTTAGGTTCATCGTCACCGAGGGCTAACCGGCACATTTCAAATAACTGTTCCAATCCAATGTTGTTGTATATAGGCGCATCCACAGATAAATAACAAATTTTCCGTTGTGACGTACCTGCTCTGATCAATTCCCCGATTGATTGATAGAGCATAACTGTTTTGCCCACTCTGCGTGGTCCCATGAGCACAAGCGCCCTTTTTACTTCTTTTTGAGCTATCTGTTTGTATAGCAAATCAAAATAGAGCCGTTTTTTCAAACTTGCATATTGCTTCGGTATTGCGCCTGTATCCCACCACGGGTTTTCAAGGCGCATACGCTTTATAATAAGATCCTGGGAGAATGTTTTAATTTTAGCCATCTATAAAAGCAAAAATACGCTTATTTTGATGAAAAAGTGAAAATAAGAACAATTAAATGTTCTTATTTTTGTTTTTTTTTCAAAAATAAGATAAAAACACGTGTCTGCCTTTTCCCTGCAAATTCCCTATTTTTACTCCATGATCGCCACACTCGAACAAGCCGTAAAACTTGGCCTTCGCGAAGAAGAGTTTGAAAAAATAAAAGAGATATTGGGCCGCACGCCCAACTTTACAGAAGTTGCCATGTACTCCGTAATGTGGAGCGAGCATTGCAGCTATAAAAATTCCATTAAATGGTTGAAGACCCTGCCACGTGACGGAGCAAAACTGTTAGTGAAAGCCGGTGAAGAAAATGCCGGCCTTGTGGATATAGGCGATGGCTGGGGTTGCGTGTTCAAGATAGAGTCGCACAACCACCCGTCTGCAATAGAACCTTTCCAGGGAGCGGCTACTGGGGTAGGGGGCATACACCGCGATATTTTCACTATGGGCGCACGGCCCATTGCTTCGCTTAATTCCCTGCGTTTCGGCAAGGTGGACAATCCTAAGACCAGGTGGCTGATTAAGGGCGTGGTAAAAGGTATAGGCCACTATGGGAATTGTTTCGGGGTGCCTACGGTTGCCGGCGAAGTATATTATGAAAGCTGCTACCAGACCAACCCGCTTGTGAACGCTATGAGCGTGGGCGTGGTAAGGGTGGGGCAAACAGTATCGGCAACATCGCATGGCGCGGGTAATCCTGTTTTTATTGTTGGCGCATCTACGGGTAAGGATGGTATAGGCGGCGCGTCTTTTGCCTCCGCCGATATTAGTGAGAACAGCGCGGAATCGCTGCCATCGGTACAGGTAGGAGACCCTTTTGAAGAAAAGAAATTACTGGAAGCGTGTCTGGAAATGATACCGACCGGTGCGCTGATAGGTATGCAGGATATGGGCGCGGCGGGTATTACATGCAGCACCAGCGAAATGAGCGCTAAAGGCGAGCATGGCATGATCATCCACCTCGACAAAGTACCCACGCGGCAAGCCAATATGAAGCCCTGGGAAATGCTGCTGAGCGAAAGCCAGGAGCGTATGCTGATAGTAGTGAAAAAAGGCAGGGAAAATGAAGTGCAGCAGATATTCGATAAGTGGGACATCCATTGTGTGCAGATAGGAGAGGTGACAAGCGACCCCAACCTTAAATACTACATGGATGGCGCTCTGGTGGCTAATGTGCCTGCGGAGAGTTTGGTGCTGGGCGGCGGCGCGCCTGTGTATGAAAGGGATTATTGTACCCCGGAGTATTTTAAAGAGATACAAAAATTCGACGCAGATAAAATACCCTTGCCGGTGGATATGAAGGGTATCGCGTATGAATTGATACAACTACCGAATATAGCGTCCAAGAGATGGATATACGAGCAATACGACAGTATGGTAGGTACAGGCAATACGCATACCAATGAACCAAGCGACACCGCTATTGTACGTGTGCATGGCTCCAAGAAGGGACTGGCGGTTACCACAGACTGCAACAGCCGTTATGTATATGCCGATCCGTTTAAAGGCGCGATGATAGCTGTGAGCGAAGCGGCAAGGAATATAGTATGCAGCGGCGGGCTGCCGGTGGCGATCACCAATTGCCTCAATTTTGGCAACCCGTACAACCCGGAAGTTTATTACCAGTTTGTACATGCTATAAAAGGTATGGGCGCCGCTTGCCTGAAATTTGATACACCCGTGACCGGTGGTAATGTGAGCTTCTATAACCAGAGCGAAGATGGCCCGGTATATCCTACCCCCACTATTGGTATGGTGGGCGTGCTTGATTCTTTAGACCAGAAAATGTCGCTGCACTTTAAACATCCCGGCGACAGCATTTACCTGGTAGGGCAAAGCCGCAACGACATCAACTGTTCCGAATACCTGCACCATATTTGCGGGGTAAGCCATAGCCCGGCGCCCCACTTCGATCTTGATGAAGAGTACGGGGTGCAACAAACGGTTGCCAGGCTGATAAGCGGAAAATTAGTGAAATCCGCGCATGATATTTCAGAGGGCGGCCTTTTCGCCTGCCTGCTGGAAAGCGCTATGACTAAGGGACTCGGCTTTACAATACATACCGGCAATGGCATCCGTAAAGACGCGGTATTATTTGGCGAGGCGCAAAGCAGGGTAGTGGTTACCGTAAATTCTGACCTGCACGCATTGTTTGAAGCGGAGCTGAAAGGAACGCCATTTACCAGGATAGGCTATGTAAATGCCAACAAAGAAATATGTATTGACGATGAAAGCTGGGGCTATATCAACGACTGGAAAGATGCTTATGATATGGCGCTCGAAAAGTTGTTAAACCCCTGACCCCTAAAGGGGACCACGCATTTAGCTACAAATCTTTATCCCAGCTATAGCTGACAATTGGACAATTTTATTATTTTGCTTACTTCAATAAGGATGGGTAATAAGGGGAAGCCCCTTGAGGGGTTTGGGGTTGTTGGGTAATAAGGGGAAGCCCCGGAACAAGGTCCCGATTTTTCATCGGGAGGGGTTTGGGGTTTCGTAACACACCTGCGCATAAGCCACTTCCCCGGGCATCGGGGGGTGTAGTTTTTTTACAGCTACTTTTATTTTTTCTGCTCCAGGAAAAATTTCTCTCAGGGCGTTATGAATATTCAATACAAAGGTTTCGAGCAGTTGCCCCGGTTGCAGGAAAGTTGCCGATACTGTTTTTTGTATCAGCGTATAATCGGCAAAAGGCCAGGGAAGCGCATCGGGAAGCCATATATCCACATCGGTCACAAATGAGTTGCCAAGTATATGCTCCTCCGGGTATAGCCCGTGTGGCGCGTGTATTTTTATTCCGTGAAGAGAAACGTTTAGCATGGAAGCAAAAGTAATCAAAAACCCCTGTCCCCTAAAGGGGAACCACGCATTTAGCTACAAATCTTTATCCCAGCTACAGCTAATAATTTAACAATTTTATTATTTTGGTTACTTCAATAATGGTACGTAATGAGGGGAAGCCCCTTCAGGGGTTTGGGGTTGTTGGGTAATGAGGGGAAGCCCCTTCAGGGGTTTGGGGTTGTTGGGTAATGAGGGGAAGCCCCTTCAGGGGTTTGGGGTTGTTGGGTAATGAGGGAAGCCCCTTCAGAGGTTTGGGGTTGTTGGGTAATAAGGGGAAGCCCCTTCAGGGGTTTGGGGTTTAGAATCTGTTTGAAATTGCATATGGGAACACGGGTACATTGTATATTATGTTGTCGGCAGGCATAAGGGTATTCAGGTTATATACATTGTACCAGCCGGGGTTTCCAGCGCAAGGTGATGTAACATGATGCGGGGCAAGACCGGAATAATTTGTACTGACTATGAACAGAAGGCCATCCTGTTCATCAACCGCAATATCGTGTGGCTGGTAGAAGTAGCCGTACAAAACAGTTACCACATTCAGGGTATTGTAGTCAATTACATATACCGAGCCAAGCGCACCGGCAGTGGGGTTATTATTATCTTCCATGCAGACAACGAACAGGTAATTTTTCGACTGTGATATAGCCATTTCCTGTGGTTTTGAGCCGACCCATATTACTTTGATAAGCGTATCGGTTTTTGCATCCATCACCCGCACCGCGCCGGAATCGGGTGTTTGGGTCTGGCAGGAGACAAAATACTTTGAATAATCCGGCGACATCTGTATCTGGTGCGGGTCTGGCGTTGTACTGTCGGAAGTATATTTTAGTATGTGTCCCTGTATCGGTATAGGATCTACGTTATATTCTGGAGTGAACCAGAATTTATTAACAATATTCCCATACTCCAGAGTTGTGTAAAAGGTATCGTAGTTTGCGTTACTGGCAAGCCCGTGGGGATCAATAAAAGAGCTTGTACCGCCGGTTTGAAGATCAACAGACATTTTCTCGTTTATCGCCATAGTAGCCGTGTTAATGCTGACAATATAGCCGGGAGAAGTAAACCCGCTAACCATCAATTCTGCATTTGAGGGGGACAGCATTATTATGCCCCAGGAGCCATTCCCCCCTAATGCTGCGGGAGTCATATCTGTGACGCCAACAATGGTATCTGTTCTTGTATCTATTTTTTGAAGAGTGGTACCGTTATAAAATGATATATAAGCATACATACCATCGCTGGAAACCGTAACGTCGTGCAGGCTTTGGTTGCCGGGGTATATGCCTACGGGTATGTACCGCATCACTGCCTTGCTTTTGGCGTCAATTACCGCGATGAGGTTGCATCCTGATATGGTGAGGTATATTTTCTGCCGGGTATCAGGGTTGCTGGCAAATGGTATATTCCCGTTCCTGTCAGGCGCGCCTTTCAGTATCCAGTTTTTTTAAGGTTGCATATTCTTTAGCGGTGACAGGAGTAAATTGTTTAAAATGGTTGGAGTCATAATTAGTCACTTCCGTTGCATCAAAGCCGTTATTGCATTGGAAAAGCAACGGGCTGTATTGCGCGTTATAAGCCACTACCTGTGTTCCGAAATTATCGCCATTGAACATATGCTCCCAGGTATCAAGCAAGAGGCCGGGAGCGCCGGGTACTGCTAAGTAATCGGCCTGGTTATGGCAACCCGCATTAGTACATTTATTAAGGATGATCTTAGCTACGGAATCAGGGTAATCGCCATCTGCGGGTATTAACTGTGTTTGCGGCTTTTGTTTGCATGAGGTAGCGCATAATACTGCCAAAGAACAGGCTATTACTATGTACGATATGCGTTTCACAATGCGCTGATTTTAA
>Ga0206818_1030_pt1 | contig 54138 bp, 18 predicted proteins | sample Alteio_BWOrgCont_86_FD_152881 | JGI IMG/M metagenome (GOLD analysis project Ga0206818, IMG submission 152881) | Enriched cells from forest soil in Barre Woods Harvard Forest LTER site, Petersham, Massachusetts, United States -... | ecosystem: Environmental > Terrestrial > Soil > Temperate forest >...
ACTTTCCGATACTTCGGCAGGCGGGTCATGGAGCAGCAGCAATAGTTTTATTGCTACAATAAATTCAGCGGGAGCTGTAACCGGCGTTTCAGCCGGGGCTGTAACTATTACCTATACTGTCGGCGCATCTTATGTAACAACAGCATTTACCGTGAATCCTGTGCCGGCATATATCAGCGGCTCTACCACCAGCATATGCGTAGGTATCCCGTCCACATTAACAGACGCCAGCACGGGCGGGACGTGGAGCAGTTCCTCTCCCGTTGCCACTATCATTCCGGGAGGGATCATTACGGGTATAACACCCGGAGTTTCTGTTATATCTTATACCCTACCTACCGGCTGTGTAACTACAATAAATATAAATGTTCTGTCAACTCCTTCTGCTGTTACCGGCAGTTCTGCTATATGCCCCGGAGGAACGATAACCCTTAGTGACAGCACCGCGGCAGGTACATGGTCATCATCGGGCGCTGCCATTGCAACTGTAGGGGCTACGTCGGGGATAGTAACCGGCATTTCGCCTGGTACTACGACCATACACTATACTGTTTCCAGCGGGTGTTACGCTGCTATAACAGTGACCGTTAATGCCACCGACCCACCCATTGTTGTACATCCGCCTATTTGCATAGGTACGCCATCCCTACCCCTTACAGATGCTATAACAGGAGGCACATGGCACAGCACATCGCCAATTGCAATTATTGATTCTGTCTCCGGTATTGTTACGGGTACAGGCGTCGGAACAGCAATGGTAAGCTATACCATAGCTCCCGGTTGCAGTTTGACAAGTATCATAACCATTAATCCATCACCGGCTATAATAACCGGGAGTATGAATATATGTACGGGTCAAACCGCAATGCTGGCAGACGCTGCACCCGGCGGGGGAACATGGAGCAGCGGCAATACAAGCATAGCCGTTATAGGTTCCACAACGGGGAATGTAAGCGGAGCCGGGGTGGGAACGGCAACTATTAGTTTTACAACCGCCGCTACCGGTTGTGTGGCGCATACAACGGTAACCGTTAATCCATCACCTACCCCTATTACTGCCACCACACCTGGCATATGCAGCGGGGCAACCACTACCCTTACTGATAGTACAGCGGGAGGAGTATGGAGCAGCAGCGCTACCAGCGTAGCAGTTATTGGCACATCCTCCGGGGTTATTACCACCGGCCCGGCTATCGGCTCCACAACTATCTCTTATACTATACCAACGGGTTGCAGGGCTACCACAAATTTTGGAGTATATGCACTGCCCCCTGTTGAATCATTAGCCGGAGGCGGCAATTATTGTCCGGGTGGAATGGGCGTCAATATTTCGCTTATCGGGTCAACCGCCGGAGTAAACTACCAGTTGTATAATGGCGCTGCTGCCGTGGCCTCTGCACCGGGTACCGGAGCCGCTCTGTCGTTTGGTAACCAAACGATGACGGGCGCCTATACTGCTATAGCTGTGAATATTAGTACCGGCTGCACAATACCGATGGCCGGCAGCCCTGTCATTTCTATAGATCCATTACCGTCAGTTTATACGGTAACAGGCGGCGGTAGTTTTTGTGCGGGCGGTACCGGGGCAGATATAAGCCTTTCAGGTTCTGATACCGGTATCAGGTACACATTATATAACGGCCCATCATCAGCCGGGTCTTCTGACAGTGGTACAGGTTACGCTATAAATCTCGGCTTACATACAGTAGCAGGTACCTATACGGTTATAGCCACCAACCCATATACAGGCTGTATAAGCAATATGTCGGGCAGCGCAGTAATAATCTCCAACCCTGCGCCTGTAGTTTATACGGTAACGGGCGGCGGCTCTTATTGCGCAACTACAGCGCCGGGTTTAGCTATCGGTCTCTCTTCCAGTTCCGCTGGCATTACTTACCAATTATTGAATGGCAGCATAGCTGTTGGCCCCGCCATAGCAGGTACGGGCAGCAGTATTGATTTTGGTTTACTCGCCGCTACCGGCTCTTATTGGGTAGTTGCCACAAATACAGCTACAGGCTGCACCAGCAATATGGCCGGCACACGAACAATAACAGTTGTGCCCCCACCCACAGTGGATAGTGTGACCGGGGGAGGCACATTTTGCTCTGGCAGTACGGGTTCGCATATCGGGCTGTCCGGCTCCGAAGCCGGCGAAAATTACCGGTTGTATGATAATTCAATCTTAACAGGTAGCCTTACCGGTACCGGCAGCCCTATTGATTTCGGACTGCATACATCTGCCGGAACGTATAAAATAGTAGCATCCGACCCTACCGGTACCTGTAATATCAATATGTATGACAGTGCAGTTATCGTGGTTCATGCTTCGCCTTCCATTTACGCTATCGGCGGGGGAGGCGGGTACTGTCTTGGCGGCCCGGGTGTATCGGTTAGCTTAGATGGTTCTAATTCCGGGATTACTTATCAATTATATACCAACGGCTCTTCAGCAGGCTCGCCAATGCCCGGTAGCGGCTCGTCGCTAAACTTCGGGGATCAAACTGATACAGGAACCTATAAAGTAGTGGCTACAAACGCCACTACCGGCTGTACGGATACTATGGCCGGGTATGTTACTGTAAATTTTGACGCATTACCCACCTATTATACGGTTACCACAGCCACCGGCAGCGGCGCTTATTGCTATGGTGATCTAACCGGCATTGCTATTAATGTAAGTGGTTCGGAAGCTGGCATCAGCTACCAGCTATATCACGCAGGAACAACTGTTGGCAGTCCTCTTTCGGGTAGCGGCGGGCCTTTTGCTTTCCCTGACCAAACAGCTACAGGGACTTATATAGTAGTTGCCAAAAACCTCACCACCACCTGCACAGATACTATGCCCGGCAGCGTGACCATAAGCATAAACCCCTTACCAATTGTTTATTCCGTAACGCCAGCCACTGCCAGCCATTGTGCCGGAAGCGCAGGCGTACCCATAAGCCTGGCAGGGTCTGAAGCCGGGATAAACTACCAATTATACAATGGCTCCGTAACAGCAGGCAGCCCTGTTCCGGGAACGGGTTCAGCCATAATACTGGGACCTGGAATTTCAGGCACATTTACGGTAGTTGCTACAAATGCGGCCACTCTTTGTTCCAGCAATATGAGCGGCAGCGCCACTGTCACTATCACGCCTACCGTTACCCCGTCGGATAGTATCCACGCAAGCCCGGGAGATACCATCTGCCCAGGCACGTCAGTTACCTTTACTACCATCCCGGTCAATGGCGGCGCTACCCCGTCTTTTCAATGGTATGTAAATGGGTTAGCAGCAATATCAGGCAGTTCGTTTAGTTATGTGCCAGCAACAGGCGATTTTGTATCTGTGATTATGACCAGCAGCGCACCCTGCCCATCGCCCGCAACGGCAACCAGCACAACAACCATGTATGTGATCCCATTACCCCCAATAAGTGGCGCTACCTCCATTTGCGAAGGCTCAAGTATTACTTTATCGGATACCGCAGGAGGAGGCGCATGGACCAGCAGCAACCCGCTGGTAGCTGCCATAGCCACCGTAGGGGCTTCAACAGGGGTGGTTATCACCTCATCGCCGGGTACCAGTGTTATGACCTATACATTAGGCATGGGCTGCTCTGTTTCCACAACAGTTACGGTTAACCCCACGCCATCTGTTTCCGCGTCATTGGCTACTGCAACCTGTGGCGGCACAGACCAGATGACCGCAAGCGGCGCAATCAGCTATTCGTGGTCTCCGGCTACAGGGCTTTCCTGTGATACCTGCGCGGTAACATTGTTCACACCAACTGCTACCACTACTTATGTGGTAACGGGAACAAACGGCATAGGCTGTTCGGACACGGCAAGCATCACTGCTGACGGTAACCGCATTTCAGGATATATTTCCTATACCCCGCTCTCTGCTACCGATTCGTTTAAGGTATGGCTGATACAATTCAACCCGGCAGACAGTACGCTAATTGGTTTGGATTCCACATTCAGTTGTTTAGCCAGCGGAACGCCATACTATGAATTTGATGATATGCCAAATGGCAGCTATATGGTAAAAGCCGAATTGTTTCATCAAATCCCCGGCGCAAGCGGTTATATACCTACCTATAGTAATTCCACTCCTTATTGGGATTATGCAGCCAGTATTGTACATACCGGCGCGGCAGATACGCTCCATATTGCAATGGTTCCCACAGGAACTATTCCTCCAGGCCCCGGCTTTATCAGCGGGTCTGTTGTTTCCGGCGCAGGAAAAGGAACCAGCGGGGATGCGCCAGCCCAGGGTATGCTTGTGTTGTTATTAGACGGAACCACCAACACACCGCTAAACTATACCTATACTGACAACACTGGTAATTATTCATTTAGCGGTATCGCAACAGGCAACTATATCATTTACCCGGAATCATTCAGCTATTTTACTACCCCCTCACCAGTGATAATGTTAGGCAGCCCTTCAGACAGCGCTATCAATATTAATTTCAAACAATACACCACTTCTTACCGGATATTGCCGCTTAACCCGACCGGGATAAGCTCAATTACAGCCGGAAACGGCGGTATTCTTGTATATCCAAACCCCACTACGGGCGACCTGAATATACAATGGAACAGCCAGCAAACAGGCGATGCAGCTATAATGATAACTGATGTAACCGGCAGGGAGGTATATAAGTCAACAATTGACGTTAAGGCTGCAACATCGCAGATTGGCCTGGGTGATTTAAAGGATGGTATCTACCTCATCACTATACTATCTGATAATGTCCATTATACCAGTAAATTGGTAATAGAAAGATAATCTGGAATAATTGCATAGCAATATATTTACTTATGTATAATTAAAATAATTATGTATTAAATTGCCTTAGTTGATAACAAAGCAGAAAAAAATTATCTGTATTTTTATCCCAACCTTATTTACTGTTACCTTGTCTTTATTATACAAGTTATTATATACCGGTTAATAAATCACCTTAATCAAATCACCTTAATCGAAAACAATCACTTAACCCCTAAAACTATATTTTATGAAAAAAACTTTTCTCCTGGCATTATTTGCACTACTGCTGTCTGTATCTTCCTTTGCAGTTGACCCAATCTACGGCACAACTCATGTATGCGTAGGGGCAACTACCACATTGGGCGACTCAACAAGCGGCGGGACATGGTATAGCGATAATACCGCCGTAGCTACTATAAATACAACTACCGGCGTTGTTACCGGCGTATCGGCAGGCACAGCGCTCATCACTTATTATCTTAGCGGCAGTCTCACCACTGTTTCATTTACTGTCAATCCTCCACCAGCGGCAATAGCAGGAACAACGACTGTAGCTGCCGGCGGAACAACGATTTTAACCGATGCAACCGGCGGCGGCATATGGAGTACAGGTAGTTCTTCTATTGCAACTATAACTTCGGCAGGTATGGTAACCGGCGTATCGGCAGGCACCTGTGGCGTTTACTATTTATTGACTACAGGATGCGGCGTTTATACGGTTGTAACCGTTACCGGGTCTTCCACTTCCGGCACTTCGTCTATTACGGGTACTTCACACGTTTGCGTGGGTTCTACAACTGCATTAAGCGATTCTACAACAGGTGGTACCTGGAGCAGCAGCAATACGGCTATTGCAACTGTTACTTCCATTGGCGTGGTAACAGGGGTTTCGGCAGGTACTGTTACAATCAGTTATTATCACAGCGGCAGTTATGCAACCATGTCTTTCACGGTGAACCCGCCACCAGCAGCAATAGCAGGAACAACGACTGTAGCTGCCGGGGGAACAACGACTTTAACCGATGCAACCGGCGGAGGCGTATGGAGTACGGGTAGTTCTTCTATTGCAACAGTTACTTCGGCAGGGGTGGTTACAGGCGTATCAGCGGGTACTGTTGGCGTTTACTATTTATTGACTACAGGATGCGGTGTTTATACGGTTGTAACCGTTACCGGGTCTTCCACTTCCGGCACTTCGTCTATTACGGGTACTTCACACGTTTGCGTTGGCTCAACCACTACATTAAGCGATTCTACAACCGGTGGTACGTGGAGCAGCAGCAATATGGCTATTGCAACTGTTACTTCCATTGGCGTGGTAACAGGTGTTTCGGCAGGTACTGTTACAATCAGTTATTATCACAGCGGCAGTTATGCAACCATGTCTTTCACGGTGAACCCGCCACCAGCAGCAATAGTTGGTACAACAACTGTAGCAGTCGGCGGAACAACAGTTTTGGCTGACGCAGTAAGCGGAGGTACCTGGAGCAGTGGCAATACAAGTATCGCAACAGTGAATGCAACATCAGGGGTGGTTACAGGCGTAGCAGCGGGTACTGTTGGTATTTATTATGTTGTTGGGGGATGCGGTGTTTATACCGGGGTAACCGTTACCGGATCATCCACATTAGCCTCCATTACAGGCACTACAAATGTTTGTGTTGGCTCTGCCACTACCCTGAGCGACGCCACGACAGGCGGCTATTGGAGCAGCAGCAACACTTCTATCGCAACGGTTAGTTCCACAGGAGTGGTAACTGGGGTTTCTGCAGGAACAGCAACAATCAGCTACTACCACAGCGGAAGCACTGTAACTGTTTCCTTTACGGTACATACGCCACCTTCTGCAATTTCGGGGAGCAGCAGCGTATGTGTCGGTTCAACAACAACCCTGGCGGACGCAACAACGGGAGGAACATGGACGAGCGGAAACACATCAGTTGCCACAGTAACTGCCACAGGCGTTGTTCTGGGAGTTGGGGCTGGCGTAGTGAATATTTATTATTCTGTCGGCGACTGCTATGTTTATAAAACAATAACAGTAAACCCGATGCCCGCCGCTATCGCAGGGAGCAGCACAATCTGTTCCGGCTCGTCAATAACATTAAGCGACGCCGTTACCGGAGGCTCCTGGATCAGCAGCAACACATCAATTGCAACTATCAGCTCTGCAGGTGTAGTAACCAGCCTCGGTACCGGGATTGTAAATATTTATTACCTTGTTGGCGGATGCGCAGCTTATAAAACAGTAACCGTAAATGCCGCTCCCGCACCACTTGGGGGCAGCAGTTCGGTATGCACCGGATCAACAATAACATTGACAGAAAGCACATCAGGCGGCACTTTGTCCAGCAGCAATACGGCTATTGCCACAATTACTTCGCTCGGAGTGGTTACCGGCGTCTCAGCTGGAGTAGTAAATATTTATTATTCCATTGGCGGATGTTCTGTTTATAAAACCGTTACTGTTAACCCTGCGCCGGCAGCCATAACAGGCAGCAGCACTGTTGACGTTGGCTCCACAATAATATTGACCGATGCAGTTGGCGGCGGCACATGGGTATCCAGCGCCGGTTCCATTGCAACGATCAGTTCCGTAGGTGTGGTTACCGGCATTGCGGCAGGTATAGTAAATATCTATTACCTGGAAGGCTCCTGCGGAGTGTATAAAACAGTAACGGTTGATCCGCTCGCTCCCGGCCCTGCCCATATCGGCGGTTCTGTTTCTTCGGGCGGAGGCAGGGGTACCAGCGGGGCAATACCGGTTGTGGGCATGACCATTGACCTGCAAGACCCGGTAAGTAATATTGTGCTTACCACTACTGCAACTGACGCCAGCGGCAACTATTCGTTCAGCAGCCTGCCTCTTGGCAATTATATTGTATATCCTGAAGCATCCGGATATACGATCACTCCTTCACCGGTTATAGCGTTAAGCGCATCTGCTGAAAATGTGACGGGGGTTAATTTCAGGGAACTGACTGCATCAAATACAATTGCTCCAACTACCACGGAAGTGAACCAGGTAATTCAAAATGAAAGCCTTACCGTATTCCCTAACCCAACAACAGGGGTTCTGAATATACAATGGCAAAACCAATCAACAGGCGCAGCAGATGTTATTATCACAGATATTGTTGGAAGGGAAGTATATAAATCAGTGATAGATATTAACGATGCTTCCGGGCAAACACAAATCAGGTTATCTTCTTTGATGAATGGAATTTACCTGATCACCATTAAGTCGGATAATATTTATTACAGCAACAAACTGGTGATACAACAGTAATAATGCGGCAATGTGATAATGTGGGAAATGTGCGGAATGTGGAAATGTGCGGAATGTGGAAATGTAGGAAATGTGAAAATGTGAAAATTCACCCACAGGTTTATAATAAGAGAATGACTATAAAGAAAATTAATTTATGTACAAAAGAGGCGGTTTCGCCTCTTTTGTTGTTTTGTATTATCTTCGTAAAAAATTTATTGGCCTGAAACCTCTTACACATATACTAATAAATATATAAAATGCTTACTAACGAAAATGCTTAATCCTTCGTCATTAATTGTGGCAGCCTAAAAAAACAAAGCCAGTAAAAATCATCATTAATTTTAAAAACCAATTTTATGAAAAAGAACCTCTACTTTACGTTAATCGCACTATTCCTGTCCTTTGCGTCATTTGGGCTTACACCTATGGTGCCCTCTTCCGGTACTTTCTGCATTGGAACTATACATTATGTAAGCGACAGCCCGTCAACCGGTGGTACATGGTCGAGCAGCTCCCCCACTATTGCCACAATTGATGCTTCAACCGGTGAAGTTACCGGTGTAGCGGTTGGCGTAGTTACCTTCACTTATACATTAAGCGGCAGTTCTGTTTACGGAACTTTTACCATTAACCCGGCTCCGGCTGCTATTTCCGGCCCATCTACATTATGTGCAGGTTCTTCTATAACCCTCACCGACGCAACTGCAGGTGGTACCTGGGGCTATAGCAGCGGTATTGTAACTGTTGGCGCCGCTTCCGGGGTAGTAACGGGCGTGAGCGCAGGCACCCAAACTATATATTATACGATAGGAGGATGCTCTGTGTCAACGAGCGTTACGGTTACCGGAACGGCTGTCGGCTCTATTTCAGGTCCTTCCACTGTTTGTGTGGGTTCCACAATAACATTAACAGACAGCACTTCAGGCGGCGTATGGACCAGCAGCGCGCCCGCTGTTGCAAGTGTCAGTTCTGGTGGCGTTGTTACGGGTGTATCAGGCGGTTCGGTAACTATAACCTATACCGCTAGCAGCACATGTGGCACTGCATCTGTAACAAGAACGATAACCGTACCTACTGCCACAAGCGCAGGTACAATATCAGGCGTGTCAACTGTTATGGCAGGTTCTGTTATTGCCTTATCTGACGCCACCCCAGGTGGCTCATGGACCAGCAGCGACCCATCGGTAGCTACTGTATCTTCAGGTGGCTTGGTAACCGGCGTTACTGCAGGCACCGTTACTATTACTTATACGGTTACCGGCTGTGGCGGCACTGCATATACCACAGCAACTATTACCGTTACTGCTTTTGATGGTATTTCGGGTACCGTAAGTTTCGGTAGCGGCAGTTATTCAGGCCTTGTAAAGGTCTATCTCATTACCTACAACCCTTCTTCTTTCGATCTTGAAGCAGTGGATTCCGCCTTTTATGGCTGCTCCGGCACAAGTGTATTTTACCAGTTTACCGGTGTTGCTACCGATTCATACCGGGTAAAAGCTGCAATAATGGATTCTGCAGGCGGCACTACCACTACCGGCTATATTCCTACCTATCACACCAGCTATTTCTACTGGTACGATGCTGATGTGATATACCATGTATCAGGTACTTCCAACACCGGCGAGAATATTAATATGATGTCAGGAACTGTAACTACCGGTCCCGGGTTTATTGGTGGCAGCGTATTGACCGGCGCAAACAGGGGTACTTCCGGCGCAATTCCTTCTGTAGGACTAATGATGTGTGTTGTTAATTCAACAACCAGCCAGTTGATAGCAACTACTTACACGGACGCTTCCGGGAATTATTCTTTCAGCAACCTGCCTGTAGGACAGACTTATACTATCTTCCCGGATTCGCTGAATTACTTAACCACGCCTTATAAGAGTATTACACTCACTACCGCTGCTCCTTCTGTAACTTCTGCAAGTTTCGTACAGCATACGGTATCGCATACTATATTGCCGGTTAACGTAGGCGTAAAGAATGTACAATCCTCGGTTTCTTCTGTAATTACCTTCCCTAACCCTACAAGCGGCAAACTGAATATCCAGTGGAATGAAAATGCAACTGAAAAAGGCACAGTAACCATCACAGACATCACCGGCCGCGAAATATACACGGCTACTTTAATGATGAACCAGGGTTCCGGTACTAACCAGGTTGACCTGTCAGGGTTAACCAATGGCCTGTACCTGATAAGCATTAAAACAGCAACTATTGACTATAACAACAAAATACAGGTAATGCAGTAATTACCGATCTTGTTTTTTTTGGATAAGAAAGAGGGGTGTTTTCACTCCTCTTTCTTTTTTATGGATTGTCCAGTAATCATAGTGATTTATAACAAATTAAGAATAAAGTAAAAAATTATTTATTTCGCAACCTAACTTTTTATTACTTTTTTACGTCTGATATTAGTAACCCGAAATTAAATCTTATACCATATTGATTACCTTTAATTTTGAAAAATCGTTTTTTATGAAAAAACTTTTCGCACTCACATTTCTGGCAATGTTTTTATCTTTTGCCTCGTTTGCATTAATACCTCTTACCGGATATACATTTATTTGTATCGGATCACCGGTATATGTTTCCGAGGATGATAGCTTATCTACCGGGGGAACCTGGACAAGCAGCGATATAACCGTAGCAACAGTTGCATTTTCAGGGACAAGCAGCGCTATAATAACCGGAGTTTCATCGGGTGTAGCCACCATCACATACACGCTTGGCACCAGTTATGTCACGGAAACAGTAACCGTTAATGCGGCACCAGGCGCAGTATCAGGAGGCGCAACATCGTTTTGTGTAGGTGCTACAGCAACATTTACAGATGCTACCGCAGGAGGCGTATGGAGCAGCGATACCTATATAGCAACAGTAGATTCAACAACAGGAATAGTAACCGGCGTACATGGTGGTACAACAGACATATATTATACTATCGCAGATGGGTGTTCTTCTTTTATGACCATTACCATTGATGCAACCTCGGCGGGCTACATCGGCGGGGCAGGTACCGTATGCGCAGGCTCTACAATTACTATCTATGACAGTTCTGCTACTGCTGCAGGTACCTGGAGCAGCAGCAATCCATCTGTTGCAACTATAAGTTCCAGCGGTGTTGTTACAGGTGTAGCAGGTGGAACAGTAACTATAACTTATACCTGTACCGGCCCATGTGGAACCGCATATACAACTACTACAATAACTGTCTCCACGACTACAAGCCCCGGAGTTATTACCGGGCCTTCGCTTGTAGCTGTTGGATTATCAATTACCTTATCTGACGGGTGGAGTGGTACATGGAGCAGCAGTAACCCTGCAATAGCATCTGTTGGCTCTTATTCGGGAGTAGTGACCGGGGTTGCTGCAGGTACGGCTACAATTACTTATTCCGTATCGGGCTGCGGTGGACTGGCTGATACCACCACCACCATCACTGTTACCCCACATGATACTATTTCCGGGAATATAATATTCGGCAGCGGGGCTTATTATGGTGATGTAACAGTTTATCTCATTACTTACAACCCTTCAACTTACGACCTGGAAGCCATGGATTCCGCTATATTTCCCTGCTCCGGCACAAGTGTATATTATCAGTTTATAGGTATTCCCACCGACTCTATCCGGGTAAAAGCAGCAACTACAGATTCTACCGGCTCCATTACTACTTCTGGCTACATACCCACCTACCATACCAGCAGTTTTTACTGGCACGATGCGGATGTGATATACCATACCGCAGGAACTTCCGATATAAATGAGGACATTAATATGTCATCGGGAACTGCAACAACAGGTACAGGGTTTATCGGCGGCAGTGTACTTACAGGTGCAAACAGGGGAACTTCCGGCGCAATTCCTTCGGTAGGTATGAGAATGTGCGTAGTCAACTCCACATCCGGCCAGTTGATTGAATCAACAAAAACCGATGCTTCGGGTAACTATAGCTTCAACAACCTGCCAGTGGGCCAGACCTATCTTATATTCCCCGATTCGCTCAACTACCTGACTACGCCATATACCGGTATCACACTCACTACGGCCAGCCCTTCGGTAACTTCAATAGGCTTTATACAGCATACGGTATCTCACACCACTACGCCTGTTAATGTAGGCGTAAAAAATCTGTCATCTTCTGTTTCTTCTGTAATTACATTCCCTAACCCAACAACAGGTAAACTCAATATCCAGTGGAATGAAAATGCAACTGAAAAAGGCACAGTAACCATCACAGACATCACCGGCCGCGAAATATACACGGCTACTTTAATGATGAACCAGGGTAGTGGCGTTAACCAGGTTGATTTATCAAACCTAACCAATGGCTTGTACCTGATAAGCATTAAAACAGCAAGTATAGACTACAATAACAAAATACAGATAATGCAGTAATAGTATAACTGATCTTGTTTTTTGGATGAATGAAAAAGGGGGTGGTTTCACCCTCTTTTTCGCTTTTAGGAAAGTGTTTAATGGAGTTGCAGTATATTTGTAAAGGTGAGTCTTATAAATCATAATAAAGTGGTGCGCGAGTTTTTTTGTAGCATATTACTTAGTGCGGCAATTTTATTTTCTGCACTATCTGCTTACGCGCAAAACAGCGACCTGGCGTTCAGGAACAACCAGCTATCATCGGGCAGGGTTACGGATGCTATGAAAAAATACAATGACACGTTGAGTAGGGAATTTAAGAAAAAGAATATCGCCTACCCGCCAAAAGATATTTACCTGCGGGCATTTAAGTCGCAGAATGAAATGGAGCTTTGGGCGCGCAACACCCCCAACAGCGAATATAAGCTCATCAAAACATACCGCATCTGTTCCATCTCCGGTTTACTGGGGCCAAAGCGCGCGCAGGGCGACCGGCAGGTTCCGGAGGGCTTTTATTTCATTGAAGAGTTTAACCCCAAAAGCGAATACTGCCTTTCTTTACGGCTCAATTATCCAAACTATTCCGACGAATTGCTGGGCAAGGGGAAACTTGGCGGCGATATTTACATACATGGGGGCTGCGTAACTGTGGGCTGTATGCCTATGACCAATGACGGCATACAGGAGATATACACCATCTGCCTCAATGCAAAACTGAACGGCGAGGAAAATATCCCGGTGCATATATACCCTACACGCCTTAACAAGAATGGCATGAGCTATCTTAGCCGTGAATTTCCGAAAGATACCGACAGGCAACAATTCTGGGCGGAGTTGAAAACAGCATACGATTACTTTGAAAAAACCCATAAACTACTGCCTGTGATGTATTCACCCGATGGCAGATACGCAAACTAATGCCTGGCTATATAAAAATATTATCCGCTTTCATCCTTTGCCTCGCGCTCACCGGCTGCGAAAAGGTGGTGAATATAAACCTCGGCACTGCTGCGCCGCAGGTAGTGGTGCAGGGCGCTATAGAAACAGGATTGCCGCCGTATGTGGTGCTGACGTCCACTATCAGTTATTCTTCGCAGGTAAATCTTACCACGCTGCAAAACAGTTTTCTGCATGGCGCTACCATAACGGTATCCGATGGCAGCAGCACTATTACCCTCAGGGAATATTCGTTCGATACCGGCGTTAATAATAAGTTTTATATTTATTCGGTTGACACGGCAAACCTCACCAACCCTATGCTGGGGCAGGTGGGAAAATTCTATACGCTCAATGTTACCTATAATGGAACAACTTATACCTCTGTTACCAAGATACCCGCTCCCAAAGGCATTGATTCCATGTGGTTCGGACAACCGACATCCCAAAGTTCAAAGATACCTGCCAATGCCCAACAGCTATTTGTAAACTACACCGACCCCGACACGCCCGGCAATTACGTGCGCTACTTTACACAAATAGACGGCGGCATATATTATCCTTCCGGGGTATTCAGCGACCAGGCGGTAAATGGAAAAACAATTGATGATATAGGCCTGTATGCCGGTTATGATAACAGCATAGACGCAAACGGGGATTCACTAAGCTATTTTTACCCCGGGGAAACCGTAACCCTCAAATGGTGCGAGATAGATAAAAATGTTTACAACTTCTGGAACACTTACCAGTATGCAAACGCTTCTCTCGGCAATCCCTTCGCTTCCCCTATCAATATACAAACCAACATTTCCAATGGCGCCCTCGGTATATGGGCCGGCTATGGCAGTGTTTTGACAACAGCGGTTGTGCCTTTTTGAATAGCGGCACAGGTGTGCCACACTTTTGAAGTGTGGCACACCTACAGGTAAAATTCCGAAATTTGTCGCATCTTTAAGTTTTAGAGTATTTTTGCACTCCCGGCATTTGCCGATGACGCATCGTTAAAAAAGTTTAGTGAAAAAATGAACGAAACAGAAAAAGTACATTGCCTTATTATTGGGTCGGGGCCTGCAGGCTATACTGCTGCCATATATGCCGCGCGCGCAAACCTTAAACCCGTATTGTACCAGGGGCTGCAACCAGGCGGGCAGCTTACCATTACCACCGAAGTAGAGAACTACCCCGGCTACCCGAATGGCATTATGGGTCCGCAGATGATGGTTGATTTTGAGCAGCAGGCGCAACGCATGGGGGCTGATATACGCTGGGGGCTTGCCACAAAAGTTGATTTTTCTTCACACCCATACAAAGTGGAGATTGACGAAGAAAAATGGATGGAGGCCGACAGCGTAATAATAGCCACAGGCGCATCGGCAAAATGGCTTGGGCTGGAATCGGAAGAGCGGCTCAACGGGCATGGCGTGTCGGCTTGTGCCGTATGCGATGGCTTCTTCTTCAAAAACCATGAAGTGGCAATTGTAGGCGCGGGCGATACGGCCTGCGAAGAAGCATTGTACTTATCGAAGCTGTGCAGCATGGTGCATATGTTCATAAGGCGCAGCGAAATGCGTGCCAGTAAGGTAATGCAGGAGCGGGTATTTAAAACACAGAACATAAGGGTGTACTGGAACACGGACACCCTGGAAATATTGGGAGACCATAAAGTAGATAGTGTGAAAATAAAGAACAACCAGACCAACGAGGAGTCCATTATTCCGCTGAAAGCATTCTTTGTGGCTATTGGCCATGAACCTAATTCAAACCTCTTTAAAGGCTGGCTTGACATGGACGAGCAGGGCTACTTAGTTACCCAGGCTGGGTCAACAAGAACCAATATACCCGGTGTTTTTGCTTGCGGTGATGTGCAGGATAAAATATACCGCCAGGCAGTGAGCGCGGCAGGCAGCGGCTGTATGGCCGCCCTGGATGCGGAAAGGTACCTGGGAATGCTGGAGCATTAAATCTAATTCAGATTATGACAAGATCGCAGCTTAAACAGTTGGCAAAACTAAGGATAGAAGAAGCAAAGTCGTTGCTGGATAACGGTAGCTACAGTGGGGCTTATTACCTTGCAGGCTATTCTATTGAGTGTGCGCTGAAAGCATGTATTGCCAAACAAATAAAAGCGAACACCATCCCTGATAAGAAATTGATATTGGATTTTTATACACATAATTTGAAAGATTTGATAAAACTTGCTGATTTAGAAAATGACCGGATGATTTTTGCAAATACAAATGCTAATTTTGCAATTAACTGGACAACTTTAATAGAATGGAATGAAACAAGCCGGTATAAAATATATTCCGAATCACAGGCAAAAGATTTATACAATTCAATTACAAGTAAAAACGGAGGAATATTATCATGGGTACAGAAATATTGGTAGATCACTTATACGATGAAGGCAAAAAGCTAATCGAAAGTCTTGACGATGCAGGATTAAAATGCCCTATTGCGTTATTAGCTCACTTTCCTGATGAAAGCGATTGGGAAGTTTTATTAGGCATTCCCGGTATTGACCTGAATGGAAAGAGGAAAATTCTATTGCAAATCTTCAATATTATCCAAAACAAAAAAATTGACCTGGATTCAAATAATCTTAGAGTAGTTGACACAAAAAGCGAGGTATGCCAGGATATTAAAAGCCGTATGAAAACCGGGATGGCTATTGGCAAAATACCATTCATAAATAAGTATATCAATAGCCGGCCTTTTCCTGATTCTATAATTTACAGGGTTAACTAAAAAACATTGACGAAATACTTTTATTGCATTCTTTTATTTCTTAGCCTTTCTATACCTGTTCTTGCGCAAAAAGATACCGAGTCTTTTATCCAGATCCTCGGCATAGCACAGGATGGCGGCTACCCGCACATGGGCTGTACCCGCGAATGCTGCGCAATGGCGTGGGCCGACCCTGCAATGCGGCGGTACGTGGTATGCTTCGCGCTGGTGGACCCGCAGAGTAAAAAATGGTGGTTGTTTGAAGCGACGCCGGATATAAAAGAACAACTCCACTATTTCCAGGTACTCACCAATGGGCAATATAATTTTTTACCGGACGGCATATTTGTAACACATGCCCATATAGGGCATTATACCGGGCTTATGGACTTGGGCAGGGAGGTGATGAGTACACTGGAGGAACCGGTATATGCCCTGCCGAAAATGAAGAAATTCTTGGAGACAAATGGCCCCTGGAGCCAGTTGGTAACCCTTCACAATATTGCTTTGCAGCCTTTGCAGGCAGATAGCGCCATACAGCTATCCACAACCATCAGTGTGGTACCGTTTGTGGTGCCGCACCGCGATGAATATTCCGAAACAGCAGGGTTCAGGATCATCACTCCCGGTAAAAAATACTTGTTCATACCCGACATCAATAAATGGGAGAAATGGGACAGGAGTATTGTGGAAGAAGTGAAGAAAGTGGACATTGCCCTCGTTGACGCAACATTTTTCGACAGCAACGAACTCCCCAACAGGAATATGGCTACCGTACCCCACCCCACAGTAGCAGAGACAATGGATCTATTTGTAAAAACCGGAAAAGAAACAACCTCCAAAATTTATTTCATCCACTTCAACCACACCAACCCGCTCTTATGGAATCCGCAGACACGGAAGGAAGTAATAAAAAACGGTTTCAATATTGCGAAACAGGGGGAAAGGCTGTGATATGGTTAGAGCATGAATGGCTCATTTTTTACCTGTCCGATTTTACGTTCTTTCTGGGACTTGGCAGGGCTGCACCAAACAAACTACTTGAATAGTCTCTATGCGTATTTGAAGATTTCCAGTTCAGCGCCATCTGCTATTGCCTTTTTTGTTTTTTTCTGTAATTCTACGGCAACAGCAGAATCAATATAAAAATGCCCGCAATTTTCACAAACTTCTCCCGGCACTTGCCTGATAACTATCAAATGTCCTTCTTTCTCAAAAGAGACGGTATCAAAACCTTCTTTAGTTGTCCCGTTTTTACAAATCAAACATTCCATAACGCTTATTTTTTTGCTTCACTCGTTCAGATTACTCACCGCGCACCAGGCCATCATGCCCATGCCTGTTTTCAGGGCGTCTTCATCAATATCGAAATAGGGGGTATGCACGGGTGCGGTAAATGCTTTGCCTTCCTTGCTGGTGCCAATGCGGAAGAAACAACCGGGCATGTGTTGTGTGTAGAAACTAAAGTCTTCGCCGGCCATGCGCATATCCAGTTCATGCACGTTGTTATCACCTACATATGCCCTGCCCCATTGCTCGGCTTTGGCATTCAGGGCGGGGTCATTATAAAGCGATGGGTAACCTGGAGGTATTTCCACTATGGCATTGGCGCCATAGGCAGCGCAGGTCTGTTTTATAAAGTCCTTTATCCATTTATGTGCTTCATAGCGCCATGTTTCATTCATAGTGCGGAACGTGCCAAGCAGTTCCACCTTGTCGGGTATCACATTGGTGGCAAAGCCGCCCTGTATTTTGCCGAAGGTAAGGACTGATGGGATCAGCGGGTTTCCCTTGCGGGATATTACCTGCTGCAAACCGGTTATCACCAATGCGGAAATAGCTATGGGGTCAACCGTTAAATGGGGCAAGGCTGCGTGGCCGCCTTTGCCTTCTATAGTAACATATATCTCATCGGCGCTGGCCATATACTGCCCCGCCCTGAAGCCCACTGTGCCGCTGGGCAGATTAGGATATACATGCAGCGCGAATATTGCTTCAGGTTCAGGGTTTTCCAGCGCTCCTTCCTTTATCATAAGGCTTGCCCCGCCAGGGTGCATTTCTTCTCCCGGCTGGAAGATCAGTTTCACGGTGCCTTCCCATTCGTCTTTCAGGTCGTTGAGGATATGCGCGGCACCCAGCAGGCAACTGCTATGTACATCATGCCCGCAGGCGTGCATGACCCCGGTATTCTTAGAACAGTACAGGGTATCATTTTTTTCCTGTATCGGCAGCGCATCCATATCCGCGCGCAAAGCCACGCATCGCTTACCGGGGTTCTTACCTTCTATAAGGGCTATTATACCTGTGCCGGCTATACCTGCCTGGTGTTTTATACCCCAAGCGGTTAAATTTTCCGAGATAAAAGCCGACGTATTGTATTCCGCAAAAGACAATTCCGGGTTAGCGTGTATGTGGTGGCGTATCGCCTGCACTTCGGGAAAATATTGTTCCGCCTTTTCTTTTATCCTTGTTAGTATCATCTTGTATTATTAGGCTGTTCTTAGACCTTGTAAAGGCATGTACGTTTAAATAACGATAAGCCGGAACTTTTATGTAACCAACTTATTTTCCCCTTTCATTCCTCCGATGTGCGTTGCCCATCGCTAACGTATTCCGCCCTTTCAGGGCTGTACATTATGTGTGTCATTTCCGATGGGCGTTGCCCATCGCTAACGTATTCCGCCCTTTCAGGGCTATACATTATGTGTGTCATTTCTGATGAGTGTTGCCCATCGCTAACATATTTGGCCCTTTCAGGGCTGTACATTATGTGTGTCATTTCCGATGGGTGTTGCCCATCGCTAACGTATTCCGCCCTTTCAGGGCTGTACATTATGTGTGTCATTTCTGATGGGTGTTGCCCATCGCTAACATATTTGGCCCTTTCAGGGCTATTTGCACTATTTTAAGAACTAAACTTTTCGGTAACGACTATCTACTGATTACTATCTACTAATCACTAAGATTAAAATCCGCCAACAAAAATTATATCCGGTACTATCATACTGGGGCTATACATGGAGTTGGCTTCCTTATACATGCCTACGGCGTCGCTTCGGTTCCGGTAGTCGCCCACCTTAACCCGGAAACATGGCGATTTGTAGGTAATGTAGGTATGTACACCGGGGAAGTGGCGCATAAATTCTCTTTTTATTTCTATGGCCTTGTTGCGGTCAGGTCCACTGTATATCTGTACTCTATATCCTTTTCCCGGTTTCATCTTACCCTCATGCCGGATGGGAGGGGTCCATCCCGCGGCGTGGCCGTTAATACCTTCATAAGGCTTGTTTGCCAAAGCTGCATATTTCTGGTTTGCAGCTATTGCCTGTGGCGTTAATGTTTTAGCATTTGTTTTTTCAGGAATTGCCGGAGGTGGTGGAGTTCCGGTGATTTTCTTACCATTACTATTTACTACCGGCACAGCAACAGTGCGTATAGGTTTTCCACCGGCGTTACTTGCAATAGCACCAGACAAAACCGCTGCCTGCTTCCTACCTCCATTATGCGAAAGGGATTGCGATGAAGCATGTATTGTTTTGCTACCAGCCTTGTGCGATGATAAACTTACATCTGACGCCTCCTCTGTATTATGCGGTTTCCTGAGCAACAACGACAGCCGTGGGTCTGTATGCACCACTACATCGCCCTGCGCTTTCACATTCACCGTGCAAAACAGCGAAACAACTATCACCCCTATGTAGTAAAGCCTGTTCATTATTTATAGCTTTCACGCCATCCTGCTTTCTTTCATTATCTGCATACTTGCCGAACAACCCAGGCGTGTTGCCCCGGCCTCAATAAGTTCTTTGGCAAAAGCATAAGTGCGGATACCGCCCGAAGCCTTAATACCAATGCGCTGCGGCAAATGCGCCCGCATCAATTTCACGGCTTCGGTAGTTACTCCCTTAGCCGAAAATCCGGTTGATGTTTTCAAATAGTCAATATCATACTTGCTATACAGTTCGCAACAAGCCTCCAGTTCTGTATCGGTCAATATACCGCTTTCCACAATTACTTTTATCACCTTACCAGCGGCATATATAGGTTTAAGGCATTCCGTAATTTCTTTTTCCAGGTGTTTCCAATCCCCGCTTTTCAGTGCGCATAAGTCTATCACCATATCCAGTTCGTCAACACCCATTGCCAGCGCTTCCATTATTTCCTTCACCTTTGTTTCCGTAGCGGTGAACCCTAATGGAAATCCAATTACCGTAGCGACTTTTACATTCGAGCCGTCAAGCAATTTTTTTGCGTCCGAAACATATTTAGGCGGGATGCAAACTGCCACAAAATTTTCCAGGGAAGCCTCCAGGCAAACTTTATCGACTTCCGAAATGGTGGTAGCCTGCTTCAATATGGTATGGTCTATGTAAGAAGCAAGATTAAACGACATGGCAGTTTTTTGAAATCAGGGATACAAATGTAAGACCATTTTGCAACTATTCAATAAGTACATCATCAACCCCGATTTTATTTCATCCTTTCAGGGCTGCCGCGTATTTTATTATGCCTATGGGCATTACCCATCGCTAACATATTCAGCCCTTTCGGGGCAGCTTGAAATAATAAAAGGTTCAGTTCACTAAGTTACCATTTTTTATGATCTCCTTTGCAAATTCACTTGTTTTGAGCAAAGTGGCATCGTGCATCAGGTTATAAAAATCAATGGTTACCCGTTTGCGTTTTATTGTTGTAGCGAGCGCCTCCTCTATCCATTCAGCAGCCTCGTGCCAACCCATGTATTCCAGCATCATCACGCCACTCAGCAGTAGTGACGACGGGTTCATAGTATCTGTACCGGCAAAACGCGGCGCTGTGCCATGCGTGGCCTCGAATACAGCGTGGCCGGTAATATAATTGATATTAGCGCCAGGCGCTATCCCTATGCCCCCTACCGACGCCGCAGCAGCGTCTGATATATAATCCCCGTTAAGGTTCAGGGTAGCCACCACCGAGTAATCCTTTGGTGAAATAAGCAACTGCTGCAAGAAATTATCGGCTATCACATCCTTAATTATCAGCTTGCCCTGCGCTTCTGCCTTCTTCATCCGGGCATTGGCAGCGTCTTCTCCCTGTGTTTTTCTTGCGTTCTCCCATTGCCCCCAGGTATATACCTGCTCGCCAAACTCACGTTCTGCCAACTCATATCCCCATTGTTTAAACGCGCCTTCGGTATATTTCATAATATTACCCTTATGCACAATAGTAACTGAGGGCAATTTATGCAAAAGCGCGTACTTTATAGCTGCCCTTATTAATCGTTCAGACCCTTCTTTAGAGACTGGCTTTATACCAAATGCCGATGAATCCGGGAACCTGATCTTTTTTTTAACGCCCAGTTCATCAGTAAGAAAATGCAACAATTTCTTAGCCTCCGGGCTATCGTAAGCCCACTCAATACCCGCGTAAATATCTTCTGTATTCTCCCTGAAAATGACCATGTTTGTATTTTCAGGGTGAACCACAGGAGATGGCACTCCTTTGTACCACTTTACCGGGCGGAGGCACACGTATAGGTCCAGTTCCTGCCGCAGGGCTACATTGAGCGAGCGTATGCCCCCGCCTACAGGCGTAGTAAGCGGACCCTTAATAGATACCAGGTATTGACGCGCTATTTCCAAAGTTTCGGCCGGCAACCATTCGCCTGTCAGTGTAAACGCTTTTTCGCCCGCCAGTATCTCCTTCCATTCTATTTTGCGCTTGCCACCATAAACCTGGGCTATCGCCGCATCAATTACCAGTTTACTGGCCTGCCACACATCAGGCCCAATGCCATCTCCCTCAATAAAAGGTATTACCGGGTTATCCGGCACCAGCAAATGCCCGCTTTCAAGCATAGTTATCTTACCGCTCTTCATGTATCGTGGAATATTTAGGATGCGAAGGTAAGTAACGTTACTGTTGTGAGAAAATAAGGGTGTTTATTCCTTTGTATCTATCAAGCAAAGATGTCAAAATAAATGACCCCGGTAAAACCGGGGCCATTATTATTTTTTCCATTATCACTATACCCTATTGCTCAATCACCATATGGAATACTTTGTTGTCGGAATCTGAACGGAGGTTCAGTATATACATGCCGTTGGCAATTGTATTACTGAGTTGTATTTTTTCGTTTATTTCTCCGTTATGAACCATTACCTTGCTATTATAAATAACCTGGCCAAGCAGATCAGTAACTTCTAAAGATACTTCTTCATCTGCAGTTGTCCCCAAAGTACCCTTAACTGTAAAGATACCCTTATTCGGATTTGGCAGTAATTGAACATCCCCGCCGGTTGATGTAATTTGCTGAACACCTACATTGCTGCGGACATGAATGGTTGCAGTCCCTGAACCTAAGTTACCAGAACAACCACCGCTGCTAAGAACCTGGCAGGTAACCACATCTGAATTATTAAGCGTGGCCGAACTGAATGTTGGGCCGGTAGCGCCGGGAACAGGTACGTTATTCACCAACCACTGGTAGGTTGGCGCACTACCAGCACCGGTAACAGTAGCGGTAAACTCAACTGTTTCACCGGTAACAATACTAAGCCCCGGATTTGCAGTAATTGTAACTACAGGAGTGGTATTCAAATCCACTATCATGTCAATATGGCTGCTGGTTGCTGTATTAGCAAGACGACAATGGTAATTGCTGGTCATCACACAATAAATAGCATCCCCGTTAGCGGGAACGTAGCTGTATGTTGGCCCTGCCGTTGACACCGTAGCGCCGGAAGTTCCATTGATCCACGCATAGGCCGGAGCAGTACCGCCGTAAGCAGGAGTAGCGGTAAAGCTAACCGATTGTCCCTGGCAAACCTCATTACCCGGATCCGCAAATACGCTTACTGCCGGTGTTTCTGAAGAATTAACAACAAGCGTCATAGCGCTGCTGGTTACCGTTGACGGAGTAGCGCATGGTGCGCTGCTGGTTACTGTTACCACTATATTATCTCCATTAGATGGGATGTAAGAGTACGAACTGCCAACACCACCTACTATGCCGTTCACCATCCACTGGTAGGCAGGAGTTGAACCTCCATTAGTAACAGAAGCGGTAAATGCAGTAAAGTTGCCTGCGCATAAAGTATCACCACCGGAAGATGCAACTGTTACTCCGGGAGTAACTAAAGGAGTAATAGATACGGTAGCGCTGCCTGCCATATTACCGGAGCAGCCTGTTGCAGCATTTAAAGCAACTACTGTATAAGTACCGGCTGCCGTTTTCAAGCCCAGGTCGAGCGGGCCGCCACTGCCTGGCACAGCGGCACCAGATGCGCCAATGGAATTATAAAGCTGGTAATTGATACCTGCATTAGAACCGTTAAGGCCAATATGTACGCCTGCGCCTTCTGCACAATAACTACCGCCGCCCACAACATTATAAACAGCCGGAAGCGGGTTAACGGCAACAACAGCGCTGCCAGACATATGATTGACACAACCCGTGGAACCGTCTGTTGCTACTACAGTATAGCTACCGGCAGAAGTTCTCAAACCAAAATCAAGGCCGGAACCGGAACCAGGTACTGCCGAGCCGATAGTTGACGAACCCTCGAATAACTGGTAGTTAATTCCTGTATGAGAACCGCTGATACCCACGTGAACACCACCGCCGCCTGCGCAATAATTACCACCACCGGTAACTGAGAACGCAGTTGGCAAAGGATTAACAACAACCGAAACAGCGCCTATCATGTTATTGGTACAGGTAGTTGTGGTATTGGTAGCAACAACCGTATAAGAGCCAGAACCAGTAACCCCGCTGAAGCTAATGCCAGAGCCGGTACCCGGAACCGGGGACCCTACCGATGCAACACCTTTGTATAATTGATAACTAACGCCTGCATCGGTACCTGAAAGATCAATGGTAGAACCGGTACCGCCTGCGCAATAATTACCGCCGCCGGTAACCGTATAAAGGTTTGGAAGCGAATTAGTAGATACGGGAACAGCGCCCGACATATTATCAGTACATGCTGTAGAAGGATTAGTAGCTACTATTACATAGCTTCCGGTCATCGTCTGCATACCAAAACTTATCGCAGAACCCGTACCTGTGATCGTTGCACCTGGTGTAGAACCGTTGAACAATTGGTATGATACACCTACATCAGTTCCACTTAATCCTATGCCAACACCAGAGCCACCGTCACAATAGCTGCCGCCGCCTGTCACTGAATAAACGGATGGTAAAGGCGTTACTGTAATAACGGCAGTACCTGACATATTCCGTGTACAGGAAACAGACCCTCCATTTGCTACAACGGTATAAGTACCCGGCATAGTCTGGTAACCAAAGTCAATCGCCGATCCTGTACCAGCAATAGTAGTAACCAGGGAAGCGCCATGATATAACTCATAATTAATAGCTGCATCGGAACCGCTTAATGAAACATCTATTCCCACACCACCGGCGCAATAATTGCTGCCAACAGCCACTACTGTATGAAGCGGCGGCAATGTAGTGGCATTAACCATAACGCTACCTGTCATATTACCTGCACAACCTGAAACCAGGCTTGTAGCAACTACATCATAAGAGCCGGATACTGTCTGCAATCCGAAATCAATAGACGACCCTGTACCTAACATCGCACTGCCGATTGGCCCCGCACCGATTTGCAATTGATAGATAACCCCGGTATTTGAGCTACTAAGCCCTACATGAACACCAGAACCACCGGTACAGAAATTACCACCTCCGGTAACTGTATAAGCCGGGGGAGGAGCAATAATATTAATTGCGGTACTGCCAGCCATATTATTGGAGCAGGTAGTAGCAGAACTATTGCCCACTACGGTATAAGTGCCTGTTGCTGTCTGCAATCCCATATCAAGGGTTGCGCCACCGGTACCGGCTACAGTAAAGCCTACCGGAGAAGTGCCATTGAATAACTGGTAGCTGACGCCAACATCAGATCCATTGAGCATAACATGTACACCGGTACCACCGCTGCAATAGTTCCCGCCGCCTGTAACCATATAAGCTGTTGGCAAGGCGCTTATGCCCACTGTTCCGCTTCCGGTCATAGTAGCATTACATGTACTTGCTGAAGAAGTTGCAACGATAGTATAAACACCGGCTGCTGTCTGGAAGCCGAGATCAAGCGCGGAACCGGTACCTGCAGTTGCAGTACCTACGGCTGTAAGGCCATTATATAACTGGTAGGTGTTGCCAGCATCAGAACCATTAAGGCCAATATCAACGCCCGTACCGCCTGCGCAGTAGTTGCCGCCGCCGGTAAGATTATGTACAGCAGGTAATACGCCCAGGCCAACCATTACGCTGCCGGTCATATTGTTTGTACACGTTGTAGCAGTACCGGTAGCCACTACCGTATAAGTACCGGTAACAGGCTGCATACCGAAATTAACAGGCAACCCGGTACCTGTAACAGGGCCGCCTACTGCTGTTGAACCATTCATCAACTGGTAGGTAGTACCTGAACTGGAACCACTTAAACCAATATCACTGCCGGCGCCACCGGGGCAATAATTGCCGCCGCCGGTAACCGTATAAGCAGTTGGTAAAGAGGAAATTGCTATAGCCACGCTACCGGTCATATTATTAGAGCAGGTAGTAGCCGGAGTATTAGCAACCACTGTATATATACCTGTAGCTGTTTGCAAACCGAAATTGATCGGTGTACCTGTACCTGTAACGGGCGATCCGGCTGATGATGTGCCAACAAATAACTGGTACTGAGTACCGATGTTAGACCCATCAAGGCCAACGGTCATTCCGCCACCACCGGGGCAATAATTACCGCCGCCGGTAACATTATACGCAGCAGGCAGAGCGCTGATATTCACAACCGGGCTGCCGGTCATAATACCAGAACAACCTGTAACCGGATTAGTAGCAAGAATATTATAAGTACCCGGAGCGGTCACTAAACCAAAACTTAGTGAGCCACCTGTTCCGGTAACCGGCGAGCCAACCGACGCGCCGCCTATATAAAGCTGGTAATTAGTACCCACAGTTGACGCAAACAAACCAATCGGAACGCCTGGAGTACCAAAACAATAATTACCTCCGCCGGTAACCGCATATGCCGTTGGGAGCGCAGTAGTACCTACTACCGGCGAACCAAACATAGTATTGGTACACCCGGTTACGCTGTTAGTAGCTATAACAGTATATGATCCGGTTCCGGTTTTTGGGCCAAAATCAAGCACTGCACCGGTTCCGGCAACAGGGGCGCCAGACAATGCAGACCCATTCATTACCTGGTAAGTGAACCCTGTAGCAGAAGCGCTAAGGCCGATATGTACACCTGTACCACCGGCGCAATAGTTGCCGCCGCCGGTTACATTATAAACAGTAGGTAAAGGATTAGCGGTTATAATTGCACTTCCGGACATATTGCTGGAGCAAGCCGTAGTTGCATTTATTGCCACAACGGTATAAGTTCCTGCAGTCCGTGGACCAAAGTTTATATTGGAACCTGTGCCTGCAACTAAAGAGCCAACCGCTGAACCACTGCTGAATAACTGGTAGTTAACCCCGGTAGCAGAACTGCTGACGCCTACAGTATCGCCCAGGCCGCCTGAACAATAGCTGTTGCTGCCGGTAACTGAATAAACTGCCGGTAAAGCGCTTGTTCCGACAATAGCGCTGCCACCCATATTACTGGTACAGCCTGTTGACGGATTGGAAGCCACTACTGAATAAGTACCGGTAGTTGTAAATAAACCGAAATCAAGTGAACCTCCGGTACCTGTTACCGCAGACCCAATAAGCGCAGTACCTATCATTGGCTGGTAACTGATACCAAGATTGGAAGCAAGCAGCCCGATATGAACGCCGGTACCACCAGTACAATAGTTACCACCTCCGGTTATCGTATAAACAGTTGGTAAAGGATTAGCTGTTATAGCAATACTGCCAGACATATTACTACTACAACCCGTAGTAGCGTTAGTAGCAACAGACGTATAAGTGCCTGCGGGTTCAGCAGCAAAAGTGATTGCGCTACCCGTACCTGCTATGGCAGCAGATGTAGCAGGTACGCCACTATTGAAAATCTGGTAATTAACGCCTGATTGGGTAGGCGTCAATCCCACACTTACACCAGTACCTCCTGTGCAATAGCTGGTAGGGGTACCACTGGTCATTGTCTCAATATTAGGCAATGGGTTAACAACTATAGTGGCAACACCACTCATAGGACTTGTGCAGCTTGTAGTGGCATTTGTAGCTTGCACAGTATATGTACCTGCAAGCAACTCAAGGCCAAAGCTGATAACCCCACTTGTGCCTGAGGCTCCACCAACCAAGGTAGTACCTAAGTATAACCCATAATTAACGCCTGTCTGGGAACCGGAAAGGCCAACGCCGACCCCTGTTCCGCCAGCGCAATAGCTGGAAGCTGTCTGAGTAACACTGAAAGTAGTAGGCAATGCGTTTATAGTAATATTTGCGCTGCCAAACATGTTATTCACGCAACCGGTCAAATTGGTTGCAATTACCGTATAAGACCCTGTAGCGGTAAACAAGCCGAAATTCAAAGGCGAACCAGTACCGGATACTGTTGAACCCACAGCGGTAGTACCATTATATAACTGATAAGAAGTACCCGAAGCAGAAGAACTCAATCCTATTGCAACGCCGGTACCGCCGGAGCAATAAGCCCCGCCGCCGGTCACTGTGTAAATAGTAGGCAACGAATTAACGACAACAGACGTAGAGGATACCATAGAACTGGTACACCCGGTAGCTGTATTGGTTGCTATAACAGTATAGGTACCCGGAGTTGTGAAGGTAGAACCGAAACTAAATGCGGAACCTGTACCCGAAACTGCCGAACCTACTGCTGTTGAGCCATTATATAACTGGTAAGTGAACCCTGGGGATTGCGAACCGCTAAGACCTAAAGGCACACCTGACAGGCCGGAACAGAAGCCGCCGCCGCCGGTGATAGAATATGTATTGGTTGGCAACGGATTGATAGATACCGTAACGCTGCCCAACATATTGTTTACGCAAGCTGTTGTAGCGTTAGTGGCAACAACCGTATAAGGCCCCGTACCTGTTTGTAAGCCGAAATCAAGCGCGGCTCCTGTACCTGGCAGCGCACCACCGGTAGGTGTAGTGCCACTGTATAACTGATAATTAACGCCCACCGTAGAACCGCCGCTAAGGTAAATATGCACACCTGTACCGCCAGCGCAATAAACACCGCTGCTGCCTGCAGTTACTGTATATTGCGTGGGTAACGGATTAACAGTTACCACCGGGCTGCCGGACATAAACGCAGCACAGGCAGTACCCGGGTTAGCGATTACGCCATAAGAACCGGCACCTGTAGCTAAAACAGGGAAGGTAAATGGAAAGCCCGCTCCCGTTACCGTTCCGCCCACTGGAGTAGTGCCATTGTATAACTGGTATATGATACCTGTATTAGAACCGCTCAACCCGATAGGGACGCCGCTGCCGCCGGAACAATAGGAACCGGAGCCGGGGAATACTACTGAATAGATAGTAGGCGGATTAGTAACAGCCACAGCAATTGTTGCGGAACAACCTGTAGAGGAAACTGCATAAGTAATATTTGTACTACCTACCGCAACCGCAGCAACAATACCGGAACTGGTAACCGTAGCCGCAGCAGGAGTGCTGCTGCTCCAGGTACCACCCGTTGTTGCATCAGCTAAGGTAGTGGAGTAACCAATACATACGCTGGGGACGCCTGTGATAGGAGAGAATGGAAGAACGGTTACCGGGGTGGTGGCAATACAGCCGCCAAATGCGGTATAAGTAATGTTAGCCGTACCCGATACTCCCGATGCTCCTGTAACAACTCCCGTAGTGCCGCCAACAGTAGCTATCGCTGCATTGCTGCTGGTCCATACACCGCCGGTTGCGGCGTCGCTTAAAGTAGTATTTTCGGAGCCGCAGACGGTAGTAGTACCGGTTATAGCAGATGGATTTACATTAACCGTTATCGGTTGAGTGGCCACACAGCCGGTAGCTAATACTGTATAAGAAATAGTAGGCGTTGTACCTCCGGTGACGCCGGTTACTACACCTGAGGCAGAGCCGACCGTAGCGGCAGCCGCGCTGCTGTTCCATGCCCCGCCTGTTGGTGATCCTGTTAAGGTTATAGTAGTGCCGGAACAAAGATTGTTAGTACCGGAGATAGTTGGCGTGGCATTTAAAGTAACACCCAGCCCTGTAGTTTTGGCGCCTAAGCCGCTGCTAACACATGTAACTGTATCCCGGTAATATACCGTACCCACAGATGAAATGGAGGGTGAATAAGAAGCGCTTGTGGCCCCGGAAATATTTGTAAATCCTGACGTCGGGCTGGTTGATGATTGCCATTGGTAGGTCATACCGGCCAATGTTGGTTCACCAATGTTAAACAAGTTTGCCGCAAATGGAACGCATGAACTTGTTGGCGCCGCACTGATAATACCTGCAAGGGGCTGGCCGGAGCATCCGGGGGCTATAATGGCGGTGTAATCACGCGTATCGGTATATTCAGTATTGGTACCTGGACATGGCAGCATTGAAGGGTAACATGGATAATAAGGCATATCCTGGCCAGGCCCTTCATTGGCGTCATAATCCATTTCCACCCTCATCCTGTATGCTCCTCCGGGAGCGGTTGCGGGAATAGCAAGCGGGAAACTTACTCTTACACTGCTGTTGGCATAATGCGCAATTCCGCCAACCAACTCACTGGTTTCAAAAATACCATTACTATTAAAATCTATCCATGCAGACCAGCTTATTGGGTTTGTGGTGAGACCTCCTGCTGTACAGGTATAAGTACCTCCCGCACTCATTGTCACACTCATTGAGGTGTTATTATAGTAGTAGATTGAACCGCCGGTTCCACTCAATGCAACGCTGGCATCATTTATACCAGTACCCGACGCCCCGGGGATCACACAGGGATAGGTAGATCCATTCGATACATAAAAACCGCAACCTGTACAATTTGTTGCAGAATTGGGAACGCAGGAAGACGCCGCAGGGCTTGCGCTATACGTAGCCGTTACGGTATTGGAAGTTGCTGTAGCGCCGGAGGTAATGCAGGTAACTACGCAACGGAATTGTGTAGTTGCCAGCAGGCCGGAATAAACATAGGTCGGGGAATAAGCTCCTGCAATATTGGACCATACGGTACCCGTTGGCGATGATTGCCATTGATATAAAAGGCCACCTGAACTACCTGTACTTGAAAGGCTAAGAGAGAATGAAGTGCCAGGGCCTCCTGATGAAGGGCTTATTGAAGCAGAAGGAGTACTTGGGGTTCCGCTGCAATTAGCGGAAACACCTGTACCGGTAACAGCAATATTTACTGTGCTTGGAACGCCGCCGCCGGTAATGGCTATATTGCCGCTGTATGAAGTTGCGGCAGTAGGGTTAAATTCAACATAAATATTCGTTGGATTCAGAGTTTTGCTGCTATATACCATGCTTAATGAACTTACCCAGTTAATACCATCCATTGATATTAAAAAATTTGATGGCGCGGTAACATTAACCAAACCTATTGCAGGTATCAGGTTGGCGCCGGTAATTGTTGTAAATCCTGCCGGCACAGAACTGGTGCCAACGGTCACATTACCAAACGAAGCTACGGCTGTGCCGGTTATAGAAGGAACCGCAGGAGCTATTATAGCTGTGTAGTCACGGGTATCGGCATAATAAGTATAACCGGTTGAAGTCGGACAAGGCAGCATAGATGGATAGCATGGGTAATAAGGCATATCCTGTCCAGGCCCTTCCCCTGCGTCATAATCCATTTCAACTCTCATCCTGTATGCGCCCGCAGGGGCGGTAGATGGTATTGCCAGCGCGAAAGTGGCCCTTGTACTGCTGTTATTATAATGGGCTACGCCGCCAACCAATTCGCTGGTCTCAAAAGAACCGTTATTATTAAAATCTATCCATACCGAATAACTTATCTGGTTTGTGGTAAGCCCACCGGCTGTACAGGCATAGGTGCCACCAGGATTAAAAGTGGAATTCATGGAAGTATTATTATAGTAGTAGGACGACCCCCCGGTACCGCTCAATGCAACGCTTGCGTCATTTATTGATGTGCTTGTTGAGCTGGTAATGATACATGGATAAGATGAGCCGTTAGAAACATAAAAACCACAACCCGTACAATTAGTATAGGAATTAGGCGTACAGGAAGATGCAGGAAGTGTAAATGTAGCGGATACCGTACCGGTTGTTGCGGTACTACTGCTGCCGGTACAGGTTACCACACATTGGAACCATGCATTTGCGGGAAGACCGGTATATACGTAAGATGATGTATTAGCCCCCGGTATGTTACTGAAGCCTGCTGTTGCAGATGTTGTGGATATCTGCCACTGGTAAGTGATGCCACCGCCAACGGTAGCGCTGGGGGCGTTAAGGGTAAATGATGTGGAAGAATTTCCTGAAGCAGTAGAACTGCCATTTATTGTAGCGCTACCCGCAGTAGGCGAACCGGAACATGCTGCTGCGCCCGTACCTGAAACAGCAACAGTTAATGCCGTTGGAATACCACCTCCGTTTATAGTAATATTACCGCTTGCCGAACCAGTAGTTGTAGGCACAAACTCTGCATAAAATACAACACTTGAAAAACTGCTGCCTGTATAAGCAAAAGTATCAGGATGCGAACTTGTGTACCAAGTAGAACCGTTAGGGGAGATCTGGTACCCGGCAGGTGGTGTAAGAATAATTGAAGTGCCGGTAAGATTAGTACCTGTAATTGCAAAAAACTGCGGCGCTGAAGCAGAACCCGGAACAACAGGGCTGAATGCAAGTGTAGTAGGTGTTACACTAAGCGTAGGACCAATGATAGTAATATAACCATTAAGAGTGGGAGCGGAACTTGTATTGCCATTATAACCCTGTGTGTGTGTAACATTGGTACAGGTATTTACACCAGAGCCGGTAGCGGTATAAGAAGACCCGCCGCCGCCGCCGCCATAGTAATATCCGCAGCCGCCGCCATAAAAGCCGCCGCCGCCGCCGCCTGAATAATAATATTCATAAGGATCGGTAGTGTTGCTGCCACCAAGACCTAAAGAGCCATAGTAGCTTTCGCAGGTACCATCCTGACCTCCTGCTGATTGGGTACCGCCCTGGCCTTCATAGCACATATATGAGGTCTGGCCACCAAGCATCCAACCTATACCCCCCGTGGTACCACCACCTGAGCCGCCGGTACATATATTTTCAACGGCGCCGCAGCCGCCGCCGCCGCCGGCTACTATCACACGATTGGTGGTAGTATAAGTGCCTACAGCGATACCGCCCGCAAGACGAATATCGGAAGCGCCGCCGCCGCCGCCGCCGTAATTATCAGTGCCACCATTACCGCCGCCATTATAGCCACCGGCTGCATCGCCACTGCCACTGCCGCTGCCATTAGCGCCGACACCGCCCACGTAAAGATACAATACCTCGCCGCCGCTGACAGCCAGGTTGCATTGTACACGACCGCCCGCACCGCCGAAACCATAGCTGGCAGTAGCATAGGAGTTACCGCCCTGTGCACCTGCCATATCAATACCAACGCTTGATAAGCCTGATGGTACTGTATATGTTTGTATGCCACCTGTGTAATTGTAAGTTGTTGTTTGCGCAAAAGCGCTGCTGATAAGGCAACTCAGAATGAGAAGGAAATAGATTTTTTTCATACCCGTGGTTTTTTGGAAAATTATAAAAACTGTTAAAAATAATTATCGTTTTAAGTGTCTTTTTAACTTGAAATATCTATAGTGAATAAACAATAAACACCTGTTGTTATGCCCGTATTAAAAGTCTGTTAAAAAAATATTGAAAGCAAGTTATGTAATTTTGCGAAAAAAAAATAACTTTTCCAACTTTTTTTTTCAACAAGTTTTTTAAATGCTAAATACCTTGTACTTTTTCCGTTTCATTTTTCAAACCCGGCTACATTTAACTGATAGTTTACTTTTCACTTCATACCACCTGAAATGCGCCAGCAATATGCTTTACAACAAGTGGCATAAGTTAAAAAGCACTATAAAAATAACATAAATCATGATAATGTTGAAAAAAATATTACTAATAGGTGGTTAATGTTGTTTAAATATTTTTTTAGTTATATTAAATATTGCCCGCCAAATAAAGATTGGGGCAAATTGCATGATGTGCAACGTTTTAGCCGTCTGACCGCCTGAAGAGGCGGTACTGACGGCTAAAACTACCATTATAGTTCATCGAACTCAGGTTATTTAATAGAACTCCAGTAAAGCTGCTTCAAAAATAAATAGCTGTGCGTGCTGTAAACCCTTTCCTGTCCTTGATTGAGCAGCGGATTTATTCTTTTATCCGCTTACCCCATATCAGCGATTCAAGGGCTTTGTGGCTTGTAATAATACTTGCCCTGTACCCTGAATTGGGCAACCATTTTTTTTCGGTTTCGCTCCATTTTACCGGTAAGGCGCTCCACAATACCTTTTTATCCTTACTCACTATAAACAGCTTGCTGTATATGCCGCCCATGCAGGCGAAGATTGAGCTATCAGGCAATTCCATAATATTGCCTCCATTGGGCCAGGAATATTTCATTTGTGCGCTACCACTGCTGTCTTCTGTTGTACACCGGTATTCCCATATTTTCTTCAATCCTTCTTTACCCCCAATGGATTCGTCTATTGCTATGATGCTGGGAATGGATCCGGGTTGGCAGGAATTATTGTTATACAAAAGTAAAGAACCGTCTTGTGAATGCAGGCAACTATGCTGGCCACAAAAAAGTCTGTTGTTTTCAAAAGGCTCACCCGGCTTGTATTTTTCGCCATAAGCATCCAATACATTTCCTTCCGGGTACTTTACTTTAATTATTCTATCCGCATTCCTGAAACTTACATACACAACTTTACCAGCCGCATCGAAGAAAAATGAATTTTCATGCGTATCAATATAATATTGATTATCACGATCCAGGCTCTTGTAATCATCAATATAAGGCCCTATAAAGTATTTTGAAGATTTCCAGTACCATACTACTTTACCCTTTTGGTCATATTCAATAACTGTACCCATACTTATTTTCTTATACGCCGTACTATCACTTTCCCATTTTGCTTTGCTGTAATAAAGAATGTGCATACCTGTGTCTGTTGAGCCGGACAACATGCACAATGCAGGTTCGTTTCCTAATACCATGTAATGCCCGTTTTTCAGGCGGTCGAGTTGGTGATGATAATGCTCCGTGCCATCCCCGCTGACAATGCCGTTATCTGGCCCTTTCCATAAAATTTCGCCACTATAATTTATCTCATATGCCTTGTCTCCCTGTAAGAATGTAATAGTGCCGGCCGGCGATAATTTCAGGTCTCTTACCATTTGCATTGGCGCCAATCCTTTTGTATCCAGAAACCATACGGGGCTTCCTGCCATATCGTATAACGCGCTATTATCGTCAAAAAAAACGTATGCATCTTTAAATTTTTCCGCCTCTTTCAACACCTTTAACCGGACGCTATTGGTATCCAAGGGAGAGAAGATCAATGTACTGAAATGATGCAGCGAGTTATTCATTCCGGGGGAACTGCTATTATGAACTACCCGCCAGGTATATTCCTTGCCAAAAGAAGGAACTTCAATTATTTTTTTATTGGTGGTGCAAGCCACTGTCTTAATAATATGCCGCTCAAATGATTCCTTTGCGGTATAGCTTCCCTCGGCGATTTCAATTTTGTAATTACCTGGTTGTTTGTCGGCAGGGAACGAGAACCCGATCAAACGATAATTCAACTTGCCGCCTTCCTTCGGAAGTATTTGCGACAACAACAAGTGTGGTATGAAAAAAATAAAGAAAAGAAACAGCCGGTTCAAAATTTTATACATAAAACGACAAGTTGCAGTTATAAATGCTTCCCGGGGTAAAAGTAAAAGTAAATATTCATACTATCCGATTTAGTGCGGACGCCAGGATTTTATGACGAATACAGAATTAATTTATGCACGTTCCTTTTGTCCTGTTATTCTTTAATATCCATGCTCCATACCAGCTTTTCAAGAGCTTGGTGGTCTGTGATAACAGAAGCCCTGTATCCAACCGGGCTTGGTATCCATTTATTTTCATGGAGGTCCCATTTTTCCGGGAGTGCGCTCCATACTATCTTTTTATTCTTGTTCAGAATAAATAATTTACTGTAATTGCCACCCATGCAAACGAATAAAGAGGTATCTGGTAATTCGATCACATTGCCTCCAAAAGGCCAGCTATACATCTTTTGCAAGCCATCAGCGCTATCTTTATTACCACCTTCCACAGTACACGTATATTCCCATATTTTTACCAGGCTGTCTTTCCCGTAACCAGGTTCCCGGAAAGCGATAATTTCAGGTAAAGAACCGGGATTGCAGTAATTGTTATTGTACACCAATAAAGCTCCGCTTTGCGCATGAAGGCAACTATGCTGGCTGCAAAACAATCTGCCACCTGATTGCAGCAAACCCGGTTTGTATAGTTCACCATAAGTATTCAATACAGTTCCTTCGGGATATTTCACTTTAATGATCCTGTTCAGGTTTTTGAAACTTATGTAGATGATACTATCTTTTTCATCAAAAAAAAATCCATTTTCATGCACATCAATATTGTACTTGTCATCAGGAACCGGGTTCCTGTAGTAATCAATATCAGACCCAAAAAAGTATGTTGATGATCTCCATGACCATATTAAATTACCCGCTGCATCATATTCCAGTACCGTGCCCAGATCAATTTTCTTATACCCAGCATTGTTATTTTCCCATTTTGTTTTGTCATAACCAAGGATGTGCATCCCGGTATCAGCCGAACCTGGTAACTGGCATAATCCATGTTCAACTCCAAGTGTCATGTAATGCCCGTTTGCAAGGCGTGTCAACTCATGATGATAATGCTCCAGATCGTCGCCGCCGGCTACCACATTATTTGGCCCCTTCCATAATATATCCCCGTTATAATTTATCTCATATTCCCTGTCTCCCTGCAAAAAGGTAATAGTACCAAAAGGTGATAGTTTCATGTCCCTAACCGCTTGCAGCGGGTCCAATCCTTTTATATTCAGGAACCATACCGGATTTCCGGCCATATCGTATAAAACTCTGTTCCCGTCAACAAATACATAGACGTCTTTAAATTTCTCCGCATTTTTTAAAATTCTTACCCGGATATTCCTGGCCTCAATGTCCGGGCTTATCATTGTTCTGAAATGCTGCATACTGTTGTTTTCAGCAGAAATATTACCTGCATATATTACACGCCAGGTATATTCCCTCCCAAAAGAAGGAACCTCAATTATTTTTTTATTGGTTGTGCATACCTCCGTCTGAATAATATGCCGTTCAAAAGAATCTTTAACAGTATAGTTACCCATAGCAATTTCAATTTTATAATTGCCGGTTTGTTTGCCAGGGGGGAATGAAAAACCTATTAAACGATAATTCAGGTTGCTCCCTTCTTTTGGGAGTATTTGAGCGGAAAGAAAATGAGGTATAAAAAAAAGTAAGAGAAAAAATATTTTGTTTACGGTATTATACATAAGGCAATAGGATGCACTTGAAAATACATCATTCAATTACAAAGATAAAATAAACATTTCTACATTTCCAATTCAATAAGGACAATAATTAAAAAGCAATAGCCCCGGGTAAACCGGGGCTATTGCTCATCTGTATCATTATTAAACGCTATTGTTCGATCACAATATGGAACACATTGTTGTCTGTTCCAGACCTCAGGTTCAGCAGGTACATGCCATTGGCAATGGTATTGCTGAGTTGTATCGCCTCATTTATTTCACCGTTGTGCGCCATCACCTTATTCTTATAAACTACCTGGCCGAGCACATCAGTTATTTCTATGGATACTTCTTCATCTGATATTGTACTTAATGTACCCTTGATGGTAAATATGCCTTTATTCGGGTTTGGCAGCACACTTATATTACCTGCCATTGACCTCACCTGAGCCATACCCAAACTATTGCCCACGCTGATCTTCACCGCGCCGGATACGGACTGGCCGCAAATATCCGATACCTGGCAAGTCACGAGGTCGTTATTGGCGAAATTGTTGCCGGAGAATGTTTCTGCATTTGCGCCTGCAACCGGGGCATTATTCACGAGCCACTGGTAAGCAAATACCGGGCTGCCATTCTTAACGCCTGCAACTAAGGATACGTTCTGCCCTGCCCCGATGTTCAGGCCCGGATCGGCGGTGATAATAACGGCATCGGGCGAAGCCTCAACTTCCAGGGGAGTAACGTCAACAATGGTTTCGGTATTGGTGTTCACGGTATAAGTTACCGTTGCGTTCCCTGCGGCTATACCGGTCACTTCCCCGGTCTTCGCATCAATTTGCGCTACGGCATTATCATTACAACTCCATACACCGCCCGGAGTTATATCCGTTAAATTATCCTTAGAGCCAACACACAATGTAGCCGCCGCTCCGGTACCCGATGAGGTAACCCTGCTGCCGGAAGTGGTTATTGTGAACGACCACGTTGCAGTGGCAGTACCGCAGACATTGGTAACAGTATAGGTAATCACCACCGTACCTGTTGATACGCCGGTGACATAACCTGTAGTGGAACCTACCGTGGCATGGGCATCGCTGCTGCTCCATGTGCCGCCTGTTGCTGCGTCTGAAAGCGTCATATGCGAACCCACAGCCAGCGTATGTGATGAGCCGGAAATGGCCCCTGCATATGGCAATGAAGTGATGGTTACTATTGCGCTGTCGGTCATGTTACTGGTACAGGTAGTGGTAGCATTGGTTGCTATTACATAGTAAGTTCCGGCAGAAGTCTGCAAACCAAAACTAATTGCTGAACCGGTACCAGATACGGAACTGCCAACAGATGTTGTACCCCTGTATAAATGGTAGTTAATACCGGCTGCAGAACCACTAAGCCCTATGGCAACACCTGTGCCGCCGCTGCAATAGCTGCCGCCGCCGGTTACTGTAAATGTTCCGGGTAAGCTGTTAACGGTGATCGTAGCGCTGCCCGACATACTGACTGCATAAGTAGTACCGGTAACAACAGCAACTACTGTGTAACCGCCTGCAACTGTCTGTATGCCGAAATCAAGCGCTGCGCCGGTACCGGTAACAGGGCTGCCCACTAATGTGGAACCCCTGTATAATTTATAGGTAACCCCGGTATCAGAACCACTAAGATAAATGTGGTAACCTGTGCCACCCGCGCAATACGCCCCACCGCCGGTAACTGTATAAGTACGTGGCGCGGAAATAACGCTGACTACAGCAGAGCCTGCCATAGTTGCGGTACAGCCTGTTACCGTATTGGTAGCTACTACCGTATAAGTACCGGCAGTAGTTTGTAAGCCAAAACTGATAGCCGAACCGGTACCTGTTACTGCGCTGCCTACAGGCGTACTGCCCCTGAACAACTGGTAATGGATACCACTGGTAGAATGATCGAGACCAACAGCAACTCCTGAACTACCTGCAAAATAACTGCCGCCGCCGGTAACTGTATCTATTACAGGTAAGGCGTTGACAGAGACAGTAGCGCTGCCGGTCATATTAGCAGTGCAACCAGTACCTGTATTAACGGCGACTATTGTATAAGTTCCCGCTGCCGCTTGCGGCCCGAAACTGATAGCAGACCCTGTACCCGTTTTTGTGCTGTCGAGCGTTGTACCCTTATACAGTTTGTAAGAGATACCGGATGTGGAACCGGAAAGCCCGATCGCAGGCCCGACGCTACCCGCGCAATACCCGCCGCCGCCCGTTACAGAGTAAGGAGTTGGCAAGGCGTTGGCGATAACCGTTGCGCTGCCGGTCATGGGGTTTACACAGGTTGTTGCCGGATTTGTGGCAATGACCGTATAAGTGGCTGATGCGGTTTGCAAACCAAAACTTATAGCAGAGCCGGTACCTGTTACCGGGCTGCCTACCGGCACTGTGGTATATAACTGGTAATGGATACCGCTGGTAGAACCGCTAAGGCCAACAGCCATTCCTGAGCCACCCGCGCAATAGCTGCCGCCGCCTGTAACTGTATAAGCAGTTGGCAGGGAATTGACGGCTACAGTTGCAGTGCCGCTCATATTGCTGGTACAGGAACCCGCAGCGTTAGTGGCAACAACAGTATAAGTGCCACCGTAAGTTTGCAAGCCAAAGCTGATAGCAGCGCCGGTACCTGTTATTGTAGCGCCGCTGAATACACCATCTATAAATAACGCGTAAGTAACGCCAGACCCTGAATTGCTGACACCGACAGAAACACCGGAACCGCCGGAGCAGAATGAACCACCGCCCGTTACCGCATAAACAGCAGGAACGGAGTCAATAGCTATTGTGGCGCTGCCAGACATGGTACTGGTGCAGCCTAAAGTAGCATTTACCGCGACAACGGTATAAGTGCCTGCGGCAGTATGTGAACCAAAGCTGACCGCATACCCTGTACCGGCTACCGCGCTGCCAATGGATGCTGTGCCATTACGAAGTTGATAATTGATACCCACGTCGGAAGCGCTAAGCCCTATTGCTTCTCCCGATCCGCCGCTGCAATAATGGCCGCCGCCGCTTACGGTATATAATGAATCGGGTAACGGGTTAACAATAATGTAAGCGCTGCCGGACATAGAAGATGTACAACCGGTAGTGGAATTGGTGGCCACGACCGTATAAGTGCCACCAGTTGTTATAGCGCCGAAGTCAAGCATAGAACCAGTACCCGCCATAACGCTATACGTGGCGCCGCTGTTCAGCAATTGGTAACTAACTGCAGAATTAGACCCGCTTAAATGAATATGATAACCTGCGCCGCCTGCGCAGAAAGTGCCGCCGCCGGAAACTATATAAACTGTGGGGAGCGGATTAACGGTGATAACAGCGCTGCCGGCCATAGAAGCAGTACAGGCGCCGCTTGTAGCGATAACCGTATAAGTTCCCGCAGTTGTTCTATTACCGAAGCTGATAGCTGAGCCGCCGCCGGTTACAGCCGGGCCGCTTGGCGTACTGCCAAGATACAATTGATACGAAAGCCCGCTTTGGGAGTTAGACACGCCTATAGGTAAGCCGGAACCTCCGGCGCAATAACCACCAGTACCTGTTACGGAATAGGCAGTAGGTGCGGAGATTATTGAAATGGAAGCGCTTCCGGTCATGTTGCTGGTGCATCCTGTTGTTGTATTAGCAGCTACTACCGTATAAGTACCTGATGCAGTTTGTGCTCCAAAATTGAGCGCGCCGCCGGTACCTGTTACCGGGCTGCCAATGGCAGTACCATTAAATAACTGGTAATTCACTCCACCTGTTTGTGAACCGGTCAGCCTGACAGTATCTCCTGTGCCGCCGGCGCAATAGCTACCACCACCTGATACCGAATAAGTTGTTGGCAAAGGATTAACAGATACCACCGCAGTACCCGACATAGCCGCTGTGCAACCACCTACAGAAGCAATGACCGTATATGTACCCGGAGCAGTATAGGTGCTGAAATTAAAAGCCGAACCAGAGCCTGTAACCGGGCCGCCAACAGAAGCGCCGTTATACAACTGGTAACTAACGCCGCTTTGGGAATTAGCCATACCCACCGGTTCACCTGAACCGCCGGAGCAGAAACTACCCCCCCCGCTCACTGCATACACTATTGGTAATGGATTGATAGTAATTGATGCTGTGCTGCCCAGGGGAGCGGAACATCCTGTTGCGGCAGTAGCTATTACCGAATAGGTTCCGGCTGCTGTCCTTGTACCGAAGGCAACCGTAGAACCTCCTCCTATTACAGCGGTGCCAGATGTGGCGCCGCCGTTATATAACTGGTAACTGGTACCACTTTGGGAGCCTGATAAAGTAACGGCAAGGCCGGTTCCGCCATAACAATAGCTACCCACGCCCGTTGATAATGTATAAGTGGCTGTAGGCAATGGATTGATAGTTATGGAGGCGCTGCCTGTTATATTTACGCTACAGGTTGTAGTTGGGTTGGTAGCAAGAACGGTATAAGTCCCCGCAACAGTGTAAGTTCCGAAACTTACGGCAGCAGTTGTTCCTGCAACAGAACCCACTGATGATCCGGCAGTAGATAACTGGTAAGTGACGCCACTTTGGGAATTAGACAATCCAATAGAGATACCCGTACCACCGGCACAATAGCTCGTTGCGGATTCCGTAATAGGATAGATAGTTGGTAATGGATTAACTGTGATCACAGCAGTACCCAGCATGGTGTCGGAACAACCTGCTGCAGATGTTGCTATTACATAGTAAGCGCCAGCGGCTGTTTTTACGCCATAATCAAGCGCCGCACCTGTAGCGCTGCCTGCCAATGCAGTTCCTACAGTACCAGTACCGAGATATAATTGATAGTTAACGCCTGAATTAGACGCGCTTAATCCGACATGGTAACCTGTACCGCCTGCACACAGCGCGCCGCCGCCTGTCACAGTATATTGAGTTGGTAAGGCATTAATGGAAACAATAACACTGCCTGTCATATTCACAGAACAGGTGGTAACCGAATTGGTAGCTATTGCGGTGTAAGTACCCGCAGCAGGTTCAGAACCAAAACTGATAGCCCCGCCTGTTCCTGGCACCGCTGTACCTGCGGCTGTACCACTATTATACAACTGGTAACTAACGCCGGACTGCGAACCGGTCGTCAATCCGATCACCGGGGCAGCGCCGCCAGAGCAATAGCTTGCGGTACCTGACGATACCCCTACAGTGAATGCAGATGGCAACAGATTGACTGATACCGTAGCGCTGCCGGTCATAATGGTGGAACAAGTTCCGACAGTGCCAACTATAGTATAGAGGCCGGCAATACTTTCTAAAGCAATGGAGGTAATCGCCGACCCTGTGCCGGCTGCGGAAGCCCCGCCCACAATAGCGCCACCTCTGTATAATTGGTAAGTAACCCCACTCTGTGAATTAGCTACACCAACAGGCTCACCCGTACCGCCGGAGCAATAGGAACCACCACCGGTAACCCCATATGCTGTGGGAACAGGATTAATAATTATTGTAGCGCTGCCGGTCATATTGTTGGTGCAACCGGTGGCAGTATTTGTAGCCACTACGGTATATATGCCTGCTGCGGTTTGCGCACCGAAGTCAAGCGCGCCGCCTGTGCCGGTTACAACACCGCTTGCGGCGGTTCCGGCATTAAACAATTGGTAAGTAATAATCCCCGAAGTAGAACTGCTTAATCCTATATGCTGGCCTGCTCCGCCTGCGCAATAAGCGCCGCCGCCTGTAACAGTAACCGTAAAGGCTGTTGGTAACGGATTGGTGGTAACCGTAAGCGCAGGAGTCATCTGCACACTGCAACCAAGTGAATTGGTTGCAATTATTTTATAAACTCCGGTACCTGTGTATGCACCAAAGCTGAATGATGACCCTGTACCTGATATTGGCCCTGCAACAGAAGTAGTACCAAAGAATAAGGAATAAACCGACCCAATATCTGAATTACTGATACCGATAGCAGTACCCGTACCACCTGCGCAATAAGCGCTGCTGCCGGTTATGGAATAATTAGTAGGCAATGGATTAATTGTTTCTGAAAGTGTGGCAAAACAACCGGTTGGCAAGGTATAGGTAATCGTTGGATTGCCCGATGATACCCCTAAAACAAGGCCAGATGTGGATACAACAGTGGCAAGCGAGGTATTGCTGCTGCTCCAGGTGCCCCCACCGCCAGTTATATCTGATAACGATGTTGAGGAAGCAACGCAAACAGAACTACTGCCGGATATTGATGCAGGTAACGGGTTAACGGTAATTACCTTAGTAGTGATACAACCGGTTGGCAATGTATAAGTAATAGTTGGCGTAGTTGCTGTAGTTCCGATTACAATACCCGTTACAACACCAGTTGCGGAAGTAATTGTTGCCTGCGAAGTATTGCCGCTGGTCCATGTTCCGCCGGGTGACCCATCGGTAAGCGATATGGATGAAGCCGCGCATACATTGCCGCTTCCGCTTATAGCTGCCGGTAATGGATTCACCACGAGAGATGAAGAAATGCTGCAACCCGTGGACATAGCATAGGTAACAGTTACAGTACCAGGCGATACGCCGGTTACTATCCCGGTAGGGCCAACAGAAGCTATTATAGGACTGCCGCCGCTAAAGGTTCCGCCCGTCAATGAATCGGATAATGTGGTAGTTAAGCCCGCGCATACGTTTAAAGTCCCTGCAATGCTATGCGGCGTTTGATTTACAGTTAACACCCTTGTTGCGTTACATCCTGCAGGCAAGGTGTAGGTAATAACCGGGTTCCCCGTGGCAATTCCGGTAACCGCACCAGAGAATGAGCCTACAGTGGCCTGGGCAGTGTTTGAACTGCTCCAGCTTCCACCGGGGGTAGCATTGCTTAATGTACTGCTTAGCCCTGTGCAAATACCGGATGTTCCGGTGATAGCGGCAGGAGTAGGATTAATGGTAACCGGGTAGAGCGCTTTGCAGCTGGTAGTGAATGAATAAGTGATAGTAGCTGTGCCCGATGAAACACCGGTAACCGTACCGCCTGTACCTACCGAAGCAATTAAAGCATTACTGCTGCTCCATGCCGCGCCTGATGTAACATCCGTTAAAGCAGTGGACGAGCCGCTGCATATATTATTTGACCCGGAGATTGCAGATGGCGTTGAATTGACGGTAACAACAGCCGTGTTGAAGCATCCGCTTGGTACCATGTAAGTAATAGTAGTTGTACCATTGCTGAGGCCTGATGCAATACCTGATGTGGAACCAATAGTGGCTACAGATGTAGTATTGCTGCTCCATATACCAGTTGTGGCCTCGTCACTTAAAGTAGTATTCAAACCTGTACAAAGGCTGAGAGTGCCGCTTATTGGCAAAGGCGTCTGGTTTATGGTTACCGGCATAGTGGCAACACAACCGGCTGATAATGTATAGCTGATATTAACCGTACCGGCGATCACACCGGTTACTGTACCGGTACCTGACCCTACCGTAGCAATTGCAGGGTTACTGCTTATCCATGCACCGCCAGTTGAACCATCACTAAAGGTTGTTGGCACACCGGTACAAACTGCGGAAACCCCTGATATAGATGAAGGCGTAGTGCTTACGGTCATTGGTTGTACAGCTGCACAACCGGCTCCTACTGTATAAGTGATATTAACCGGGTTGGCAGTAATACCTGTTACAACGCCGGTTGTTGAACCAACCGTTGCATAGGATGTATTGCTGCTGCTCCAGGTTCCGCCACCTGTGCCATCTGATAAAGTAGTGGATGAACCGACGCAAACATTTGAGGAGCCGGAAACTGTGGCAGGGGTAGAATTAACGGTTACCTGTGTTGTCCTGATACAACCCGTGCCAAGAGAATATGTTATGGTTGGGGTTCCTGTCGCCACGCCGGTAACAATACCGGTCAATGAACCTATGGTAGCCTGGGTAATATTACTGCTGCTCCAGGCGCCGGTTGTTATTGTATCAGCCAAAGCGGTAGTAAACCCGATACAAACGTTCCGGGAACCGGTAATAACTGATGGCAGCGGGCTGATAGTTATGGTAGTGGTAGCCTTGCAACCCGTAGGCAACGTATAAGTAATAACAGATGTTCCCGCGCTGACGCCGGTAACGATACCGGATGTTGATGAAACTGTTGCAACCGCCGTTGTGCCGCTTACCCAGTTACCGCCGGTCATAGCGTCAGTTAAACTGATAGTAGCTGCGGGACAAACTGCTGTGCCTCCCATAATAGCCGCAGGCAAAGCATTTACGGTCAATAAACCGGTCATCATACAGCCTGTAGGCAAGGTATAGGTAATGGTTGATGTACCTCCTGAAATGCCGGAAACAGTACCCGTTCCAGAACCAATGGTTGCCACAGCAGTATTATTGCTTGCCCATGCGCCACCGGAAGAAACGTCAGTCAATGTGGTTAACGATCCCTGGCATATAGCGCTGCTGACGCCTGATATGGCGGCAGGTAATGGATTTACGGTAATAGTTGTAGTAGCCTTACAACCTGTATGTATTATGGTATAAGTCATTGTTGGGGAACCTGCCGATATAGCCGTTACATGCCCGGAACCGGTTCCTACCGTAGCAAGGCTTGTATTGCTGCTCGTCCACGATCCCGTAGCAGTGGTATCATATAGATTAGTTGTAAGTCCCGCGCAAACAGACAAACCACCATAAATAGGCATTGGCAATTGATTAACGGTTACCAGGGTTGCAACGCTGCAGCCGGTACCTGCCGTGTAAGAAATAATTGCCGTACCTGCTGATACACCTGTAACAATACCAGACGATGAGCCGACAGTGGCAAAGGATGGGGTACCGCTTGTCCACATACCTCCGCTACCTGTATTCGATAAGGTAGTGGATGAGGCAACGCATACATTCATGGTTCCGGTTATTGCAGCCGGAGTCGGGTTAACACTGACGGTAGTGGTATAGACAGTAACCGGGCTGCAACCTGATGCACCGCCGCTGCTTACTGTTAATGAATAAGTAGTGGTTACCGAAGGTGTTGCGGTAGTGTTCATCGCAGTTAAAGAAGACAGATTAGACCCTGCCCATACAAAGATAGTAGCGCCTCCTGCCGGATGCGCGTTCAGCGTCACCGTTGTACCGCTGCATACCGGGCCACTGTTTGTTGGCGCGGCAGTGGGTATGGGGTTTACGACCACTGTAGTGGTATAAGTAACGGCAGGGCTGCAACCGGAGGCTGTGCCGCTGCTCACTGTTAAAGCATAGGCGCTTGTAACCGTTGGGGTGGCAGTAGGATTAACTGCGGTTGTTGAAGAGAGGTTAGGCCCGCTCCAGGCATAAATGGAAGCCCCGCCTGACGGGTGTGCGGTAAGTGTCACTGTTCCGCCAATACATAGCGGGCTATTGTTTGTTGGCGTAGCTACCGGGGTTGGGTTCACACTTAATAAGGTAGTGAATACTGTTGTGGGGCTGCAACCGGAAGCTGTGCCGCTGCTTACCATTAATGAATAAGTACCGGTTACAGAAGCTGCAACCGTTGGATTTGCAACTGTGGAAGTAAAGCTGCCGGGGCCAGACCAGGCATAAGAACTGACGCCACCGGAACCATTGGCATTAAGTGTTGCCGAACCGCCCACGCATATCGGGCCACTATTGGTAGGAGCAGCCGTTGGAGTTGGGTTAACATTTATGGTAGTGGTATATACTGTAGTCGGACTGCAACCTGACGCACTGCCGCTGCTAACTATCAATGAATAGGTGGCAGTAGCTGTAGGCGTAGCAGTAGTGCTTGCTGCCGTTGTTGAAGCTAAGTTCGGGCCGCTCCAGGTATAAAGAGCAGCTCCTCCGGCAGGATTTGCGGAAAGCGACCCTGTGTCGCTGTTGCATATCGGGCCGCTGTTGGTAGGCGCTGCCGTTGGTATCGGGTTCACACTTACTGTAGTAGTATATATAGTTGCAGGGCTGCAACCTGAACCGATACCGCTGCTTACTGTCAATGAATAAGTGCTGGTAACCGTTGGTGTAGCTACCGGGTTTGCTATTGTTGACGACGACAGGCTTGCCCCGCTCCAGTTATATATAAATGCGCCTGTTGAATTGGCGTTCAGTGTTACGGTTCCTCCCTTACATATAGGGCCGCTGTTGGTAGGAGCCGCTACCGGGTCAGGGTTAACGATAACAGTTGTGGTATAAACAATAGCCGGGCTGCAACCTGATGCGCTGCCGCTGCTTACCGTTAATGAATAGGTAGCGGTAACAGAAGGAGTCGCGGTAGGATTGGCAACAATGCCGGAAGACAATGCGGGGCCGCTCCAACTATATATGGATGCTCCGCCCGATGGGTTCGCAGTCAGCGTTACTGTGCCGCCCACACATACCGGCCCATTGTTGGTAGGCGATGCGATAGGAATACCGTTAACAACAACTGTTGTGGTATAAGTGGAACTGCAACCGGACGCACCCGTGCTATTGGTAACCGTAACGGTATAAGTGCTGGTCACAGTAGGCGTAGCCGTAGGGCTTGCAGCAGTGGCTGATGATAAGTTTGGCCCGCTCCACGCATAGTTCGTAGTGCTTCCGCCGGGCGTTGCAGTCAGCGTAGCGGTACCGCCAATACAGATCGGGCCGCTGTTGGTAACAGTTGCCGTTGGGGTAGCATTCACCGTTACCACCGTGGTATAGGCAATACCCGAACTGCATCCCGAACCGGGGCTGCTCACGGTCATGGAATAGGTACTGGTAACAACCGGGTTAGCGGTTGTGTTAGCAACAAATGTGGACGTTATAAAAGTACCATTCCATTCATAATTGGTAGCACCCGTGCCATTTGCAAACAGGCTTACCGTACCGCCGCTGCATATCGGGCTATTGTTGGTAGGCGCTGCCGTAGGCACAGGGTTCACGGTTACAACAGTAGTATAAAGAGTGCCGGGATTACAACCTGATGCGCTGCCGCTGCTCACCGTCAGAGAATATGTACCTGAAACCGTTGGCGTACCTGATGGGTTTGGTGATGATGAACTGAAACCAGCCGGTCCGTTCCAGGAATAAATACTTGCGCCGCCGCCGGGATTAGCAGAAAGCGTATCCCTGCCGCCTATACATATCGGGCTTGTATTTGTTGGGGCTGCTACCGGCGTTGGGTTCACAACAACTGTTGTGGTAAATGCCGTTGACGGGCTGCAACCAGGCGCTGAACCACTGCTTACAACAACCGAATAAACAGAGGTAAGCGTAGGTGTGGCTGACGGGTTAGCAATTGAGTTTGATGATAAATTCGGGCCGCTCCAGGTATAAGCAGCTACTCCGGGCGTACCGTTTGCGGTTAACGATACCGTACCGCCGACACATATCAGCCCGGTATTTGTGGGACTTGCAGCCGGGGCCGGGTTAACGCTTACCACTGTAGTATATATGGTAGTGGGACTACAACCTGGCCCGCTGCCACTGTTTACTGTCAGCAAATAAGTGCTGGTAAGGGAAGGCGTAACGGAAGGCGTAGCAGAAGCAGAAGTGAACCCGCCGGGGCCACTCCAGGAATAGCCGCTTGCGCCGCCTGCGCCATTTGCGAATAAGTTCACCGTAGCGCCATTACATATCAACGGGCTGCTGTTGGTAGGCGTGGCTGTTGGCGTGGGGTTCACGGTAACAATAGTTGTGTAAACGGTAGCCGGGGTGCAACCGGAAGAACCTACGCTGCTTACCGTTAATGAATAAGTGCCGGTAACTGTAGGCGCGGAAGATGGCGTAGCAGAACCTGAACTGAAACCACCGGGGCCTGTCCAGGCGAAACTACTTGCGCCATTTGCCGGATGTGCGGAAAGCGTAGCCGTTCCGCCTATACATATAGGACTGTTATTGGTTGGGCCGGCTGTCGGTACCTGGTTAACCGTAACAGTAGTAGAATAAGCCGTTGTGGGGCTGCAACCCGGCGCACTGCTGCTGCTTACCAATAATGAATAGGTAGTGGTAACCGTTGGTGTAGCTGTTGGTGTAGCTGAAGAAGATGTGAAACCGGTTGGGCTGCTGCTCCAGCTAAATGAAGATGCTCCGCCTGTTGGATTGGCAGTTAAGTTTACCGTACCGCCTACGCATACCGGGCTGCTATTGGTGGGCGCGGCTACCGGCGTAGGGTTCACGGAAACATTTGTAGTATATATAGTAGCAGGGGTACAACCCGATGTGCCGGGCCTGCTTACGGTCAATGAATAAGTAGAGGAAACAGAAGGCGTCACCGCAGGATTTACCGCAGTGGAGCTATAGCCACCTGGGCCAGACCATGCGAAAAACGATGCGCCCGAAGGATTGGCGTTAAGCGTTGCCGTGCCACCATTACATATATAGCCGCTGTTGGTTGGGGCTGCAGTTGGCAACGGGTTAACAGATACCATTGTGGTATATACTGTTGATGGCGCACAACCTGCCGATCCCGCGCTGCCTACTGTTAATGAATAGGTAGTGGTAACCGTTGGCGTAGCTGTTGGATTTGCTAATGTTGAAGTATAACCGCCTGGTCCTGACCATGCGAAAACCGTTGCCCCGGTAGCCGGGTTAGCCGTTAATGTCGCCGTGCCGCTTACGCATATCGGGCCGCTGTTGGTGGGCGCTGCGGTAGGCGTAGGATTAATTGTGACAACTGTAGTATATACCGTTCCAGGGTTACAGCCAGAAGCCGTACCACCACTTACAGTAAGTGAATAGGTGCTGGTAACAGATGGTATTGCCGTTGGGCTTGCAACTGTGGTTGATGATATATTAGGACCGCTCCACGCATAGGTAGTAACGCTGGCAGAAGGGTGCGGAGAAAGCAACACAGTTCCACCTGCGCACAACGGGCTGTTGTTGGTTGGCGCCGCAGTGGGCGTCACATTCACATTCACTGTAGTGGTAGTTACCGTGCTGCAACCGGGTGCGGTAGTACCGTTGGTAACCGTTAAGGTATAGACAGAAGTAACCGTAGGCATAGCAGTTGGCGTAGCTATTGTTGTAGTTACCAATCCTGGTCCGCTCCATAAATAGGTAGTAGTGCTACCTGCCGGATTTGCGGATAACGATGAAATGCCACCGCTGCATATCGTGCCGCTGTTGGCAGGCGCGGCTGTGGGCGTTGGGTTCACCGTTGCAACAGTCATATATACAGTAGTGGGGCTGCAACCTGAGACGCCGCTCACACTCACCGTTAAGGAATAAGTGGAGGTAACTGTTGGCGTAGCTGTTGGGTTCTGTGCCGTTGATGACGAAAGATTTGGCCCGCTCCATGAATAGTTAGCGGCGCCATTAGCCGGATTCGCCGTAAGTGTTAGCCTTCCCTGATTACAGATAACGCTGCTGGTGGTTGGCCCTGCTGTGGGAATTGGGTTCACAGATATCTGCGTGATAAATACCGGAGACGTACTGCAACCCGGCCCGCTGCTTACCGTTAATGAATAAGTAGTGGTAATGGTAGGCGTAGCCGTTGGATTTGCCAAAGTGGAACTATACCCGCCTGGGCCAGACCAGGAATAGCTGGTAACGCCCGTAGCAGGATTTGCCGTAAGCATTGCCGTGCCACTCGTGCATATGGGTCCGCTATTGGTAGGCGATGCTGTCGGTGTGGAGTTAACACTTACGGTTGTAGTATATGCGCCGGATGCAAGGCAACTGCCCCCTCCGCTCACCGATAAAGAATAAGTGGTGGTTACCGTTGGCGTAGCGGTTGGATTTGCCAAAGTGGAACTATACCCGCCGGGGCCTGTCCAGGAGTAAACAGTTGCGCCGCTTGCATTAGCAAACAGGCTTACCCCGCTGCCCGAACATATCGGCCCACTATTGGTGGGCGCTGCTGTGGGCGTTGAATTAACGGTTACTGTAGTCATATATACGGTACCGGGATTGCAACCGGCTATGGTACTGCTGCTGCTCACCGTTAATGAATAAGTTGCGGTTACTGTAGTTGTAACTGATGGATTTGCCAAAGTAGAAGTAAAACTACCTGGGCCAGCCCACGAGTATGCCGTAACCGTTGCCGAAGGATTAGCCGTAAGTGTTACCGGGCCGCCGCCTGTGCATATAGGGCTGCTGTTTGTTGGCGCTGCGGTAGGCGTTGGGTTTACGGTTACTGATTGTGTGGTGCTTGCCGTACAGCCATTAGAAGTGGTTACGGTAAGCGTTGGCGTAAAGGTAGCCGATGTGCTGTAAGTATGCGCCACGCCATTTATGCTGGAAGTGGTTGCATCTCCAAAGCTCCATGCGTATGTGCTGAGTGTTTCACCCGCAGTTACATAAGATGGGCTGGTAAGTGTAAGGTTATTGCCGTTGCCGCTATTATCAAAAGCCGTAGAACCACTGCCTTCATTGAAGGTCCAATTGCCCAAAAGCCCGGTTTGTGGCGCTGTGTAGCAGGCGTTCATGTCTGCCACTACCTGTGTTGCGGTACGGGCCACATTCCAGAATTTCACTTCATCTATTTTACCATTGAATGTAGCTCCGGAACCGATACTACCACCAATATTAAAATTACCAGCAGGAGGAGTTGGGGTTGAAGTGCTATTTGTCAGTGTTGTTGGGCTACCGTTAATATACATAGTCCAGGTACCTGAATTACGCACTAATGCGATATGCGTCCATACCCCGGTTGAAAGAATATAGCCGGCAGCCATACCGGATCCGCCATAAACGTTGCATTGGATACTTCCTCCGGGGATTACCAATAGTTGGTAACCGCTCGGAGTTCCGGCGCCTGTTCCCTGAAGCAATAAATTCTGTACACTGCTTCCTCCACTCCAGTTTACCCATGCTTCCATAGATATATTATTAACCGCGCTCGATACCACACCGGTATGAACTGCCTGGCTGGAAGTGCCATTAAAGCTCAAGGCATCGCCGCTGCATAATGGTGCGCCGCTGGTAAAGGTGGTAGGCGCGCCGAGACAAAGCGGGTTATTAGATACGCTGAAGGATGCGCTTGGTAATGCGTTTATTACAACGGAAGTAGTATATACAGTAACAGGGCTGCAACCGGAGGCTGTGCCGCTGCTTACGGTCAATGAATAAGTGCCGCTGACCGTAGGCGTTACTGATGGGCTTGCAGCAGTAGAACCGAACCCTGACGGGCCAGACCACGAATAGCTGCTTGCGCCGTTTGCGCCATTGGCGGTAAGCGTTACCGCATTACCGTTACATACCGGGCTGCTGTTGGTGGGCGCGGCAGTGGGCGCAGTATTCACGCTCACTGTTGTAGTATAAACCGGCGAGGTGCTGCAACCCGCGCCGAGGCTCACCGTTAATGAATAAGTAGTGGTAACTGTTGGCGTAGCCGTAGGGTTGGAAACGGTGGCAGAATAACCGCCAGGGCCACTCCAGGAATAAGTACCCGCGCCACCCGCGCCGGAGAAAAGGATTACTGTACCGCCGTTGCATATTGGCCCGCTGTTGTTGGGCGAGGCAGAAGATACGGAATTAACCGTAACCGTAGTCATATATTGTGTAGTGGGGCTGCAACCAGACGCGCTGCCGCTGCCCACCGTTAAAGTATAAGTAGTGGTAACCGTTGGCGACGCCGATGGGTTTGTGGCAGTGGAACTATAACCGCCGGGGCCGGACCATGCGAAAACAGTAGCCCCGCCCAATGGGTTAGCCGTAAGTGTTGCCGATGTGCCGCTGCATATCGGGCTGCTGTTGGTGGGCGCTGCCGTTGGTATAGGGTTCACGCTCACCGTAGTGGTATAAACCAGGCCGGGGTTGCAGCCGGGCGCTGTGCCGTTGGCCACTGTCAAAGAATAAGTAGTGGTAACTGTCGGGGTAACCGTTGGGTTGGCAATTGTCGCGGTAAACCCTCCCGGCCCTGACCAGGAATATTGCCCTACCCCTATCGGGTTGGCGTGAAGGGTAGCCGTGCCGCCATTGCATATCGGGCCGCTGTTGGTGGGCGTTGCCACAGGGGTCGGCACTACTGTTACACTGGTTACATATACGGTTCCGGGGGTGCAGCCTGCGGCTATACCGCTGCTCACAGTAAGTGAATAAGTGGTGGTGACGGTTGGTGTTGCTATCGGGTGTTGCAGCGTGGAAGTGTAGCCCCCGGTTGCCGACCACGAATAGCTTGTGGTTCCTCCCGCCGGTGTTGCATTCAGCGTCACTGTGCCGCCAGCGCATGTCGCTACGCTGCTGGTGGACGCCGTAGCTGTTGGTGTTGGATTAACCGTTACCGGTAATGTGCTGCTTGCCACGCAACCGTACATATCCGTTACCGTAAGCGACGCCGTATAAGTAGCCGCTGTGCTGTAAGTGTGCGCAATGCTGTTAATACTGGATATAGCCGCATCGCCAAAGCTCCATGCGTAAGTGCTGAGTGTTTCAGTAGCAGTTACCCATGAGGTGCTGGTGAGCGTTAAATTATTTCCGCTTCCGCTGATGTCTGCGGTTGTGGTACCGGAGCCTTCATTGAATTGCCAGTTACCCGCAAGCCCTGATTGGCGCGCCGTATAACAGGCATTCATATCCCCCTGTATCTGTGTTGCAGTGCGTGCAGTATTCCATACTTTCACTTCATCTATGGTACCGTTAAAATACTCATTGGAAGACCCGCTGCTGCCGACCGTAAAATTACCTGATGGTGTAGCAGGTGTTGACGTATTATTGGTGAGTGTGTTTGCTGCGCCATTTACATACAAAGTCCAGGTACCTGCATTATTTACTAATGCCACGTGCGTCAATACCCCGCTGGTAAGCGAAACTAAGGAAGCCATAGTAGTTGGCGAACCGGAAGAAACAATACCATAAAGTGTGCCTGAATTGACAAGTAACTGGTAGCCGTTAGTTCCTGAAAGGCCATTATTCATAATCACCTGCAGGCCGCTTCCGCCGCTCCACTTCACCCATGCCTCCATAGTCAGGTTAGTCGTATTAGCCGATACAACACCTGCATGGCTCGCCATGGCAGAGGTACCGTTAAAGGATAAAGCATCCCCGCTGCATAGCGGTGCGCCGCTGCTAAAGGTAGTGGATGCGCCGAGGCACAATGGGTTATTCGTTACGCTGAATGACGCGCCCGATAATGAGCTGACAACTACCGCTGTAGTATATACGGTAGCCGGGCTGCAACCGGGATTGCTGCCACTGCTTACCGTTAATGAATAAGTACCCGAAACAGTGGTGGTTAATACCGGGCTGGCTAAGGTAGAAGAGAAACTAGAGGGTCCGCTCCAGGAATAACTGCTTGCTCCGCCGGCAGGGGTAGCGTTAAGCGTTACCGATCCGGCGCCTAAACATATAGGGCTGGTGTTGGTGGGCGTCCCAGTTGGCGTTGGGTTCACATTTACAGTAGTGGTATAAACAGTTGTGGGGCTGCAACCCGGATTGCTGCTACTGCTTACCGTTAATGAATACACACTGGTAACCGATGGCGATACTGATGGCGTTGCCGACGCTGAACTGAACGAGCCGGGGCCGCTCCATGCGTAAGTGGTTGCGCCGCCGCCCAGGGTTGCAGCAAGCGTTGCCGAACCGCCGTTACATATTGTTCCACCACTCGCGGGCATGGCCGTGGGTGTTACTACAACCGTTACGGTTTGCGTAACCGGCGTACCGCAACTCATAGCGTATGTGATAACCGATGTGCCGGTAGTGAGTGAAGTGACTATACCTGTTGACGA
>Ga0206818_1031_pt2 | contig 52519 bp, 42 predicted proteins | sample Alteio_BWOrgCont_86_FD_152881 | JGI IMG/M metagenome (GOLD analysis project Ga0206818, IMG submission 152881) | Enriched cells from forest soil in Barre Woods Harvard Forest LTER site, Petersham, Massachusetts, United States -... | ecosystem: Environmental > Terrestrial > Soil > Temperate forest >...
TGATTACATAAATGTCTATAATTCTGATGGGTTCCTTTTGTTGCCAGAGCAATTTTATGATTTTGCCGAAATGGTTGAGCTACATGGCATTTATTTGATTGAGCATCTTATAAGCATTTTTGTTGAGAATGATAATCTTGAACAAGAATTAGATTTAGTAAATATAGTGCTTCCAGAAGGAACCAAATACAATCGGTTGCTATTAAAAAAACTAACTACAACAATATTGGACAGCACATGGGAAAATGAAAGACAAAATGAACTTTACCTGAAATTGCTGAAAGATATAGCAAACGCAAGCAACAAGATAGAAATTGAAGCTATCCATAAACAAATATTAATTAGGAAAAACGACCAGGAAAAAATTGCTATCGGTGATATTGACAGTGCAAACGATACTATTAACGTAAAAAGAGGGGACATTGATATTTCACTCTCTCAATCTCAGATATTAAATCTGCCTGATGCTGGAAGTATAAAGTTGATTACTGAATTTCATGATGAATCATTAAAGAGAGGACTACTTACATCTCCAGAAGCTGATAAGTTATTTAAAATATCCAATGCAGGGATAACAGATGAATTGGTAATGAAATTTAATAATTCATTGACAAATTTTCAGTTGGTAAATACTGATCAGTTGATATTTGTTCTATTGTCAGGGAAATTTTTAAAGGGGGATTTCAAAAAGTACAAATTAAAATTCCATGATGAAAAATGGAATGATTTTAAGTTGCAATTAGTTATTTACTCGGAACAAAATGAGAATTTTATTAAACCAACCTATTTACTACATAAATCATATGAAAATTTGCAATCCCGACTACGACTGAACGATTTAGAATGGATTTCTTATGATGAACCGGAAGAAAGCATTATTCTCCCGCGTTTTCTTTTCATAAAAGGATGCAATCCGGTAATTATTGAAACTAAAGAACATACAATTCCGGTGATCGGCTATTTGTATGACGGTTGGGGTAATTTACAGTCTAAAGTATCAAAAAGATCAGCCGATTGGAAGCCCGTTTTAAATATAACTCCATCTAATTATATAATATGCCAACCTTGTTTACAAAGTGAAGTATTACCGGATGACTTTTACCAATGGTACAATAAAGAAGATAAAAAGGGAGAATTTCTTAAAGCTATCGGCGTTCAATTTCAGGGAAGTGAAATTGTTTCATTAAGAAATTGGCTATTATCGGAACACAGTAATATTCCTGAAACAATTGATTTGAAAAACATAAATGATACACTTCTTCTAAATACGTTGTATGGACTATGTGGTGATTTTGAGAACCTTAATAATCAATCTAAACTTTTTGATAAGTCTAAACATGAAGAGCAAATTACTTTCATTGAGAAAATTATTAAGCATTTAATTGATAAATCACTAAAAGGGATGCCATCGTTAGTTCATCACACCAGCCAAACGTATAAACTTATTAAACTAACAGATAAATGCTATCGAATAAATCAAGTTTGCCATGAAAAACTTCAAATAGATCCAAATAATAACCTAAATAGTTTATTTAGTACATATAATATTGTAAAAGCTGCTCAAATACTGAATGAGTACATTCAAACTACGTTCAAAGAAATTGATTTACTCGAGGAATATATAATAGGCAAAAATAAAGTTGAACATGATGAGCCATTTTATCGCTCATGGAAAAATAATTGCGGTATCAGTTTATTTAAAGTTGAAGTTATATCATTTGAGGCGTCATTTCTTGCAAATAATTGTCAAGTAAATATCGGCGAAATCACTAAAGGAGATTACCAAATATTAGATAACGGAAAAACAATTCATTATTTAAAAAATATTTCTTTAGAAGAATTAACTGAGAAAATTAAAGAAAAAAGTGTTGAGATTGGTAATGCTCTTGCTGAACTGGTAGTAAAGAAGGATATTTTACTCAAAAGTATTTATAACACATTAAATACCGAAGGTAAAGATGAAGTTAATAACATTCATTTGAATGCTTTAAAAGCAGCATTTAAAGAGGAAAATTTGCTGCAAGAGCGAAAGGCATTGATTACAAACATACAGGACAATACAACATATTCATATCAGTGGTTTGAATCCTATCTTAAATATCTGTTGACTTTTGGGAACAAACAAGATACGACAAAACAGCAAAGTTTGACCTTTCAAAAAATTGAGCGTTATAAAATCAATGATGAAATCTCTGATAAATTCTTTTTGCTTTGTGGTTGTGGTAGTGTAATACCATTAAATATACAAGATTATGAGGATTTTAAAATCAAACTTGTAATAAAAAACGCTAAAAATGAACCCATAATTGTTGAGGGCGCGCAGAAAAAAGGACAGGATTTATTAGTTTATTGTCGGGAGCCAATAAGGCCTGCCATAATTGAAAAGTTCAAGGATATAGTTCAAATAAGAATCTCTTTCACGCCAGTGTTTGATTTACTTGAAAAACTATACAAAGCATTTGTGAATAGGTCTAATATTGATGAATGGAATGATATAACTAATACTTTGCCGAGGCTACATTTTATATATGGCCCACCCGGTACTGGTAAAACGACCTCTTTGTGCAGTATAATTATTGAAGCTATAAAACACAAATATAATACCAATGTTTTATTTCTTACGCCTACCAATAAAGCATCTGATGTACTTTGCAAAAAAATATTAATGCGATCTCAAGACCCTGATGACCTTATAACACAACAGTTAGGAGAATTAGATGAAATAGGTCTATCAATTACAATAAAACGTTTAGGAAAGCCAACGGATCCAGAATTAGAGAAATTGGATAGAGATTTATATACAGATTCATTGACTAAAGATAATTTATTAAGTTCCAACGTCATTGCATCAACTATTCATCGCGTACCATATTATGACGTTTATGATAAAAAAGAGGATGAGAATATTACGCTCTTTAAGTTTGAAAACCATTGGGACTATATCATTTTTGATGAGTCTTCAATGACAAGTTTACCCTATATCGTTTTTGCAATTCTTGCATTGCATAAAACGAATCCTAATGCCAAATTCATAATTGCGGGTGATCCTAAACAGATACCCCCAGTTATAGATATAAATGATAAAGAATTGGAAGAACTGGAAATTCAGGATGAGAATATTTATAAAATGCTTGGAATTAGTAGTTTCAACCCCAACGAGCAACTACTTAGGAATGGCGATACTATTCAGAATCTTGAAAAACAATATAGAAGCATTAAAAAAATCGGCCAGCTTTTTAGTGAATTGTCTTATAATCGCAAATTAAGACATCATAGGGATGAAATGAATATTGAAGCAAAGCCACTGCCGGAAGAGTTTAAAAAAATAATTTCAGATAATGTTACCTTTCTTGATATTCCCATTGATAGGGAAAATACGACGTTTAAAATAAACAAATTACTGTATAGCCCATATCATACTTATAGTGCGATTTTAGTCGCTGAAATAGTTAAATATTTTGATGGGTTATTAAAAGAAAAAGATTTTTGGTCTATTGGTCTTATAACCCCTTATAAAGCACAGGCTATTTTGCTTAATAAGTTAATTACATCTTATGGAATATCAGACAGGCTGAAAGTATATGCAGATACAGTACATGGTTTTCAGGGTGATGAGTGCGATATTGTTTTTTTTATTGCAAATCCTAACAACTATGAATATACGGGACATCCCAAATGCTTATTATCCAAAGAATATATTTACAACGTAGCCATCAGCCGAGCAAAAGATTATTTGATTATTCTTCATCCATTTAATGCAATTAAAGGAAATGTGTTTGTGAATAAATTAATGGCAGTTTATTCAAATAATTTTGTATCCCCAATAATCAAAGCTTCTTCTGAAATAGAAAGCGTCTTATTTCAACAGACTAACTACATTGATAAAAACAGTTATTTTACTGGACATGATAATATAAATGTTTTTGGACAGACAGATATGAGATACTTCATTAAGTCAAATGATGGTGCTATTGATATTCAATTAAGACAAAATGCACTTTTTCCGCAACTGTTATTTGATACAACAGACGTAAGTGCAATTATATAAAAAAGAGCTAAAATTCAGGTAATGAAGATACCTTGTTGCCCAATGCAAAATATTAAAAAATTGGACTTAAATGAAAGAGATAAAATATATAATGGTGACCAGTTGGTCAAACCACTGGGATAAACTTCAAGGCAAAAAAGGAGCTTCAACCCTTTTTACGTTGCCTTTAATCAAGGATAATATCGCAGACAATCCACTGCCGGAGGATGCAGTAACTTTATTTATTAAATTGACGGAAGAAAAAACGTTTGAAAAAAGTTGGATTGGCAAAACCAACAACTTCCGTAAGGATCAAACCAATGGCAAAGATGCAATTAGGTTTGATGTTTCAGACCTACGAGAAATTGAATGCCCACAGCAATACAAAGGACATTTGAATGGTTGGCATTTGAACAAATCAGATGCCACAGCAACAATTGAAATAAAGCCCGGTAAAAGCAATGCTAATTTGCAGCCAGCGTTTTTTTCGGAAATGGCTGTTTGCAATTGGCAGTTATTCGAAGATCATTGTTTTCACTTGCTTCGATTAATTGGGATACATGATATTCACAAATTTCCTCAGTCAGATAATAGAGGTAAAGCGGATGGCTTTTTTAAATTGAGTTCACTTTCTGTTTTGTATGATGCTACTTTAGAAAGTGACTTTGTTACGCAAAAGGAGACACAAGTTGACAACTATATTAATCAGCTTAAAGGAGATAAAATAAAAATTGGACAACAATCCTACACTGTCAAAGAAACAAACAGGCAGGTTTGGATTATAACAAGAGGCACCGCCGTTCACCATATACGAACTGAGGATCATATTAAGGCGAAGGAAATCCCTTTTGCAAAATTGATAGAAGTGTATCACCAACGCCTGCAAACCGAAATTGGTATTGAAGATCTATGGGATGCTTTGAAAGACTTGAAATAAATAGAATTGTCGAATTGTCTTGACTTATCCGTTGCTTCTATTAAATACAAATTCCGATATGCAAATACCGTTTGAATGGTTGAAATATTATCAAGAGACTGCGAATTTCGTTACATATTACGGCGACATTTACCCCGGATTTATTTATGAATTCAACGAATTTCCTGACAGTATTTTTATTGTTCCGCCGATTAATACAAAGACAGTTGCTGAATTGCAAAAGGACAATCAGCTAACAATGGAAAAACTAACGGAGTATGGATGGGAAATTCGGGACGAAAAAATAATTCGGAAGGTCATTGAGAATAAAGGGTTAGGGCAAGATAATGACCTTCCTAATCCAGCTATTTTGGGAAATCAGAAATGGAAGCAAATGTTTGTATTTGGTGCAGGTGCATCGGCAAATTGCGTCTTAGAGGAAGAAACAAGTTTTAAGGAATTTAGTCTTCGCCCGCCATTGGGTAATGAGTTATTTAGTGATAGATTTCGAAGTATTTACAATAAATATGACGGGGTAAAACAGCTTTTACCAAACTTACGAATGGCTAAAAATGAAGTAGAGAAATTCTTACAATCAGAATGGAACATTATTAGACATACGTATAACCCTACGTTGTTGTCAAGGCACATAAACATTTATTACTATCTCCAGGAACTATTCTTTAATATCTCTCATAGCATTCTCGGTGAATATTACGCATACAACTTATATTCATCGTTCACAGATAGGTTACAAAAAAAGTTGTCTATAAATCCCTCAGAAAAAGTAGCAATTGTGAATTTCAATTACGACATAATTTTAGACGAATATTTATCGTCAAATTTTAATGTGAAATTCAAACAAATGGATGACTATATCAATTTTAACAACGATCCATTTTTATATTTTAAACCACATGGCTCTGCAAATTGGGGATGGAATTTTAATTCACCGGAATCAAGAAATGAAATAAACAATACTCCGGCGTGGCTATATAATAACAAAATATCTCTCGCAGAAATTTATTACAATCATTTAGGTGGAATAGAAAATATGGTACACGGTAGGTCTTGGGCTTTTGATAATAAGTATTCAGTCAATAAAAATCGCATTGAAATAATCACCGATTATCCACGCCGATATTTGCCGTCAATGCTGATCCCATACAATGAAAAGGATGAATTTGTAATGCCGTATCATCACCGTTTACGAATGGAGTATTTCATAGGAGAAATGGAAGATTTATTTTTAATCGGCTGGAAAGGTAACGAACGTGCATTTAATTCACTGTTGAAAACCCATCTCAGGAAATTAAAAAGGATTATCATTGTTAACCCAGATCAAGCCACAGTAATAAGCAACCTCGCTCCGTTTCTTGGCGATATTTTCAAAAAATTCGAGGTTATTCAAATCAATACATTCGAGGATTTTTTGAACTCAAGCCTAATATAGCATATTCTTGAAAGCCAATTCTCAGTCCGAGCTGGAAAAGAATACCACTTCTAAAAATAAAGCATTACCTCAAACATTAGCAAGGAAGGTGCGTTGGTATTAGCTATCAACTGCGGTCAATAGCTGAAAAACATCCACCAATTTTTTCAAATCCTCAATAAAAAGGTTCGAGAATAATCCAATTGGGACTACAAAAATGAGAGCGCAACCAATTATATTTTGGTTGCGTTTCTTATTTCGTCATATCTTGCAATTACCAGCAGTTAATCCTAAAAAATAAAATAACTTTCGATTATGGTGGATGAAAACGTACACGCTAGTTACTATGAAAAGATGACGGAGCATTTGTTTATCTCTGACATTTTAGAAACAGCATGGCTAAATGGGGAAATACAAATTGAAATAGCCCGAGCAGAAATTGATAATTCCGGCTATGATATTATACTTGAAGCGGAGAATATTATACGCCACGTTCAGCTGAAGAGTTCAAATGAAAATGCAACAACTGCCAAACAGAATGTGAATGTGAAACTTGGTGAAAAGCCTAGCGGATGCGTAATATGGATAAAGCGGGGTATTAAACAAGGAACAAATAAATTTTCTCTACGTTATTATTTTTTTGGTGCAGATGCTGGCGCAAAATTACCAAGTCTTGAAGAATATAAAACTGCAAAGCATACAAGAGGTAACGCTAGTGGAGAAAAAAAGGAACGACCTAACATTAAAGAAATTCCGAAAAAAAAATTCATAGAAATAACTGACTCTAAGGATCTCTTAAATAAACTATTCAATTTAAATATTAAATAAAACATCCAACAATTTCTTCAAATTCCCAATGAAAGGTTTGGGAGTAATCCAGCCGGGGATACGAAAAAATTACTGAAAAGCATTTTAAAAGAATTGCTATTTTTGTATTAATAAATTCACAGAAAATGACCAAACAACCAATACATCCTCCGCTTAGTAATGTGCAGGCAGAATTGTTGAAACTTTTTTCATTTGATATACCTGATAAACAGTTAAAAGAGCTAAAAAAGATTATCAGCCTTTTTCTTCTTGAAAAAGCAAGAGATAAAGCAGATGCTATATGGGATAAGAAAGGCTATACGGAAGATAAACTTCAACAGATACTGGATAATAAAGGGAAATCCGCTAAAGATAGTTCTTGATACCAATTGCCTGGTACAATCTATTTCGCGCAGGTCTGTCTCTTCAAATCCTCAATAAAAGAGTTTAGGAATAATCCAAATACCATTTTTAGTTTAGTATTCATCTTCACTAAATCAACCCACCAACCCCGCTGCCCCAAAGACCCCGGCGCTATCGCCGAGTTTCGGTTTCAAAGCAAATGTATTTGTATAAGTTCCTAACATCATATTCACAGCTGTATAAAAGCCGCTTATTATCAGGAAAATCAATCCTAATTTTACGGTAATCAACGCCAATAATACAGCATGTCTTTATTTGACCAATTCAAGAAAAATAAAAATGCAGGATATATAACGGATACCCTGAAACGCACAAAGCCGATTGATATTTTATTCATGCTGCTTTTTGATGATGGCGGCGCATATGTGGAGGTTGCCGATAAAACCTATAAACCTGTAATAACCGATTACCGGCAGCATAGCGGCGTAACCCGGAGTATATTGAAATCAGTAGAACAGATCAGGGAAAAAGGGGCATTCGCGGTTGACTGGGAAAATCCCCAAAACCGGATATACCTGCATGAGCACCCCTATCTTTTAGACTCCTTACTGCATTCGGGCCAACTAATTAATAAAGATGGCGACAGGATAACCCCGGAAGCAGGAGTAGCCCAGCTTGTGGTGGAAATAACACAGGCCGAAGAGCAATTGCTGGCCACAACAATCCTGAAAGCAAATGGCGCAAATGAACTGAATTTCTATTTTATCAACGATAATCATGCCCTGCTGGAAGACAGCGGATCCATTATTGAAACACACCCCATTGGCGGGCAGTTTGGGTCGGTATATGCCTTCGACAGTAAATTTATCAAAGCTGACCTGCAGAAATATTTATCGCTGCTTTTTTCCTTTCTCTCTAATACCGAAGTGCTGTATGAAGACTATACCATACACCAGAAAGATGAAAAGATAGTTACGGAACCTATGCTGGTTTTTGAAAAAGTGGACGCGGACAATGCCCTGTATATGCGGGTAACACAGCGCCTGCCGCAAACCGGGGCTGACTTCCTCAACGATTATGAATTGTACCGGTTTGCCACTATCAATGAACTGGAACGGCTCATTACGATAAGAGAAGTGGAGCAGTTGCCGCAGGAAATGTATATAGCGGCAATTGAAAAAAGATTAGAAAAACACGCCGGCAAAAACTCCAAAAAGAAAAGTTCGGGCGTGATACTGGAAGATGACCTTTTTGTGATACCGGAAGAGATAGCGGCAGCTTTTATATACAATGATATACCGGAACTGCTGGCGGAATACGCGATAGCAGGGGCGGAAAAACTGAAACAGTACCGGATCAACACCACACCACCCAAGCTGAACCTGAACCTTAGCCACGGTATTGATTTCCTGGAGGGCAGCGCCACTTTGCAATTCGGGGAGCAGCATGTATCCCTGTTCGATGCCATTAACCAGTATGGAAAGAACCGTTATGTGCTGCTTTCTAACGGAGACCATGCGCTGGTCAACGATGCCTATATGCAGAAGCTGCAACGCTTGTTCAGGAAGAAAAAAGACCTGGCGCAATTATCGTTTTTCGACCTGCCGCTGGTGGAGGAACTGATAGATGAAAAAACAGCTAAGGCACAGTTTAGCAAGTCGAGGGAAATATTTGAAGGGTTCAACAACCTGGCGCAGCAAAAAACGAAATTACCCAAAGTGGATGCAACCCTGCGCGACTACCAGGTGCAGGGTTATAAGTGGCTGCAATACCTGCATGATGTAAAACTCGGCGGCTGCCTGGCAGATGATATGGGGCTGGGGAAAACCTTACAGGCCATCACACTGCTCTCTGGTATTTATAAAGGACAGGAAACACGGCCTACGCTAATTGTAATGCCGCGCAGCCTTTTATTTAACTGGGAGCAGGAAGTGCGCAAATTCGCCGATTCACTCACTACCTACACTTACTATGCTGGCACACGAAATATAGATGATGCGATGCAGGCCAACCTCATATTCACCACTTATGCCATGATGCGTAATGATATAGAGCAGTTGAAAGAAAAAGAGTTTTATTATGTAATACTTGATGAATCGCAAAACATCAAGAATATGCAGACACAGGCCAGCAGAGCGGTCATGCTGCTGCAATCGGTACACCGGCTGGCATTGAGCGGTACGCCAATTGAAAACAGCCTTGCCGAATTGTATTCGCTTTTCCGCTTCCTTAATCCGGCCATGTTTGGCAGCGCAGAATTGTTTAACCAGCATTACCTGACCCCTATACAAAAACATGACGACAAGGTAGCCACGCAGGACCTCCGGAGAAAGATATACCCGTTCATATTGCGCAGGCTTAAAAAAGATGTGCTTACCGAATTGCCAGATAAGATAGAGCAGACCTTGTATGTGGAGATGAGCGATGACCAGGCAAAATACTATGAGCAGCGGCGTATATTCTATAAAGACGCGATAGACCAGCAGGTAGCGCAGAAGGGAATACAGCAGGCGCAGTTTTTTATATTCCAGGCAATGAATGAGCTACGCCAGATAGCAAGCATCCCGGAAGCGCAAACCAATGGCCGCATTGCTTCTCCAAAAGCAGAGTTATTGGTGGAGCAGGTGCTGGACGCAGTTGCCAATAATCATAAAGTTCTTGTGTTTGTGAATTTCCTGGCGGCCATAGAGCAGATAAGTGAAAAGCTGGATGAGCAAGGTATAGATTTTGTAACCATGACCGGCAGTACCCGCAACAGGCAGGAACTGGTGGAAAAGTTCCAGGATAATAACAATTGTAAAGTATTTTTGATGACCCTTAAAACCGGCGGCACCGGCCTGAACCTTACCGCAGCGGACATAGTATTCATATTCGACCCGTGGTGGAACAGGGCTGCAGAAAACCAGGCCATAGACCGGGCGCACCGCATAGGCCAGCAAAGCAAAGTGCTAAGTTACCGCCTGATAACAAACGGAACGATAGAAGAAAAAATAGTTCAGCTACAGGAAAAGAAAAGCCAACTGTTTCAAAACATAATTTCAGACGACAACGCCTCGCTCAAAGCCCTGAGCCAGGATGATATTAATTTTATACTCGGAAAATAATGCAGGAAAAGAAATAAAATGGCACAGACTAAGCAATCAGATGACTTCAATAAGCTGGTACATGAAATCGGCTCTTTTTTCAATAGAGACCAATTGGAAAAAGGATGGTATCATTATGCGAAGCGTTTCTATATTGACCACCATTTCAGGAAATGGGATGATGTGGATCCCATTGCTATGCTCCATATAGCGCAATCCAAAAAGAATATTGTAAAGCCCGAAATGGAGGTTGTTGCATTTTCCGTGCTTCGCAATGAAGATGTATTTAAAGAGTTTTTCAGCAGCTTGCCTTTTCATTTACGGCATTTGATTGAGCGCCTGGTATGGGAAGATTCTATAGCGCGTAAGGAAGTAGAAGAAATCACCAGGATAAGCATCCTTGAACCCCGAACCAGGGACTGGGATCCTTTATTGATCAAAAAAGATTTTTCATTTTTTATCACTAAAGTTTATGACTATTACAGTTACCGGGTTGACCCTGATACAATAAAGGTTGACGTTTCCCTGCCATTACCTTTGAGAATGCAGATAATTCCGTATTTTCCAAAGCCTGCAGGATACTATATAAAAACTGTTGAAGAACCCAAAGGAGAAGGACTGAAAACATTTAATGCCGAAGAGTCCATAAACCAGGAACTGCCGTCATTGCTTACCTACTACATGCAGGACCAGATCAAGTATTCGGAAAAAGGCCGGCCCAATACTACAGGGATGAAAAAACTACAGCGTGTATTGCAGCTAAAAGAATTTTTCTCCGTTGAAGATTTCCAGGCTACACGGAGTATGCTAATGGCCGGCCTGATCTATAATTATAAAGCACATGATAGCCGCGTAGCAGCCCATGATATTATTAAACACTTGTTTCGCCAGCTTTTTATTGAATATCCATCGGCTCCATACATGCTCAATACGTTAAAAGGATTTGGCTATTTCAACAGAAATGATTTTAGGCAGGATGTGAATAAAAATATCCTCGTAATTTTTTCCCTGCTCATGGAAAACAAATGGGTTACCATTGAAAACCTGCATACTTACACAAAAACCCATTTTATAGACCTTGCACCGCTTTCGGAATGGAAGCTGACAAGTAAAATACATTATGAAGACGAGACTACGTTCAGCAATAAACAAGGTCTCAAAGTAGCTGACTTTCCCCGTTTCATTTACCGCCCCATTATTGCTGGCTCCGCTTTTCTATTCGCTGCATTCGGATTACTGGAGATCAGCTATCGCGAACCTCCGGCAGATGGAAGATTCGGCAAAGACTGGTTCTCGGAATATGACGGGATATACGCGGTAAAGCTCACTGCCCTGGGCGCTTACGTTCTCAGCCTGCGGAAAGACTACCAACCGCCGGAAAATCAATCTGAAAACAAATTGACGCTGGATACCAACAGCCTGATGATACGCGTGGAAGGCAACCCGGAAATAGCACGGGTGCAACTGATGAACTTTGCGCAAAAAGTATCGGGCAACCGTTACCAGTTCAGCCAGGGGCTTTTTCTTAAAGATTGTAAAAAGAGCGCAGATATAGCTAACAAAATTATTCTTTTCAGGCAGTCTATAGGCCAGTCATTACCGCCTTATTGGGAACAATATCTGAACCGGCTGGTAACCAACAGCAAGCTGATAAAAAAGTCGCCGAAGATGATTGTTTTCCAGTTGCCGGCAGATAATAAGGAACTGCAACGCCTGCTGGTACAGGATGAAAGTATTAAAAAGCTCATCATCAAAGCCGAGCAATACTACATTCTTGTAGCCACAGAAAACGAAACGGCATTCAGAACAAGGTTAAAGGAAGTTGGCATTTTGCTGGAGTAAAATGTACAAAAGGTATAAATACTTTTTTAGATGGCGTCAATCATACACTCTGTATTTATTCTTTAAAATAAAAATCACCCCACCAACCCTGCTGCTCCAAAGACCCCTGCGCTATCGCCGAGTTTTGGTTTCAGGAAAAGGGTTTCTGCGCGGTTGTTGAAGATGTGCTTTTTCAGTTCCTGCGGGCCTTGTGTGTAGAGCAGGTCTATGTTGCCGAGGCCGCCGCCTATGACTATTGCATCGGGGTCAAGGATGTTAACTACTGTGGAAATGGCTTTGCCAAACATGGTTACCAATCGGTTCATGGTTTGGGTTGCATAGGTGTCTGTTCCGGCTGTATCAAGTTCCACAATTTGTTTCAGCGGCAGATAATGGCCGCTTATTTTTTGGTAGTAGCTTTCCAGTTCGGGGCCGGAAATAATGCGTTCCACGCAACCTCTTTTGCCGCAATAGCATTCCTTGCCCGTTTCATCCAGTACATTATGCCCCCACTCCCCTGCTATGCCTTGTTTGCCGCTCCATACTTTGTTGTCAATCACCACCCCGCCGCCTACGCCGGTTCCCATTATCAAGCCATATACTACCCTTGCATTTGGTACTACGTCTTGTACTATGCCATAAAGTGTTTCTGCAAGCGCGAAACAATTGGCGTCATTGGCTATTTCTACGGGTATGCCCAGCAATTGTTCCATGTCTTTTTTCAGCGGCTGCCCGTTCAGGCAAACGGAGTTGCAGTTTTTCATGGTCTGTGTCTGCGGGTCTAAAATGCCGGGTGTACCCATACCTATCCTGGCAGGGTTAAGTCCCGATTCTTTCCGCATCATGTCCACCAGCTTCACGATCTGGGCGGTCATGTGTTCATATCCTTTTTCATACCCGGTAGGGATTCGCATCCTGCATATAGTTTCCGGTTTTGCGCCGGGAAACATTACAATGCCTTCCACTTTTGTTCCGCCCAGATCAATTCCCCAAATAGGTTCCATTTGTTTGTTGTTAGATATTTTCAAAGATACAGGTTGTCTTAGTTATTTTTATAACTTCACCAGATAAAGCTACTTGCAAACCATCAGGAGATTTACTTCGTTATTGATGTCTTTTCAATTGCCTCAGTGATGCTGTTCTCCACTACGCCCCGATGAAAAAATCGGGACTTCGTTGCGAAATGACGGCTTCGATTTTGCTTTTTATTTTACTGTGTACAACTTGAATTTTTACTAAAGTTTTTTATTATTTTATGGACACCTCATACATACTCAACCACCTTGGCGAAGATCACGAAGATTATTTCAACGCGGTTGCTCCGCCCATTATCCAGACTTCAAATTTCTGCTTTAAAAGCGTCCGGGAGTTTCGCAAAGCATTGAAAGATGAACAACGATCATCCATTTATACGCGTGGCAACAACCCTACGGTGGCTATCCTTAGAAAGAAACTTGCCGCGCTGGAGGGCGCGGAAGATGCGTTGGTATTTTCGAGCGGGTCGGCGGCAATTGCCGCTGCTATTATGTCGGTGGTAAAAGGGGGCGACCATGTTATCTGCATCAACCGGCCATACTCGTGGACCAATACACTCCTGAACGAATATCTCATCAACTACAATGTTGCAACTACAATGGTTGAGGGTACAAAAACAGAAAATTTTGAGAAGGCCATTCAACCCAACACAAAACTCATCTACCTCGAAAGCCCCGATACGCTTACCCTCAATTTACAGGACATCCGGGCAATTACCAGGATTGCGAAACAAAACAATATTGTTACCATTATTGATAACAGCTATTGCACGCCGCTGAACCAAAAGCCGCTTGCGATGGGCGTTGATATAGTGGTTTACTCTGGCACCAAATACTTCGGCGGCCATAGCGATATTGTTGCAGGGATAGTATGCAGTTCTACTGAAAGGATTAGCAAAATGTTCAAAGAGGAGTTTATGACCTTTGGCGCAATACCCTCCCCCCACGACGCCTGGCTGATGATACGCGGTTTACGCACATTGGAGCTTAGGGTAAACAGGTCGTGTATATCTGCGCAAAAAGTGGTCAATTTTTTGGAGAAGCATCCGCAGATAGAAGAAGTGTTCTATCCTTTTGCCAAAAAAAATAAACAACTGGCTCTTGCCAAAAAACAAATGAAGCAGGGAGGAGGTTTGATTACTATTTTAATCAAAGCAAAATCGCCCGCGCAGATAGAAACCTTCTGCGACAACCTGAAATACTTCCTGCTCGCTGTTTCGTGGGGCGGGCATGAATCGCTGGTTTTCCCTGTGTGTGTGAATAAAAACAACAAAACACTGCCCTGGAATATGGTAAGGTTGTATATTGGCCTGGAAGACCCTGCCCTGTTAATTGATGATCTAAACCAGGCACTTATACTCAGCAAAGAATAAGAAAAAAATCTCTCGCAAAGGCGCAGTTCTCATGTTGCGTTTTTAAGATCGCAAAAGTGTTTCGTAATGCGGATTTTCAAAAGTGAAAAAGGCAAGAAGTATAGGTTCTTTGCGGTCTTAATAATATCTTACACCTATTTTTTTAAGTATTAACTGTTTGCGCCTCTGCGCCTCTTTGCGAGAAACCTTATTACAAAAGATTTAATAACTACTTTCATCCTATGGCCATACAATCAAAATTAGTCCGGTTCGACCTTACCATGATCGTGGTAAGTTTTGTGATAGGTATAGGCATATTTAAAACACCGAGTATTATTGCCGCAAAAGCAGGCACTGAAACTGTTTTCTATGCCGCATGGATAGTAGGGGGTATCATCAGTGTTTTCGGGGCGCTTACCTTTGCTGAGATTGGCGCACGGCTCCCGGTTGCAGGCGGGTTTTACAAAATCTTCTCACACTGCTACAACCCCGTGGTTGCGTTTATGTTCAACTGGGCACTCGTTATCATTTATTCAGGCGGCGCAGTGGCTGTGGCTTTGGCGGGAGCAGAATATATAAAACCTGTATTAGTTCCAGCCGGACTACAGGATGTGGTCTCAAAAAAGATGATTGCGTTTGCGGTAATAACCATACTGTTTATACTCAATTACCTCGGCATAAAAATGGGTTCGCGGGTTCAGAATTTATTAAGCAGTATCAAGATACTGATGATACTCGTTTTTTGCCTCGCTATTTTCGGGGCGCACAACAACACAGCTATTGTACCCCATCAAACCCAATCCACAACTGATGCGTTAAAGGCATTGGGTGTATGCCTCATTTCCATCTTCTTCACCTTCGGTGGGTACCAGATGACCATTAACCTGGGCGCGGATGTAAAAGACCCGCAGCGCAATATACCCAGAGCTATCATTACTGGCATAACCATAATCTGTGCACTCTACTTAATGATAAACATTGCCTATTGCCAGGCGCTTGGTTTTGAAAACTTTAAAGGCATGGAACTTCCCGCCGCAGAACTTGCAAAAAAATTCTTTGGCAATGCCGGATTTAAGATCACTTCTGTGGTAATTTTTATTTCCGTACTGGGCTTCCTGAATACTTCCTTTATTTCAAATCCCCGTGTTTATCATGCTATGGCGGAAGATAAAATACTGCCTCCTTTGTTCAAACAGGTGAATGCCCGCACCCAGACACAGGAATTTGCCATCAGCTTCTTTTATGGATTAACGCTCCTCTCTTTGTTTTTCTTTGAAGCCTTTGAACAGATAGTGAATTACGTAACTTTCATTGACTGCCTCACCATAGCATTCGCGGCTGGTACTATTTTTATTTTACGCAAAAAAATGGCAGGTACTTCTTATTCAGGATTCAGGATGAGGTTTTTCCCAATGATCCCGCTGTTGTTTATGGCCGTGCTGATCGTTGTTTGCGCCAGCGTATTTATTGCCGATCGTGATGCGGCTTTAATAGGCATTGGCATTTTCATAGCCGGGTTCCCGCTTTATCACCTCATCTTGTTTTTTACTAAACCTCCGGCACTGAAGGGTGATCACAATCCTTAGAACAAAAAATTTTCAGATAATATGGTATGCCCCAGAGGGGCTAACTCTTTGTAGCTGACAGAATAAATATGAGTTTATGCGCCATAGGTACTCACCACGCGCGGCAATGGTCAGCCCCTACGGGGCAAAGCATAATTTCTGGCTTATTTTGCTACAAAGAGTTAGCTCCTAACGGAGCAATCCACAACTAAACACATTGGCGGACTTAAAAACGTTACATGGGAACCGCGCCTCTGCGTCTTTGCGAGAAACCATTTAGCCCTACCGAAGCACCAGAAGGGAAACAATAGTAAACGCCGCAAACACTACGCTGGCAAAACCATTGGTATTGCCAAAGGCCATATTTACTTTGCTCAGGTCGGTGGGTTTAACAAGCAGGTGCTGGTAGGTGAGCATAGCCATATAGAAGGCTGCCCCTACCCAGTATATCCAGTTGAAATGACCGGTAAGGCCGGCAGTGATAATAAATACTGCCGAACATACATGCAGCAATGTGGAAACAACAAGCGAATTGCGCACGCCTATTGCCGCCGGAATGGAATGCAGCTTCTGCCCACGGTCAAACTCCTCGTCTTGCAGGGCATAGATAATATCGAAGCCCGATACCCATGTGAGAACGGAAAGAGAAAATAATATGGGCAACCACGCAAAGTATCCTGTTACCGCGAGGAACGCCCCTATTGGCGATAACGACAGCCCAATGCCCAATACCACATGGCATAAAGCGGTAAACCGCTTGGTATAGCTGTAAAACAAGATGATAAAAAGCGCCACGAATGATAAGTAAAAACAAGCGCTGTTTATGAACCAGGTAGTGGCAACAAACAGCATGGAATTGACAATAGTAAACAGCAACGCGTGTTGCGGTTTTATTATTCCGGCAGGTATTTCCCGTTTAGCGGTGCGCGGGTTAAGGGCGTCAAAACTCCTGTCTAAGTACCTGTTGAACGACATAGCCGCGCTGCGGGCGAACACCATGCAAAGCAACATCTTTACCAACGACAGCCACTGGAAGGAATATAGCCCGTTATGGTTCCGCATATCCAGAAAGCCTAAGGTAAACCCTATTAAGGCAAATGGCAACGCAAATACCGTATGGCTGAACTTTATCAGTGACAGATAATTCACTAACCTGCGGAATGGAGAAATGGTGGCGATCCCGTTCATACTATTTTACATCGGCCTCTATACCCAATGAAACGGCCTCTGGCATGGAGTTTGAGTGTACAATTATATTTTTCTGCTGCAAGCCGAATTTACCTGTGGTATTAAATTCCACTCCTATCTCGCCCTCCTGTCCCGGAGGTACAACTTCCATCGGGAAGTTCGACACGGTGCAACCACAGGTTACATCCGTTTTGGCGATCATAAGCGGGTTCACGCCGGTGTTCTTAAAACGAAAAGCGTGCTTTACCACTATGCCCTGCGATATGCTGTGAAAGTTGTACTTGGTTTCGTAAAACTGCATAGTGGTCTTGGGCATGTCGTGTACAATCTGGTCGCGGGTGCGCCTGGAATCAGGGACTATTTCGCCATGATAGGTCTGCCCGTCCCTGCTGTAAAAAGCGCCTTCCCCTTCCCTGTTCCGGTTGAATAGCGCATTCTTGCTAACACCGGTCAACTCTATAATTACCAGGGTAAATACAGACAATGTAAGAATTGTGAGTAGTACTACTAAGAAACTTTTCATTACGTTAGCGGTGTTTCCGCAAATATACTATTTATAACTAATTGCAGCGGCTTTTGTGGTGGGAATGCGGATTTTTGTTGTTGGCGTGCGGATTTTTGTATTGATACAAGAAGAAATTGTACCTTTAATCAATAGTTCACATCCAATAATAACTACTGAAAAACGATTTGTATGAAAAACGCCGTTTTTTTTATCTGTGCATTTATGGCCGGAGCTTCCTCTTTTGCCCAAACTATACCGAATGGCAATATGGAAAGCTGGAGAGGCTTTACGACAGGGACAATTGCCCCCAGGTTTCTTTTAGCGCCAAGTAGTTGGTTTGGCCTTGATTCCACTCTTATTTTTGCTGCAGAGACCTATATAGGCGACACCAACATGACAGAACAGTTGTTTAAGGAAAACACCCATATTCATAGTGGCGGCCTTTCCTCAAAACTGATGACGAAACACCAGGATACGCTTGGAAATTTTCCCGGGTACCTTACTAATGCCAATCCCACAGTTAATGCAAGTTTATTTTCAGGTGGCGGACCGGGTGCGGTTACCTTTACCGGCGGCACACCGGTAACAATGAAAATAACATCTGTGAGCGCATATGTAGAATATTTTCCGGGTATAGATACTACCACCCATCATATGGGTGGCGCCGATGTAGCTACGATCGGCGCTTCGGTTTTTGCTTACAGAAGCGGCGTTGATACTTTCTATCAAATAGGCCAGGGCGGAGCAGTAATATCGCCAACTGACTCATTCATCCAGGTAACCGCGAATATAACTTATACAGATTCACTTGATTCCGTTGCTTTGGTACAGATATTTTTCGGCAGCAGCGGCGGTGTCATTACCCATACCTACAATTTAGACAGCAGTACGCTATATGTTGACGATGTGAGTATGACCGGCGTACCGGAACCTCATGCCAGTACACAGGTTCCCTTTATCACTCAAAATAATATAGTTAACGTTTATCCGAACCCCACTGATGGCATACTTTACTTTAAATGCCCCCGGAATGTAAATCTTAGCTGTAAATTATTTTCTGTCAGCGGGCAGAATGTTATGAGCAGGACACTAACCGGAAATGACCGGGTTGATATATCCGCTTTACCAGCCGGGCTTTACACCTATTCCATATCTGACGGAAGCGGGAATACGGTGCAAAGAGGAACAGTTGGATTGAAATGATAACCACCCTACTGCACAATAAGACTTTTCAAACTTGATGTATGCGCGCTGAAATAGCCGAGCGCGCCGCCGGTAAGGTTGGTAAGCGGGTTAGCGGGTGTTGAAGTGTTTTGGTTTTGTGTCTGTTGCAGGGTTGTGAAATATTGATACACACCGGAGTCAATACATTCCAGGTATATGGCTACGCTGTCACCGGGGTTCAGGCCGTCGCCGCCAATTGGCTGTTTTATCACCTGGCTGTTTATCAGCGCGTCGCTGCGTACCAGTATGGCGTCTGATTCCGTATCATTTTTATACTCCGTAAAGTGGTAATAATGGTAATTATTGCCAATGAGCTTAGGGTCTGTATAAACAGGCACAAGCTGCGGATGGTCGCCGCCAAAAGGGGATGCCTGTGTATAAAGACTATCTAATGTAACAAACATGGGCATAGTGGAAGATGCTGTAAAAATATTGCCTGCGGCATTTACATAAAGTTGGTACTTATGCCCCGGCGTTCCGGTAATAATACTTGTGTTGTAATTTCCGGGGGTGGTTTCTTTCAGTGTATCCGCCTGGTTTGCGGTTATATCAGTTATTACCACTACCGCGCCGCTCACCGTTGGGTAAACATTATCCTGGTCAAAGTTTATTGATTGGGTAATCATTACTAAGTATGGCCCGGGCTGGTTGGTAACATTCCCTTCCACTACATACATTGGCGAGGTGGAGTTGAGGTTTACATTTATCACTTTTTTGCAGGCGGCAAATGCAGCGAACAACAATATCAGTAAGGCGAGGTTTAATATTTTATATGGTCTCATGTTGCTTAGAATTTAAAGTTATAGGATATAGATGGCACCCACCGGAATAAAGAATACTGCACTGCCTGTGTCTTACTTGCATCATTGGGGTCTTGTTGAAAAATAATGATGTAGGGGTTCTCGCGGCCATAGGCGTTATAAAGGCTATATACCAATTCAGAAGTGTAACGCTTGTGCGGTTTCAGTTTTTTGGTGAAGCTGATGTCCAGGCGGTTGTAGTCGGGCATACGGTAGCCATCCCTGCCGGTATATAAAAACACCGGGTAGCCGTTAGGCCCCAGGTACTTGCCACTCGGAAAAGTAACCGCCCCACCGGTATAGAAAACAAAATCGGTTGAAAAAGTCCATTTTTTATTTATCTGGTATATACCCACCACCGACAGGTTGTGCGTATGGTCCTGGGTTGAGGCATACCAAGTGTTGTTATTGATACCCAATATCTGCAATTCGGAGCGGGAAAGCGTGTAAGAAACCCATCCTGTGAACTTGCCAACCTTTTTCTTCAAAGAAAGTTCAAGGCCATACGCCCTGCCGTCGCCATATAATAGTTTCGGGTCTATAGGCGTATTATCCAGCACATTGGCGCCATCGCGGTAATCTATTTCGTTTTGCATGTACTTGAAATAAGTCTCCGCGCTGAATTCATACTTATCGTTTTTCATGCTCCTGAAATAACCAAAAGTACCCTGGTCTGCTATTTCGGGTTTTATGTTGTTGTCCGACCCCACCCATTTGTCGGTAGGGTTGGTGGTGGTGGAGTTGGATATAAGGTGGAGGTATTGCGCATTACGCGCATAGCCCAGCTTCAGCGATGATACATCGTTGAGCGTATAACTGGCGGATATACGCGGCTCCGGCTCTACATAAGTTTGCGCCACCTGACCAGAAGAATAGTGTAGCGTATCCTTGATAGTTCCGTCAGGATTGAGGTTGTATAAATTAGCCCCGCCCATAACCGAGAAGGTACTCACACGTATGCCGTAGTCAACATTGAGCCGTGGCGTGGCTTTCCAGCTATCGGTAATATAGATGGCGTTTTCAATGCTGTGGTTATCGGGCTGGGTGGAATTGGTGATGCCGGAGCCGGTGATATTGCCAGGCTCCATAGTATGGTATATGGCGCTGAACCCGAAACGGATGGAGTTATCGGGGTTGGCAAAATATTCAAACTCCTGTTTCAGGCTCCAGTCGCGTATCACGGAGAGTATATTGGCAGATATGCCACCGGAGTTAATGCCGATATTATAATCGTAATTGCTGTAAATAACAGAAGTATTGGAGAACAGTTTATCGTTAATGATATGGTTCCAGCGAAAGGTACCCGTGGCATTTCCATAGTTGAGGCCGAATATTCCGCCCAGCCCCAGATCGTCCTGCCCAAAGTAACCGGATAAAAATATCCTGTCCTTCTTAGATAGTTTATAGTTCAGTTTTGCGTTCAGGTCGTAGAAGTAAAGCGATGTTTTTTTTATTGTAGTATCAGACGATAGTTTCAGGAAAATATCGGCATAGGTGCGCCGCGCGGTAATTAAAAAAGAGCCTTCGTCTTTTTGTATCGGCCCCTCCACATCAAGTTTGGAGGATATAAGGCCAATACCTCCGCTTACATGGTAGCTCTGGTCGTTGCCGTCATTCATTTTCACATCCAGCACCGACGAGAGGCGCCCGCCATACTGCGCAGGCGCTGTGCCTTTGTACAGCGTTACATCTTTTATAGCGTCGGAATTGAAGGTGGAGAAAAACCCCAGCAGGTGCGATGGGTTATACACCACAGCCTCATCGAGCAAAATCAGGTTCTGGTCTGCCGCGCCGCCGCGCACATAGAAGCCGCTGTTGCCATCGCCTACCGACTGCACACCGGGTAGCAATTGCACGGTTTTCAGCACATCTCTTTCCCCGAACAATACCGGTATCATGTTTATGTCTTTAATGTCCAGCTTATCCATGCCCATCTGGGCGGAGGTGATGTTATTGGTTTTGCCGCTTACCGTTACCACATTCAGTTCCGTTTCCGATGCTTCCAGCGATATATCGAGGCTTGTTTTTTTATCAAGCGTTACCGGAATTTCCTGCTCTTTATACCCCAGGTAGCCAACCAATAATTTATAATTACCGGCGGGCAACGTGATGGAGTAAAAACCATATTCATTTGTGGCAGCGCCAACCGAGGGTTTATCAGCTACTTTTATGGTAGCGCCTATGAGCGCTTCGCCGGTTTTCTTATCCTTTATAGTACCGCTGATGGTGAACTTGCCCTGCGCGCCTGCATTAAAACAACAAAACAGCAGCGCTATTGCCACTATTGCTTTTATATATTTACTCATTATAGAGATTGGAAAGCTGGTTGATTACGAAATAAGGGTGCAATTTATGGGATTAACGGGAGTTATGGCTGATTATTGTTTTTGCGCCCTTATACTAATCGAAGCGAGTAATACTAAATTAATTATAAACAAAACGTTAAATTTTATAAATTTTTGCAAAAAAAAGTTAAAGCTATGTTATGAGGGGGAGGTGAATTGTCCGAAAAACTCCCCGTTTACAGAAAAACTCCCCGCTTACAGCTTTTCGGACACATTCCGGGAGCTTTTCAGATTAGTTATCCACATTTGTTTGTTGACGTATATTAATACCTAACCTTTGCATAATCATTCCTTTATTTCACTCTTAAAATGTAATACTATGGACATCGAACCAATGTACCGTGAGTACCTGAAATTAATAGGGAAGAAAATAAAAGCTAAAAGGAAGTTACTTCGTGAAAAGATCCACACTGTTGCGGTTGCCGCAGGAGTATCTGACAAAGTAATAAGCCAGATTGAGCATGGAATATATGAATGTGCAAAATTTACGCTCATCAAAAAAATTTGCGACCACCTGAAAATACCAATGAAAGACCTGACTGATGAAGATAAACAGTAAAAAATTTCTCCCTCGGAAATATTTTTTTCCGATAATTTCCTGGTGAGAAATAAATTGTTACCAAAATATTCTTTGATTAATAAAACCCTTCCAAACTTTACACAGCAATAGAAAGCCAAGGTGGCCACGTTGGAAATTTTATTGCAGGCATTAACCCCTGAAAGGCATAATGGAGTAAGGGAAACTAAATTTTATAAAAATGAGAAAACTTCAACTTTTATTTATCGTAGCGCTGCTCGCGATGACCAGCAGCGCTTTTGCGCAATGCCCTGCTCCAATTACAGGTAGTAGTGTACTTTGCCCGCCATCTACAGTAACATTGTCTGATGATTCATTAGGGGGCACCTGGAGCGTCAGCGACGGCAGCAATGTGTCTATTGACGCCGTCACCGGGGTTGTCACTGGTATAACCGGTGGAATAGCAGTTGTGACCTACACTATGCCCGGTGGCTGTTATGTTACTTTTAATATCACTGATGCTGCAATTATAGGCTCGGCAACTGCTTGCTCCGCCGGCCCCGCTATAACGATGAGCGATGCTTTACCCGGCACATGGTCCACCACCAGCGCTGATATTTCCATAACCTCCCTCGGTGGTGTTGTAACTGTCACAGGCACGTCAATGCCTACAGCAACTATCTCTTTCTCACCCTCACCAGCCGTTTGTTCCACTATTACCGATGTTATTAACGTAGAGCTTTCACCTTCTATATCAAGCTTGGTTTCAGATGCCGCTTCCAATCCTCTATGTGAACATTCGGCAATCAGTTTTACTACTACAATGTCAGGGGGCGTTGCACCCTATACGTATAACTGGTGGTGGTATAATACCGGTTGCTCCTGTTACAGCACCTTCGCCAGCAACACTGGCGTCTTCGGTACTTCATCCATTGGCGCCCAGTTAGGAGGAATTACCCTCGCTGAGGCCGGCACCTATTATGGAGATATAGTTGACAACCTCGGCTGCATATCGCTACTTTATACGGGACCCACCATGATCGTTAATCCCGACCCTACCGTTTATACATTAGACTACTCTCCCGGCGGCTGCCACTACGCGAGCTGCACTCTGCAATTAAGCGGCACAGATTATGGCATTAGTTATGCTTGTGGAAACAGTACAGAGTATGTAGCTACTACTACAGGCACTGGTAGTCCTTGGATTTCAATCCCGACAGACGGTTCCGTTACCGACGATTGGTACTTTGTCGTCGCTATCAACACCGTTACCGGCTGTGGCATCGACATGTACCCTTCAATACATGTTTGCCCCACCTGCAGGACAGCCAACCCTTCTCTGGGTGTGAGCGCCACCACCCAGACTTCGGTACCGCTAACCCTGCTCCCCAACCCTAATAATGGTAATTTCACCCTTAGCGGTTCGGCAGACTTTATGCTGGACGCGCAAACAGTAAAAGCTGAAATAATTGATATTACCGGCCACCTGGTACTGTCACAGGATCTGCCTGTAACGGACGGCAGCATCAGCCAATCCATACAGTTACCCTGCGACATTGTGAACGGCATGTATTTTGTAAAATTGAGTACAGGCACGCAGAGCCAAGTATTACGGTTATCGCTGAACAGGTAATGCGCAATGGTCTGGACTGGAATTCGTGGAATTTTCTGAATTAAAAGAATTTTCCCCCAATTCCTTAATTCTATGAATTCCGGTTCAGACATTATTGCGATTGATGGTGTGCCATGCTTTTATGTGTGGCTCACCTTTCGTTGGTTACAATATTTTTTAGCATTTTCTTGAATTAGTGCTATTTTTTGTATATTTACAAGTTATTTTTTACCTTAAAGAAATCCCTATGAAAAAGATATTTTTATTCTTCGCTTTATTGTTTACCGTTTGCGCCCCGGCGCAAACCATACATACCGTTGCGGGCAATGGCTTGGGGGGCTATAGCGGCGATGGTGTCGCTGCCACTGCAGCAATGTTAAATAACCCAGCAGGCGTTGCTCTGGACGGAGCAGGTAATATATATATTGGAGACGTTAATAATTTCCGCATCCGGAAGGTAAACACTTCAGGCGTCATCAGCACAATTGCTGGCAATGGCACGCTGGGCTTTAGCGGCGATGGTGGCGCTGCCACAACGGCTGAGCTGGATGGAGCGTATGGTGTAACAGTGGATGGCCCGGGAAATGTGTATTTTTCAGCGAACAACCGCATCCGTAAGGTAAACACTTCAGGCATGATTAGCACGTTTGCGGGAAATGGCACTGCCGGCTTTAGCGGAGACGGTGGCCCGGCCACAGCGGCCAGCATAGCTGATGTGTATGGCGTAGCTATTGATGCCTCAGGCAATTTATATATAGCAGACCTCTATAACTATCGCATCCGTAAAGTTAACACATCCGGCATCATCAGTACATACGCGGGCAATGGAAGCAGCGGCTATAGCGGCGATGGGCACCCTGCAACAGATGCGGCAATAGGCGGGCCCTTCTATATAACTTTTGATGGCTTGGGAAATCTGTTTTTTTCAGACTACCTGAATAATGTCATCCGGAAAATAAGTGCCTCTGGCATCATTAGCACCATAGCTGGCAATGGCATAGCAGGCTATACCGGAGATGGCGGCCCCGCTACAGCAGCGGAGCTGCATTGGCCTTATGGCATTGCCCTTGACGGGGCAGAAAATATATATGTTGGGGAATTTTATAATAACCGTATCCGTAAGATCAATACTTCTGGCGTCATCAGCACTTATGCTGGCAATGGCAGCCCGGGCTTTTCCGGAGATGGTGGCCCGGCCACCGCAGCAATGTTTACGGATCCCTGGGGTGTGGCCACCGATGCATCTGGCAATGTATATATTGTGGATGACAATAATGAACGCGTCCGTGTGGTAACACCCCCATCTACTCCCGTCTTTGATAGCGGCAGCGCTCAAAGCCTGGTGGTGTGCGAGAATTCAGTGGCCAATGCCATCAATTCATTATTAGCTGTTACAGACCCGGGCGCCTTGCTCACAGAAACTTATTCCGTTACAGTGTCGCCGGCCCATGGGGCAATCACGGCGGGCGGTGGCGTTACAACCGGCACATCCGGCACATCAGTAGCGCCCACCGGCTGGGCTTATACACCCGCCACCGGTTACAGCGGTACAGATACATTCGGCATACAAGTGAGCAACGGCGCCAATACTGCCGCCACTACCATCTATGTAACCGTAAACCCGCTGCCGGTTGCAGGCGCCATAACGGGAGTGGGAGCAGTGTGCGTGGGTGCAATGGTAACCCTCACAGACCCAACCGCAGGCGGGGTGTGGAGTTCCGCAACAACCGGCATTGTAGCACTCAGCGGTTCGGCAGGGCTTACCGTAGCAGTGGCAGGCATAGCGGCAGGTATGGATACTGTTTATTATAGCGTTACCAATAGCTGCGGTACGGCGGTAGTATCTGCTATTGTATCGGTAAACCCCTTACCGGTTGCGGGTAGCATAACCGGCGCAACCGGCATTTGCCCCGGCGGCATGGATACGCTTGCAGATACCGCAACCGGAGGGGTATGGAGTTCCGCAACAACCGGCATTGCTACCGTCAGCGGTTCGGCATTGCTCACAGTAGCAGTAACCGGAGTAGCGGCAGGTATTGATACTGTTTATTACCGCGTTACCAATAGCTGCAGCACGGCGGAAGCGTTTACCGTTGTAACTGTAAACCCGCTGCCGCTTATATATCCGGTCATTGGGCCTGATACGGTTTGTATTACCCATGACCCCATAATCCCCATAACATTAACAGATAGCGCCACCGGCGGCACCTGGGCTGCAAGTAATATGAATGCGTCAGTTACAAGTGGTGTAGTAACCGGAATGTCAGCGGGCATAGATACCATATTTTATTCCATTTCCAATATTTGCGGCACGGATACAGCCATCCATATAGTTATTGTAAAAGCCTGTACCGAAGAAGTAACAAATATCAACCCCGCAACTACAACATTAATCATCTTCCCAAACCCCAACGATGGCTCTTTCACCCTCTCTATAACCTCGCCAACCAATGAGCCAGCAACTATTACCATCATCAATATAGTGGGTGAAAAACTAAAACAATTCACCACCGCAACAAATACCCCAACACAGGTAAAAATGGAAATACCGGAGGGTGTTTATTTTTTGAGCGCCATTACAAAAGAAGGTATCTTTAATGCTAAGTTTATTGTAGATCAACAACGTTAAGAGCCATAAACAGTACGGGAAAAGCCCAATCGAAGCCGTCATTTCGCAACGTAGTAAATCCCGGCTTTTCTGCCGGGTTTTACGAAGTGGAGAAATCTCCTGATATTTGATATGTCATCCTATTTTAAGAATGAGGCAACAAACCAGCCATCAGGAGATTTCTTCACTACGTCCCGATGAAAAATCTGGACTTCGTTACGAAATGACGGCTTCGATTCTACTTTTCTTGTTTTTCCTGATATGAGACACTTATGTAAAATAAATGGCACTATTTTTGATGTAGTAATAATTACACCACTCCTCCATAAAATGAAAAAGAACATTTTCATTCTTTTAGCTGTTGCATTTGTATTTACTGCGTGCTACAAACACGGCCCCGCGCCTGATCCTATACCCCCTCATTTAACGCAAATGATTATTTCTTTTACCAAGCCGGGTGGTGCGCTTACTACATTTAAACTTGACGTTAACGATACCACCATCAATATATCTGACAGCGCCGACAACATATATATGAAGTGGAATAAAAACCGGGGACTAACGATATGGCAAGGAACGGAAAAAGTTGACTCGCTTAATTATTCCGGGTACTATGCCGATGATGCCGCTTCCTTCTCCATGCTCAATATTAACTATGACCCTTCAAAATGCCCGCTGCCTTCCATCGGCTACAAGCCGGAGAATGTATCGCCAAATTCATTTTCTGAATACACGACAGACAGCCTGGGCAATACCAACCAGGCAATGAATAGTTACTCATGCAGCAGGGGTTATTACAGCGATGTTACCAATGTCCAGTTCAGTAATAATTCGGGCATAACACGAAACTGGGTATATAACACAGACAGTTCAGCAATCGGCGTATATGCCAGTACGATTCAAAATGGATTATTGGTATGGCTCATCCTTTGTTACGAGCAGGTTGGGTTTTCTTCATTCAGCGATCTTACCACGTCCATCCCATTTACAAACAGTAACATTGCATCGGGCAGTATTCTTTTTAAAAACGGGCTTATTGATTCTGCTACTTCGCCAAACAGCTACACCTATACTTATGTACCAGGTGGTAATAACGGTTTTCCAATACAGCAAATGACCATAACCGGCAGTAATGGAGAAACATTCACGCTGTCTTTCAGTTATGTTTTTGGTTATTGATTTTTTTTATTTATATTTATACTTTAAACTTATGCCTTATGAGAAAATCTATTCTGAATTGTGTTATCAGTGCATTGCTGTTTTTTTGCGCAGGGTCTCCCGCCAAGGCTTCTCATATTGTTGGCGCAGACTTGTACTATACACATATTTCCGGCAATACCTACCAGATCTCAATAGCCCTGTATGGCGACTGCGGGCCGTTGTCGGCAGCAGCATTCTCCAGTTTGCCTATCTCTACACCTCAGATATGCGTATATAAGGGCAATACGCTTGTTACTACGGTTTCACTTGGATTGCCTTCGCCAACATGCGGAACAGAGATCACTCATTTATGCCCGGGAGACTCCTCAACTTGTGTTAGCCTCACTGCTACATTGCCCGGCATAAAGAAGTTTCTTTACAGCGCTACATATACTTTACCAGACACATCGTCTGTCTGGCGTTTTGTATATACCGGGAATAATGGCGGTACTTCGGCTACCGTAACCTGCCCCGGCCTATATTATACCGGGGCTTCTACTGTTCCGTCATCAGCAGGAAGGGCTGCGGCTATTACGAATATTTTAAGCGGCACAACTATGCAACTGATAGATACCCTGAACAACAGCTTTGCCGCTAATTCAAACCCTATACTTACGGTTGCCCAGCAAACCTATTTCTGCGCCTACCTGCACAACGAGTTTGACCCCGGGGCTGTAGATCCTGACAGTGATAGTTTGTTTATAACACTCACCGATGCTACCAATGGCGCTGCCGGTTGCGGCAGTGTTGGCGGCTCGGCAACATATACCGGAACATGCTGGCCAAGCGGGCCGGCAGTTTCAGGTACTTTCCCTTTGAATGTAGTTAACATCGATAGTTTTTCATTCAGCAATGAAACCGGCAATATAATATTTCACCCATTATCCGAAAGGTCGGTGGTTGTTTATAATATCCGCGAATTCAGAGGCGGGGTATTTATAGGCTCCAGCCAACGGGAAATGACCGTATTAACAGTAAACTGCGCTGTAACTTTCCCTTGCGACTCCCTGGCAATAATTGATACTTCTGCAGCGCCAATAGACTCCAGCCTGTTATATATTACCCAACTCACCGGTAAGAACAGGGTATCTATATCTCCAAATCCCGCAACGAATGCGCTCACAATAAGCATAGACGAAGGCATATACAATTCATTCGTGATCACCAATACTACCGGCCAGATGATGCTGCAACAACAAATAACCGGGAAACAAAAGAAAGTGAATATCGGTTGGTTGCCACAGGGTATGTATTACATCACAATAAAAGGGCCGCAAAATATCATCACGAAAAAGTTTGTGAAAATGCAGTAATTGTCAACATTTCTTAACAGAAAAATAATATTGTATTAATATTGCGCAATGAAGCGCACACCAATCACGGTAAGGTATATATTGTCCGTTTACGTTACCGGTTTGTTGTTTTTTACATTTTTCAGGTGCCTGCTTGTCTATACCAATGCCGCTTCGCTTCATAGTATTCCGGCAGTATGGGGTATCTTGTTCCACACAATGTTCATGGGGTTGCGGTTTGATACGGTGGTAAGCGGTTATGTACTCATCCTGCCGGCAACTATACTTCTTGTTTCAGAACTGCTCAACTTGCTTAAACGGCCTGTAATCCTTGCTGCGCATATATTCATCTGCGCTCTTTATACAGCAGCTTTTTTTATCTGTGCCGCCGACATTCCGTTTTTCAAAAATTATAACAACAGGCTGAACGTAAGCATCCTCAACTGGATAGATTCTCCTTTGTTTATGGTCAGAATGGTTTGGGAAGATAACTCCTTTCTTGCGTACTTTTTTTTATTCATAATCACTGCCGTGCTATTTATTATGATAGCTACACACCGGTACAAAAAGTTTATCGGGCATGTAATAAACCCTGGAACACACCAACAGGCAAAGGTTATATACAGGGCGGCAGCCTGTGTGCTGTTACCTGGTTTAATGGTACTTGGCATGAGGGGCCGTACCGATGAAAAATCGCCCATTATAGCCGGCACAGCATACTTCTGCAATTATGATCTCCCAAACCAGGCGGGCCTTAACCCGGTATTTACTTTTATGTGGAGCTGGACGGATGAACTGAAAGATGAAAACAGGAAACTGACGCTTATGGATGATAGCGCTGCATTGCAAAACGTGCGCTATTACCTGCATATTGAGCCGGGACAGGGAAATAAAGAATATCCAATATGCCGGAATGTGGCTACGGGCGTACCGGAACATAAATATAATGTGGTGGTGGTGGTAATGGAAAGTATGAGCGCATACTATATGGCGCGGTTTGGCAACAAAAACAACCTGACCCCAAACCTGGATACCCTTGCTGCTAAGGGGTACAGCTTTGATAACTTTTACTCGGCAGGTATTCATACTTTCAATGGTATTTTTTCCGTTCTTTACGCTTACCCCGCGTTAATGGCACGCCATACTATGGAAGGAGCCATTATACATTCTTATACCGGCCTGCCGATGTTTTTCAGGCAACGTGGATATGAAACCATGTATTTCACCACGCACGATGACCAGTTTGATAATGTTGGCGGTTTCCTGTCTGCCAATAATGTGCATAAGATCATCAGTAAAAAAGACTATCCTTCATCCGAAGTATTGAGTACGCTTGGTGTGCCGGATCATGTGATGCTTGGTTTTTCCATTCCAAAGCTCAATGAGTGCTATAGCCAACACAAGCCATTCCTAGCCATGTATATGACCGCATCCAACCACAATCCGTTTATTGTACCCGGCAATGTGCCTTTTAAAGCAAATCATCCCGAAGTTCGTGGCGGCTGTGTAGAATATGCCGACTGGGCTATAGGGAATTTCATGAAGCAGGCAGAAACGCAACCCTGGTTTGCCAATACTATATTTGTTTTTGTAGCAGACCACGGGGCTGGCGAAGGAATATGTTATGAAGGGTTGCCGCTGGCATACAACCACATACCTTGCATCATATACGCACCTATGTTGCTCGATAGCCCGCGCGTAATAAAAAGCCCTGGAGGGCAGATAGATATTTTCCCCACAATAGCCGGCCTTGAAGGTGGCAGCTATACCAATAATACGCTTGGTATTGACCTCTTGCGCGATAGCAGGCCATACATGTATTTCAGCCAGGATGATAAAGTGGCAGTTGCCAATACTACGCAGCTTTATATATGGCGCAAATCAGGCCCGGAAAGTTTGCTGGGACTTGCCGATGGCAAAGAATACCTTCCGAATAACAGGGCTATGGCCGATAGTATGAAACAATACGCTTTCAGCATGATACAGACTGCCCAGTGGATGCTGTATAATAAAAAAACCGGCGCACAAGTGAACGAACACTGACAAAAAACTTACCCGGTTTGCTCATTAAGTATCCTCAAAAAATCCGCCCTGCTTATCATCCCCGCGCCCAGGCTTTCCAGGTGGGGGGTATATACCTGGCAATCTATCAGCGTTATGCTGTTTTTCTTCAGCGTTTTTACCATGTTAATAAAAGCAAACTTGCTGGCATTGCTTACAAGGCTGAACATGCTTTCACCAAAAAACACCTTGCCAAGCAATACCCCATACAGGCCGCCTGCCAATACCCCGCCCTGCCATGCTTCCGCGCTGTATGCGTAGCCCAGGCTATGCAGTTTTGTATAGGCATTCTTTATGTCTGCCGTTATCCAGGTACCCGGATCGCCTCTTCTTTTAGCCCGGCTACAGTTAGAAATCACGTCATCAAAAGCGGTATTGAGCCGGAACTCAAATTCCTGTTTTTTCATAATGCGCTGCATACTCTTGCTTACTTTCAACTCACCGGGAAACAAAACAAAACGCGGATCGGGCGACCACCACATAGGTATGTCTTCTTCATTATACCACGGAAAAATGCCGCTGCTATAAGCAAGCAACAACCTTTCCACACGCAAATCTCCACCCACAGCAAGCAGGCCATCAGGCATTGCTTCTTCCACTGGTGGGAACCATAGTGTACCATCAAGCAGGTATAAAGGCATAGTAAAACGTAAAGTTAATCCACTATTTAATCTGTATTATTCCTGTCATTTCTTTATATACCTTTACCAAACAAGCATATGGACCGCAAATTAAATATTGTCATACCCTTACTTTTATTCCTGTTCATTACCGCAATCCTGCCGGGTTTGCCGGGCATGGAGTATGATATTCGTACAGGGTGGATAGCGTGGTCATTATATATCCACCAAAACGGCCTCATAAATGCCTATGGTTCGGGAACTCAATATATGCCGGTCTTACAGTATTTTTTATGGCTTTATGGTATGGTGATGGGCACAGATAAAGCTATTATCGAGCATATCCCTTACCTGCGTTGTATTACCCTTGCGTTCGATTTTACAGGTATTTGGTATGTTTATAAATGGATAAATAAGAAACTTGCTTTCTACGCGCTGCTGTCTGTTTGCATCCTGAATATAAGTTATTCATACAACACCCTGATCTGGGGCCAGGTTGACGGTATCTTTTCCGCTATGTTATTCATTGCTATTTACTATGCCTGGAAAGGAGCTAACCTGTGGAGTATGGTATGGATAGTGCTCGCTTTCAATTTTAAGCTGCAAACCATAGTTATTTTACCCTTATGGGGTTTGCTTTTCATCAACAATTGCTTACCAGGTAAGTTGTGGCATACAGTCTTTTTACCATTGCTGGTAGCCATATTACTACAGATAGCCTTGCTCATTCCATTCAGTCTTGCGCCAGGCGGTATCGGTAAAATATGTTATGCCTTTGTTCATTCTTTCAGCATTTTTCCTGCAATATCTATTAAAGCTCCGAATTTATGGCATTGGGTTGCTCCCGGCAATTTATTATATGAACCCGACAACCAGGTATGGATTGCAGGGCTTACCTATAAACAGGCCGGCCTGGTACTGTTTTTTACCACTTCCTTTTTTGCGCTTTTACCGCTTATGCTCATTATTCTGAAAAAAATGAAACGAGGTGTGGACAGTATCCATATATCCCGCGAACTGGTATGGACAACTGCGGCATTACTTTATTTATTATTCTATTTTTTCAATACTGAGATACACGAGCGATATTGCCACCCGGCGTTCATTTTCATAACCGCATTTGCATTCTTTACAAACAGCTTTTTCGAGTATGTACTTTTCAGCATAATGTACTTTCTGACGCTTGAATTTTCAATGCAGCAACTCCATCTTTCAAACTATGGCACACTTATCTTCGATATGCGGTTTTTATCCATTTTCAATGCAATTATTATTCTTTCTCTTTCCGTGAAAATATACAGATACTATAACCTTTCCATTTCCAAAAGTTCAGTTCAATAATAAATTAATAAATATAATCGCAACCCACTATCTACCAAATGTTTATCATAAATTGTTAACAATATGTGATTTTATAAAAAATAAGCTATAAATTCGTAATTGATTTAGCAAATACTATGAAAATACTATTTGAAATAGAGGTGGATGATCTGACGGGCAATGCCTATGAACAATCAAGTCCTGAATATAAAGAGCAGTTGAAAGATGATGTAAGCGCTATGCTGCAAAACACTACCGGCAACGCAAAATCTCCTAAAATAAGAACAATGCTGGAGGAAATATGGAATTATCCCGCCCCATGCGAACTTAACCCTGATATTCTTTACGAGCTTTTACGCGGCGCAGAAGAAAACCCTTAAACAAAAATTATACACCGAAAGAACTGCCGCAACCGCAGGTGCTGCTGGCATTGGGGTTATTGAATACAAAACCCCGTGCGTTCAGCCCGTCAGAGAAGTCAACAGACATGCCAAACAGGTATATACCATGCGCGTTTTTCATAATTACAGGAACGCCCTCTATTTCAAAATGCTCGTCATCTGCTTCCACTTTATCGAACCCAAGCACGTAACTAAGGCCGGAGCAGCCCCCGCCTTTTACACCAATACGCAAATATTGATTAGAGTCAAAACCCGGCTCATTCATCAATCTCTTCACTTCTGCCACCGCGCTTGCAGTTAACTTTACCGGGGCGCTCACCATTGTTTCCATCTTCATTCTTTTGCGCAAAATTAATCAAAATAAACCAGAACCATTAATTGGATTGCTTATCATGCTATCGGTTTAGTCTATACCTGTTTTCTCCCCAGGTGAGATGTACCACACCAGAAAAAGGTGTGGCCCACCTTTTCGCGCTTTTTGAGTTTTTATTTTTTCAATTTTCAAGTACATTTGCTTCCTGCAAAAATTACACTTTATGGTTGAAGCATTAGAAGAAGTAATTGATGACACGTCCGCGCAAATGAAAAAAGCCATCGGGCATCTTGAGGTAGAGATCAGCAAAATACGCGCCGGCAAAGCCACTCCGCAAATAGTGGATGGTATATTTGTGGACTACTACGGCAACCCCACCCCGCTAAACCAAGTGGCTAATGTGACGGTAACAGACGCCCGCACCATATCCATACAACCCTGGGAAAAGAAAATGATAGGGCCTATAGAAAAAGCCATCATTGCAGCTAATATAGGACTGAACCCTCAAAACGATGGTAATTCAATACGCCTTTTCCTGCCACCACTTACCGAAGAGCGCCGCAGGGAACTGGTAAAACGGGTATTGGGCGAGGGCGAACACGCCAAAGTAGCAATACGCAGCATAAGGCGTGAAAACATAGAACACGTAAAGAAACTGCAAAAAGACGGACTTAGCGAAGATATAGCCAAAGACGCGGAGACCCGCATACAGGGTATCACCGATAAATACATAGCCCTCGTGGACCAACACTGCAAGGATAAAGAAAAGGAAATAATGACGGTTTAATTGCTTAATGACTGAATTGCTCAATGGCTCAATTAATGTGAAAATACGAAAATGTGGAAATGTGGAAATTCCCTCATTTTCCAATTAATCCAAGTCAAGAAACAATCCAAATTACTAATTCCCAATTCCTAATTCCACATAAAAATTCCCAATTCCATCTGTATGGACTTGCTTCAAAAACAAATATTGCTGCTGTTTTCCATTCCTATTTATGCTATTATTATCCCTTTAGAAATATTGCTCAGTAATTTCAGAAAACAAAAATTCTATACCTGGAAAGAGACCTTAGTAAACATTTATCTTAATTTACTGAATGCCGGGATAGACCTTTTATTACGGTTATTCGTAGCATTTGCCATACTGAATTTTTTATTTCAATACCATCTTCCAATTAATTGGAATCCAATCGTTTACTGGATCATTTTATTATTCGGAGAAGACCTGCTTTTCTGGCTGGAACATTATATTGACCATAGCTGCAGGCTCTTTTGGGCTGTCCATGTTACACACCATTCCTCACCCGAATACAACCTTTCCACCGGCTTCAGGTCATCGGTATTTATGCCGGTGTATAAGTATCTTTATTTTATCCCGCTGGTGCTGCTGAACTTCCGGCCAATGGATATTTTCTTTATGTACTCCCTCACGCAGATCTATGGCATACTGGTACATACACAGGCCATAAAAAAACTACCGAAATGGATTGAATACTTTTTTGTAACCCCCTCTCATCACCGGGTACACCATGCCAGCAACATCCCCTACCTCGACCGGAATATGGGTATGGTGTTCATCATCTGGGATAGAATATTCGGAACATTTACCGAAGAGATGGCAGAAGAAGCGCCCCATTACGGCATTACAAAACCAATTAAAAACCCCTACCACCCTGTACATATAGTAACCCACGAATGGAAGGAATTAGCCAAAGACCTGCGCAAAACAAACTCCTTTAAAACCAAACTGAAATACCTCCTTCACCCCCCCGGCTGGAGCCACGACGGCAGCACTAAAACATCGAAGGAGTTGCAAAAAGATTGGAATGAAAAGCAAGTGAATTACTAAGTTGTACATGTAAATTTTCACATTTGCACATTCATTGAGCCATTAAGCTATTCAGCCATTGAGCCATTAAATTACAGCCCTCCCATCTTCAACACCTTCTTATATTCTTCGGGAGTAACCGCACTCACAGATAATCTTCCAAGCCTTACCAATTCCATCGTGGCAAGAGACTTGTCTGCTTTTATGTCAGCCAGCGTAACAGGATTTGGCAAGGCTTTTACGGGTTTCAATTCCACCACCACCCAGTTGGTATCCTCGGTGGTTGGGTCCTGGTAGGCTTCTTTCACCACCTCGGCAATACCTACTATCGCCAGCCCTTCATTGCTGTGATAGAAGAACACCTGGTCGCCCTTCTTCATAGCGCGGAGGTTGTTGCGGGCGGCATAGTTGCGCACCCCATCCCAGAAGGTTTTCTTATCCTTCACCAGTTGATCCCAACTGTACTTAAAAGGTTCTGATTTTACAAGCCAGTAGTTCATAAAAAAGTCGTAAGTCTGAAGTAGAAAGTCTAAAGTCTGTAAAAGTAAAGAATGAAAAGCAAAAAGAAATTAATTGTCAGTCAGAGGTTTTAGCTTCATTTAGATTTTTTCAAGTTTGGTTATCCATGCATTAAAGCGAGGGCATTTGCTTCTGATTTTTTGTAATCCAATATCATGTGCCAATGTCGAGCCATAGAATACTTTTAAATTCTCATTATCCGTGTAATACCCTTTGATTATTCTGCTCAATCTCTTTGATGGAGCAGTCTCAATACCTTTATTTATCAATTCAGGATTGGGATTAGATTTAATGGTCTCCAGAAGGTAATCATAATCTTCAAACTCGTTTTCTTCAAAACTATTATCATATACAGCTAATTCACTAAACAACAGCCCTTCAAATTCATGTAACTGGATATAGGGTATAAAACGCCTTCTGTTTTCTTCATCAATATCTTCAAGCATTCCGTTTTCAATTATCTCCACCCTTCTGTTTGGGTCTGCAAGTCGTTCAGCATTCATCCATAAAGGGTACCTATGATGCGCGTAAATGCCATAATAGTCAATTAAGGTAGTAACAAAGGTAGTTTGGTCATGTTTTAAATGTTATTCAATCTGATATTTTAGAGCAGCCCACGAAACAATGCCGCCTCCGGTTTTCTTTATAGTAGGGGTTTGCAAATAAATGTTCTTTGCATTAAAATATGGCTGCAATACATCCTTACAAAACGATTGTTCTGTTTGCCCCTCACCAATAATAATTATTCGCTTTGTCAATGTTTAAGAAATGGTTGAGCGGCGTTAATAATATCTCTTTCCCATAGTTCCCCAAGTGTTGCATCCTGTAACCAAACCTTTAGATTTTCGGAATGTAGCCTGTTGAAAATGGTTTGATTTTCCGACTCGCTTCTGTCCATTACAATAACATCTTCGGGTGCAAAATTACTTATCAGGCCAGGAGATTGGGTAGCAACAATTATCTGGGCTTTAGAAGAAGCAGACTGTATCATACCGGCTAACTTACCAATAGCAAATGGATGAAGGCCAAGTTCAGGCTCATCAATTATGATTACATCAGGAGGATTAGGCTGCAATAGCAAAGTGGCTAATGCAATGAAACGAAGTGTACCATCGGAAAGTTGATAAGCGGAAAAACTTGATTCAGTATCACCATTATCAACCCAACGTAATTCAATTTCTTTTTCATTCAACCCGTTGGGTTCCAAAATAAATTTTGAAATATATGGTGCAATAGATTTGATTGTTTTTTCAATCCGCATGAAAATTTTTGGATGCTTTATTTTCAATAAATATAAGTACGCAGGTAAATTTCTGCCATCTTGTTTTAAATATTGATTGTCGTTCAAATCACATTCCCGCCTTAAAAAAGAAGTTGCAGATGTGTCGTGAAAATGGAATACCTGTAAACTGGAGATATACTTTCTCAAATATCTATCCCTTTGTTGTAAAGAAAGGGCAATTTCACTTTCATCCAAATCATTGTAATCAAAATAGTTATGAACTTCGTTATCATAATCTTCTATATTAAAACCAGACCCTTCTCTATCTAAAAACAAACCACCTTCGTTTGTTTGTGCAAGCATGAAATAATAGGCATTATTATTTTCTCCGCCATCATTTGTAAAAATGACTTTACCTTTCATTATTTTAGTATTCTTTCGACCATAATGCAAAATATTATCTGCTTTTTCTTCTGCGACATACTTCTGCAAACGCCCGTTGAAAATGGCATTAATGAGCTTAAAGAAAGAAACGAAATTACTTTTACCACTACCGTTACTACCAATAAGGATGTTTATAGGACGCAACTCCATTTCCATCTCCTTAATGGACTTAAAACCTTCTATCTTAATATAGTCAATCATAACACACAAATATAAAACTTATACCTGAAAAATTATGCTCAATATAAATGAAAAAGACATCGCAGCATTACTTCTCCCGCATCAACAAGTATGCCGCCAGTTCATAAAGCGGCTGTTTTCGTTTAGCCGGGATAGCCACATCTTCTAAACAATCAAAAGCTATTTTAGAATATTGTGCAGCCGCTTCCCTGCAAGCTGCATCAGCGCCAGTGGCTGTGTATAACGAACTCATTGCCGCAACCTTATTATCCGCATCCTGCCGCAGCAAATGATCTATTTCTTTTCGCTGCACAACATCAGCGCGTTCTATCGCTTTGAGCAAAAGGTAGGTCTTCTTATTTGCCTTTATATCGCCACCGTTCTGCTTGCCTAATTTATCAGTATCGCCAAAAGCGTCCAAGTAATCGTCTTGTAGCTGGAAGGCGATGCCCATGTTCTTTCCGAAGGTATAGAGCTTGTTGGCATTATCGCCCAGCGCACCACCCACAAGCGCGCCCATCTTCAGGCTGCAGGCAAGCAATACAGATGTTTTCAGCGTTATCATGTGTATATACTCATCAATACCCACATCATTACGGGTTTCAAAATCCATATCCAATTGCTGGCCTTCGCATACCGCTATGGCTGTCTTATTAAATAGCTGGAATACCTGCGGCAGGGCATTCCTTATTTTCGCAACCTGGTCGTAAGCATAAATGTTCATCACATCTCCGCACAGGATACCCGCCGTAAGCCCGTAACGTGCATGTATAGCGGCATTGCCACGCCTTATGGGTGCGTTGTCCATTATATCATCGTGTATCAGCGTGAAATTATGGAACAGTTCTATACCAAAAGCCGCGTGCCAGGCGTCCTCATTTATCTCGTCAAACAGTTCATTACCCATCAGGCACAGCACGGGGCGGATACGCTTGCCGCCAAGCCTCAGCAAGTACCGGCATGGCTCATACAAGGTTGCAGGAGATTGTGTAAATGGTAACGAAGCGGTAAAACGTTCTTCAAAAGAGGCTACCAGTTCTTTAAATGAGTGCATTTATCTTTTTTTGCGATTAGTATTTACTTTTCCGCTGCCGCCCTTTCTGCCGGGTTTATTATCTCCTGCGCCAAAAGACCTGCCACTTCTTGGAGCTCCCGGCAATTGGGTTCTGTTTCTTTTCCCTGCATTTGCAGGTAATTCCAATACAGCATAGTCTATTTGCCGTTTCGCCAGGTTTGCCGCCGCGACGCGCACCCGCACCTTATCGCCCATAGCAAAGCGCAAACCCATGCTGCGGCCTACCAGCGCGTATTCCCCCTCCTTAAATTCAAAATCATCGAAATCAGAAAGGTCGCCCACCGACACCATGCCCTCGCACTTATGTTCCACCGTTTCTGCCCAAAAACCAAAATTGGACACACCACTGATAACAGCGTCGAAATCATCGCCGATAAAGCTCTGCATGAACTCTACCTGCTTGTATTTATTGGCCGCGCGCTCCGTTTCCATTGCTCTGCGCTCCTGGTCAGAACAATGCCTGCATTGTGCCTCCAGGTGTTTTATCGGGTGAATGTCGTTCTCTATGCACTGCTGCAATATACGGTGTACCAGCACATCGGGGTAGCGCCTTATGGGAGATGTGAAATGGCAATAATGATCGAACCCCAGCCCGTAGTGGCCTATATTGTCGGTGGTATATACCGCCTTCGACATAGTGCGTATGCCCAACTGCTCCAGCACATGCTGCTCCGGCTTGCCACTTACCGTCTCCAGCATTTTATTGAACGACCTGGATATGCTGGTGGGCGTACTCAAATCGAACTTAACGCCAAAACGCCCGGCAAACAGGGAAAACACTTTTAGTTTATCCTCATTAGGCACATCATGCACCCGGTAGGGGAACGGTACATTTTCGCCCTTATGTTTTATGCCGCCCACATACTCCGCAATCGTCTTGTTCGCCAGCAGCATAAACTCTTCTATCAGTTGGTGCGCCTCCTTACTTTCTTTTATCACTATACCGATTGGCTTGCCTGTTTCATCTAATTTAAACCTCACTTCCTGCGAAGAAAAATTGATAGCCCCTTTCTTAAACCGCTGCCCGCGCAGGTTTTGCGCTATTGCATTCAGCGTAAGCAATTCGTCCCTGTGGTCGCCGTTACTGCCTTCTATTATCTCCTGCACATCTTCGTAGCTAAACCGCCTGTCGGAATGGATCACGGTCTTACCTATCCAGTGTTCCTTTACCTTCCCCTCTTTATTGACCTGGAAGATGGCCGAGAAGGTATATTTATCCTCGTTGGGCCGCAGGGAACATAGCTCATTCGACAACCTTTCGGGCAGCATGGGCGATACCCTGTCTGGCAGATACACGCTGGTAGCCCGCCTGTATGCCTCGGTATCCAATGCCGAGCCGGGCGCTATATAATGGCTTACATCGGCAATATGCACGCCCACCTCGTACCAGCCGCCCTTCAGGTCGCGGAATGAAATAGCATCGTCAAAATCTTTTGCGTCCACCGGGTCAATGGTTACGGTAAGCACATTGCGTATATCCTTACGTTTTTTCAACTCCTGTTTGTCCACACCTTCCGGGTAGCGGGCCGCATCTTCCAGCACATCATCGGGGAAGGTGAGCGGGAAACCGTTTTCCACCAGCAGCCCCTGCATAGCCACTTCGTTTATAGACTCATGGGTGAGTATGCTCACTATCTCGCCTATGGGGTTCTTGGTTTTGCCCGTCCACTCCACTACGCGGCCCATGGCATGGTCGCCATCCCTTGCGCCGTTGAGCAGGTGCAGCGGAATAAAAATATCCACCGGCATCTTATCGCTTTCCGGCACCAGGAAAGCGAAATGGTCATGCACCTCAACACGTCCGCTAAATTCAGATTGCTTGCGCCGCACCACCTCCGTTATAGTACCCTCCATGCGCTTGTTGTTATCGCGGTAGCCCCTCACCTCCACTTTTACCTCATCGCCATTCAGGGCTGTGTGCATATCACCCCGCTTCACTATTATATCATCCTCCTGGCCCTGCACCACCACATAGCCCATCCCGCTCCTCGTCACCTCCAGCTTGCCGGTATAGACATGCTTCCCCGCGTCCGGGTTTTTACTTTTTTTCTTTGTATTCTTTGGCATTTATTGTTTTTAACTTTATAAAGGTAGTGGGAATTTGGTTAATAGGGTAATTGGGGTGGGTGGTTAAAAAAGGCAATTGGGTTAATTGGTTAAAAAGGGTACTGGTCGAAGGGTCTCCCTTCGTCCTGGTATGCCGAAGCGTCACGCTTCCGAAAATGTACCTTTAGATTTAATATTTTATTTTGCAGAGGGAAGAAACAAAAAGCAATCTTACATATCCCCGTCCCAATACTGGGAACCTGACCCTGTGGTCGTTATGATATATGTAACACTGCACTGCAAAGATAACGCAACTTTCTGAATAGCCATCCTTAAAAGCAAAACGTTAGGAGTATGCACACACAAAAAGCGGACACTACCATTTATTTTCATAATACAATTTCAGCAAACTATCTGGATAATGTACTTCCGGTTGCTTAAAAAGAAGATCGTCCATATCGGGTGTAACATTGCCACGTAGTTGGAAAATATAATAGCCAGGGATGCTCACACCCTTTTGCCAGGTATGGCAACTATCCCAAAACTTAGGGTCGTTGGCATTATACTTGTATGTAAATAGCTCTCTTTGTTGCTTTTCATTACTCCAATACCACATATTTTCATCTTTAAACTTATGGAAAAACTCTAACCTTAAACGATTCTTAATTTTATTGTAATTCAAATAGCCTAAAAACCTTGCAAAATGTACACCTGGATATATGATCCAGGGTTCATGGGTACTTGTTCTGTAGCCGATAAGCACCTGACCAAAATATCCATATGGGTTTTTCTTATCTTCAGTGTCTTTTGTATAAGTGATAACAAAGGAAAAAAGTTTGAGCGTATCAGGACTATACAATATTGTATCAATATCAATACGCAAAAAATTCTCTTTTGGTATTCCACCATATCCCTGCACATCCCCTCTATTGATATACTGACTCACAGTATATGCCAGATAAACAGAATCTCTTACATACATTTTATTTGGAGCAGGATAAAGGATAGGGTCTTTAGGATAATAGCTATCATCGTTCAGACCCGGTGAGCAGGACAGGGAAAATAGCAAGCACAAGCAAATGATAAATCTATTCATAACATTATTCATTATAATGTTACGGAAGTCTATTGAGAACTAAAAATTGATAGCCGTTTTGAAAACGGAATTGGTGGGCTGTAATAAATATTCTCTTGAAAGCAAATAAAAAACGCCCATCAACAACCAAAGAAAGATACCCTTCGACATTCAGAGAATGACTTTCAATTGCAACAGGCACAGCAAATATACAATAACATTACAGCTTTTTTTAGTTTTAAGAATAGTGCTACTTTTGTGTAAATATCAGCAATATGCAAGCTAAAGGAATTGAAAATGAAATGCACACATATTTTATGCAGTTGAACCTTGCCGAGAAAAAATCGGTGGTGCAAATGATCAAAACATTTTTACAAAGAAGTAAACAAGAAACCGAACACGTCACTCTTGAAGAATACAATAAAGATATTGATGAGGCTATGGCCGAAGTAGCAAGGGGGGAATCTTATTCGCATGAAGAAGTAGTAAAAATGTCTAAAAACTGGTGAGACAGGAAAGAAAAATAACCTGGGCGCCACGTGCTATAAAGCAGTTTAATGCCGCTATTGAGTATATCCGCCAGGATTCCTTTCAGAATGCGGATTCGGTGAAAGAAAAAATATTGTCTAAAATTGCTCAATTGTCTGGTACAAATATTACTCATCGTGCAGACCCTTATAAAAATAATAATGATGGTCATTATCGTTATTTTGAGCTATTAAACTACAGGATAAGCTACTATGAAAGTGAACAGGAGATAATTATTGTCCGTTTACGCCATGTGAGCATGAAGCCGCTTAATTACTAACCCCCTTCCCACCCCCATGCTATCTCCACAAGAACGATCCCGGTACAGCAAGCAAACCATACTGCCCGAAGTAGGCGTAGCGGGGCAGGAAAAACTACAGGCCGCGCGGGTGCTGGTGATTGGCGCTGGCGGACTGGGCTGCCCGGTATTACAGTACCTTGCGGCGGCGGGCGTTGGTACTATAGGTATTGCCGATGGCGATACGATAGAAATATCGAACCTGCAACGGCAGGTGCTATATACGCAGGAGGAGATAGGGCAAAGCAAGGCTGCCGTAGCCGCACAGAAACTTACTTCCCTCAACCCGCACATCAGCATACGCATCCACCAATTCCGCATAGGCCATACCAATGCCCTTGATGTACTGCGCGATTATGATATAATAGTTGACGGCTCCGATAATTTTGCCACACGCTACCTTGTTAATGACGCCTGTGTAATGCTGGATAAGCCTATGGTTTCGGGGGCTATCTATAAGTATGAAGGGCAGGTATCCGTGTTCAATTACCTGGGTGGCCCTACCTACCGCTGCCTGTTCCCGGAGCCGCCCGGAGCGGATGAATCGCCCAACTGCGCCGATATTGGCGTTATCGCTACTTTGCCGGGTATCATTGGTACCATACAGGCCAATGAAGTCATTAAAATGATAACCGGCATTGGCGAAGTTTTATCGGGCAAACTATTGGTGATGGATACGCTGACCATGAACACCCATATTTTCCATTTCCGGCTGAACCCGGCTAATAAAAATATTCAATCGCTGCAAGGTGCGGAGGAGCATTGCTTTGTGGTAACAAGTATAGACTACGAAGCCTTAAAATCCCTGATGCTGCGCGACGCCATAACCCTTGTGGACGTAAGAGAACCTGAAGAACATGAATCCGGCAACATTGGCGGAATAAATCTGCCGGTCTCCAGGCTTGCCAATAGCTACCACTTGCTCGACCCTAATCATACCATTGTGCTATATTGCGCATCAGGGGTTAGGAGTAATCATTCTGCTAAACTGCTGCTACAAAACGGGTTCACCAAGGTGCTGAATCTGAAAAACGGGATTAACGGATTAGTATAGTCAAAGCATTTACTTCCCCACACTTATCACCGGTATTTGTTTTTCATAGATCAGTTTATTGAAGGCACTAATATCATCGGCCATTATCTTTTTCAGTTTGTCCAATTGAACGTCCACTTCGGCGCTTAATTCATTAAATGCGTCCACAACCTGGGTAGTAGGGGGGGTATTACCGCTTGATGCCACATTGTATAGCGCGGCCATACGGTCGTTCAGCCGCATGGGGAAGTTGAGAATATCTTCGCCGGCTTTTGCTTTGGTCTGGTAGAGGGCTTCCTCAACCGAGGTCATTTTTTTGTTTATGGAGTCGGCAAGCGGCTTCAGTTCTTTCCTGTTAGCGGTATCTGTTTTGGCTACCAGATCATTCACCTGGTTTCTAAGGCTCCTGATGTTTTTTATTGCATTCTGTATGTCGTTAAACTTATCCCTCACCTTCAAAAGAAAGTTCACCTGCTCCTCGTATTGTTCATCGGTTATTTTGTAATTCGGGTCGCCTTTTATGGTGAAGGGCACATCCATAGAGTCCCTGCCATACCTGAACCTTGCGCTGTACCGGCCAGGCGCAGCTTTGGGACTGCCCGGATTGCCATTCCATAATACCATGCCGTCTATTTTTTCAGCAGGTTCATACAGCATATCCCATACAAATCTATTCATGCCTGCCTTAAAATCTATTTTATCCTCTTTAGCTTTTGCATTTTTAGAAAATGTTTTAAACAGCTTACCAAACCTGTCGTATATGGTAATGGAAACGGGAGAAGAATCAACGGCGTCTTTGAGGAAGTAGTTGAACACTACGCCATTGGGCGGGTTCATGCCACCGTTCCTTATGTTGGAGTCCACGTAGCCACGCATACGGTAGGCGTCATTTACGGGCAGTACACAGAGCCTTTTATTCAGGCACTCCTGTTCATTTCCCTGCACTGTGGTAAGGTCGTCCAGTACCCAAAAGGCGCGGCCCTGCGTAGCCACAACGAGGTCGTTATTCTTAATGGTAAGGTCGGTGATGGGAACAATGGGTAAATTCAACTGGAATTTTTTCCAGTTGGCGCCATAGTCGTAGCTTATGTACATCCCGTACTCTGTGCCGGCATACAGCAAGCCGGGGCGTTTTTTATCAGCCCGCACTACCCTTGCGAAGTGCATTTTATCAATGCCATTCGTAATAAGGCTCCAGGTTTTGCCATAGTCGGTGGTTTTAAAGATATAGGGGGTATAATCGTCGAGCTTGTATTTTGTGCCTGCAAAATAAGCGGTTCCCTTTTCAAACGGGTCTGTCTCCACGCAGTTCCACATCATCCATTTACCTGCCGCAGGCGGGGTTACATTTTCCCAGTTCTTCCCGGCGTCGCGGCTTATGTATATCAGGCCATCATCGCTGCCTGTCCATAAAAGATCTTTTTCCAAACCCGATTCTGCGGCGGTGAAACTCGTGCAATAATATTCGGCTGTGGTATTGTCTTTGGTAATAGGCCCACCACTTGCTACCTGCTTGGTTTTGTCGTTGGTGGTAAGGTCGGGGCTTATCTTTTCCCAACTCTGGCCTTCATTCTCCGATACAAACAAATGGTTGCCTGCTGCGTATATCCTTTTGGGGTTGTTGGGCGAAAAGAAGATGGGAAAATTCCACTGGAAGCGGTATTTCTGCGCGTCCGCGCCTACGCCAAGAGGTACATCGGGCCAAACATTTATAGCCCTGCCCTCCCCTGTTTTATGATCGAGCCGGGAGAGGTAGCCGCCATAATTGCCGCCATACACCACATCGGGGTTCAGCGGGTCGGCCACCACATAGCCACTTTCAAAACCTGCCGTGCTTTCCCAATCCCGTTCTGTGACGCCGCCGCCATAAGTGCGGCTCTTTATGCGTATGGTAGAGTTGTCTTGCTGCGCGCCGAGTATGTGGTAGGGGAAAGCATTGTCGGTACTCACGCGGTATATCTGCGCTGTCGGCTGGTTGTGATACGTACTCCAGTTGGCCCCGCCGTCGAAGCTCACCTGCGCGCCGCCATCATCCGCCACTATCATGCGGTTGCCATCATCAGGGTCTATCCACAGGTCGTGGTGGTCGGAATGGGGCGTGGACATAGCATGAAAAGTTTTACCGCCGTCCGTGCTTTTCATCAATTCTAAGTTGGGGCAGTAAACCAGGTTCTCATTCTTAGGGTCCACAAACACCTGGTTGAAGTACCATGCCCGCTGGCGTATCTCGTTATCCTGAGATGCGAGATTCCAGGTCTCCCCTGCGTCGCCGCTCACAAAAAGGCCACCTTTCTCATTTTCTATAAGGGCATATACTTTATCGGTGTTGCTTGGCGCTACGGCCATGTCAACCGCCCCCCATATACCTGCGGGTAGCCCTTTTTTGGCAGAGAGGTCTGTCCACGTTTCACCGCCGTCTGTGCTTTTGTAGAGGCCGCTGCCCTTGCCGCCGCTCTCCATGCTATAAGGTGTGCGTATAGTATGCCACATACCCGCATACAGTACGGTGGGGTTGCCCGGCTCCATTACCAGGTCGCTGCACCCGGTCTGGTCATTTACATACAGCACCCGCTTCCATGTTTTACCGCCGTCAATGGTTTTATACACGCCTCTTTCTTCATTGGGGCCAAACAGGTGGCCCATTACAGCCACCCATGCAATATCGGGGTTTTTAGGGTGAACAACAATGCGCACAATATGGCGGCTATCATGCAGGCCTATATTTTTCCAGGTGCGCCCGCCATCATCGCTGCGCCACATACCATGCAGCCCTTCGGATACATTGCTGCGCAGGGTGCTTTCCCCCTCCCCTACATACAGAATGGTTTCATCGCTGGGGGCAAGAGCGATTGCGCCAATGCTGCCGCCAAAGTATTTGTCGCTGATGTTTTTCCAGTTGCTGCCGCCATCAACGGTTTTCCACTCGCCGCCGCCTGTGGCGCCGAAATAGAACTCGTTTTTCTTCTTGCAGCTACCCACAACCATACCGCTCCTGCCGCCCCTGAACGGGCCTACCAGCCGGTAATGCGTTGTGGCAAAATAAACAGAATCGGCATGGGTGAAGGCGTTGCCCGTAGGCTTGGGTTTGTTTTTGGCAATGGATGCAGACGTGAGCAATAATGCCAGTAAGAACAAGAAGGTTTGTTTCATAAATAGGAATTGCATGGAAATATACGGGAAGATTTGACAACCCCGAAATTTCGGGGTTGTCAAATCTGGGTACGATCCGATAATGTTATACTGCGCAAGGGATAAATTTGTGAATTTACATTTATTTGTCATGTGTAGTAAAAACATCCCCCTTACCCCCTTCGCTAACGCACAAAGCCAACGCTAAAGGGGGAATTGCTGCATCAAATTCATTTAGCTAATACCAAATTTCAGCTATTGAACTTACTATTTTGTACCTTGTCGAGTATAATACACAAAAAATCCCGGGAGCGACCCGGGATAATGATTAAGAGCGGAAAACGAGACTCGAACCCGCGACCCTCAGCTTGGGAAGCTGATGCTCTACCAACTGAGCTACTTCCGCTTATTGGTGCAAAAGTAATCGTTTCTTTCAAAACTTCAAGACATACCAGTGCTTTGCACAGGGCAAACGCATTAAAATGACATTTTTAAATCACTTTAGTCATTATTGCAAACCCGAAGGGTTGATATTATTATAGAATAAAATACCAAATTACTGAAGAACCCTGAAAGGGTGGCATTATTCGCTCACGTATAGGAAAATAATATCACCCCTTCGGGGTTTATTGGGATTTTTATCCCAGTTACTACAATAATATCAACCCTTCGGGTTTATAAATTTTAATGCGTTTGCCCTGGCACTTTGCATTCAATTTATCCTTGTCACCAATTACAGCCAGGATTTGCTATCCTTGAATAGTTTACCAACCCTGCCGGGAAATAGTTTTATATTAGCAGCGTGAATGATACCATTTTGAAAAAGATCCCGTGGTACCTAATCTATCTGCGACTGCTGCTGACCATTGCTGCTGTCTTATTTGGCTGCTATAGAATATTGGGAACTGCATACATCCTGTTATTAGCTGTGGCAGCCGCAACCGACTACTACGATGGTGTGCTTGCCCGTAAATATAATGTAGAAACTGCATCGCTGAGGCAATGGGACAGCATAGCAGATACAGTATTCTTTCTTGGCGTATCAGCAGGTATGTGGGTGGCTTATCCCAAAATATTCAGTACCTATTCCCCGGGCATTTATACGATCATCGGCCTGGAGCTTCTGCGGTATATTATTGATTGGGCAAAGTTCGGGCGGGGAGCGAGCTACCATGCGTGGAGTGCAAAAGTATTTGGCGTATCGTTGTTAATTGCTACTATATCTATCATGGGCTTCGGTATGCCTGAACCATTTTTCCCTATTGCTCTCTTTTTAGGCATTGTATCTGAAACAGAAGGCCTATTAATGTCACTTATTCTAAGAAAATGGACCTATAACATAAAACATATCGGGGTAGCAATAAGAATAACAAAGGAGGACTTGTAAGTGTGGGGTAATAGTGGTGATTTCCGGTAAATTTTAAAGGTGGGGGTTGAAAAAAGATTTAAGAGTAAATTCAGATTTATTTTAAAAGGGGATTATTAGTTTTCAAGTAATAAGAAATTATAACCCTTTATTTTTTAAATTTGCCTACAACATACAGTTAAGTATGAATAAACATGGACTTAGAAGATAAAAAAAAGCAGTTAGAAATTGAAAAATTAGAGCATGAAATTAAACTTCAAAAGAAGCCTTTTTTATTCATTTCAACATATGCGAAAATTATTACAGTAGCTTTTCAGTTATCTACTGGCGTTATTGCCTTCCTTTTTGCTTATAAAAACAATTGGTTTAATCTACAAAATGAAAAATTAGAAGTTCAAAAATTGTCTTTGGAATTTGAGATTAAAGAGTTTACCCAAAAGAAACAATCCATAATAGATAGCATTTCAATATATAGACATATTGATGATTCAATTTCCGAAATAGTAAAAAAGGAGCAACTGCATAACAATGAATTAAAATTTGAAAATGCTGAACTTCAGAAGCAAATTTCAAATTCAATAATAAATATTGATGCCAGGACATTATTTGAAAAAAAATTTGATAATTCAAAATTCGTTTCTCATTATAGCGTAGGGGGGATTATATTAGACACAAGTAACAAAAAAATAGCAAATGCAAACATCATAGCCGAATTTTTTATGTATGGGAAAAATCAAATTAAAAAAGCCAAATCAGATAGTAATGGTTATTTCAGAATCAACAATAATGGCAATGTTCTTACTCAAACATGCAAACTAAAAATCACAAAAAAAGGATATAAAGATTTAGGTACTACTGGGCAATTATTTGATTCCCAAAGACATTTCCAATTCACAACATACCAATTGCATAAAAATAACGACAGTTCAAATGAATGGGATAAATGGATCAAAAAATGACATCGAATCAATCGAAAGCGTGGGCGGGATACATACTTTACTTCATCTTTTGAGCGTGATTGCAGACCAGGTAAAAACGAAATAATTCTTTCTGTTTTAATTTTAATTACTTTGCAGTTTAACCACTAATAATAATACAAATGAATATTTTTACTATAACATCTACTATAAAATTATTGAAAGAACAAATTATAGATAAAGGAACCATAGCTAATACAATAGCAAATTATGAAAATACCGTTATAGCATATAGAACTAACCCACCTGCACATGTGACAGCATTTTTGGAAAGTATTAATAATGCAAAAGCTCAACTAGCTTTCATGACAGTACTTAGTAAGGATGAAAAAGCGTTACTGAAATTATATGACATTGATAATTTCGCAGAAAATGTTTTTTGGACTCAAACAATAGCTAATATTAAAGCAAATTCACCAGATTTAATGAAGAATATGGATGCTTTTATAGGAGGACTTAAATATCTAAAAACAAAAATTGAAGCATTATCCACATTTGTATATCCGCTAAATAAATTAGAGAAAAATATTACTGACCAAGAAGCCATTTTTGAAGTGGTTTTTGATAATAATGTACAAATATCAAATATTTCAGAGGGCAAAGAACAAATTAACAATTGGTGGATAATTATAGATGGGTATGCCCATTTATTTGGGGTAAGAAGAGAGGATTTTGAGATACTAACAATATCGAAAAATACACCCACAAAAATGCAAATAAAATCGACAATAGTAATTGTAGCGGGTATATTGACAATAGCAGAAAAATTATTAAACATTGAGAAAGCATTCCTACCAAACAAAGTGCTAATTGAACAGTTAAAAACAAATCCTCTAATTGATGACCAAAGTGCCAATCAAATTTATATTGAACAATCAGAAGCAAAACTGAATAAAACAATAGATAGACACATTGATGAAGTAATTGAGGAAAGAATGAAGGCTCATAAAAATACAGCCAAAAAAGAAAATTTATCCTCGATAAAAAAAAGTATAGAAACCCAATACAATTTCACAATAAACGGCGGTGATGTTAGATTTTATATCAATGACCCTAAGTATAAAGAAGAGATAAGACAAGTTGAGCAAACAAAATTGGAAATAAAGCGAGTAAAAGACAGCCTGACTGATATTAAGTTGCTGTCAAATAAAGATAATAATACTGATACAAAAGATAAATCATTACCACAGTAAAAACTTTTGCAGCTACTATAACTTCCTTCACAAGAGATTGAAAATGCTATTGCTTCCTCTCAAGTCTCCGCCCTTCGCGGAACCCGGAGATACTTGCGTGAGGCAGAAAACATCAACTTCCCGGCTCCGATTGCCGCCGTGTCCCTGAAAAAGGAGACACAGGCGGGGACATTTATTACTTCAGCTTTTGTGCCCAATTGCAGACCCGGCAAGAACGAAAGTAACAGGATTATAAGCGTGGCAAAAATTCTTTTATTCTCATAATCAATTCGTCAAAATCGGGTTGCCCTTTATAACAAAGAGCAGCCGTACTTGTGTACCTTTTTTTGAAATCACTCCTTATTGCCGGAGTATTTAAAAGGAATGCTTCGTTCTGTGAGACAGGAATTTTCAAATCAGCGACAGGAAATCTTTTTTGTTTGTGCGCCTCATATTCGGGCGTACCAATGAATCTTATAACTTCATCAACGCCAAGCAAACAATAGACGTCATAGTATTGGCGCATAAAATTTGGACGATCTTTTTCACCATTTATTTCCTGCCGGTACTTAGTAGCAATTGTTTGCAGTTTTTCAACAAATGTGTAACCGGGATGATAACAGGGAATATCAATCGCACGATTGTCTATGAATTGGATTGATTTATTTTCTAACGCACGTTCATATGCCCATGAACTTATCTTGAGCTTTGTATTTGGCGTCACTGTATCAAAACCTGCTTCTAATAACACCCCTCCCTTTACCCCTCCGATCTTATCTGTTTTGTTTTCATAAAGCAACCTTATTCCTCCGCTCCGGTAATAAGTAAGATCATCAAAAACCGTATCTCTTTCAATGGAAACAATGCCATCTATATTAATATTCCCGGCTACCCAGTCATAAAAATTCTTCCTTGCTTCAATTGTTTTTTTATTGGTGTTCCTGGTATTTTCATTGATAGAAAGTGACGCCGGGGGCTTGATGTGTATATCAATATCCTCGGAAAACCGGTCTATGATCTTATAGCCTTTAGACAATGACGTGCCTCCTTTTAATTCAAAATCAAAACCTTGCTTTTGCAGCCCGTATAGTACATGCATTATCCAATAGTCTTTTTCAATAAGACTTTCATGTATCTCCATCTGCGCTCCAAGTATCCTTAAAAGGCCAGGAAAATCACTATGGTTATGCAGATAATCAATTGGCATAATGTGGGGGG
>Ga0206818_1033_pt1 | contig 51393 bp, 52 predicted proteins | sample Alteio_BWOrgCont_86_FD_152881 | JGI IMG/M metagenome (GOLD analysis project Ga0206818, IMG submission 152881) | Enriched cells from forest soil in Barre Woods Harvard Forest LTER site, Petersham, Massachusetts, United States -... | ecosystem: Environmental > Terrestrial > Soil > Temperate forest >...
GAGCGGCATCATACCCGTCCACCGGAACTTCAAAAGCTACTTCCCTCCGGTCAGACAAATTCCATCCTGCCTTATCAACCAACGGGTCAATAAGGTTGTATCGGGTTTCCGATTCATTCAGGACAGAGTGGTCAAGCATAAGGCCGAAAGGTAAGAAATATGTAGCTGAAAGTTGATTGTTTACTGGCTTTTTGCTTTTACCAATCAGTATTTAGATATTATTTTAGCGTTAATACCTTATTTGTTCTTTAATAGTCTTTAATCATCTTTCACTATGGTTAATTAATACACAATTAGTACAAGATTCGGACATGATAATTCTGATATTACCGGATAAACAAACAATGTTAATCCTTTATGCCTTTTATGAGTTCTGACACCAGTTTTAGTGTTTCTACCTGTTTGTCATCAGCATCTCTTACTTCATACATCTGGTCAATATCAGCAGGTGAAAATTTTTGCAGTTTATTTGTCAGGTTTGCAATAATCAATTGCTTTAAATTTGCGTTCTTATTTAATATGGATTGCATATTACGACCCAACAGCCTTGCAGATGCTACCGGGAAATCTAATTCATCAGTTATGAGATCATCGTGTTTACCCTCAAATAATTCAGCGCCTGCTATTTCATGATAATTTCTCAATATAAAGAGCAAATCCTCCCAATCTTTTAATCTCCCCGGTTTTTCGCCAAAAGCTATTAGTTTCATGATACATAGGCCGGGCAATGTAACTACCTTGTATTTACCGTGAATAACAACGGCTTCCTCTGTTACTTCGGTGCAGCCGTAAACAGATAGTTCCATTTTGGGATTTTCTAATACCACTTCGTCATTATTTGCTATGCCACCAAAGGGTATCAGATCAATGGTAAATTCACCCAAATAAAATCGGTAGGGCATTCCTTTATCCCTTTCAAACTTTTCGGTTTCCATTAAATACTCATTCAGCTTTTGCCATGTGCCATGATCATTAATAAAAACGGAATAATCAATATCTTTTGTTTTCCGTCTGTCAATATCCAAATGAGTTGTCCAGACATCCCTTGACTGTGCGCCAATGAGGTAAAAATCAATATCGAATTTTGCCAGTGCTCTTTCAATAGCATTGAATACCGGAGCATATTCATCTCTTACTTTATCAAAATTGGTTTGCCAGTAATTCATCGTATATTTTTTGTGCTGTTTCCATACATCTGCTATCACCTGTATTCATCAAATCGGCATAGGCCAATAATGCAGGTACAACATTCTTACCCATTTCATTTTTATTCCAAAATTTCTCAAACACCTGAACATTCCCGGTATTATCAGGTACTAGGCGGTAGTTCTTTATTATTTCAGTCCTTGTTTCAATTGTATAAATGGTTAGAATTTCTGGTCTCAGATATTTAGTATATAATTCTCCGGCAGCTTCACCTCCCCAAAAAGTATCCCTGTCTTTTAACGTCATTCCTTTCCAATTTAAGAAGTCATCCTTCTTTACAAACCGGAATGTGCCGACCTTCAATGTTGGTTTCAGCTTGATTTCATAAGCTTCAACCCATTTGTTGAGCAGTTCCCGCTTATTGGTTATTTTATACTCGGTTTTTGTCAATGGCAATAAAAATCCATCCTGTTTAAGTCCATTGATTATCTTGTTAATGTTGCCTATTGTAGTGCCTGTATGCTCTGCGATTTGTCTGTAGGTCTGGTTAATATTCTGTTCATCCATTAAAAAGTAAAAAAGCACTTTCAGCCCGGTCTTTGTAAATGCCCGATTGCCCGTTTGCTTTTCAGTCTCAATTGCTTTAGCAGTATCTATCCAGAGAATGTTATTATCATTTTTCAAAAAAATATTCCCATTTGCTTCCAGATAAGCCACATTATTTTTTCTAAGTTCCTCTTTTATTTTAGGAAAAATATGAGCAGCAACCAATATAAAGTGTTCGTACTTATCATTCAGGTTTATTATCTGGTATAGCTGGTTATTTCTGATTTCCTTCTTTACCTTAGCATTGTATTTTATGTTGTGATTGTTGATGTTCAATATAACATCACCATCAATTCCATTACCAGCATGGGGTTTCCATTTGCCCGTTATTAAGGCATTTTTCTCCAGATTTTCTAAGGCAATATGTACTAATTCATTTTCAGTCATGTTTACTATTTTTTACAGTTTCCGTTTCCGTAAACAACTAAATTTCGTAAACAAAGGTAATAAATATTATTTACTCCTTGTGTTGTCTATAAACAAATCACTTTTTTAGCGAAAAAACAAATACTGAATACTGAATTATTAGAAGAAAATTATTGTAAATCAACCACTTGCAGCAGTTCTTCTAATAAGCCTTCTAATAATTTTTCTGTTATTAATAACTGTTTTACTGTAAAACACATTTAAAATAATCGTTCATAGTCGTAAATATACAAAAACCTTTGTCTTATCATTCGGACAAGACAAAGGGGCGTGATTAGGCAACATACATTAAATGCGGAACGTCAAGTTTTTTAAATATAATTTTGATCTGATGTACATTGAAAAAATGTCCTCTTCGTTCACCTATTTCTCCTTGAAATGGCTTTATCCATTTAATAAACGTTTTCTTGCTGATTCCATACAGTACAGCCAATTCGCCGGGAGCATACGGCTTTACATGAATATAGCTGTTGCTGTGATTAAAGAATTCTACCGTTGCAGGATGTACAATAATTCTGGCTAAATTTCTTTTTGCGTCCATATACTTTATTTTTTTAGTGAAAGGAAAAAGTATGATAAATAATGAACCAGACAGCATAAGCAGGAATTGTTTTACGTTATTCGACTTTGTTCTGCATAACTCTGCACAAGCTAACCTAAACCTGGAAACCATGCTTAAAATGCTGAATAGTTTTGCCATAAAAGGCACTGAAAACAGCTATGGAAAGACAATTACAGCAAATAGACGAAAAAATAGATGCCATCTTAAAAGAAATAAGTGGGTTGAAAAAGCAACTTGATAGCCTTAGCCATTTGCCGAGAGATAAACCATTACCAATACAAAAAGCAGCAGAGTATCTGCATTTATCTGTATCCCGGCTTTATGGTCTTATTTACTCAGGTGAGTTAATACCGATACAGAGAAATAAGAAGGGCAGAATCCTATTCTCTTTAGAGGAGCTAAACAGGTATTTGAAAAAATGAACAGGAATCAAATTTTATTTAAACAGGTTAAAAGCAAATAGCATGGCTATTGTAAAAGAGGCGTATTCATCCACCAGGGTGAATTTGATTTATCAATTATTAAAGAACGAGGCGGAAAATGGTACACCTAAAGAATATGATGTAAGAGTAGATGATTTAAAGGTTGTATCCCGGACAACAGACCCCGAAAGGTTTCATGGGCATGAAGAATTTGTTTTGCCTGAAACAAAAAGCATAACCATTAATATCTATGATGGAACATCAAACAGGTGTACCCGGTATCATCTGGTATTAAAAGAAGAAGAACCAACCAAACAGGAACTGTCTGGCATTGAGAAAACCATAAATGCTAAGATGCTCCAGGAAAGAAAGAATTGGGAGTACGACCAACTGAAGAAAGAATATGATGAGTTGGAGGAAAAGCTGGATGATGCCGAGGAATATGCCGAGCAGCTAAGACAGGAGGTGCAGCATTTAAAAGATGAAAAGAATAAAACCTCAAACAGAGTAACAGATACAATCATTAATCTTGCCGGGGTATATCTCGCAAGAAATCCCAATGCTTTGAATGGGATTCCGTTATTAGGTGGCTTATTAGGCAGTGGTAATTCAACACCCGATGAAACTGAAGTAACTGTTGAAAGCCATACAGAAGCCTCTTGTGAAGAACAAAGGGAGCCGTTCGTTAAGAAATTTACCGGTAGCATAAAGCAGGAAGATATAGAAGGGTTGCAACTGGCGCTTATCCCTTTCTTTAAAGAAGACAACCTGGAACAAGTGGAAAATATTATCAGTCACTTATACAAATGCAACAGCTACATCCCTCATGTTTTAGATGGGTTAGAAAAGGCTGTAAAACAAACGGATAGCCACAAACAGGCAGCATGATTTATTAACCCGATAAAATAAATAGCAATGGCAAAATATGTGCTTCCTATAATGATAGAAGCCAATAGCAAACAGGAAGCAGAGCAGAAATTATTGCAACTTCTTAAAGTCGGTAAAGAGTATCAGAAATTTACTTTTAATGATGTCTTTGGCGGTATCGTTACTGCATGTACAGAGGTTGTTACATTTTTAGACGACTATAAAAAGGCAAAGAATTTATCGCAAAGAAAAACATAAAACACTACAAGAATGACTAAAACATTACCGATGGCAGATAAGTTTGCGATAAACACACCGGACTGGTTACGCTCTTTTAAAGGTTGTGAGGATCATACTGATGAGGAGGCAAATGAAATAATATCAAGCCTTAAAACATTAGCTGAAATTTTGTTAAAAACAAACGACCTTATAAAAACATACCACATTGATAATCAATTAACTGTACCTTTGAATGGACAAAAAAGTGAGAACAACCATTTAAAAAAAGCAGCATGAAAACCATAGCAGATTTTGGGAGATATGCAAAAAGAAAAAACCGGGCAATCAGCACCGATTTAAAGACTGCCGTTGTTTATACACGCGTTTCAAGTAAGGAACAGGCAGACAATAATTTAAGCCTTGAGTTTCAGCGCAAGACGATTGAAGAATACGCTCAAAAGAGCAGCTTTACCATTGCTGCTTATTTCGGTGGAACTTATGAAAGTGCAAAGTCTGATGGCCGCAAAGAATTTCAGCGAATGCTGGATTTCATAAAAAAGAACAGCGGTAAAGTATCCCATGTGCTTGTTTATACTTTGGATCGGTTTAGCAGGACAGGTGGTGGGGCTATCAAAATTGCCGAGGAATTAAGGGAGAAGTACGGAGTAACGGTTTTTGCCGTTACTCAACCTGCCGATACATCAAATCCGAGTGGGGTTTTACAACAATCTATTCATTTCATCTTTTCACAATACGATAATCAACTGCGAAAACAGAGAGCCGTAGCAGGAATGAAGGAAAAGTATGAGAAAGGGATATGGGTTACAAAGGCTCCAATGGGATATGATATTGTCCGTACTAATGGTGAAAGGAAAATTGTAGTGAATGGTATAGGTAAAAAACTGCGAAAGGCGTTCATTTGGAAGAGTGAGGGCATGAAAAATGATGAGATCATAGGTAAGCTCAATGCAATGGGTGTTCAGATGTATAAGCAGCAGATGACAAAAGTTTTCAAAAACCCATTCTATTGTGGTTTAATCGCTAATGCAATGCTAAATGGCAGGGTAATAGAGGGTAACCATGAGAAGCTCATTTCAAAGGAAATCTTTTTCAAAGTGAATGAAATCCATGAACAAAGTGCAGGGTATGGAGTTTCACATAAAAGAGAGCGGGATGCAGTGCCGCTAAAAGTGTTTATCAAATGTGAGACTTGTAAACAACCATTTACCGGATATATTGTCAAAACTAAAGGTCTATGGTATTATAAGTGCCGTACAAACGGCTGTAAGTGCAATAAGAGTGCGAAGCAAATGCACCAGTTGTTTGGCGGGTTATTAGAGCGATATGCCATCAAGGAAAAGTACCTTGAAGCACTAAAGCAGAACATGTTGGAGGTTTGGAACGAAATTAATAAGGACAATATTGAGCAGGAAAGATATTACAGTAAGCAGTTGACAGAAGTAAACGCTGCAATAAACACCATTGAAGATAAGCACTATGTCAAGGAAATAATGAGTGAAGAAACGTTCCTCAGACTATCCTCAAAATACAAGGAAGAGCAGAAAAAAATCCTTGAAGAACTTGAAAAAGTTACCCCAAAGATTTCGAACCCGGACGAGACAATAGACAAGGCAATTAGCATTTCGCTGGAACTCTCTCCCAGATGGCATTCCGCCGATATTAAGGATAAAGAAAAACTGCAAAAATTGCTATTTCCCGATGGAATAATCTATGACCGGAAAAATGAAGCACTTCGAACCGAAAGAATAAATGTGATTTTTTTGCTTCTGCCGGAACTGCAAAGCATTTCAGCTAACATGAAGAAGGGACAAACGGGCATTTTAGACCGTTTGTCCCTTTCTGCGGAGAGACAGGGATTCGAACCCTGGATACCCTTTGACAGATATACACACTTTCCAGGCGTGCCTCTTCAACCACTCAAGCATCTCTCCTTCAATGGAAATTCCGCCATTTTCATGGCGGGCAGCAAAGGTAATCATTCTATTCTGAATTGAAAACTTTTTCGGAATTACTTGTTGTTATCGCAGCTACTTCTTCTATGGATATGTTTTTTATCTCCGCTATCTTTTGCGCTATTATGGGTATGTAGCTGCTTTCATTCCGCTTGCCCCGGTATGGCGCGGGGGCGAGGTATGGCGCGTCGGTTTCCAATACTATGTTTGCAAGCGGCATCTCTTTTATAATTTCCGGCAGCGTACTTTTTTTGTAAGTGGCCACCCCGCCAATACCAAGATAAAAACCCAGCCCGGTGATCTCTTTAGCTTCCTCAAGTGTGCCGCTGAAACAATGGAATATGCCGCGTAGCAGCCCGTTCTGTTTTTTTCTTACGAGTTCTATACAATCAGGAGTGGATTCCCTGCTGTGTATCACTATCGGCAGGTTGTATTGCAGCGCCCAGTCTATCTGTGTTTCAAAGGCTTCTTTTTGTTCTTTCTTGTAGGTAAGGTCCCAATAGTAGTCAAGGCCTATTTCGCCTATTGCGTAAAACTTTCTTTTTTTAAGCCATTCTGCTACAAGGTTCAGTTCTTCTTTGTAATGCTCTTTCACATAGCATGGGTGCAGGCCCATCATCGGCATACAGTTTGCAGGCCACATATCTGCAAGTTGCAACATGCCGGTTATAGTTCCACTGTCGCAATTGGGCATGAACATTTTTGTTACGCCGGCGTCTATAGCCCGTTGTATCTGCGCTTCATCAGCAAGTAGCTGCTCATCGTATAGGTGAGTGTGGGAGTCTATTAGTCGTAAGTCGTAAATCATAAGTCGTAAGTCATAAGTCGTAAGTCATAAGTCGTAAGTCATAAGTCGTAAGTCATAAGTCGTAAGTCATAAGTCGTAAGTCATAAGTCGTAAGTCGTAAGTCATAAGTCATAAGTCATAAGTCGTAAGTCGTAAGTCGTAAGTCGTAAGTCGTAAGTCGTAAGTCGTAAGTCGTAAGTCATAAGTCATAAGTCATAAGTCGTAAGTCGTAAGTCTGCGAATGAGATAATTAAGAAGTTGTTTTAGTCATTAATCATTGACCATTAATCATTGACCATTAATCATTGACCATTAATCATTAATCATTGACCATTAATCATTGACCATTAATTATTGACCATTAATTATTGACCATTAATTATTGCTTTCATTTTCCATCCTTGTTTCTGGCAATATTCCAGAACATGGGGCAGGGCATAGCTCATCCTTTCCCAGGCTTTGTCACTATCGTGAAATACTACGATGGAGCCGGGCGTGATGTGCGTGAGTACATTGTCCAAGCATTGTTGAGGCGTAACACTTTTGTCAAAATCCATACTTAGTATATCCCACATAATTATCTTCCATGCCGTATCATTTTTACGTAATTTCCTTACCTGCGACAAACTGATCTTTCCATAAGGCGGCCTGAATAAACTGCTGCTGATGTATTCTTTTGCCTGCTCAATATTTTTGAGATAAACGGCGTCATCCGTTTTCCACCCATTCAGGTGGTTGAAGGTATGGTTGGCAGTGATATGGCCACACTGTAATACCTGCTCATAAACAGCGGGGTATTTTCTTACATTATCACCAACACAAAAAAAGGTTGCGGCTGCTTTGTATTTTTCTAATTGTTCCAGTACAAAAGGCGTTGCAGTAGGGTGGGGTCCATCATCGAAGGTTATATATACGGATGGTTCGTTTCCGGTGGGTATTTCCCAAACCAGATTTTTTGGAGCAATTCTTTTGAGCCACTGCGGGGTCTTTACCCAATAACCAGCCATATTGCAAACCAACGAAAAAAAAGTGGAAGATGCAGGTAAGTTGAGTAAATTGCTTGTAATTTTACAAACTTCATTAACTTCACACTATGCAGTACACCTACAAAATATTACTTCATAAAGAGCCGGAAGGTGGTTATACTGTTTCTGTACCTGTATTGCCCGGCTGCATTACCTATGGCGAAGATGTGGATGAAGCAATAGCTATGGCAAAGGAAGCTATAGAATTGTATGTTGAAGAATTAGAAAGCCGCTCCTTAACCTGGCAAGAACATGAATTTTGAAAGCGTTCTAAAGATTCCTAATGATTAGAAAGGTATTTTCAACTGAAGTTAAAGATGTAATAAAAATGTCCAGGGAAATTGCCTTGGACTTAGGTTATGACTACATTTCCACCATTCATTTTTTGCTTGCTGATTGCAGATTAAACGGGTTGTGGTCAATAAAAAGATTTGCTTTCAAAGAGGATAAGGATTTCTTACGAGCCTATGAAGAGTTCAGGAAAGGAGCGGTCATAGAAAATTATACTGAATCGTTACCGTTAACAATTGAAGCGGAGCAGGCAATTCGGAAATCAGCGATAGAATGTTTTATTTTTTCGGAAAAGATAATTTGCCGGCATCATGTTTTTTGGGCTGCTGCAAAAATGAAAAACTCTTCCATTCAAAGTATTTTTTCTAATGATCCTGACCTTTACGAAAACCTTGTAAGTTATTATTCGAGTCTGAAACTGGTTGATCCTAATAATGCAAAAGGATTTTTTAAGAAGAATATTCATAAATTTCCTTTTAGAAATCTAATCAGGTTAGTAATAGAGTAAAAGAAAAGATAACTACTCTGGTCATAAAAAACATTTGCTGAAAAGAGCTGAAAAGTTTAGGAAAAAGATTATAGCTCGTCCTTGCGAGCCGCAAAAGTTGATTTTGATGAACATCTGATATGTTGTTGAGGCGGCGAAGCAATATCACGAAATAGATTTTGTGAGGTTGCTTCGCCGTTCAGCATTGGAATACCAATCAGCTTATGTTTCCGGCTCGCAAAGACGAGAGTACCAGACTCCCATTTTCTAAGAATTTAGCTGCTGCAAAATTATCGTTTATTTTCGTGATACGCTAAATAATACTATTTGACATAGATAATACTCTATTAGCTTCAATCTTTTTAAGTTAACGCCAACAATCCCGAAGGGATTGAACGTTTATAGAAACAACAAATTTTTCAACTCCGATGCCGAAGGTATCGCACTATACCATGTATTGATACCCATCCCCCCATTTAGTAAAGTACGATACCTTCGGCATCGGCTACACTCTTTCTGTATTACTATAAACGTTCGATGCTTTCAGCATCGTTACATGCTATAGTCCCCAATGAAGCCTATTGTAAAAGAATAAGTTTGTAGTCTGTTTGGTATTAATTTCTGTTTCACCCATGACTTTTTATTTCTCCATCCGCCATTTCTATAATGCGGTCTGAACGTTTGGCAAAGTCTTCATCGTGGGTAACGGTGATAATGGTTTGGCCAAGTTCTTTTGATAGTTTCTGAAAGAGGTCGAACACTATGCCGGTGTTTTTTGAGTCAAGATTGCCAGTGGGTTCATCGCCCATGATGATGGTGGGTTCATTGATAAGCCCGCGCGCTATAGCCACACGCTGCTGCTGGCCGCCGGAGAGCTTGTTGGCTTTCTTCAGCGCCTGGTCTTCAACGCCAAACATTTTCAGCTTTTCATACGCCTTTTCCTCCACTTCTTTGTACGATAGTTTACCGCGCCGCAAGCCGGGGATCATCACATTTTTCAGGCAGGTAAAATCGGGTAGCAGGTAGTGGAACTGGAATACAAACCCTATGGATTCATTACGGATACGCGCAAGGTCGTTCAGTGATTTACCGGTGGTCTGCACACCATTTATTTCCAGAGTGCCTTCATAATCACGGTCCATTGTAGAAAGCACATACAGCAGTGTTGACTTGCCGCAACCGGACTTGCCTACAATGGAGACAAACTCTCCTTTCTTCACCTCCATAGTTATATTCTTCAGCACCGGGGTGGTTACCGGGTCATGGAAATACTTGGTTACTGCCGTTGCCTTTAATGCTGTGTCTGCCATTAGCCGCGAATTATGGTTACAGGGTCAACTCTTGATGCCTTTCTTGCGGGGAAATAGCCCGCTGCAATAGTGGTCAATAGCCCGAAAATTATTGCTTCGATATAATGAGGCACATAAAATGACATGGGGATATAATTGAGGCTGCCGCCCATGGGTGTGGAACCACCAATATAAACCCTTGAAAAACCATAGGAGATCAGCAGCCCGAAAAAGATACCGATAACGCCGCCCATTATCCCGATATAAATAGCTTGCTGCAAAAAGATACTCACCACAGACCCGCCTGAAAAACCGGTTGCTTTAAGAATGGCGATCTCTTTTATTTTCTCATAAATGGTCATGTTCAGAATGTTGTAAATGCCGAAACCGGCAACTAATAATATTACTCCCACCACAGAATTTAATATCATCGCCCGGATCTTAAACGCGGTCTTTAATTGTGAATTTGCCTGCACCCAATCTTCGGCTTTATAGCCGGTCAGCGTCTCCAGGTCTCTTGCTACAACATCTGCGTTGTTATAGTCTTTCAGGTTTATCTTTATGTCTGTAACATAGCTGCGATCCTTGCCCAGCAGGTTTTGCGCCTGTACGATGTTGGCGTATGATTTTGTTTCATCCACTTGCTTCACGCCGGTTGTATAAATGCCGGTGACTTTCATCACCATCGGGCTGCCGTTGCCGGAAGTTACGGTGATATTGTCGCCAGTGTGCAGGCTCAGTTTGTTTGCAAGGCCAACACCGATCAGGATGCTGTTGTTGACCCTGTTGAGGTCGTGGAAATCGCCTGAAAGCATATCGCTTTTTATATCAAACATTTTATCTTCTTCTACAATGTCCACTCCCGCTACGGTGCCGTTAAGTTGCACGCTGCCGCTGGTATAGATCACGTCTGCAGTTACCTGTGGCGTTATATCCGCTACCTGTTTGTTTTTCCGTATCTGCTCAATAATGCCGTAAGGGTTTATTATCCCCTGCCTTTGTATCAACTGCTTGGGGTTTGCAAGGATTTTTACGGAAGAGTCTTTCAGGTAGCTGTTGAGCATGTGTGCATCGGCAACTTTGTTCTCGCTGTACAGCCGTATATGCGGCGTGGTATTGAAAGACATTTTTTCAAAATAATCGTTGGTGCCCTTCATCAGCGACTGCATGAAGATAAACATAGAAACGCCAAACATAACGCCCAGTGCGGCTATGAGCGTTTGTTTCTTTCTTGATGAAAGATAGGTAACGGCTATTTCTGTATTTACGCTTATTTTCATACCCCATCTCCTAAAACCCCAAACCCCTGAAGGGGCTTCCCCTCAATATCTAAATGTTTGGTAGTTTTCTGTTTTAAAATTTGCTTAATAATAGTATAAAGTTAAAGTTCAGTAATAAAGCTAAATAGTTGGTTCCCCTTTAGGGGTCAGGGGCGTTTTACAATCACATCACTGTTTGTCAATCCGCCCAGCACTTCTATCCAATCATCCGATACAATGCCAGTGGTTATGGTTACGGTGTCAATCTTCTTATCTTTCTTTACGAGCACTTTGTTGTCGGGCATTACATATACATGCGGTATAAGCATCGCGTTTTCTTTCCTGTTGGTAATAATGTTTGCCTGTAGCTGTGTACCGGATATTAACCCCGGCATTTCTTTCAGGAACCGCGCTTCTACTTTATATGATTGCGAGGTCTCATTGAAATGCGGGTATATCTTAGAGACGCGGGCTTCATAGGTCTTGTTTTTTTCTGTATTTAATTCTACCAATACCTGCTGGCCAAGCTGCACCTTGCTGATGCTGCCTTCGTCCACATCAAGGTTGATGACAATGGAATCAGGGTTGCCCAATTGCGCCACCTGGTCGCCTTTGCGTACCAGGTCGCCCTGCTTTTTAAATATCTGGTACACCTTGCTGGGGCCTATTGCTTTTAGCTCGTAATATTCATTGCCTGCTTCTGCATTCTGCAGCATAGACCTGCTGTTAATATAGTCCTGGTTCACCTTATCTTCCGATGCACGGTAGCTTGCCAATGTAGCTTTGTAAGCGCTCAAAGAAGATTCGTAGTTGAGCCGTGTATTATCCAGGTCCTGCTTTGATACAGAGTTTGTAGTGTAGAGATGTTCATAACGTTGCAGGTTTACAGAATCCGTTTGTAGTTTCACTTTCGCTGCGTCTATCTGCGCCTTTATCTGCAGCAGGGTGGGGGAGTTATTGGCAGTATTTATTTTGGCATAGTCAAGATTGGTTTGGGCGATTTTCACCTGTGTGTTTTGTTGGCGGTTATCTAACCTGAACAGCAATTCGCCATCGTCAACAAGGTCATTTTCCACTACGTAGCTGCGCACAATAAATCCGTCTGATAAAGAGGTTACGGTATAAGCATCCTTCGGCTCTATAATGCCGGAGGCGAATACTGCTTCCGTTACCGGGCCGACCTTAGGAGTGGCCTCATCATATTTTGGCTTGCAGGCTGCTGTGGAGAGCAAAGCAATAATAACCACGTATGCTAATGTTCTTTTCATATCAAAATGATTGTTCGCGGATTTTTACCTGGTATAGCTGCACCAGCATATCCGACAAGCTATTGAGGTATTGGTTCTGGTAGTCTATATAATCTTTAAAGGCATTCAGCCTGCTTTCTATGGATTCAATGCCACCCTCATACCTGTAGGATATATGCTGGTAATTATCAAAAGACAGGTTCATCACATCTTTTGCTTTGCTGAGTACGGCTACTGCTTTCTGGTAACTGAGCTTTATGTTCTCATCATTTATTTCAGATTGTAAATGGGCGTTATCATATTGCTCCATACTTTCGATGTAATTCAATTTACTTCTTTTTGACTGGTACAAACGGCTCCCGCTGCTGAAAAGCGGGATTGAAGCCTGCAGCGACCAATACTGCCCCGGGTACCAGCCCGCTACGCCAGTGGCGCCATCGAATGGTTCAAATGTTTTGTCGTACCGTTGCCCGGCATAATTGTACAACACGTTTATACTTGGCAGAAAAGCGCTGTTGGTTATCTTGTATTGGGTCTGGTTTATTTTTACTCTCCATGAAGCCAGCCGTAATGTCGGGTCTTCTGTAAACACGCCTATAGCTTCCGTATTCATATCTGCCTGCAATGTCGCCTGGATAACTAAAGAATCTCTGAGTGAAAAACCCAGCAATGCTTTCAGGTTGTTTCTTGCAGTAAGCATCTGGTATTGTGCGGAGATCTGGGTTTGCTGGGCGCGTTCAAGGTTCAGTTTAGAGATGTCCACATTGGCCTCATTCAGCGTGCCTTCCTTGAATTTATTGTCAGTGGACTGGTAAACAGAATCTGCTATGCTAACCGTTTCATCGGCAAGCCTTGCGGCTTCCTGCATCAGCAGGTAACCATAATATTGGGTAGCTAATTGCTGGTAAACGCTCTTGCGTGTTCCTGCCAATGAATCCTTATTCATATCCTCTGTTTGCTTTGCCATCTTTGCATTATACCAGTTCTGCAGATTCAGTATATTCATCTGGGCGCTGATACCTGCTGCATAGGCAAATTGTTCTCCAAAAGCAACCGGGCCGCCTTTATTGCCGGGAATAATACCTGCGGGTAATATGGTTACCGGCAACTGGATGTTATCAGTAAAGGAAGCAGTGCCATTTACCTGTGGCAATAAAGCACTGTAGGATTGCTTTGTGGCATATTTTGATTTGTCCAGTTCATATTTTGCCGTTCTGATTGTGATGTTGTGTACATCGGCATACTTCCATACATCTTCCAGCGAGCGGAAAACGGTTTGCGCACCTGCCGAAAGCGGCAATGCCAGTATTATGATAATAGTTTTGTACACTTTCAGAAACATATGCTTTTATACTTTCTGGGTATTAATAAAATCGGAAAACATTTTTTAAATTTTCAATCTACTATATTAAAGTACCTCCCTTTAGGGTCGGGGTTTATCTCCCTTCAGGGATGGGGTTTCGTATTTATCATTGCACTTATCCAGATTGGTATCAGTTTCTTGCGTTCTTCCATCAGTGCATTGAATTGTTCCATGCTCATCCCTGTACGGTTCCGTAGCAGCGGGCTGGCAACGAACGGGAATATGGTCATGGAGAGCACATTGACTAAAATGTGAACAGGGTTAATGGTGAGTTTTTTTGCTGCCGCCAGTTCTTTCCATTGTTTCACTAAATACATATCTCCGCGCTGCATTTTATCAAAGCCTATTTTTGCTATTAATTTCTTAGGGTCGGCGTTTATTTCACTTAGCACGAACAGAGGGATGTAGGGGTTTTTAACCAGCATATCAATATAATGGCTTATTAATATCTCTATTTTTTCCTGCAACGTTGTATCCGGGTCATTCACAATTCCCATAATGCTGTGAATGAATAATTGCAGGTTTTCCATGATTATAATATCAAATAGCTTCTCCTTGCTTCTGAAATAATAGTTTATCAGGGCAAGATTGAAACCTGATTCTTCCGCTATGTCCCTTGTGCGGGCAGCGGCATATCCCTTCTTCGTAAACACCCGCCGCGCTGCTTCTTTTATCTTCTCTTCGGTAGAGGCGTTTTTTTCTATTTCAGGCTTCGCTTTCATAAATCAGGACCCAAAGATAAGGTTAATATTCTGATTTAAACAAGTTATTTAATCAAATGATTGAAAAGTATGCCAAATTTTCTTTGATGAGAAGAAATCCACTCATGAGGGTTTGGGGTTTTGAAAAATGAGGGAAGCCCCTTATGGGTTTGGGGTTGTTTTTCTTATCTTGCGGTTATGTTACACCTCGCTATAGTAAACGGGCCAAACCTGAACCTGCTCGGGATACGTGAACCGCATATTTACGGGCATCAGAACTTTGACCAATATCTTGCTCAACTAAAAGAACGTTTCCCGTTAGTAGCAATTGATTATTACCAAAGTAATGTGGAGGGAGAGCTTATCAATTACCTGCATAGCTGCATGGGTAATGTACAGGGCATTATACTGAACGCTGGCGCATACAGCCATACCAGTATCGCGCTTGCCGACGCGGTGAGCGCAATTGGCATACCGGTAGTGGAAGTGCATATCTCTAATGTGCTGGCGCGCGAAGATTACCGCAAGACCTCCTTTATCGCCGCTAAATGTGCAGGCTCCATAAGCGGGCTTGGCATGGAGGGATACGCACTTGCGGTAATGTATTTTAACCCTTAAAACCCCAAACCCCTGAAGGGGCTTCCCCTCATTTTCAGGCTTACAATCTCTATAAAGCTATGTTATGTTATACAATAACTGATTATACTGTTCAGCTATAATGGTCGTGAGTGTGGGTAATGTATAATGGGTGTGGGTCAATAAGGGGAAGCCCCTTTTTTAGGTTTGGGGTTTTCCGGCGGATTTTTCCGGGCACGATTTTTATTTATATTAACTCAAATAGTCCTTACATGAAAGACATAAAAAAAATGTGGTTCTCTGAAAATTCAGACGCCAGAATAACCAGGAAGAAATTAACCGGCGAAATACGCAGAATAGCCGCAATGAAAGCGCCTGTATCAGAAAAAATGCAGGAGATCAGGTATCTGATCGAGCAATATTTTAAAATAGAGAGTAATGAAGAGTTGCTTAACGCCAATCTTCCCTAATTCACTTAACCGTTGTTATGAACGAAAATAGCAGTAAAAAGAAACCTGTAACAGATGCCTTTATAGGTGCGTTGCAGAAAAACGATGAAATGAACAGAACAGGGAAAGTGAAGAAAGATGGGCATGTAGCCACACCAGCGGCCAATGGCAAAAATCCCACCTTTACCACCGATGCGTTCAAAGATGCCTTAAAAGTGAACGAAGAAATGAATAAGAGAGATTTGCCTCAAAAAAGCTGAGGCATTTAAATAAAGGATAGACAGGAACAGATTTACGCTACCTGCCTCTACCGCCTCTGTGATAACCACCCCTGTGGCCGCCATAATGATGACCCCAGCCTCCGCCATGCCATCCACCCCTGTAATAGCCATGATACCCGCCCCAGGGTCCCCAAAAATATGGATGAGCGTAACCATATCCCGGATAGCCAACATAGCAGGAACTCAAACTGGTAGAAAGTACGAACAGAACACCGATTATTATTAACCACTTTTTCATAGATTTGTTGGTTTTGCTTTTAGTAATAAATCAAAATGCGTACCAATATACGATAAAGAAATTGTAAAATTTGATTCCGCCCATTCATTCTCAACTTCTTATCTTTGATATAGCTTAGAGAATGGACCACGCTACATGAAAAGATCCAAAGAGTTTTCAGTAAAAATAATAAAAGCCTGGCGGATATTGGGTCCTGGACTTATTACGGGCGCCAGCGATGACGACCCTTCCGGTATTGCCACTTATTCGCAGGCGGGAGCACAGTTTGGGTTTGCCACACTTTGGACTGCCTTATTCACTTTCCCGCTCATGGCAGCCATACAAGGCATGTGTGCGAGGATTGGCCTGGTAACCTCTAAGGGGCTTACGGTAACACTCAGGGAACACTATCCCAAGCCTATTCTTTACCTGATGTTGTTATTCGGCTTCCCGGCTATTACATTAAACATAGGCGCTGATATACAGGGCATGGGGGCTGTAGCCCATATGCTTTGCCCCCAAATACACGCGAATATTTTTTGCGTGTTCTTTACTGTGGTACTCACTTTTGTTATCATTAAATATCCTTACCAGAAGATAGCAAAGATTTTAAAGTGGCTGTGCCTGTCGCTATTGCTGTATATACTTGTTCCGTTTATGGTGAAACAGGATTGGGGCGTAATTGTAAAAAGCACTTTTATTCCCGATGTGAAATTCGATAAGAATTTTCTTTCCATCATTGTAGCTATTCTTGGCACCACTATCTCGCCTTATTTGTTTTTCTGGCAAGCTACTATGGAGGCGGAAGGGATAGCCCATAGCAGAAAAAAAGTGATAGTGGACAAACAGGTGCTGGGCAATATGGAAAAGGACGTGAACTTCGGTATGTTTTTTTCCAATGTGGTTATGTTCTTTATTATTCTTACCGCAGGCAGTGTATTGTACAAGGCAGGTATAAGGCAAATAGATACGGTGGACCAGGCTGCCAAAGCATTGGAACCTTTGACCGGGCCATTTACCTACCTCATCTTTGCGATAGGCGTTATAGGCACCGGGCTTCTGGCAATACCTGTATTGGCCGGGTCGCAGGCATATATGCTTGCAGAAACATTCGACTGGCAGGCTGGTTTGGATAAACAGTTTACCCAGGCTAAGTCGTTTTATATTTCCATTGTCCTGTCCCTGCTTGTTGGGTTGTCGCTCAACTTTATTGGTATCAGCCCCATACAGGCGCTGGTTTATACCGCTATTTTATATGGCCTGACCGCTCCGGTGTTAATAGCCATTATCCTGCACATAGCCAATAACAAAAAAATAATGGGAGATAAAACCAACTCCCGGCTTTCCAATATCCTCGGAGGAATAACCTTGCTGTTGATGACCCTTGCTGCGGTGGGGTTGTTGTATTTTCAGTTTGCATGAGAAAATTCTTCCTTACCTTTATCTATCATTTTAAGACTAAGTTTATGCAATACCTTTTAGAGCAGCCGGTACACGGCAATATTGGCAAGGAGAAATATAAATGTACCATTAGCTGGCGCAATGGTATGCTGACTGCCGATGAACCGGTAAAGACAGGCGGCAAAGATACCGGGCCTGATCCCGATTCGCTATTACTTTCTTCCCTGGCGGCATGTACATTAATCACGCTACGCATGTATATAGACAGGAAGGGCTGGGACATTGCGGCTATAGATGTGGACGTAAATATGTACCAGGCTATGGTGGATGGCAAGCTCGTAACCACAATGGACCGGGATATACGTTTCCTTAGTCCTGTTACCGAAGAGCAAAGGAGCAGATTACTGGATATTGTTTCCCATTGCCCCATCTCAAAAATATTACAGGGCGAGGTAAAGGTGCGGACGTTTACCTATAGCGATGCAGACCTGGAGAAGAAGGTGAAATATGCCAACGAAGATGGCGCTGTAATATGGAAACCGGAATTGTGCCGGCATTCCGCGCGTTGTGTTTCCGGCCTTCCCGACGTCTTTGACGTGAATGCCAAGCCCTGGATAAACGCACATGGAGCCACTACCGATAAGATAATAGCCCAGGTAAAGAAATGCCCTACCGGGGCCTTGAGCTTTGCAAAGGAGTAAAAGGTTGACTATTATATTTGATAATTACTTTGAAAATTATATCTTTAAGCCATAATATCCAATCTTGAAGAAACCAATATTCCGGGTTATTACAGTGTTGTTGCTGTTATGTTTCAGCATCAGCGCATTGTTGTATCTTTTCTTCGATGTAGCGCAGTATAGTTATAAGCTGGCGGCAGAAAGGAATATTTCTAACAAAGAATATCTGTACACGATTAAAATACCTGCAAAAGAGCTTAAAGATATAAAAGATGATAAAGAGGTTTGGGTGGGTGGAAAACTGTATGATGTGAGCAGCTATGTTATTATTAATGACACAGCGATTGTTTCTGTTTTCCATGATGAGGACGAGGAAGGCGTGATAAAAAATATTGTCAGCAGTTTTGAGCCTGATGATAAATATTGTTCCGATAATATTGTGCATATCAGCAAGCACAAGATACATGTACCCGATTATGGCAAGATACTGGTAGCTCCTTATACAATAAGTTTTTCCGAAGCAAAAAAAAATCATTACCCCGCAACCTGCATTACAGGTAATCCGCCACGTGTGTCTATTGCTATTATAAAGCCCCCGCCACGGCTTGGTTGATTCGCATACGCTATCTGTTACACAGATGTGCCACACCTCAGAGGTGTGGCACATCTCCCGTACACATAAAGAGCGAAGAAACATAGCGTAGAGCGAAAGGCCATAGGTGCCCCACACCTCTGAGGTGTGGGACACCTCCGCACATAGCATTTGACTTAACCAAACAATCTTCACTAAGATTGTTTATTCCTCATTTTATTAAATCGTTTATCTATGAATGCGAAGTATATTCGTTTATCTATATTATTACTATGTTTTCTGGGCATAAGAGCATCTGCCCAGAATGAGCTTACCGGGAAGGTTTATAACAGAATAAACAATAGTCCCGTCACTTATGCGACCGTATATATCGAAGACCTGAAAATTGGCGCGGTAAGCGATTCGGAAGGGGTATTTTCATTGAAAAGAATACCTGAAGGCACTTATTTGGTATCCATACATTCGCTTGGTTATGCGCTTATGACGCAAATTATTACAGTGAAGGGTACTATAATGAAGGATTTTGCACTTTCCCCGTCTGATATGATGATGCACGGAGTGGTAATAACCGGGAATTCAAGAGCCACAGACATCAGGCAAACCCCGCAGCCTATCACAGAAGTATCGAATGAATACCTTAATGAAAACTCAGCCACGAATGTTATAGACGCTATTGCAAAAACACCCGGCGTATCGGCAATGACAGATGGGCAAAGCATTTCAAAGCCATTTATACGGGGTCTGGGCTACAACCGGGTGCTTACTTTAAACGATGGGGTAGAACAAATGGACCAGGCATGGTTCGATGAATTTGGCATTGAAGCTGACCCTGACGCTGTTTACCGGGCGGAGATACTCAAAGGCCCGGCATCACTCGCTTATGGCTCCGATGCTATTGCGGGCGTGGTAAACCTTATACCCGAACAGCCTTTACCCGAAGGGCAGCGGCAAGGAGACGTACTGATGAACTACCAGACAAACAACGGACTGATAAATAATATGGTACACCTTGCGGGTACCCAAAACGGTATATCCTGGAGTGCAAGGGTGGACAATATTATGGCCCATGCCTACCATGACCCGGAAGATGGCTATGTACTCAATTCGCAATTCAGCAACTTCAATATGGATGGTACTATCGGCATACACCGTAAATGGGGATTTTCACAGATACATGCCAGCTACTTCGATATGGCTACCGGCATTGTTGACGGAACGAGGGATTCCGCAACCGGTATCATGGAAAAACAGGTTTCCTATCCCGGTCTTAATGGTGGCGCGCCAACCTATGTGATACCTACCAACCAGGAATTAACGTCTTATACCCCATTGGTCATTAATCAAAGAATACGCCACACAAAACTGGTATGGGATAACAGTATTTCGGTTGGAGATGGGCGCATAACGGGTACTTTCTCTTACCAGAAGAACCAACGCCAGGAAACCAACGATCCTACACAACCCAATACCCCGGATATTTATTATTTATCAAACGCGGCAACTTATGACCTTAGATATATTTCGGCGCAGATGGGCGGGTTTAATTTCTCTGCGGGCGTCAACGGGGCTTACCAGCAATCGCAAAGTCTCGGTACGGTGATGCTGGTGCCGAATTATAATTTCTTCCAGGCAGGCGCTTTTGCAATTGGCAATTACCAGTATAGGCGGCTTACCGTTAGCGGTGGTATCCGTTATGACGAAAGAACTTTTACCGGCGACTCGCATTGGATAGATACTACCAATGTAGCACAGGCTCCCGTGCCGCCAAATACTCCCGGTTCGTTTGAAGAGTTCACTCAATTCACCACGCATTTCAGCGGTCTGTCCGCCAGTCTGGGAGCTACCTACAACCTTACTAAAACCCTGTATATAAAGGGCAATATTGCACAGGGCTACCGTGCGCCCAATGTGGAAGAATGCGGCGCCTATGGGGTACATGATGGAACGGTGATCTACGAGATAGGCGACCCCAGCCTGAAACCCGAAACCAATCTTGAAGAGGATTTTACATTCGGGGTAAACGCGAAAGACGTCAGTTTTGAAGTAAATGTATTTAACAACAGTATCAGCGACTTCATTTACAGAAAAGGGTTATTAAATTCAGCCGGGCAGGATTCTGTTAGTAATTTACTCAGCGTGGGCGGTACCCTGTTCCCCAATGCGCCTGTATATATGTACACCCAGGGGGCGGCACAGCTTTATGGCGGGGAGGGTATGATAGACATACACCCGGCTGCGATACCCTGGATAGAATTGAACTCTACTATCAGCTTCGTTGACGGCGGCTTGCTGAATGTTCCCGACAGCATCAGGTATATACCCTTTGTGCCGCCAACGAGAATTACCGCAGACCTTACGTTTCATGTAAAAAAGATAGGTAAAGGGATAAGGAATGCCTATGTAAGAGCCGGTGTGCTGAGTGAGTTCCAGCAAAACCATGTGTATCTTGGAGAAGCCGCTGCAACCGGCCTTAATACTGCGCAAACGCCCTTTGAATATGCTGCAAGCCAGGCGTCAACTGCGGGATATACCTTGTTTAATGCCGGCCTGGGCGGAGACATACAAAGCAAGGGCCATACACTGTGCAAGGTGTATATTTCAGGAACCAACCTTGCGAATACAGCTTATATAGATTACATGAGCCGGTTTAAATATTACCCGTATAATTATGCTGATGGCAAAGTAGGTGTATTCAATATGGGAAGGAATATAAGCATCAAAATAATTATACCATTTGATTTTAGTGTAAAAAAATCTTAATCAACTGATTTTTAAACCAAATAAAACTACTAAATTTGCATATTGCGGTTCTGAGACCGCAATATGCAAATTTAGTTATTGTTAAATCTATATCTTCTAAAAAGTATCCATTTTTTATGCGAAAACTCGTAAAATGTATTAATGTCCTGTTACTATCAGCCTGCACCGGGGCGGTTTCTTATGGCAAAGCGGTGGATGAAAATACTGCTAAAACAATCGGCAGTAACTACCTGATAAGCGATGGTGTACCCGGTGTAAACAGCGCTACAGACCTTATCACCTCTTATACTGCAACTGTGCAGTTGAATGGCAAGGTTGTTGTTGACTATTATGTATTTAACATTAATGGCGGCACTGGTTTCGTAATGGTATCCGGCGATGATAACGTATTGCCGATCCTTGCGTATTCAAGAGAGTCTTCTTTTGACGTCAATAATATCAGCCCAAGTGAAAAAAGCTGGATAGAAGGTTACCAGAACCAGATCACTGCCGTTATATCGGACAAGATACAAGCTGACGCTGCTACTATCAAAAACTGGAATGACCTGAAAATAGCAAAGAAAAGAAATGTTACTAACGACCAGCGTACTACAAGTAGCATTACATTCCCGTCCTCCACTTTATTTTTGCTTGCCACGCAGTGGAACCAAACAACCGGTTACAATACTTATTGCCCGGGTGGCGACCCAACGGGTTGTGTTGCAACATGTATGTCTGAAGTGATGCAATATTGGAATTGGCCCACAGTTGGAACCGGTTCACATACTTATACACAAGCGCCGGGTTACGGGTACCCCGCACAAACTGCTGATTTTGGCAATACTGCTTATAACTGGGCCAGCATGAATGCCTCGCTTACCGGCGGTAATACCGCTATTGCTACACTCATGTATCATGCAGGTGTAAGTGTTAATATGGATTATACCCCAACAGCCGCAGGCAGCGGTTCCTATGTAATTTCATTGGAATCTCCCATTATGAATTGTGCAGAATATGCCATGAAAACTTATTTTCATTACAAACCGACTTTAAGGGGCATCCCACGTTATGGAGAATACTACCTTGTAGGTGGCGTTCCTACCTATTATGTTGACAGCATACCACAGGCAACCTGGATAAGTATGCTGGAGACCGAATTGAATGCGCAAAGGCCTGTTATATATTCCGGGCAGGAACCCGCAGACGCCGGTGGCCATTGCTGGGTGTGTGATGGGTATAACTCAACTAATATGTTCCATTTCAACTGGGGCTGGGGTGGTTTATCCAATGGTTATTTTACTGTAAATAATTTACACCCTTCGGCATTAGGCACAGGTGCTGGTTCTGGCAACTTTAATGCCGACCAATGTGCTATAATTGGTATTATGCCCGATAGCTTTCCATCCGTGTCTGGCAATATTAAATTACTTGCGCACCTCAATTGCACCACCAGCCAGGGTATGCCATACGATGGCGGTTTTTCAATAGTTACCAAGATACTTAATTCCAATACAACTTCTTTCACTGGTGATTACGCTGCACAGGTATTCGATACTTTAGGCAATATGGTCGGCACAATAGAGACGTTTACTTCACAGGCAATAACCGCAGGCGATAGCCTGGCGCTGACTTTCTCCACTACCGGTATGTATTTGTTGATACCTGCAGACTATTACTATGTGCGTATCATGTATCGCCAGACCGGTACCACTACATGGGCGCCTGTTGCTAATAACGGCGTCTTTATTAATTATAATGTACTTGATGTGGAGAACAGCCAATCGCTTGAATTAACTGCTGCAATTAATATTGTCACACCCGGGGGAACCTCAATTGTAGCCAATAGCGCCTTTACCTTTGGTACGCAATTGTCTAATTATGATTCGGGGACTTTAAATTGTACGGTGCAGGCGGTACTGATAAATGTTGCTACCGGAGCCTCATTCACAGTTCAGCAATATACAGGGCAATCATTTCCAGGCCAGTCTTCCTTTAGCTATACATTTCATAATACCAGTATTACAGTTCCGGTAGGCACATATGTTCTGGCTGTGCAGCACCAGCCCAATAGTACAGGCTCTTTTATTTATACCGGTAGCGATTATTTTGAAAATCCTATAATAGTAAATGTAGTTCATGCCCTGTCTGTAAATACCCCCGCGCAGGTTGCTGATAAAATACAGGTATATCCTAATCCCGCAAATGACGTGATAAATATTGACTTTACCGGGGTAGATATAAGCGTGGTAACCATAACAGACATACAAGGCCGCCAGTTACAAAAATTTGCGCCGGGTAGTGGCCAGTCAGCGATCTCAATCCCAGTCAGCAATCTGGCGCCGGGTGTTTATTTCGCCAATTTGCAGGCCGGATCAGATGTGATAACAAAGAAAATTGTAGTTACCAGATGAGGAAACTGGCTGTTTTCCCTGTTATTTTTTTATTGTTATTCAGCAGATCAGGCAGCGTTTCTGCACAAAAGCATAGCAGTATGGCATTGCCGCATGTGCTGGTTTATAAAACAAGGAAAAACTACAGGAACAATGTTCCGGTAATGCTTTCAGAAAACAAGACTAAGATTATTTCTTATCCCGGACCGGGAGATGTGGTAACAGGGAGCGGGTATCCGCTCCCTGTTATTTTGCATAAAGGTTACTTGCTTAATGGAGGGGTTGGGGAAAATACAGCCTTCCTTAAATATACCTATGAACAATACAGCAAACTGAGGGAACTACCACCGTTAGACCAACTTTATAAAATGATCATTGACCGCGACCCTATTACAACGCTCTGCGATTGCGGTACCAGGCAAGATGGCGTAAATTCTGAAAAGCAGTTGAATGAATGGATTGATAAGAACCGGCTAAAGAAGAAATGTAAGGTCATAAAAAAAGGCCATTGATTGCCTTTATCCTGCTACTTTGTCCTGTAATGTCACCCTGTTGCCAAGCCAGCTTTCATTTAATGGCACGAGCCATTTTTCGAGCAATTCTTTTTTTGTAGTTACTACATTATTAAAAAGCAAAGTGTCTTTATTAATATACCCATTCTCAATAGCGTATTGCACCTGGTTGAAAGGCAACATTTCCGCCTTATTTTTTACAAGGAAAGTAATCATCATCCGGTCGAAAAAGTTAACATCATATTGCCGTTCTATGCTTTTTACCACCCTTACCGAGCTATCCGTGCTGCACCCGCTTACCATTACATCGGTTTCATCGGCGATGATTACCACAAATTGCCGGAATAATAGTTTAGCCCAGCCTTTTACCGGCGCACCATGCGCCTGCCATTGCGTATAAAACTGCAATAACTGTTCATTTATTTCTTTTTCTTCTTTTTCAATAAACGCCCTGCTGCCCTGGTATATCCATACCCGCGCGTTATCATCAAAATCCCCTGGGATCAGGCTTTTTAATTCATCGGTAAGCATAGTGCAAAGTTAGTCATTTTAATGTGAAAATTAAGAATGTGAAAATGTGGAAATAAGGGAATGTGAAAATGCGGCAGTTTCAATCTCCACGTAAATTTTCACATTTTCACATTTTCAATTTGCAAATTAGTTGAGCAATGTATTTTTATCCATTCTTTCAGCCTGTTGGCCATTTTCCGATAGTTGCGGGAAGGTGGTGTAAATGCGGAAAATGTCTGGTCCACGAAATGGCTGTTTATCAGAATGCGCTTGTCGTCGGCAATAAATATCATTACCTCTCTCATCTCATAGGACGAATTTCCCAAAGGCTTGCTGATGATCTGGTAAACTTCGGGAGCCTGTGGATGACGGTAAACAGCAAGTTGTTGCGATTGTAAAAAATCTTCAAGAAGTTTCCTGTTTTCATTGCCAAAAAACGGTGTTGGGACCCTGGCGAATTTAAGGATATTTAAGTATTGATAAACAGCAATAGCGGGAAGAACAGTGACCATTGTAACTGCGATCCATTGTATCAATTCCGGGTGTATAAGTATTTTACTAAAAAATAAAAACCGCATACCAAAAAATAACATGGGTAGAAAAAATATCATCGGCAGAAGCGTTTTTTTACTTAACCGGTAACGCAGATGTTTCTTGATAAAAACAAGGTCATCTAATAATTTGTTATTCCATTGTGCGCCTGTATTGTCTCCGGGTAATGACTTCATTTATGGTGATATAAGTTGCGGGTAAAGATAGGTGATAGCGACAATAATTCTTATTGTATGAGCGTAGCTAATATGCCATTTTCAAATTACTTTTGAGGTTATGCGCCTGCTCCTCACAAACATTAAACAACTCTGCCAGACAGAAGCAACTGTAAATGATGCTGAAAATACACACAGGCATGAGTTAAGCCTGAGGCAGCGCAGTGTAAATGGTAAACGCATGGCCGTATTGCCATGTATAGACAACGCATGGCTGCTTGTGGAAAATGGCCTTATCCATAGTTTCGGGGAGATGGCGCAATTACCCGAAACACATGCAGATGAAACAATTGACGCTACAGGCCGCTTAGTGCTACCTGCCTGGTGCGACAGCCATACACACCTGGTTTATGCCGCGCCCAGGGATGGGGAATTTACAGACCGGATAAAAGGAGTAAGCTATGAAGAGATAGCAAAAAAGGGTGGGGGCATCCTCAATTCGGCGCGGATGCTCAATGAGATGGATGAAGAAGAATTGTATCGCCAAAGTGAGCAGCGGCTGCATCAGGTGATGGCGCAGGGTACCGGCGCTATTGAGATAAAAAGCGGGTATGGTTTGTGCCTCGAAGGGGAATTGAAAATGCTTAGGGTAATCAGAAAATTGAAAGAAAATAACCCGCTTCCAATAAAAGCCACTTTCCTCGCTGCACATGCCTATCCTATTGAATATAAACAAAATAAGGAAGGTTATATAAACCTGATTATAGATAAAATGCTACCCGTGATAGCAAACGAGGGTTTGGCTGATTATATGGATGTATTTTGTGAAGAAGGCTTTTTCGGGGTGCCGGAAACAGAACGGCTGCTGGAGGCAGGGTGGAAATATGGGCTTAAACCAAAGATACATGCCAATCAATTGCATTATTCAGGTGGTGTACAGGCAGGCGTGAAATGCAATGCTTTAAGCGTGGATCATTTGGAATATGTCTCTGTAAAAGAAATAGATGCGCTTAAATCCGGTAATACTATGCCAACTCTGCTGCCTGGGGCTGCTTTTTTTCTTGGTATGCAGTACCAGCCGGCAAGAATGATGATAGACGCCGGTTTGCCGGTTTGCCTTGCAACTGATTACAATCCGGGGTCGTGTCCTTCCGGCAATGTTCCTTTATTGCTTGCCATTGCCTGCACCCAATTAAAGATGACCCCGGAAGAGGCTATAAACGCAGTAACTATAAATGGCTCGGTAGCAATGGAATTGGACCAGGTAATGGGAACTATTAAAAGAGGTAAAAAGGCAAACCTCATCTTTACAAAAAAGATACCTTCCCTGGCTTTTATACCATATGATTATGGGAATAACCCGGTAGAAAGGATGATATTTGGTTAAACAGTTGTTTATAATGCTTTTTAATTTTTGACATTTTTAATCATATTCACGCTCAATTGTTAACGAAACAGTAATGGCTATATTATTTTTGGGAAAAGGTCAGAATTTATATATAAATTTGGAGGTTGGAAAATAATTGAAATGACTATAGTATAGAAATAATGAGGTAGAAGCACTTGAAGAATTATAGTGGCAAAAAAATTTCCTGCATGATTAGCACCTGATATTTAACTGGCGCTCACTAACAGATTATGTCCCTTCATGCTACAATATATACTGATGGAAGTTGCCATACCAAACAACTCATAGGGGCATGGGTAGCCATACTTTTTATTAATGAAGAGAAGGTTGTATTAACCGGTGTAATGCCTGCTACCACGCACAACAGGATGGAAATCACTGCGGTTATTGAGGGCATAAAATATATCAGGTACAATCACAGGGCAGTAAAGGTTATCAATGTTATATCTGACAGCCAGTATGTAATTGGGATTGCCGCCCGGAAACAAAAATTATCATTGAATAATTTTATTTCTAAAAGCGGTAACAATATTCCCAATGCCGACCTGGTAAAAGAGTTATTGGAACTTAGTGAAACGGTAACAATAGAATTTGTAAAAATAAAAGCCCACCAGAAAAAAATTGATTTCCCTAATTACAATATTGAAGCGGACCAGCTATCCCGCAAAATTGTAAGAGAAGCCGTTTCCAAGCTCCGGTAATAATGATTAATCGTTAATTTTTAATGGTTAATTCCGGTGGTCAAATTTCCAGTATGCATTTGCCGCCTTCCCAAACTAACACGATTAAACATTCAATTAATCATTCAATTAATCATTGGCTACAATGATAATTGACCATTAAAAATTAACCATTAACCATTGACTACATTTGCACATTATTCCACTATCTTCGCGAAAATTTTTTACGGATGAACTTGCACGAATACCAGGCTAAAGAATTATTGAAACATTATCATGTACCTACCCAGGAAGGCATTGCAGTATCTAAAGTGGATGACGCTGTGAATGCTTATAAACAAATATCTGTTGATACCGGTTCAAAATTCGCTGTGATAAAAGCGCAGATACATGCCGGTGGCAGGGGTAAAGGCCGTATGCTGGAGGTGCCTGACCAGAGCGGTGTGCAGGTGGTGAAAAGCGCGGAAGATGTGGAGCGTGTGGCAAAAAACATTCTCGGGCATACGCTCGTAACTATACAAACAGGCCCAGCCGGAAAAAAGGTAAATAAGATACTGATAGCCCAGGATATGTATTATGACGGGCCAAGCGAACGCAAGGAATTTTACCTGTCTATACTGCTCGATCGTGCTAAGAAGCAGAACGTGATCATGTACAGCACCGAGGGTGGTATGGACATTGAAGAGGTAGCGCATAATACACCCGATAAAATATTTAAGGAATGGGTACATCCCGGCTTCCCGTTACAGGCTTTCCAGGCAAGGAAGGTGGCCTTCAACCTGGGGTTGAGCGGTATTGCGTTTAAGAACATGGTGAAGTTTGTAACCAACCTGTATGACGCCTATGTGGGGCTGGACTGCTCTATGCTGGAAATAAACCCGTTGTTCAAAAGCGCGGACGATAAGATACTGGCCGTGGACTGCAAAATGAACCTGGACGATAACGCCCTTATGCGCCATCCCGACCTGGCGGATATGCGCGACAAGAGTGAAGAAGACCCAACAGAAGTGGAAGCCGGAGAGTATAACCTGAACTATGTGAAACTGGATGGCAACGTAGGCTGTATGGTAAACGGCGCAGGCCTGGCAATGGCAACCATGGATATGATAAAACTGGCCGGTGGCGAGCCTGCCAACTTCCTGGATGTGGGCGGCAGCGCAAACGCACAAACGGTAGAAGCAGGCTTCCGCATAATAATGAAAGACCCGCATGTAAAGGCTATCCTTATCAACATTTTCGGCGGTATAGTGCGTTGCGACCGGGTTGCTGCAGGCGTTATTGAGGCTTACAAAAAATTAGGCAATATAACCATCCCCATCATCGTGCGGCTGCAAGGCACCAACGCAGAAGCCGCTAAAGAACTGATCGTAAACTCCGGCCTGAAAGTGGAATCGGCCACACTGCTCAGTGAAGCCGCAGATCTGGTGCAGAAAGCCGTGAATGGATAGTTCCAATTAACCATTTACCAGATGGAACCAGGAGAGCGTTAATAGTGGCTTGATGAACTTGGTACCGTGTTGTATGGAACGACCCCGGGAACACGGGGGAAATACGCTGGCATGGTTCTGCTGTAGTTCCCAAAAAACGGTATGTTATGAGAACTATCATTCGCGATCAAGCCACCAGTAAGTTCATTGAGGGGCCTGTACAATCTGCTGATGCGCAAAGTAACTATGAGGAAAGGAGTGATGAAAAAACTGATCTGGCCCGGGGATATGGGTTACAGAAAGATGAACCTGCCTATATTTATGATACAGAGAGTCCGTTCTATGCGGCAAATGAGCGCTATGATTAAGCATATTCCAACAACTCAGTAATATCCCAAAAAACGCGCCTGCTAAATTGCGGCAGTTCCTTATGCTGTGACATTACGTAAAGATATGGGTTTCATCTATGCTAAACAAAAAAGCCCAATAGAAAAATCTCACTTGGTCTGCACACGCAAATATTCCGCTTTGTGCCTAAAAAACAAAAGAGCGAAAGCCACATCGCTCTACGCTTTGTTTCTTTCGCTCTCAACTTTTCCTGCCAATTAATAAAAGAATTGCTCACAAACTATCTTGCCGTCGCGTACTTCAAACACGGCAATTTCTTCCAGGTTCATGCGCGGCCTGCCTTTAAAAGTAACATCCCTGCTCATTGCCAGGCTAAAAAATTTACCACCGGTCACCGGTTCGCTGCACTCCTGCCCGTGTATCTCTTCTATCAGCTTGCGCCGGGCTTCTCCTTTCGCCCTTACTGCGTCCAGCCCTTTGGTAATTGTTGGAATACCCATTGCCAGCGCATGTTCCGGCTCTTTGTTCACAACGTCTTTTCCGTAAAGCTCTTCCTGTATTTCCATCCATTTCTGTTGTTTTGCCAGCTCGTAATAGCGGCTGGCTACTTGTTGCGTTGTCATAATTGTTTGTTTTACGAGTTAATGATTTAAAGTATAACGCTGGCCTTATAACTCAATTAATTCTTGATTTTGATTCATGTTAGGCTATTTTTTGAATCCACAATAGGACTAAAAGCTATGGCTAAGGTATTACTATTTTATAAAACGGTGAATTGCTTTATCAGCGTTATCCTGGAATGTAGTGTTTTTCAAATCAGTATAAAAAGTGCTCTGGTCAACCACGTCCCCTGATAACTTACCCTCTTTACTTGCATAAAAAACACCACTTTTATATCGCTCATCCGATATGCCATCTACAAACCGTTTTGCACCTACTTCCAGCTTATGCACCATTCCTCCTATCAATGGGAATACAACAGGCATCATAAGATACTTCAACATAAATTTCATTGCCGGGGGCAAATTATCCGGTGCGTTAGTTCCGCCCGTGTTCCCGGGACTCATAACAACAAATTTGAGGTCAGGATATTTTCTTGCCATTGATAAGGTCCACATAGTTGCTGCATATTTAACGTATCCGTATGCTTGCACTGAATCGAAGTTTTTACCAAAATATGATCCATCAAGAACGGCAGCAAACTCATCTACAGAGGAAGTCTTCATGGCAACCGGTTTCATTCCGAGCATCTTTACTCCCGGCACAGCTTCCGCATTGATTGATAGTACTGCTTTTTTCAACTTATCACGTTTAATTAATTCGTCCACTAAAATTACATGGCCTAAAATATTCGTAGCAGCTAATTCATTCATACCGGAAGGCGTAATTTTCCCAGCCGTTTTCCCAACCATTCCGCCTGCATTTAAAATTACTGCATCAATAAGTTCCTTTATTTTTTCTACTGCTCTTCTTACGGAATCTGCATCAGCAACATCCCCAATAATAATTTCAAAAATCTTTTTTCCCGTTTGCTCCTCAAGGTCTTTTTTTGCGGCCTCGGCTTTGGCATGATTTCTGCAGAAAAGAATTACTTTTTTTGTTTCTTGTTTCAAGGCTAACTGCCGGGCAGTCTCTTTCCCAAGCCCAGTATTTGCTCCGGTTATTAATATGCTTTCGTTCATTTTTCTATCTTTTAGTTAATTTAATTGTCCAAAAGTAGAGGTATAAAAAATGCTGATGGTACCTAAAAGTCCATTAGATTTGCTCAATCGTATTTATTTACAAAATGGACTTATTAAGCGATATTTTAGAGAGTGTCAGGTTGAAAGCGGATATATACCCAAAGATTAGTGTCACCAAAAATTCGTGGGGCATAGAAGTAGCAAAAGATAATAATTCACAATTTTGGCGCCTCTTAAAAGGAACTTGCTATTTAAAAGTACATGGAGAAACCGCTATAAAGATGAAAGAGGGTGAAATATTTTTCATACCGCACGGGGCGTCTCACCAAATTTCCGGCAATCCCAAAAATAAATGTGTACCCAGTGCAGAGTATGGCAAAGCATTAAGGAATGGGACGCCGTTATTTAAAGGCAGCGATGAAGAAACAGTTTTAATGGGTGGCCATTTTCAGATTGATCCTTCTTTTAAACACCCTTTCATTAATTCATTGCCAAAGTTGATGCATATAACAACGATGCAAACCGAACTATGCTTTTGGTTGAATAATGTTGCTGTTTTTCTGAATGAAGAAATAAGCGATGAAAAGGCCGGCAGCAAAGTGATATTGGGACGTTTGGCTGACATTATATTTATACTTATCATACGCGCATATATAGACCAGGAGAATATTGAACAAGGATTTTTAATGGCATTAAAGGATGAGAGGATAAGCAGTTCTTTAAAAAGTATGCACGAATTTCCTGGTAAAGAATGGACAATAGAACAACTGGCAACAAAAGCCGGAATGTCCCGCTCCTTATATTGTAAGGAATTTAAGAGATCGGTAGGAGAAACACCTTTGGGTTACCTTACCGACTGGCGCATCATAAAATCGAAAGAGTTTTTGTCGGCCACCAAGGAAAACATCAGTGAAATTGCCGAGAAAGTAGGTTACCGGTCTGAAGCTGCATTCAACAGGCTATTCAAATCAAAAGTTGGAGAAACTCCAGCCAGCTATAGAAGGCGGGTGCTTGCTCAATCAAAATAAAACCTGGTGTGATGGTGAACTTCCGAACTAAAGATAAGCAGGTGTTTCAAACTCATTTTTTTGTTTTGGGACCATTGATGCTTTTAGATATCTTATTTTTAATTTCCAAAACAATAAATTTGAAATAATGCCAAATTTTGAAAAATCAATAGAAAAGCTTAAGAGTGTGATTTTTGACGAGAATTGCAAAAGCATGAATTTGTCGAATATCAAGGGCTATTTAGGAGAACTCTTGGTCGCTCAGAAGCTAATAACTGAAGGTTGTAAAATTAAAATGTTAGGGAATCAATCTGGCTATGATATAGAAATTCCTAAGACGAAAATAACTATTGACGTCAAATTTTCAACAATCAAATCTGAAGTAAAAGATTGTCCAAAATATTGGGGCTGGGCATTGAAACATAAAAACAAAAAAAGACCAATTACTTGTTCACATTTCATTTGTGTAGCCTCGGATGAGGAATTAAACCCAATAAAGTATTATATTCTCAAAGCCGATCATTTAGAGAGATGTCCAAAATCCGCTATTGGCCAATTTAAAAATGTTGAAAAAGGTTTAGTTTTATTAAAAGATTCTAACGAAATCAACACAATTAAAAAAATAGAGTTACGGCAATACTTTCAAACTTGTGAGGCATTAGTTACAGACAGTATTTTAAAAGAAATTGAAACGACAATAAATTTGTCAGACTTTTTTTAATAACCACAAACCTTCGAAGAGTAGAATGAGAAATTTAGATTGCTAATTTTGTGTGCCCCGTTGTGCCGTAAGTTAGCAGAGCGCATCCGGTACGGCAAATAAAACCTCCCGATAGCTATCGGGATGAACTTATTCAATTTCTATGATACCCCGCTACCTGTACTACCATAAAACCCCTTTTTGTCCAATCCCAAAACCTATCCCACCTTTAGGCCAAAAACATCGTTCCTGGGCTTCGTGAACTTTGTGTTTTCCTATGTGGCCTTCGTGGTAAAATAATGTTTCTGCACCCCCAAAAAACAGCAACCCACCGGAAGCAAACCGGAAGTTTTTCCGCAGTTTATAATCTGTTGTTTGCTGATTATTAATGGCATTCCCGGAACACCGGCAATCTCCGGAAAACCGGAAGTTGCAGCTTATCCGTTTAAATAGCTAAAGAGATGTTAATGTAAAATGGAAATTATAATTGTACGGACATTATACGTACATTTGTTCTGCAAATTCAATTGTTGGAGGTGGATATAAGGCGGAGCGTTATGTGCAAACTTTCAACAATTATTGTAATCAGAAATCAAGGCAAACTCAACCGCAAACTCAACTGCAAAAAAAATAAAAATGGGAACATTAATCAACGACAGAATAGACGTTCGGATCAGCAAGCAACAAAAGGAGCTAATTAAGTATGCGTCCGACTTGAGTGGATTCAAAAGCATGACAGAGTTTATAATTTTTTCTGTAAATAAAGAGGCAAATGAGATCATCATCGAACACAATCAGATCTTAAAAAGCATAGAAGATAAGAAAACTTTTTTAGCTGCAATATTGAATCCTGTAGAGCCTAATGCTACGCTTAGGAAAGCTCAATCAAATTACCTTAAATTTCTTGATTCAAATGAAATTAACAATACAAGTGCTGGAAAAAAAGCACGAAAAAAGCAGCTTTGATTGTGGTTATAGTATGCTGAATGATTACATCAAAAAACAGGCTAAACAAGATGTAAACAGGGATTTGTCGGCTTGTTTCGTGTTAATTGATGAAAGGGATGTTGTCAAAGGATACTATACGCTGTCGGCAAATTCGATTCGGCGGGAAGATTTTCCAGATGAATTAAAAAGAAAAATGCCTCCAGGTTACACCGACTTTCCTACTACATTGTTAGGTCGTTTGGCAATTGATAATTCTTTGAAAGGACAGGGATACGGAGCAATTTTGTTGTTGGATGCCCTGAACAGAAGTTTAAAAACGTCTGAAAGCGTAGGTACATTAGCCGTAGTCGTTGATCCGATTGATGAAAAGGCGCAGAACTTTTATAGTAAGTATGGATTCATCCTCTTGCCAACTTCCGGTAAAATGCTTTTATCAATGAAAACGATCAAAGATTTGAAGGATTGAATTCATACAGCATTATGAACGTTTAAAGAGGAGAGAAGCCCCCTCATTACTCCAAGCATCCCGCTCAACTTACAAAAAAAAGCGAAAGCCACATCGCTCTACGCTCTGTTTCTTTCGCTCTCAACTTAACTGGTCTCCTTCGCTAAAAAGCTACGGCGACCTATGTCGGGGAGACAGGATTCGAACCTGCGACCCCCTGGTCCCAAACCAGGTGCGCTACCGGCCTGCGCTACTCCCCGATTGTTTATTTATACTTAGTGAATTTACCATTCACTGTTACCCGGTTTTTTTCAAAAACTTAGACTGCGGTGAGGGAGGGATTCGAACCCTCGATACGTTTTAACAACGTATGCCAGTTTAGCAAACTAGTGGATTCGGCCTCTCTCCCACCTCACCTCTGCTGGCCTGCGGGCTGTACCCACAGTATGTTTCCTTTTTAAAGGACTGCAAAGGTAATGATAATGTGGTAAAGAGCAAAGAAGAAAAACAGCAAATACCCATTTATTTTTAGATAATGTGCAAATCCAGAGTTAATGTGAAAATGAAAAATGTGAAAATGTGAAAATTCCCAAAATACCGAATACAATGTGCAAATGCCGTAAAAGGTTATTGTAAACTATAAGGATACAAAATAAGGGCAATTTTCACATTTTCACATTTTTCATTTTCACATTAATTCCACATTACCGCATTTGCACATTAAGTTAAATACTTGCCATCTGCACTTTCTGCTGTATCTCCAGCAGGTTCTCTTTGTATTCAGAGTCTGTTTCCATCAGGTTTTCCACCGTCTGGCAGGAGTGTATGACTGTAGTATGGTCGAAGCCGCCAAAGTGGTCGCCAATGGTCTTGAGCGATTGCTTGGTGAATTTCTTGGCAAAGTACATGGTTATCTGCCTTGCCAGTACCACTTCGCGCTTACGTGTTTTAGTAAGCAGGCGGTCGTAAGCTACATGGTAGTACTCGCATACCAGTTTCTGGATGTTATCTATGGTCATTTCCCTTGCGGCGGTCTTCACAAAATTCTTCATCACACGCTTGGCAAGGTCAAGGTCTATTTCTTTTTTATTCAGGGTAGCCTGCGCAAATAATGCTATCAGCGCGCCTTCCAGTTCGCGTACATTGCTCTGGATATTGTAGGCCACATACTTCACTACTTCATCAGGTATTTCCAGCCCTTCCTGCCGCATCTTTACCTGTAGTATGGCTTGCCGTGTTTCGTAATCGGGTGGTTGTATATCTGCGTTCAGCCCCCAGCGGAAACGGCTCAGCAAGCGCTCCTGCATACCTTCCATATCACGCGGCGCAGTATCGCTGGTAAGGATTATCTGCTTGCCGCCCTGGTGCAGGTGATTGAAAATAGCAAAGAACACATCCTGCGTTTTGAGCGCGGGAACAAACAAATGAATGTCGTCCATTATCAGCACATCTATCAACTGGTAGAAGTGGATGAAATCATTTATCTCGCCGTTCTTTGAATGGTCAATAAACTGGTTGATGAATTTTTCGGCGCTCACATAAAGTACAGACTTGTTGGGGTGCAGCCTGCGCACTTCATTGCCTATTGCCTGCACAAGGTGCGTTTTTCCCCAACCCACTCCGCCAAATATCACTAAAGGATTGAAAGAAGTAGCACCGGGTTTTTGCGCCACATGAAGACCTGCTGAACGCGCAACGCGGTTACAATCTCCTTCTACAAAATTGTCGAAAATATAATTGCCGTTCAGTTGCGGGTCTATCTGCATCCGCTTCAATCCGGGTATGGCATAAGGTGTTTTGATACTGTGCGGGTCATCCCATTTCAGCGGCATGTCCACATAGTTATTTTCCTTTGGTGGTTTTGTGTGTGTACTTCCCGGCATATTAACTGAAGCTGGATTGCGCTGTGAAGAACCGCCTTCCATCATTATGCGATATTCCAGGCGTCCTACCCTTCCAAGCACGCGCTTGATCGTCTTTCCTAAAAGTTCCACATAATGTTCTTCGAGCCATTCATAAAAAAATTGACTGGGTACCTGTAGTGTCAAAACATTGTCGTTAAGGCTTACCGCTTTTACCGGCTCGAACCAGGTTTGATACGTGCGCCAGTTGACGTTGTCTTTAATTATAATCAAACATTTCTCCCATAGTTGGTCAGCTTCGGTTAAAACATTATTAGTAGTATTGTAAAGATGCTTATCCATAATTATGAAACAACGTTCACCAAGTTAAATCAATTTTTTTAAAAGAGGCAATAAAACCGACAAAAATTTTATCCCTGTGAAAAAAAATTTTCTTTTGCAGAGATTTTTGCCTTTTACTTACCTTAAATTATCGTATTTTTTCTGAAGCCGCAACTCTTTTTTTACACTTCTGCAAGGCTTCCCCGCTACCCGGTAGCGGAAGGACGAAATTGCTAACATTTTGTTGAAAAAAAAAATCATTTTGCTATTGTTTGTTTACCAAAACTTACAGAATGAGGTTTGAAAAGTTTGGTGCCTTTTTTGCTATGTTAAAAAACAATCCCGGTAAAAAAAATAACCCACGATATGTTCATGGGTCAATAATAAGGTGTATATAAAATTCAGTCAAAAACGATTGTCTAAAATTCCCTGTTCGGGTCAAAAGATTCCAGTTCATTTGCTACGGCTGTAAGAAAACTTGCGCCAAGCGAACCATCAACTATCCGGTGGTCGTAACTAAGCGACAAGTACATCATATGCCTGATGGCTATTACATCGCCATCAGTGGTTTCCAGTACCATTGGCCGTTTCTTAATAACGCCCAGCGCAAGGATCGCTACCTGTGGCTGGTTGATTATCGGCGTACCCATCAGGCTCCCGAATGTACCCACATTAGTTACCGTGAAAGTACCGCCCTGCGTATCGTCCGCTTTCAGCTTACTGTTGCGGGCAGCGTTGGCAAGGGCATTCACGTCTTTAGATAAACCGATCAGGTTCTTGGTATCCGCATTCTTGATAACCGGCACTATCAGGTTGCCTGTTGGCAATGTAGTGGCCATGCCAATGTTGATGTCCTTTTTAATGATGATACGGTCACCGTCAAGGCTGCAATTTATCAATGGATATTTACGGATACAGTTTACTATTGCCTCAAAGAATATAGGCGTATAAGTGATCTTCTCGCCATACTTTTTCTCGAAGCCCGATTTCACTTTATCGCGCCATTTTACAATATTGGTTACATCGGCTTCTGTGAAGCTGGTTACGTGTGGCGATGTGGCCTTGCTGCGCACCATATGCTCGGCTATCAGCTTGCGCATCCTGTCCATTTCTATGATCTCCACATTACCTCCTGTTGGCGCTACATACGAAGCCTGCTGGGTCACCGGCTGCGGGGCTACAGCTTGTGCTGCGGGCTGCGGGGCTGGAGCTACTATGGCAGTAGCAGTTTGCGCTGGTTGATATTGAACTACCGGCTGCACTGCTGCATTGCCACGGTTGGCTACATAGTTCAGTATGTCTTTCTTGGTAACGCGGCCCTCATTGCCTGTGCCTGGTATATTCTCCAGTTCCGTCATGCCTATCCCTTCCTTGCCGGCGATGTTCAGAACCAATGGCGAATAAAACCGTGCGCCATTATTTTCCACTACCGGAGGCGCGGGCTGGTATTGCTGCGCAACAGGCTGCAGCGCGGGTTGCGGCACAGGAGCCGGAGCTTGCTGCATGGGGGCTACAGGCGCTGCCGCTACTAAACTTCCATTGGCGTCAATCCTCGCTATCACAGCGCCTACGGGTACTACGTCATTTACTTTATACAGCAATTCCACAAGCACTCCCGCAGTTGTTGACGGCACTTCGCTATCCACTTTATCGGTGGCTATGTCCAGTAAAGTTTCATCCATTTTCACATGGTCGCCGGGCTGTTTATGCCATTTCAGCACGGTAGCCTCCATTATACTTTCACCCATTTTCGGCATTACAAGATCAACGATAGCCATAGTATTATTTGTTATTAATTTAATTGAAACGCTGCAAAAATAATCAATTGAAGGTCAAAAGTAAAAAGTAAAAGCAAATGGGCTAAAGTTCGGGGCTATTAAAGCATAAAATCCCTAATTCGGCGAATCCCGGTAATCCCTTCTTCTTATCAGTTTAAGGTCTTGCAGAATGGCTGATTTTACATTCAGCGTGAAGGTAAAACTTTTACGCGGGCCAAAGGGAACCGTTTGCAGGTGCATAGCCCAGCAGTGCAGGTCGCGGTACACGTCAATAGAGGTAAGGGTGAGTTGTTTGTAATCAAAATTATACCCGGTGCTTAAAGTTGTTTTCCATCGCTTGGTTATTTGCAGTTCGCCGGAGAAAGTCAAGGTCTGGCTATAAACTAATGTATCGCGTCTTGAAACAGCGTTATAGGTTTGATTAAGCGAAAGAGAATAGCTGAGATTAAAGCTCCACGGAATATTAAAATCCACATAGTCGTTGTAACCTGCATTGCGCATGATCCTTCCGTATTCTTCACTATTGGTGGGATTTGTAGCCCCGCCTATGGGCTTTGAGTGAAAGTTTGTTCCCAATGCCAGGGTAGCCGTTGTAAAACGCGCAAGGCCAAAACCATCCTGCTCCATAGTCTGCGGCACATCCCTGCCTTCATCGTAATTAAAAGCATAAGGATCGAAACTGGCAGAGGAACTGATATTTATCTTGTCCAGTACATTGGTGCGGAAATTAAGCGCTATCGGACTCCACCGGAAAGAATCTGCCGCAGGGTTATAAGACATACTTATCCCGAATGCGTCTATCAGCGTCACATTTTTATAGCCCGTTACTGTATCTTTTGAAGACTTTATTTTTATCTGCAGATTATTACTAAGCCCGAAATTCACCTGCCCCGATTTCCCATTTGGCGGCACACCTACAATTGATGTGGCGTATTGCGAAAGATAGGTATAATTATTTGCCAAAGCAGGGGTATCCAGGTGGGTTTTGTAATAATAGTTAAATGGCGATGCGCCAAAGTCAGGATGGTAGCTTAAACCAATGGAAGGTGTGATCACATGCCTTATGCCTCTGAGGTTACCTTTTTTAAAGAGCTTCATACCATATATGCGTGTGGAGAAAGTAACGCCGGCGTTAAAATCGCGGGCGGTATAAAACCCATAGGTGTTTGCACTGTCAAGTTTTCCCGCAAGCGAATCGTAATGCACATATAGCTTATTGTTCAGCCAGTATTCATCATAATTTATGCTGAACGACATATTGATATAACGGAGTATGGTATAAGACGCGCTTATGGGTACGGTATGATGCACGCCACTCTGGAAATTGGTTAATGAAAGTTTGCTGAGATTAAAAGTGCTGTCATAAAAAGAAGTCCTGTTGAGGAAGTCCATAGAGTAGCTTGCGGTTATCTTGTCATACCAATGTATGCCTATCGCTTTCTTTCTCTGGAAAGGGTTTATCTGCGCCACATGAAAATTTATATCCGGCAGTGTCACATTCACCTGTTTTGTTTCGGTATTCTGATTGTGCAACCCGCTCATGGTAAGGGTGAATGGCGTACCCTGCCAGCTTTTTGTGTAGGTAATATTCGATTGGTATTGGTTCTGCAAAATCTGGTTGGGGTCGTAACTGTTGTTGGAATAAAATGTGGAAGTGCCAACCTGGACTGATGCGTTAAAACTTTGCCCCGGTATAGCCTTGGCATCCGATTGGTGTGTCCAGTTTATCATAAAATCTTTCTCAATGGTAGCTCCCGGCTCAAAGTCCTCACCGGTTTTATTGTAAGCATACGAAAACCGGAACGTACCCTTGTAATGATACAGGTCGTCGTAATCGCTCATGCCGCTCAGGGCATAACTTCCCTTGGTATATACATTTGCCTGGGTTAGCAGATCCACATAGTCGTTGATGTAAAAATAATACCCACCGTTAAGCAGCCCAAGCCCGCGTTGTTCTTCTATAGTATAGGTGGGCAAAATAAAACCCGACTTCTGCGATTGGGAAATAGGAAATAAACCAAACGGCAGGAACAATGGAGTGGGTACGCCTTCTATGGTCAGGTTGCATGGCCCGGATATAATGAGCTTGTTGGGAATTACTTTTATTTTTTTCGCGTTGATACCAAAGTGCGGAGTATCAAGTGCGCAGGTGGTATATATGCTATGCCAGCCATAGATGGTTTGGTCCGGGTTTCTTTTCACCTGCTCGCTATACACATAACCCTCCCCGTACTGCGAATGAACATTGCGCACAATAGCCCGCTTGCTTTTAAAATTATACTGCATGGAATCCATCGTAAACTTCTCTTTCCCCTGGGTAAATGTTTGTTTGTTTGAAGTGTCTTTTTTATCTGCTTCATACGGGGCAGCGGTAACTAAGTTATCAGATTGCGCATAGGTAATCTGCCCTGCATTCAACTGCATATCTTCATAGTTCACCTTAGCTTTGCCATACAGGTAAAACAGGTTGTGCTGCATATCCAGCACCGCCGAATCCTGCGACTCGGCTTTTACCACAGAAGGTAATCCGTCTTTCGATATTTTTATCCCCAGCGATTGTTCCAGCTTTCTTCTTTTCGAGGTATCTGAAGCTGCAGCAATTGAATCTTTTTTCAAACTGTCCACAGGCCTGATCCTGTTTGCGGCAAGGGTATCAAGGTTCATTTTCACACTATCTTTTGTGGCATTTATACTATCCTTTGCAACGCCCGCTGAAGAAAAAACATTGCTTTTCTCAGTTTGCGAATATCCTGCATTTGTTATAAAGAATATAAAAATGATTGCCATACCGGTGGTAAAGCAACGCAAGGATGGGAATTTTAGAATAAATTTACCGTTCAGGCTCATCAACCCGGCAAAAATAGCTAATTGAAAGCGACGTTTTGATAGTTTGTACATTTAATCTTTTGTGAAACAAAATTATGCATACTAAACTCATTGCCCTTATATTACTGTTTGCGGCTACTCCATATTTTCTATTGGCAAAAGGAAACAAAATAACCAAGATCGTTATTGACGCAGGGCATGGCGGCAGCGACAATGGTGCCAGGGGCGCAATTTCAAACGAAAAAGACATTACATTAGCTGTAACGAAAAAACTGGGTAAAATATTTGCGGATAGCATGAAAAATGTGCAAATAATTTATACCCGCACTACAGATGACTACCTAAGTGGCAAACCTGGATTGAGGCTGCGCCACGAAATTGCCAACAAAGCAAATGCCGACCTTTTCGTTGTCATTCACGTAAATTCAACTCCATTTACCTATACTAAAGTGCTTGAGGGGTATAAAACAGTAAAACGCCACCACAAAACCGTCAAACAACCCATCTACCGTTCTATCAGGCATCACGAAACCAAAAGAAGCGGTGTAGAAACCTATGTATTAGGGCTGCGCCGTAATTCCCAGAAAGAGAATGCAATAGGCGAATTCAGCGATAATGTAACCAACCAACCGGGATTGCTTGATGAACAAGACCCCCAGACCGCAATAATAATAGCGCAATACTCACAGGCTTTCCTGAACAAAAGCATACAGTTAGGTACTAAAATTCAGGCTGCTTTTGCCGATGAAGGCCGTCCCGACCTCGGCGTAAAGCAAATGGACCTGGAAGTGCTTGCAGGCAGCGCAATGCCCGGAGTGCTTGTGGAAATTGGGTTTATAACGAATACCGCGGAAGAGGCATATTTGAATTCGGAGAAAGGTCAGCAGGAGGTAGCTATGGCCATATACAAAGGGATAAAGGCTTATAAAAATGAAGTTGAAAAATAGAATAAAAAAATATTTCCAGTTTTCTTTAGTTTACTGGCGCTAATGAAATATATTTATCCCCAAAAAAGGTGATTATTTTGCACAATGCGCAACATTTAACTTTTTAGTTGTATTTTTATCATTATTTTTTTATCTTTATACTCATTAAAATATTTTTTTACTGATGAAGACGCCTTTAAAAACAATATTCTTTTCCGCTCTTGCTACTTTAACGATCTTCCTGGCTGTGGCCTATACATCCTGCAACCGGGACAAATGCAAAACAATAGTATGCGCAAATGGTGGTGTTTGCAACGAAGGGCAATGTATTTGCCAATCGGGGTACGAAGGTTCCAACTGCGAAACAATATCGCGCCAGGTGTTTATAGGCAACTGGCAGGTTTTTGAAAAAGGGTCCAATACAAATGCCGCGCAATATGGCGCCTCCATCGCCCCGGCCAATAATATTACCGATGTGGTCATTAATAGCTTTTACAACTATTTTACGCTGCCCATCAACGCTACTATTGTGGGTGATACCATATATATTCCCAACCAGCAGCTACAAGGCAAAGTGGTATTCGGGAAAGGATATATTTACTCCAATGCCACTTACGGGCAGTTCTCAAATATGTTTATCTCCTACGAAGTAATTGATACCGCAACCAATGTACCGGACGACTTTGGATTTTATCCCCCGGATGGCAGCGCTCCTTCCCAATGGACTAAAACCAATTAAGGTACTTTGAAGAAATAAATTCCACCTCCTTACGTTATTAAGGAGGTTTTTTATTTTGTTGGTTATTTGTCCATAATTCTTTTTATCTTTAATTTTATAACTAACTATACCGACCAATGAGCTACTCTGTTAAGACAAAAGCTATTACCCTGCTTACTTTTCTTGCCGGGTTATATGCTATTTCCTATACCGCCTGCGATAAAGGAGACAATACTACTGCTACTACAATAGTGAAATGTGTAACATGTGCCAATGGCGGGCAGTGCATCAATGATACGTGCAGGTGCCCCTCAGGTTATGAAGGCTTAGGTTGTCAAACCCTTTCTATACAAAATTTCATCAGTGGATGGGAAGTAACAGAAAAAGGCAGCACATCTGTTTCTTCACAAACCTATTTTCTTGAGATTACTGAGAACTTTGGTTCTGTTACAACCGTAACTATATCCGAATTAAATAACGAGATTGACGCCCAGGGCACTGTGTCGGGCGACACCCTTTATATACCGTCACAAACGGTAAACGAATATACAGTTGTTGGGGTTGGTTATATTCACTCGGGCGGCACTTTTGGGGCTAATGGGGCAATAACAATGCGCTACCAGGTAACAAACACCATAACCGGCGTAGTCAACGACTTTGGCTACAGTTCTCCAAATGATAGCCCCTCTCAATGGATAAAGGACTGATAAGACAGGATTTATGAAACAGCCGGTAAAAACAAAAGTTATTGTGCTCCTTGCCGGTTTGTTCATAGCCTGTATATCGTGCAATAAAGGAGACAACTCTGGCAAAACAATTACCAAATGTGTAACTTGTCTTAATGGCGGGCAATGTATCAATGATACATGCAGATGCCCTGCGGGATACACAGGGGTCGGTTGTGAAACCCGTTTTATTGATAAATTTCTCGGGGAATGGTTGGTAACAGAACAAGGCAACGCTTCTACCGGTACCCAGACTTATGAAATAGAGATCAACAACATTGACTCTGTTACAACGCTTAATATAAATGGCTTGTCAGATAATTTCGCAATTTCTGTTCTTGCAAATGTGGTTGGCGACAGCATTTATATTGCTACCCAGACAGTGGACGGTAATACCTATGTTGGGGTTGGTTATATTCACGCGGGAGGCACCCTGGGGCCCAATGGCGAAATAACTATGAGATACCAGGTAACAAACACCTCGACCGGCGTAGTCAATGACTTTGGCTACAGTTCCCCAAATGATAATTCCTCGCAGTGGATAAAGGAATGATAAAACAGGATTTTATGAAACAACCGGTAAAAGCAAAAGTTATCAAGCTTATCACCATCCTTGCCGGATTGTTCACAACTTATATTTCCTGCAATAAAATTAACAGCCCAAGAATTACTACAGTTATAAAATGCGTAACCTGCGATAATGGCGGACAATGTATCAATGATACTTGCAGGTGCCCAACCGGTTGGGAAGGAACTGGCTGTGAAACTATGGTTATTCAGAAATTTTTAGGTGAATGGTCTGTAACTGAAAAAGGCAGTTCTTCTCCTAACCAAAATTACATTATTGAAATTGACGGTAATAGCGGATATCTCACCAGTGTCACAATATTTAACCTTTTCAACAATGCTTCAATTATGCTACAGGCAAATGTATCAGGCGATACCTTGTATATTCCTATACAAACAATTGATGGTCATATGTTTGTAGGTATTGGTTATATTCATTCAAACCCTGTATTCATTACTGATGGCAAGATAACTATGAGATACATGGTAACTAACACTGTAACAGGAGCGATCAATGACTTTGGCTATAGTTCTTCCACCGATAGCTCATCTCAATGGGTAAAGGATTGAATGGATGAAATCATTACGTAACTTTGATTTATGAAACAACCAATAAATACAAAGATAATTACCGCAATTACTTTCCTTGCCTCCTTTTTCATCATTACTTATATTTCCTGCAAAAAGGGAAGCTCAGCATCCTGCCCTTATTGTGCCAATGGCTCTGAATGCGTGAGGGATACCTGCCGTTGCCCTGTTGGGTACCAGGGACAAAGCTGCGACACAATATCGCGCACCAAATTCACCGGCGCATGGAATGTATATGAGAAAGGCAGCCTCGTAAACACACCTACCCAATACAGCATTGTCATTTATAGTAATAATGCCGCTGCTATAAATGATGTGCTGATACAGAACTTTTACAACTACTTCGCATCGCCCATAAATGCCAATGTTATTAACGATACCCTGTTTATTCCATCCCAAACCCTGCAAGGCAAAACGATGGTTGGCAAAGGTTACATCTTGTCAGATTCCATTCACGGGCAATATGGACTGATCTCCATGTACTATGAGATCATTGACTCAGCTACCAGTCTCACAAACGATTTCGGATACATCACCGCCGACAGCAGCCAGCCATCCACATGGACCAGGTAAGTCTTTTTTGCACATCACTTTTCGATGGTTCTGATGCTATACTTTAATCCCTGGCTCCGCTGGGAACTGTGCAAACTTTTTATGCCTTTGGACTCATTTTCCCGGATAATAATGCGCATAAGTTTTTTCAATAAAATCCCTGCCCATATTACTAAGGTTACGCGAGGTATATAGGATCACAATACAATCGGTTTTGTCTATCTCATCAATCCGGTTATAATTTTCAAGGGAACATTTCGATGCAAGTTTGCAGTCTTTATTGATGAGGAACATATTGTAGTACCATATCTGCCAACTGCTGAAAGTATTCTCCAATACGCCCTCATTAAGCCACTGGAATAAAAAACTGTCGCCGACAAAGATCACGCTTGGTTTTACGGCAGTTTTATCTCCCTGGTAATTTACTTCGGGATAGCTGAATGTTTCTTTTGCCAGCGGGAAGATAAGGTTCATTGACCTTGCTACATCATCATCCGTACTCCTTGCTGTGCCTGTATGTATAATGTTGTTCCATACCGGGTGAATCATATGTATTCTTCGTTGCCGTTCCAGGTATTTTGCCAGGCTGTCTGCTGCCAGCAGCGATCCATATACCGTCCAGTGGAAACCCTGTTTAGCAAAGAGTAGTTCTTTGCTTGTATGTTTCATACTCACGAACCAGGTATTAAAATCAACCTGGTTCAGCCCTGCTGAGTCGGCTATGCGTTTATAGGTTTCAAAATTATTTACGCCCTTTGGCATGTCTTTAAATTCAGCAGGAAAGTATTCCGGGTAATAAAAAGCCTTGCAGGGAGCCTGTATAAATCCCAGCGATTTACCCAGTTTTTCCAGCGTATCCTGTATGGCTTTTAGTTTTCTTACTTTTTCCCGTATTACCGGGTACCCGTCATAATCTTTACCTAAGTAGCTGTATATGTAAGCATCCTGGAAAATGCAGTTATCATTGCCGAGTAACCGCCATTCGGAATGTATCTTCCTGAAAAATGAATAGTCCAGTTCATTGTTAAGCCGGATCATGTCGGGCCGGAAACCAATGTGGTCGTTGTTGTACTTGCCTTTAGCATCTCTGTAAGTACCGTCGAACCAGTTTTTCCAGGAGAAATCAATGTCGGGGGCAACTGTAAATTCACCATGCAGTTCACCGGATCTGATAAAAGAAAAATCATACTCCAGCAATGGCAAAAGAAGAATTGCGAAAATGAAAATAACCAGGCCGTTCTTTATACTGTTGTTCATGCCTTCTTTACTACGTAATGGCTCCCTTTAGGGCTGGGGTTTCCTATTTTGTATCCAATATCATCGGGGCATTTCCTTTACCCATTATGATGATCTTTGCGTTAGTTGATTGCGCAAGTTCTTTCATGGTTTTTATCTGCTCATATTGCAGTTGCTTATCCGTCAGGCTTTCACTGATTATACGCTGGTAGTCTGCAATGCCTTGCGCTTCCACTCTTTTGCGGTCGGCTTCCTGGCGTTCTTTCTGCAGCACGAACTGCATTTTCTGCGCTTCCTGTTCCGCGTTTATTTTAGACTCTATCGCGTTTTTTACAGAAGTGGGGAGTGTTATATTCCTTACCAGCAGGTTTTCGAGCAGCAGCCCCCGCATCCTGAATTCATCTTCAATAGCTTTGTAAATACGGGCCTGGAAAGTATCGCGCTTGGTGGAATAAAGTGAAACGGCATCGTAATAAACCGCATTGTCCCTGATCTTTGTGCGGGAGATCGGGCGAACAATTTTGTCTTTGAAGTCAAGCCCGGTTTCTTTATAAAGGTTTGGCGCGTTCTCCGGCACTACGCGGTAGAGTACGGTAAGGTCTATGGTCACTTCAAGGCCGTCGGCGGTAAGCACCCTTATGGCGTCATCGCCTATTTTATCTCCTTCGTTATGCACGCCGCTCATAGTATAGTTCTGGGTGCGTGTTTCTACCGTTTCTACATCCATAAGCGGGTTTATCAGGTGCAGCCCGCTGTATAGCACATCGGGCATTACATTCCCATACAGTTTTTTTATGCCCACATGCCCTGCGTCTATCTGTACTACAGAGGCATAGAGTAATCCCGCCAGCATCAGTAAAACGCCCAGTCCCATAACCGGCTTGCCGAATACGTATATTTTATCGTTGACCTTTGAAACCACCCGCCCGGCAAGTAAAAGTATAATGCCTATAATGAAGAAGCCCATAAACGTATAAATTAAATGGTGAGAAAAGAAAAGTGAAAAATACACGTGATATTTAACGTAGTAACTTCAAATATAGTTAAACCTTTACAAAATACTAAGGGAACGTTGATTCTACTTGTCAGGAGGACGATACCAGATCAGTCCTTTGAAATTTTTATTTCGTGTACAGTGCCGGCAAAATCGGTGGACATAAAGAAAAGCTCGTTACTGTTTTTTATAGCGCTTTTGGTATCGGCCTCTCCGCACAGCTTATCATTATTATACACGGTTATTATATTCTTCCGCACTTTTATCAATACATGATTTTCTGTTGATGTTTCTAATTTAAAGGTCACCCCCGGGCAATACCTGCTCCCATCGGCATAAGTAAATGTATATTGGGTTTCGTCTTCCCCCGTTTGCACCATCACTATGCCGTGGAAAAACGAAATCTTAGATGAATTGGAAAACATTAAATTATTTCTTGCCAATTCATTTTCATTCAGGCTTGCATAAATTTCAATAGTGAAATTCTCCGGCAGAGTTAATACTGCGCTCGTATTCAGAAATTTGCTGAAATCGCCATAATCATTGTAATAAAGCGTACTGGCGTCTGGAGGAGCCATGCGGGGCTGCGATGTGCCGCCATGTTTCAGCAATACTAAAGTATGGTCGGGCGTTTCTTTGTCTATGTGCGTGTATTGGGCAAGCGTTTTTACGATGGTATCAAAATTATGATACACCCGTGTGCCATCATAGATGATCGGGCGCCTGGTTGTTCTGATAGTGTCTAACAGCGTATATAAATCCGATTTAAAGAACAATTCAGATGATCCGGGTATGTTTATGGGGTTATAATAGGAACCCTGTGCATAAAAGTATCCGTCATAATCCTGGGAAATAATCACAACCGTATCTTTTGCAGGTATATTATCGGTCACAAAATCCATTCTTCTGCGTAGGGTATCTTCTTTAGCCGGATTGTTTGGGAAGGCATTATTCATGGCAAACGAATGAATGGATGGCGTATAGTATATCATAGATAAAGCGCCATCAGTAATGAAAAGGAATGGGATCAGGAATAATACAAGGTTTTCATTAAACCTGATCTTATCTTTTCCGATAGTTTCAAAAAGTTTTTTACAGAGAATCCCTATAATAATTATTGCGGGATACATAACTCCGTCTATGGTCATGTCATACGACCGCCCCTGGAAGTAAGCAAACAATCCGCAACCAAGAATAAAAAGGAATACAAGTACATTGGTTTCCGGTTGTGCTGCTTTTTTTACCTGGGAAACACAATACACGCAGCAGACTATGTAAACTAATGCGGGGTAATTCCAAAAGTGGAAGAAGATCATTGGTAACATAAAAAAGCCGGAACCATAGAATATATTCTGGAACTCGGCGAAGTGCTTAAAATCGGGCAATACGCCTGCCCGAATCTTTGTTGATAATAAAAACAGGATAATTACAAACACGAGGGATCCCAGCATCCATGCGCTGAAATACAGGCATTTTTTGAGTATGTCTTTTAATGTTGGCAGATTGAGCGTGGAGAACAATAAAGCAATAAATGTTGCGCCATATACAACAAGGCCGGTATCCAGGTTCCAGAAAATGGCAAAGGAGGCGCTTAATGCTAATAAAGGTAAAAATATCCGTCTCCTGTTTTCGGCGCACGTAAAGTAGGTGACAACTAAGAAAAAAACCAATGCCGGGAAAAAGAACCGGATAGGGTTATATTGGTAATAATACCGTGGCGTTGACTCAAATGGCAGCCTTCCTTGCCAGTATTCCCAGAAAATAAGGCAGGCAAAAGCAAGAAGGGAAATAATATCATTCCTGGTAATCTTTTTAATTCCAAGATACAAAAGGAAGAAAGAAATTCCGTTAAGGATGGACATCACCATACCAAACTTGAAAATGCTTAAACCAATCACTTTAAATAGCGGGCAGAGTATCCAACCGTATAATCCATATTGCGCATTAATATCAACCAGCAGGGATTTCCCGGCATAAACCTGGGACATTGCATAAAATACCGCGTTTGTTTCCATAAACCTTCCCCATTCTGCCATAGCAAGATGAAAAACATTGTACAGTATCATATCAAGAATAATGATGGAAACAATGAAATAAGAAATTACATTCACGATCCGTTTTTTTAAAATGGTTTCCGTACTTTTATTATAAACGATAAAACCATAAGTGCATAAACCATAAAATATCAGCATGATTACCGGGTTGAAAATCCCAATGAGGTTATTGGAGAAAAAATAAGTAGTTGTTACATCAGGAATATAAGCGAGGCCATGCCCGGATAATTTGATTGCGTAAAAAATAAAGGCAAGTATGCCACCGATATTAATAGCAAGTGAAAGCAATGGGGTTTTGTAAAAAAAATCCTTCTTTCTGTTGATAAGCGTAAAAACAATAAAAATGAATATGGGGATGCAAAGAAGTGTAACCTGGTATTGCAGCCGTTCAACAGGTTCGGGAATAAAATCAGTTCTATTGGCTATTGAAAGCGGGGCTACTTTATCAACTATAGCTTTTAAGTCTGGCGCATAGTGGGTAAGGATAAGATTGTTTACTACGTATAAAAGTAATATGCTGATAAAAAGGGTAAGTATGCCAATAGACAGGCCAACTCTTAGCATATCATTCTTCATTAAACTATTTTCTGAATTTTTAGGCGCGGGTAATGGATGATCCTTCATTACCTTTTCGTCGCTTTTATTTTTTTTCATAGTTCTCTACCGGTAATTTTTAAACAAAATAGCAATTAGTTATTTTGTTATCATCAATAAAATGATTTTTTAACGATAAAATTATAAATCATTTCCTAAAGGAGAAATCATCTTGCCGGATTTGCCGTTTTAAGAAATGATTTATACTTTGCAAAGTAATACCAGAATGCGTTTATCTTATTCAATAATTGCCGGTACTAAAATTATTTTCATGTCAAAGAAAAAGAATAATCCAATAAAGAGCGAGATAAAACCAGATAATAATAAGCAACCACAGGCTAAAATACAAGAAGTACAACCTAAAACAATTAGCAGCCAACCATCAGGAATTGACTTTTTATCGGAGAAACTGGAAGGTAAGGGGTTGTATTGCCTGCTTGCCGCAATTTTTATTGGTTGTTTTATTGTTTTTAAAGATTTTATTTTTTTTGAAAAAGTTTACCTGTTCAAAGATATTGGCAGTGATTCTATCAATATTTATTTTCCCTGGCTTGCTCATTTTTCTGATTTTGTAAAGGCCAATGGCGTACCTACCTGGACTTTCTCGCAAGGCATGGGGCAGAATATGTTCCCGCTATGGCTTGGCGATTTTTTCTCCGATGTGCTGGTCATCTTATTCAATAAAGACCAGTTGCCTTATACATTGGCCTATGTGGAAATTATTAAGATCATTTTATGCGGCCTGGTTTTTTATAAATACCTGGCCCAGTTGAAACTTGGTGAATACGCATCCGCAACCGGCGCGTTTTTATTTGCTTTCAGCGGCTATATTATCCTGGGCGGCTGCTGGACTATATTTTCCACAGAAGCACTGTATGTGGCAATGATACTCTATGGTTTTGAAAGATGGCTGAATAACGGGAAATGGCTGTGGTTTGTATTGGGTATAATGTGCCTTAGCTTTTTACAACCTTTCTTCTTATTTCCTTACACCATATTTTTAGCTGTTTATATACCTGTGCGCTATAATGATGTAAGGGGTGGTGAGTGGAAAAAATTCCCGCTGTTTATCGCAAAAACTCTTGGTTTGGCTGTATTGGGCGTGGCTATCAGCGCTTACCAGTTATTTCCCGACCTGCTGCAATATATTGAAAGCCCCAGGGTAGGAGGAGAAGCGCGGCTTATAGAGAGATTAAAGGCGCAACCTGTTTTTGGCGTAGCTGACGAGCTATTGCGGTTTACAACCACTTTCAGGGCATTCAGCAGCGATATGCTGGGATCAG
>Ga0206818_1034_pt1 | contig 50895 bp, 40 predicted proteins | sample Alteio_BWOrgCont_86_FD_152881 | JGI IMG/M metagenome (GOLD analysis project Ga0206818, IMG submission 152881) | Enriched cells from forest soil in Barre Woods Harvard Forest LTER site, Petersham, Massachusetts, United States -... | ecosystem: Environmental > Terrestrial > Soil > Temperate forest >...
GGCGCGCGCGTATCGTCGAGCCAGTAATAATAAGTGAACCACGCATTTTCCGTCGCGACGGCAATCAAATCGCCCGCGCGCGGATGGTCAATGCCCGCCGCGATTTTCTCCGCCTTGCCCAAAACTTTTTCCACGCCGGAAGTATTTTCCAGAACCTCGCGCACGAATTTTTCGAGCGATTTATCGTTCAAATAAATATGCGCGACTTGATGATCCGCTACTGCAAAAAGCCGGCTCGCGCCCGCGTCAAGAATTTCCAGGCCAAGTTCGTCTTTAATTGTCATCCAGCCGCGCTCGCGGAAAATCCGGTTGAGATGCACCGGCGTGTCCACATTCGCGATGCCGTATTCGGAAAGCAAAACCACCTGCACGCCTCGCTTCGTGAAAAAATCGATCAAGTCGCCTACGATGGCATCAATTTCGCGCAAGTCGCGGTTGATTTTTGGATTTAGATTTCCCGAAACGTCGTAAGTTCCGTGCCGTTGCAAATTGTAATCCAGATGCGGCAGGTAAATCAGGTTCAGCGTCGGCGAGAATTTGTTTTCAATCCATTTTGCGGATTCGGCAATCCAGCGCGACGCGCCATCCGCGTTGCCTTGCGGTGAATCAATTCCCGCCGCCGGCCCCCAAAAACTGAAAAATGGAAATTCGCCCAAATCTTTTTTGATTTCTTCGCGGATGGAATACGGCCACAAATAAACGTCGAAAAACTTCCGGCCGTCGGCGGGATACATCGGTCGCGGCGTGATGGAATAATCCACGCTGGAATACATGTTGAACCACCAGAAACAGTTTGCGGTCGTGAATCGTTGAATCGTTGAATCGTTGAATCGTGCGCGTAGTTCATCCCAAATTTTTTTGCCGTGAACGACGTGGTTTGATTGTTTCCAGAATTGTGTCTCGGCGAATTCACGGTTGAACCAGCCATTGCCAACGATGCCGTGCTGCGACGGCATCGTGCCGGTGAGATAATTCGACTGCGCGGTGCAGGTGACGGCAGGAAACGCCGGCGCGATTTGCGCGAGCACACCGCGTTTGCGAAACTCCACGATGCGCGGCGTATGTTCGCCGATGAGCGACTCGGTGAGGCCGACGACGTTGATAACAGCGAGACGGTTCATTTTTTGCGTTCGCGCAACTCGTGAATGGCTTCAACGATTTTCGCCTGATTCATTTCATGCACTTCCACGCCGCGTCCGATTTCTTTTAGCAACGTGATTGTCAATTCGCCGCCGAGATGTTCGCGGAATTCTTCGAGACCGGCGAGAATCTGCAAATGTCCGTTCGCATCGGCTTTCAATAATTCATCCGCGAACAGATTGAAGCCGAGTTGTTTGAGCAATTTCAAAATGCGTTCGCAGGATTGCGCGTCGAGCAAACCGATTTCCCGCGAGTAAATCACGTCGAGTGCGATGCCGATGGCGACGGCTTCGCCGTGCGAGATTTGAAAATTGGAAAGCTGCTCCAGTTTATGCGCCGCCCAATGGCCGAAATCCAGCGGGCGCGCCGAGCCGGTTTCAAACGGGTCGCCGCTTGTGGCGATATGCTCCAAATGCAATTCTGCGCAACGGCGAATTAAATGTTTCATCGCGGCTGGCTCGAATGAAATTAGTTTCTCCGCGTCGCATTCAATTTCATCGAAGAAATTTTTATCGCGGATGCAGGCGACTTTTACGGCCTCGACATAGCCGGCGCGTTTGTCGCGCGGCTTGAGCGTGGCGAGCAAATTAAAATCGTTGATGACGGCGTGCGGCGGCGCGAAGGTGCCAATGAAATTCTTTTTGCCGAAGGCGTTGATACCATTTTTCACGCCGACGCCGGAGTCAGCTTGCGCGAGAGTTGTTGTCGGGATGCGGATGTGCCGCACGCCACGATGCGCGGTGGCGGCGGCAAATCCGGCGACATCAAGCAGTGCGCCACCGCCGATGGCGATCAGATATGAATGGCGGTCGATGTGGTGGCGGTCGATCTGCGAAAGAATGTCGGTGACGATGGTGATGGAATTTTTCGATTGCTCGCCGCCTGCGACAAACAGCGGCGGACGGACGAGTTGCAACTGTTTCGTGTGCGCGGAAAAATAATTTTCAATCTGACGTTCCAGTTTTGGCTGCGATTGGGCGAGAGCGTCTTCGAGCACGACGAGAACTTTACGCAGCGAGCCGTCAGCAAGCGCGTCTTTCAAGACCGGATTGGCGGGGGCGAAAACGTCTTCGGTAAAAAAGACGCGCAATTGCCAGGCGACTTGAATGGAACGCTGAATCACAGACATGATTCCAATTTGGAATCTTGGCCGGGGAATTTCGAGTTTTTAATTTCGGCTCGCGAGGACGTTCGCCCCACCAAAAATCATTTCCCGACCGGTTTGTCTTCGGGAATTCTCATGCAGTAAAACGAGCGATAAACGAAGATGAGCGCGATGATAAAACAAACGCCGCCGATGACCCACGAAACGTGCGAGTCTGGATTTTCCTTTTTCATGGTCACGGCGATTTCCGTCGCGAGCAGGCCGAAGAGCGTTGTGAATTTGATGATCGGATTCATCGCGACGGAACTTGTGTCCTTGAACGGATCGCCGACGGTGTCGCCGACGACGGTTGCAGCGTGAAGTTCGGTTCCCTTTTGGCGCAAATCCACTTCGACAATTTTCTTGGCGTTGTCCCACGCGCCGCCGGCGTTCGCCATGAAAATTGCCTGAAACAATCCGAAGAATGCGATGCCGATCAAATAGCCGATGAAGAAATACTGGTTGAAAAACGGCAGGCCGAGCGCGAGCGCAAAGACAACGACAAAAATATTTATCAATCCGCGTTGCGCATAGACGGTGCAAATCTCGACGACTTTTTTGCTGTCTTCAATCGAGGCGGCGGCTTTGTCGAGGTTCATATTTTTCTTGATGAACACAACCGCGCGATAGGCGCCGGTGACGACGGCTTGCGTGCTTGCACCTGTGAACCAATAAATCACCGAGCCACCCATGAGCAGGCCGAAAACGATTTGCGGTTCGATGAGGCTCAAGCTGCTCTGCGCGTTTCCGAAAGTTTTTTGGAGCAACATGATGATGCCGAAAATCATCGTCGTCGAGCCGACGACGGCTGTGCCGATCAAAACGGGTTTTGCGGTTGCCTTGAACGTGTTTCCCGCGCCGTCGCCTTTTTCCAATTCCAATTTTGCGTCTTCGAAGGCTGGCTTGAAACCAAATTCCTTTTCGATCTCGGCGGAAATATTCGGCGCTTTTTCAATCTGGCTCAATTCATAAACGGATTGCGCGTTGTCTGTCACGGGACCAAAACTGTCCACGGCGATGATCACCGGCGCCATCGCGAGAAATCCAAACGCGACGAGGCCGAAGGCGAAAATCGGCGCGGCAAAACTGAATTCCGGCGGCATGAGCCGCGTCAAATCGCCTTGCAGCGAAAACAAATAGGCGACGAACATCAAAAATAAAATCACGAGCCCCATCCAGAACGCGGAAAAATTTCCGGCGACAAAACCGGACAAAATATTTAGCGACGCGCCGCCTTGTTCGGAAGAGCGCATGATTTCCTGGACGTGTTTGGAGCTGGTGCTGACGAAAATTTTCGTGAATTCCATGATGAGCGCCCCGGCGAGGATGCCGCAGGAAATGATTCCAGCCAGCGACCACCAAAGATTTGTCAACGGCTCGCCGGTCGCGCCGGTGAAATCGCCGAGCAACAGTTTTGTCGCGACAAAAGCGACGACGATGGCGACGATGCAATTCGTCCAGACCAGATTTGTCAGCGGCGATTCCCAGTTGAAATGTTTTTTGCCGCCGTAAAGAATTTTGCTGACGGCGCTGTTGACGTAAAATGAACCGAGCGAGGCGAGAACCATCAGGATTTGGATCGCGAAGAGCCAGATGATCAATTTGGCGCCTTGCGTTTGCAATTCGGGCGCGGCGAGCGAGAGCGCGATGAATGCGATCAACGCGACGCTCGTGACGCCGTAAGTCTCAAAGCCGTCGGCGGTCGGGCCGACGGAATCGCCGGCGTTGTCGCCGGTGCAATCGGCGATGACGCCGGGATTTTTCGGATCATCTTCGGGCAGGTTGAAAACGATTTTCATCAGGTCGGAGCCGATGTCGGCGATTTTCGTGAAAATGCCGCCGCCGATTCTCAGCGCGCTGGCGCCGAGCGATTCGCCGATCGCAAAACCGATGAAACACGGCCCGGCGAGTTCTTTTGGAACGAACAGAAGAATGCAAATCATGCAGGTGAGTTCGACGCAGACGAGCAGCAAGCCGATGCTCATGCCGGATTTGAGCGGGATGAAAAGTGTTTTCAACGAATCGCCCTTGAGCGCGGCGAAGGCGGCGCGGGAATTGGCGGTCGTGTTGATGCGGATGCCGAACCACGCGACGCCGTAGCTGCCGAGAATCCCCAAAATCGAAAACGCGAGAATGATGAAAACGCTCAAGGCGGATTTATGCTGGAGCGCGGCGAAGTAATAAACCATGCACAGCGCGATGAGAATCCACAGCGCGGCGAGAAATTTTCCCTGTTGCAACAGATACGTTTTGCACGTTTCCCAGATGACGTGCGAGACGTCGCTCATCAATTTATGCACCGGCAGCGCGCGGGTTTGCTTGTATTGAAAGATTCCGAACAGCGCGCCGATGACGCAAACCACGAGGCCAAAATATAAAATCGCGTTCGCGCCGAGGCTGCCGTTCAAAAACGAAACGCCGGATTGCTGCAAGTCGGGCAGATTAATGTCTGCGTCGCCGGCAAAGCAGTTTCTCGCGCCGAAAATCGCCGCCAGCAAAATTGCACCTCCAAAAAATCTTTTCATACTTCGCATAAGGGACGCGCAGGTTACACAAGTTGATTGTGATTTTCCAGCACTTTTTATTGAAAAATGTGCACTCTGCGCGCAAAGCCGTTTTTCCAATGAAATGAATCGCGCTTGCCGCTGCGCGTCGCATTTCCCATGCTGTTTGCAATGGCCGAACATACCGCTTCCACTTTGAACAAACCCGACGTCGCGCTCGAAATGACGCTGCGTCCGTCGCTCTTTTCCGATTTCACCGGCCAGCCGCGCGTGAAGGAGCGATTGGAGATCGCCGTTTCCGCCGCGAAACAACGCGGCGAGGCGCTGGATCATATTTTGTTGAGCGGGCCGCCGGGTTTGGGAAAAACCACCATCGCAAACATTTTGGCAAAGGCGATGGGCGCGAACGTCAAAGCGACGAGCGGCCCGACGATTGAAAAAGCCGCCGACCTCGCCGGCCTGCTCACGAATCTCGAAGAAGGCGACGTGTTGTTCATTGACGAAATCCATCGCCTGCAAAAAACCATCGAGGAATATCTTTATCCCGCGATGGAAGATTTCAAACTCGACATCATCATTGACCAGGGCCCGAACGCGCGCAGCGTGCGGCTGAATCTCCCGCGCTTCACGCTCATCGGCGCGACGACGCGCAGCGGTTTGCTCACCGCGCCGTTGCTCACGCGATTCGGGATGCGCGAGCGATTGGATTATTACGTCGGCGAAGATTTGCAGAAAATCGTCATCCGCTCGGCGCGTTTGCTGAATGTTGAAATCGAAGAAACCGGCGCGCACGAAATCGCCCGTCGCAGCCGAGGCACGCCGCGCATCGTGAATAATTTATTGCGCCGCGTCCGCGATTACGCGCAAGTGCGTCACGACGGTCGCATCACAAAAGAAGTTGCCGACCGCGCGCTCGCGATGCTGGAGATTGACGAAAACGGTTTGGACGAAATGGATAAAAGAATTCTCGAAGCCGTCATCACGAAATTCGGCGGCGGGCCGGTCGGCGTGAATTCGCTCGCTGTCGCCGTCGGCGAAGAGCCGGATACGATCGAGGAAGTTTATGAGCCGTATCTCATCATGGAAGGCTATCTCAACCGCACCTCGCAAGGCCGCGTCGCGACGGAATTGAGTTACAAAAAACTCGGCTTGAAACCGGCGACGGGAAACCAGTCGAAATTGTTTTAACGAAAATGTGATTTGCTGACTACTTTAATCCCACTTCATAAACATGGTTAGCCTGACGCAGTGCAACCGTCCCGGAATGGGTAGCCGCGCATAAATTATTTTGCAGTGTGCGTCCACGGTGTGCTGGCTGATGTGCATTCCTTTCGCGATTTGCCTTCGGGATTCGCCCCGCCCCAACCGTTTCAAAACTTCCTTCTGGCGCGGCGGTAGCAAGTTGGCGCGCTCTGCTAGAGAGACAAGGGCAGCATTAGGCTTCAGTTTGGGCATTTGAAATGTTCGATGAGTCTGGTGGAAAAAAGGCCTGATTGTCAATTACAATTACCCAGAAATGGTTAGTTATATCTGGGTAATTGTCGGTTTCGACTTCGCGGTTAGTGTGTTCCGATACAAAACGACGCAACACAAAAAACGTCACCGAAACGGAAGCGTTCACGCGCGAGAAAAAAGCCGAGCGAATTACGCCAACGACTTTTGCTCGTTACGATTTGCGTTTCATTTAGCGTTGAACTAATTCGTTTAATTGAACAGTTGTTGACGTTATTCAGCAATAATTTCCATACGTTCACACCAATTTTCTTTCACTCCACGTTCAATTCGTGTTTCATCTTCGCGTTTTAATTATGCCCAAACGCACCGACATCCACAGCGTCCTCATCATCGGCGCCGGCCCGATCATCATCGGCCAGGCGTGCGAGTTTGATTATTCCGGCACGCAGGCGTGCAAAGCCCTCCGTGAGGAAGGCTACCGCGTCGTCCTCATCAACTCCAACCCGGCCACCATCATGACCGACCCGGAGTTCGCCGACCGCACTTACATCGAACCCATCACGCCCGAATGCCTGGAGAAAATCATCGTGCGCGAGAAAGAGGAGATGAAACGCCTCGGCGCGAAGGGCAAATTGGTTTTGCTCCCGACGCTCGGCGGCCAGACCGCGCTGAACACCGCGATGTCGCTCCACAAAAACGGCGCGCTCGAACGGCACGACGTGGAAATGATTGGCGCGAAACCCGACGCGATTCATCGCGGCGAAGATCGTTTCGCGTTCAAGGAATTGATGCTGAAAATCGGTCTCGACGTTCCCATCTCCGGCGTCGCGCACAATCTCGACGAAGCCCGCGACGTCGCGAAAAAGATCGGACGTTTCCCGCTGATCATCCGGCCCGCGTTCACGCTCGGCGGCACGGGCGGCGGCATCGGCTACAATCAGGAGGAGTTTGAAGCCATCGCCAAGAACGGCATCGAGCTTTCGCCTGTGAACGAAATCCTCATCGAAGAATCCCTGCTCGGCTGGAAGGAATACGAAATGGAAGTGATGCGCGACAAGGCCGACAACTGCGTCATCATCTGCTCCATCGAGAACTTCGATCCCATGGGCGTCCACACCGGCGACAGCATCACCGTCGCGCCCATCCAGACGCTGACCGACAAGGAATTTCAGATCATGCGCGACCAGAGCTTCGCCGTCATCCGCGCCGTGGGCGTCGAGACCGGCGGCTCGAATATCCAGTTCGGCGTCAGCCCGGAGAACGGCCGCATGGTCATCATCGAGATGAACCCGCGCGTCAGCCGCAGTTCCGCGCTTGCGTCGAAGGCCACGGGCTTTCCCATCGCGAAGATCGCCGCCAAGCTCGCCGTGGGCTACCTGCTCGACGAACTCCGCAACGACATCACGCGCGAAACCCCCGCGAGCTTCGAGCCGAGCATTGATTACGTCGTCACCAAGATTCCGCGCTTTGCCTTCGAGAAATTCCCGCAAGCCGACCCCACGCTCACCACGCAGATGAAAAGCGTGGGCGAAGCGATGGCCATTGGCCGCACGTTCAAGGAAAGCCTGCAAAAATGCCTGCGCTCGCTGGAGATCGGCCGGAGTGGTCTGGGCGGCGACGGCAAGCCCTGGCGCATCGGCTCGGAAGTCTATGGCGACCGCGACATCCTCCCGCGCGATGTGATTTCGCGAAAACTTTCCGTCCCGAATGCGGAAAGAATTTTCTTCATCCGCCACGCCCTGCGCGCCGGCTTCACCATCGAGGAGATTTTCAACCTCACGAAAATTGACCGCTGGTTTCTGGTGCAGATCAAGGAGATCGTGGATTTTGAGGAAGAACTGGCGGGAAATTAATTTATACGAAGGCCTGTAAAACCTGTTTACGCTGTTCCGGCGAAAGTCCTTTAAAAACCTGAAAGTGATTTTCCAGTTCAGGCACTTTCGTCGTTTCGTCCTCATTTAAATCGCCTTTGAATCCTAAACACCGGCTGGTCTCAAGTGAAACTACATTATCACTCTCCCCTTCCGGCGTGCCTGATTTAGACTCATGAATCAAATGGTCTACCTTCATGCCTTCTATTTTCCCTAAATACTCAAACCAAGGGATGTCCACATTGATTTTTTCCAATTTGTCTATGGTCGTCTTAAATTTTGGAATGCCAAAATGAGCCAACACTTTTGAGAAAAACTGCTTTGCTTCAGCAATTTTGTCGATATCGACAATCGTTTTGTCGGCAGATTTGAGGTCAACTTGTCTGTAAACCAATTTTACAAGCTCTTCGATTTTTTCGCTGACGATTGTCAAATTACCCAGCGTCGCTTGTGATAGTTCAATCTCCTTGCGTAGCTTCCTTTCCTTAAGGAAATCAAAAAGCATTCCAGCCCATTGTTTTCTCAACATATCTTCTACGTCGCGCGTGTATTCGAATCGGAACAAACCATTATTTACAGGCGAGAGCCGAACCTCATCAATGAAGCCAAAAATGTGTGGAGCATAGGTTTGATTTTCAATCGCTGGGAAAACAATCGCTTTCGAGTTGGCTTTATTCTTTTGAAAAACTCTGTGGTCTTCCATTACTTCGCGCTTCACGAAACTAAAGACTGGCAATTGCAACGACTTGGCTGCCGCCCATTCTGCATTGACGATTGATTTTTTTGTATCAGCCACATAAGTGCCACCAAATCTTCCGCCGACAAGCAGTAGAAACAACTGACAGTTGTCCACTTCTCGCAAACAACTGTCGTGTGTGTGAAGGTCGGGATGGTAGAAAACATCTCCTTTGTCACTCAAAACTGGTTCGAGTCCGAAACTTTTAATGAATCCGACGAGACTGTCTCGGACATCGGCCAAGTCGTAGCACGTTGAACTGATGAATACTTTTGGAACAGCCATAATGATTTCCTTTGTTTGACTTTCGCCTTTATTACCTTATTTGTCGCGCCGAGGAAATCAATTTTAGTCGCGTTTGCTTCGCCGCGTTTGCTTCGCCGCGTTTGCTTCGCCGCGTCGGTTCGCAGCTCCGTCAGGAGCGAAATCTTTGTAGCCACCCGCGCCACCCAATTCCCCAGCCCCGTCGGGGCGGCATATTCCGCTCCTGACGGAGCTTGAAACCTTGTTTGATTTTGGATTCTACAAATATATCGCCCCGCCGGGGCTGCTGCCGAAAAATTGTTTTACGACCTCCCTCACCCTGACCCTCTCCCCAAGGAGAGGGAACAGCCGCCGCCCGTTTTCCGATTGCCGACGCGCATCCGCCACTCGCCGACTTACCACATTCCAAAAAACTGGCGAACGTTTCTCCTTCTCCCCGGGGGAGAAGGCCGGGATGAGGGCGGACGTCAAACAATTTTGTTCCCGAAATTGTTTGTATCACCAAAACGCATTTGCTGCGACAATGACCAATCGGTTTTCCATCGTGAACATTTCATCCGCCATTTTTGATCGCAGCGCGCCGGACCTGGATTCGTGCCCGGACGAGTCGTTGCCGGAGTTCGCCTTCATCGGCCGCTCGAACGTCGGCAAGTCGTCGCTGTTGAACATGCTCGCGGGCAAGGGAATTTTGGCGCGCGTCTCGACGACGCCGGGGTTCACCAAGCTCATCAATTTTTTCACGATGAGCAAGACGTGGCGGCTGGTGGATCTGCCGGGCTACGGCTTCGCCGCCGGCGCGAAGCAGGAGAGCGCGCGGTTCAACAAGGCGGTGGCGCGTTACCTGAAGCATCGCCCGAATCTCTGCTGCGTCTTCGCGCTGCTCGACTCCGGGCTGGTGCCGCAGGAGATTGACCTGGAGTTCGTGGAATGGCTCACGCGCAATTCCGTGCCGTTCGTGCTAGTCTTCACCAAGACGGATCGCGGCACGCCGGAAGCAGCGGAGGCGAACATCGCGGCGTTCAAGGAGCGCATCGCGGGATGGTTTGAAAAATTGCCGGAGGTTTACCGGTGTTCGGCAACAACAGCACAGGGGCGAAGTGAATTGCTCGGCGTCATCGGCGCGACGTTGGAGGCAATACCGAAAGAGGCAGAACCAACTCTGCCGGCTACTGCGCCATTGCCGCCTGAAGAAATTGAGCCGCCGTTCAGCTTGAAAGTGCGCGCGGGAATTCTGCGGGAAGAAACCTCTTGCGTAAAAAAGAAACTCAAGGGCGCGCGCCCTTGGTGACGTATTCCGTTCACGGATTTCAAAACGGATTCAATTCTGTTCATCCGATCAATTCTGTCTCATTTTATCCGCGTTGTGAGCGACGCCAATTTTACAACTTCGGACAATTCACCGCCTGCGACACCTCATCGTCGGCGCGTGCGCTACTCCGGCAAGAATCCGCGCCGGTTCGAGGAGAAATACAAGGAGCGCGATCCGCAGCGTTACGCCGACACCGTCGCGAAGGTGCTCGCGTCCGGCAAAACTCCCGCCGGCACGCATCGTCCCATCATGGTCGCGGAAATTCTGGAAGCACTCGCGCCCAAGCCCGGCGAACGGGCTGTGGATTGCACGCTCGGCTATGGCGGCCACGCGCGGGAAATTCTCGCGCGACTTCAACCCGGCGGACGATTGCTCGGCCTTGACGCCGACCCGGTCGAATTGCCGAAGACGGAAGCACGTTTGCGCGCCGCCGGTTTCGGGTCGGAAATTTTTTCGGCAATTCGCAGTAACTTCGCCGGTCTGCCGCAAGCGCTGGCCGGATTAAATTTATCCGGCGCAGATTGCATTCTCGCCGACCTCGGTGTTTCCTCGATGCAATTGGATGATCCGGCGCGCGGGTTTTCCGTGAAGACCGACGGCCCGCTCGACATGCGCATGAATCCGCAGCGCGGTTTTCCGGCGTCAGCACTGCTGGAAAAAACTTCACCCGTCGCGCTGGCGAAATTGCTTCAGGAAAATGCCGATGAACCGCGCTCAAATGAATTATCTGTCGCGCTGGCAAAGAAAAGTTTTTCCACCACAAACCAACTGGCCAGCGCAATCCGCGCCGCGTTGCCGCGTCTGGACAGGGAAGATTGCGACCTGACGGTGCGCCGCGTGTTTCAGGCGTTACGAATCGCAGTGAACGACGAGTTCTCCGCGCTCGATATGTTGCTGCGTCATTTGCCCATGTGCCTGAATCCGGGCGGACGCGTCGCGATTTTGACATTTCATTCCGGCGAAGACCGGCGCGTGAAAAAATCTTTCGAGGCCGGCTTGCGCGACAGGTTTTACGCGGACATCGCGCATGAGGTGATTCGCCCCACGCCGGAGGAGCGCAACAATAACCCGCGCGCCTCGCCTGCGAAACTGCGCTGGGCGCGAAAAGTTGTGTCGTAAGATTCTGCGTGTATATTGCGGCCATGCTGGCGACGCCGGAAATCATCCGCGAAACGGGTCAACTCGCGCAATTCGAGGAACTGCTGCCGCGTTGGCGTGAAGTGCCGCTTTATCGCGATTCGATTGTGCGCGCCAATTGCAAACACGCGGACTTTGATTGTTTTCAACGGCTGCCGTTGATGGCGAAGCCGGAGATGCGAAATAATTTCCCGCAAAATTTTCTGCCCGCCGGACAAACCATCGAACTGTTGCTGGAAAAAAACCTGATCGAACTGGAACACACGTCCGGCACTTCGTCGGAACGATTGCCGGTGATCTTCGGTCGCGGCTGGTGGAACACGCAGGAAGAACGCGCGCTGCGGTTGAACGGCTTTGTCGCAAAAATCCTTGATGAGTTTCCGAACGCGCGACGCGCCACGATCACGTCGCCTGCGTGCAATGGCCTGACCTGCCCGACGGTCTGGATGTCGCGCGAGCAGCGCACGTTTGGGAACGCGTTGTTCGTGAATCTTGCGCGCATCCCGTTTCTTGTGAGCGAGGCGGATCTATTGCACATGGCGGCGGAGATTGCCGACTGGTCGCCGCAATTTCTGGACGTTGACCCGGTTCACGGCGCACGCTTCGCGCTTTATTGCGAGCAGCACGGGATAAAATTTCCATCGCTGAAATTCATTTTGTGCAGCTACGAATTTACCAGCGTCGTGCATCGCAAAATTCTGTCGCGCGTTTTTGGTGTGCCGGTTTTTAATCTTTACGGCTCGACAGAGACCGGCCACTTGCTCATGGAAGACGAAAGTGGTGAAATGAAGCCGAGCTATGACACGGCGTTTCTTGAAATTGTAAATATGGATGAGCGTGGCGTGGGTGAACTGGTCGTGACGACTTTGACCAATGATTATATGCCATTGCTGCGCTATCGCATCGGTGATCTTGTCGAACAGCACTTTCTGCCTTACGGAAATCATTTCACCGTTCACGGTCGCGCGCGCGACGCGCTTACGACATGCGATGGCCAGCGCGTGACGACTTGGGAAGTAGATCAATGTTTCGGGAAAATAAATGGCATCGTGCATTACGAATTGCGCCAGAATGAAAACAGCGACTGTGTCTTGCGTTTCGTGCCGGACGGAATTGGCCCGGCGAAAGAGGAATTGCGCCGCGTAACCTTACAGCTTGAAACCTTATTGAAATTTTCCACCGAAATCAAAACCGAGGCGATGCCAGTGTTGGTTCCTGCGGCTTCGGGAAAATTTCGGCTGACTTCCCGCACTCCGTAAATCAACTTACTTCATCGCCGCATAGACGTGATGCACGTCGTCGTGGTCGTCAAGCGAGTTGAGAAAATCCACGACCTCCTTGCGCGCGGCGGCGTCCACTTCGCGGAATTCCTTGGCGACATAGCGCATCTCCGACGCGATGACGTTCCAGCCCGCCGCCTTCAACGCCTTGGAAACGTGGTCGAGGTCTTTGATCTCGGTGAGAAAACGCGCGCCTTTTTGTCCGGCGGGAATTTCAGCGGCTTCGAGCGGCTCGATCTCCTGCGCGCCGGCTTCAATCGCGTCGGCTTCCGCATCGCGGTTCGTGTCCGCGTGCGTGGCCTCGACGACGCCGAGGTGATTGAAGAAAAACGCGACGCTGCCGGGCTGGCCCATCGAACCGGCCTTGAACAGATTGCGGATTTCCGGCGCGGTGCGGTTACGATTGTCCGTCAGGCATTCCACGACGACGGGAACTTTGTGCGGCGCGAAGCCTTCATAGACGACCGTTTCGTAAACCACTTTTTCGTCCGTGAGGCCCGCGCCTTTTTTGATGGCGCGCTCGATGGTGTCCTTGGTGACGGAAGATTTCTTGGCCTTCTCGACGGCGACAAACAGGCGCGCGTTGAGGTCTGGGTCGGCGCCGCCGAGCTTGGCCGCGACCATGATTTCGCGGACGAGCTTGACGACCATCTGGCCTTTTTTGTGCGCGTTGATTTCGCGCCCGGCTTGTTTCCATTGTGCGCCCATGAGTTTTGACAGTGTGGAAAATTTTTGCGGCCAAGAAAACTAAATTGTTCCAGCCACGGAAACATGCGATGGAATGAAATTTGGAATTTAGGCCATGTGAATAACTTGTGGATAACTGCTAACAACTTTTTGTTTTGAAATCAATTAGTAGTGGGTAATATACACGCTGCACAACATATTGCGGTTTGGCAAATTAAGTTGTGAATAAGTCAGAATTTTAATAAATATGTAACCGATTGAAATACAACATAATAACTATTAAAAATAATGTAACCTTTTAAGTTTACTTTTTTGTGAAACTGGTCGAATATACATCAGGCAACGCAATCAGAATTATTTACATGGATTGCGGCCAGAAAAAACGCGATGTCGGCGCGTTTTTAGATGAGATTGAAAAGACGAGACAACAGGAACATAATCAACTCCTGTCATTGTTAGATAAGACGGCGAAATATGGACTTGTATGGAACAATTACAGAACAAAACGACTCAATGGAAGTCACGCCCAACCGATTTGCGAATTTTGCGGAAGAAGAGAAGCTAGAATTTTTTGGTTTGCTGATGAAAATAATGATAAGCTAATTGTCTTAACCCATGGATTTATAGGTAGAGGAAAACATGATCACAGAACCGAAATCCAACAAGCTCAAGATAGAAGGAAGTTGTATTATGAACAAAAACGAAACGCTCATGGAAATCCCGGTCGAAAGGAACTTAATCCTTGAAGGGAAATTGGATGAAGCACGCAAAAAACTTCCCTATCAGATTGAATACTTTCAAGGTAATTATGCCGATGAACTTTGGCAGGCAATGGAGCATAGGGGCTTGAATCAAGTCGAATTTGCCGAGCGAGCCGGAGTGCCCAAGCAATTTCTCACTAAAGTATTTCGTGGCGGGAATTGCACCGGCGCAACGATGGTGAAACTGGCCTTTGCGCTCAACTACAAATTGAATATTCATCTTACGCCCAACGAAGTTGGTTGTGCTTGGATGCATTACATGGATTATTTGCCAGAAATCTCACCGCGCCCGCCCGAACAATTTATTAATCTTTTGACCGAACCCGGCTACAAACCAATGGTCGAAATCGAAGACGCATCCAATTGTGAAAAACTCGCCGCTTAAAGTTAAAAATTATTTTGTAACGGGTTTGTCCGTTAAGGCAAATCCGATAGTGGAAGGAACGCAAGTTCCGTTGGCTGGTGAAGCCCAAGTAACCACAAAAGTCGAGGCTGCCCAACGTGCCGACAATAAGCGCGATTGGAAAGTGGCGCTTCAACTTAATTGCGAACCCGTTGATAAAAATGCCGGTTCTTATGTGGTTTCAATGGAGCTAATTGGATTTTTTGAGGTGGATAATGAATTGTCGGAAGATCGAATCGGCGATGTTGTTGCGGCCAATGCCCCTGCAATTCTTTATAGCGCGGCAAGGGAATTAATTCTTTTGATAACTGGTCGTGGCCCATTTCCGCCATTGGCGTTGCCTTCGGCTACTTTTATTGATGAAACGCCGTCTTCTAAAAAAAGACTGGCTGAAGCTCAAAAGGCAATGGAGGCTAAAGTTAATCAACCAGCAGCAAAATAGAGCTTAATGTTACGCTGCGTAACATTTTCCAATTTCAAACTGACACTACCGCTTCCCGCATCTCCTTGTGTTCGCTTGTGAATTTAGGTTAAGCTGCCGTTTCGATGCTGACGCTTTCAGAAATCAGCAAGGCTTACGGCGGACGAATTCTGTTCGACGACGTGACCTTGCAGTTGAACCGCGAGGACCGCATCGGGCTGGTCGGCCCGAACGGCGCGGGGAAGTCCACGCTTTTTTCCATCATCCTCGGCGACGAGGAGGCGGACTCCGGCAAGGTGATGAAGGAACGGAATGTCGTGTTCGGCTATCTGCCGCAGGAAAGCGCGCCTGTCGGCGATGAAACGATTTTGGAATTGGCGACGGCGATTTCTCCGGAATTTGCCAAGCTGCGAAAAATAATTCTCGCGTGGGATTCTGACCATCATGTCGCGGCGGATCACGTCGAGGAAATCCACGACGACGCGCACAATCGTTTTCACGAACTCGGCGGTTATCAACTCGACGCGAAGGCGAAACAGATTTTGTCCGGCCTCGGCTTTCGCGAAAAAGATTTCGACCGCCCGGCGCGGGAATTGAGCGGCGGCTGGGTCATGCGCGCGCATCTCGCGCGGTTGCTCGTGCAGGAACCGGATTTGTTGCTGCTCGACGAACCGACGAACCATCTCGACCTCGAAGCGTTGCTGTGGTTTCAGGAATATCTGACGGTTTATCCCGGCGCGATCGTGGTCATCTCGCACGACCGCGAATTTCTGAATCACATCGTCAGCGGCATCGTGGAAATCCGGCAGGGCAAGCTCAACCGTTATCGCGGCAATTACGATGATTTTCTCGTGCAGCGCGCCGCCGCCGAGGAGCAATTGCTTGCCGCCTACAAAAACCAGCAGAAAGAAATCGAACGTTTGCAGTTATTTGCCGACCGTTTCCGTGCCAAGGCCAGCAAGGCGTCGCAGGCGCAGAGCAAGCTCAAGCAGATTGACCGGATGGAAAAAATCGAGGCGCCGGTGAACGACACTAGCAAGATCGGTTTCAGTTTTCCGCAGCCGCTGCGCAGCGGCCAAAAAGTCATCACGCTGGAAAACATTCATTTTGCTTACGGCGAAAACGTGGTTTATCGCGGCATGGATTTTCTGGCGGAACGCGACCAGCGCATCGTGCTCGTCGGCCCGAATGGCGCGGGCAAATCTACCTTGCTGAAAATTCTCGCGGGTGTTGTCGTTCCGCAATCCGGCACGCGCACGCTCGGCCACAACGCTAAGGCCGGTTACTATTCGCAATATCGCGTCGAGATGTTGCAGGAATCGCGCACGGTTTTTGAGGAGGCGATGGACACGCCGTCGCGCGTGACCGAACAATCCATCCGCACGTTGCTCGGCAGTTTTTTGTTTCGTGGCGACGACGTTTTCAAAAAAGTCAGTGTGTTAAGCGGCGGCGAAAAATCCCGGCTCGCGCTTGTGAAACTTTTGCTCGATCCACCGAATCTTTTGCTGATGGACGAACCGACGACGCATCTGGACATGGCGAGCATTGACGCGTTGGTTTATGCGCTGAAGCAATTCAAAGGCACGCTCGTCTTCATCAGCCACGACGTTTATTTCATCCGCGCACTGTCCGGCCACGTCGTCCACGTCAACGCCGGCAAGCTCACGCATTATCCCGGCGGCTATCAATATTATTTGGACAAAACCAAGGCGTCGTCCGCACGAGCCGCGTTGACTTCCGGTGGAACCAACAACGGCGGGTTGAGCAATTCAAGCCCCAATCATTCGGTTCAGAAAGTCGCGCCGGCAGTGAAAGTTGATCGCAAGGAACAAAAACGTCTCGAAGCCCAACAACGTCAGGCGCGTTCCGGTGAAAAAAAGGCACAGCAGCAACTCGTTCACAAGCTGGAAAAGGAGATTCAGGAACTCGAAGCGAAGCAAATCGAACTCACCGCTGAATTGGAAAACCCGGAGACTTACAACAAGCCCGGACGCGCGCAGGAAATCAATCGCGAACTCGCGCACGTCCAGGAACGGCTCGCCGAAGCGACGCCCGAATGGGAAGCCGCCGAAAGCAAACTGGCGGCGACGGAATAGCGCCGGCCATTTGCGTTCTTTCCGCCTGCGATTCTTTTTGGTAAAAATTCATCGGCATGGCGCAATCAGAATCTAGCGAACGAAAATGGATTTGGCTGTTGTGCCTGCTCGCCGCCGTCCACGTCTTCATTTTCTCCGCCGCATTTCCGCTCATCAACAACGTGGACGAGCAGGCGCATTTTGATCTGGTGGTGAAATATTCTCACGGCGATCCGCCGCGCGGCATGGAGCCGACGGCCAAGGAATCCATGCAATACATCGTCATCTACGGCTCGCAGGAATTTATCTGGCCACCGGAAACTTTTCCGGGCGGAAAGTTCCCGCCGCCGCCGTGGACGCAGCCGCTGGAAAAAATCACTCCCATTTTGCAGGCGCGGGAAGCGAAGTGGCAAAGCGTGAACCACGAATCCGCGCAGCCGCCGCTGTATTACGCGATGGCCGGATTTTGGTGGAACGTCGGAAAATGGTTCGGTTTTGAGGGTGGCCGATTGCTGTATTGGCTGCGCTTTCTGAACATTTTATTTGTCGCCGCGCTGGTCTGGCTCGGCTACGCGACGGCCAGGGAAATTTTTCCTGAAAACTTTTTCCTGCGCCTTGGCGTTCCCGTGTTGCTGGCGTTCATGCCGCAAACCGCCTTTTATTCGATCAACAACGATGTGCTTTCGCCGCTCTGTTTTGGCGCGGCGTTTCTCTGCGTCGTGAGATTGTTGCGCGCGGAAATTCCCGGCGCGCGGCTTGGAATTTTTACGGGCCTGGCGCTGGCGGCGACTTTTCTGACTAAAATTGCGAACCTGCCTTTGCTCGCCGCGGCATTTGCCGTTGTGTTTTTTAAAATCTCGCGGCTGGTAAAATCCGGGAAGTTGCGCGCATCGCTACCATCGCTCACCTCATTATTTCTTTGCGCGATGCTGCCAATGGCCATGTGGATTGCATGGACGAAATATAATTTCGGCGATTTCACCGGCACGGCGGCTAAAATCCAATTCCTCGGTTGGACCCGCAAGCCGTTTGCCGAATGGTTTCATCATCCGATTTTCACGCCGCACGGTTTTTGGGTTTTCATCCACGATCTGCTTTCAACTTTCTGGCAGGGCGAATTTTTATGGCATCGCCAACCGCTTGCGTTGCCGTCAGTCAGTTTGATTTATGTCATTTTGACTTTTATTTTAGCTAGCTTTGCGGTGGCGAATCTTTTGGCAAAATTCAAATCCACCGTCCCGCCTCAACGCGAAACACTTTGGCTCGGCCTTGCGTGTTTTGTCGGAGTCATCGCTTTTTCCGGCTTTCTTTCCATCATCTACGATTTTCATGGCTGCTTTTATCCGTCGCGCGAACATCCGTATTTCACGTCTGGACGGCTGATGCTCGGCGCGTTAATTCCATTTATGCTGCTCTTCGTTTATGGAATTGACCGTCTGTTGAAAAAGTCCGGCGAACCGGCAAAATTCCTTGCGCTCGCAGCAATCATTCTGTTCATGCTCGTTTCTGAAATCACCGTTGACTGGCCGGTTTTCTCCAGCCAATACAACTGGTTTCATATGTGACGACTTTTTCGTGCGCGCGCGGAAATTTTCTGCTTAACTTCGGCAACTCTGATGGACGAAACGGATTCACCTGTCGCAGAAAAGCAGCCCGAAACCGACGCGATTTCCGGGTTGCGTGAACGCAAAATCATCTGGCTGTTTTGCCTGCTCGCCGCCGTTCACGTCTTCATTTTTTCCGCCGCGTTTCCGCCCATTAACAACGTGGATGAGTCGCAGCATTTTGACCTCGTGGTAAAATACTCTCACGGCCATTTGCCGCAGAGTCTGGAGCCAACCTCAAACGAGGCGATGGATTACATTGCCATTTACGCTTCCCAGGAATTTTTTTGGTCGCCGGAGGTTTTTCCAGGCGGAAAAATCCCGCCGCCGCTGTGGGCGCTGCCGCCAGAAACAATGACGCCCCTCCTGAAAACGCGGGAGGCAGCGTGGCAGCACGCAAACCACGAAAGTTCGCAGCCGCCGCTTTACTACGCACTGGCGGGGTTCTGGTGGAAAGCCGGGCAATGGCTCGGCTTCAGCCATGGCCGGCTTTTTTATTGGGTGCGGTTCCTGAACATTTTGTTCGTCGCGGCGCTGATATGGCTGGGATATTTCGCGTCGCGAATGGTTTTTCCGGAAAATATTTTCCTGCGCCTGGGCGTGCCGGCGTTTCTGGCGTTCATGCCGCAAAGCGCCTTTTACTCGATTGGAAACGACGTTCTCTCCCCGCTTGTTTTTGGCGCGGTGTTTGTTTTGCTGATCTATTTTTTCCGGGCGGACATTCCGAATATCCGGGTTGGCGCAGCCGTCGGGTTGGCGCTGGGGACGACTTTTCTGACCAAAATGACAAATCTGCCCCTGCTGTCCGTTTCGGCCATTTTCATTGCGTTGAAAATTTTTCGAATATCCAAAGAAAGAAAACTGCGGGCGACACTGCCGGCTCTGACGGCTCTTTTTTTCGCCACGCTTCCGGCAGCCTGCTGGATGGTCTGGTGTAAAATAAACTTTGGCGACTTCACCGGCTCGAAATTAAGAATGGAACATTTCGGCTGGACGATCAAACCGGTTCACGACTGGTGGCAGCATCCGATTTTCACACCGCTGGGTCTTTGGACATATCTGGCGGGACAACTGGCGACTTTCTGGCAGGGAGAATTCTGGTGGCATGGCGCACCGCTGGCTTGGTCGGCAACGGATGCGCTTTACACGCTGGCATCTTTGTTCTTGTTGGTGCTGGCAGTGGCCGGTTTATTTCAACCATCCGCCGGTCTGACCCCAGCGCAGCGTGGCGCACTTTGGTTCGCCCTTGCTGCCTTCACGATAGAATTGTCATTTTTTGCGCTGATGTCCGTCATTTTTGACTTTCATGATTGTCCCAATCCCTCGCGCGAGCATCCGTATTTTCACGCTGGCCGGATGATGCTCGGCGCGCTGATTCCATTTCTGCTGTTGTTCGTTTATGGAATTGACCGCGCGATGAACCGTTTTGGAAACCGGGGAAAATTTCTCGCGCTCGCAGTCATAATTTTATTCATGCTCGTTTCCGAAATCACCACCGACTGGCCGGCTTTCTCCAGCCAATACAATTGGTTTCATATGTGACGACTTTTTCGTGCGCGCGGGAAAATTTTCTGCTTAACTTCGGCAACCTGCGTCCGTCGCTTTTTGCAGCCAATGAATAGCCAGTTCTCGATTCGTTTCGCATCCGTCACCCTTGAGATTCTTCCAAGAAATGTCGTAATTTCTGTATGCCCTGACCCGCTACGCAAATTGTTATTTCATCAATAATTCAACAGGTCAAGTTTGTCATAGGAGAATGAAGTTTCGCTCAACAATAAACTCGCGCGTCGCCGGTTGAGTGGCGGCCCGCTGATAAGAAGAATTGGCCGGACGATCCGGCTGAACCTCTTCAGCTTTCTGACGAGATATGCTCCAGCTCTCGCTATGGTATTCGTCGAAAAGAATCGTCGCGACTTTTCTCGGGTTTGCTTTGAGCGGATTCATAATTCCACTAGGGGTTTGGTTTTAATGGAATCTTGAGATTTGATCGTTGTTCCAATTCATCAATCCACTCGCGAGCATAAACAGCAAAATGCTCAAACTCCTTTTCCACCGGAACATCCAAACTTTTGAACCGTTCAAAAAGCACGCGCTTACAGTAAGTTTTGCTGTCAGCCATTTTTGGAAAGAATTCGATAATCCCCAAGCCGTGTTCGTGATGCTGGCCAAGTGGATTCGGCGGAAGCTCGCGACCGATGGAAACAAAATCAAATCTGGCTGACATTTCAGCGACATTTTGTTTTTCTTTCGCAAGCCATTGTTCAAATGCTTCATCCTTTATGCCAGTTTTTTCCCAGAACTTGAATTTGTTCACGGGCAATTCCAAAAAACGGCGCACCATAAAATCGCGGTCTAGGAACGACAGTAAGTTGCCGGCCTTCGGACCGTTGTCACGGTCAAGCAAGACACGATAGATGGACTTAAACGCACTCGGCTGGTCAATGGGAGTAAGCCGGGTGGCGTTGAACACGGCGATTTGAAGCGCGTCACTTTCCCACTTCGATTGCAGCAGTAGCGTTGCGAGTGTGTGAAGAAAGGCGCGTTGCGTGGCGGTAAGTTCCTGCGCGCGCGCGGGCAAAGTTTCCTGCAAGCGAGTCTTCTCATCATCAGTCGCGTAATTCTCCAGCCAGTATTTTGCGGCGCGGATGCGGAGGGCGAGATGATTGCGCTCCAGTTCGGTGAAGGGCGAGCCTTTGCGCTTCTCCAATTCCTTTGCGGCGTCGAGATGCGGCATTTGAATGAGCGCAGTGACGAGTTGAAAATCCGCCACCCAATGATCCGGTTCGACAACCGAGCGCGATAATTCATAAACGCGTTTGTCGTCCGCCGAGATTTTCGGGTCGTGGAAATAGCGGTGATGAAAGCGGTCAAATTCGTTAAAGACTTTGATGATGTGAACTTCCGTCGGCTCAAAATTTACATGCTGCTTCGGCGACGTGCGTATCATCAAAAAACGCAAAATCTCCGGCGGCAGAAAATCCGTCATGCCGCGCGCGGAAACGCCCACGCCTTTGCTTGAACTCATCTTCGCGCCACCGACGAGGAAGAATTCATAGGGGCAATTCAGCGGAGGCTTTTGGTTGAAGATTTCACGCAGGCAGACCGCCGCAACTTCTCGCGAGCCGCCCTTGGTGCTGTGATCCTGCCCCGCGCCTTCGATGGTGACGGGAAATGTTTTCCATTTTGCGCACCATTCGAGTTTCCACGGTAATTTTCCATTGCCATCAAACGGTGACATCTTGCCGCGATTACCGCAGCCGCGCGCCCACTTCACAAGATCAGGCTTGCATTCATAAGTGACTTCCTTGCCGTCGTAGGCCGTTATTTCGGTCGTGCCAATTCGTCCACATTTTTCACAAATGACCTGAAATGGATGCCAAGTGTCCGGTCGTTCCGCACCACTGACTTCCTTGTAAATTTTGCGAACGACATCGGCCTTGCGAAGAATTGCGTCAATTGCCTCGTTAAATTTTCCGGTGCGATAAATGTCGCGCATCCGATAAAACTCCGGTTGCACTCCAAGTTCGGCAAACACACTGAAAAATTCGGAAATGAAATGCTCGGCCATGTCAGTGGCTTTTGAGCCGGGTGGTGGCGGTGTGTTGCAAAGCGGTGCGCCAAGATATTTTTCAAAGTGCTCTGTTTGTCCGTAAGGAATTTCGTCCACCGGGTCATAATCGTCTACGCCGAACATATAACGCACAGGCACTCCTTTGGCTTTGAGCGTCCGGTAAATGGCATCGTGAATCAATGGACCACGCAACGCACCCACATGAGCGCGACCCGAAGGCGTCTTTGAATCATTGATTGTTTGCTGCCCTTCAATCTTTTCAAGCAATTGGTCACACCAAAACATAATTAAAAAAGAGCATTGCAAACTTGTCTCGAAAACTCAACTTTGGACGCAACATTTCTCGCAGTAAATTTATTTACGCATTTTATGAGTGCAGCGCAAAAATTTGATTCATTAAATTCCGGCGCGGTGTTTGAAAAATTGATCGAGCCGACGCTGATTCAGCCCACGTTCGTCACGCACCTGCCCAAGGAACTCGTGCCGCTCGCCAAACTTTCGCCCGACGACCTGACGACCGTCGAAGTCTTCGAGTGCTGCATCAACGGCCAGGAAATCGCGCCCGCCTACACCGAACAGAACGATCCCATCGAGTAGCGCGAACGCCTCGAACATCAGGCCGGCGGCGAGCAGCAAAAGCTGGACGAGGATTTTCTCGTCGCGCTCGAACATGGCATGCCGCCCGCCGGCGGCATGGGCATGGGCATTGACCGCCTGTGCATGATGCTGCTCGGTCAGGAATCCATCCGCGACGTGATTTTATTTCCGCAGTTGAAGCCGAAGTGAGTTGAGACAGAATTAACAAAATTTACAGAATTGGGAAAGTTCGTTCTGACGCAGAAATTTAATTCTGTAAAATTCTGTTAATCCTGTCTAAAAAATCATTCCGCGTCCTGTTTCGGATTCACGCCGAGTTTCTTTTCCAATTCCGCCACGCGCTTGACCAGTTCCGGCAGGCGCATCGTCGCGATGACGATCCGCTTGGCCTGTTTGTCGGGTTGCGCCGGAAAGCCGAGCCATTTTTCGCCGTCGGGAATGTTGTGCATCACGCCGGATTTGGACGCGACGGTCACTTGATTTCCAATCTTCAAATGCCCGGCAATTCCGACCTGCCCGGCCATCACGACATAATTTCCCACCTTCGCGCTGCCCGCGATTCCGACCTGCCCGCAAATCAGGCAATGCTCGCCAATCTCGACGTTGTGCGCGATGTGGACGAGATTATCAATCTTCGTGCCTTTGCCGATGACCGTCGAGCCGAGCGCGCCGCGATCAATCGCGCAGCCCGCGCCGATTTCCACGTCGTCGCCGATGATTGTGTTTCCGATCTGCTGGACCTTGAAATGGATGCCGCCGTCCTGAACGTAACCGTAACCGTCCGATCCGATGACGGAATTGGCGTGGATGCGGACGCGAGCGCCGATTTGTGTGCGCGGATAAATCGTGACATTTGGAAACAGATTTACGTCCTCGCCGAGTTGTGAATCGTCGCCGATAAAATTTCCGGCCTGCAAAACAGAGCGTGCGCCGATTTTCACACGCTCGCCGACGGTGCAATGCGGCCCGATGTGTGCGCTCGGATCAACTTGCGCGGATTTTGCGATGACAGCACTCGGATGAATTCCGGCGGCGAATTTTTGTTCTGGAAAAAATAAAGCGAGCGCTTTTGCGAACGCGACGCGCGCGTTCGGAACTTGAATCAGGATTTTTTTTGACGAAGAAAATCGTTTGTCCGCGATGATTGCAGTCGCAGCGCTTTGCTCGGCGCGCGCGAAATAATCTTCGTTTTCAGCGAAAGTCAGGTCGCCAACGCGCGCATTTTCAGCGGGCGCGAAGCTTTTCAGCGCGGCATTGCCGTCGCCAACGACCTGGCCGCCAATGAGTTTTGCGATTTCTGCGGTTGTGAATGGCATTTGATTGACTTGGTTGTCGCGCCTCACTATAAAGACACGCGAATCCAGTTCAACCCTCAACTTTTATGGCGAAAACTTTTCGCGTCGGAATCATCGGCCACAAATTCATGGGACGCGCGCACTCGAACGCGTGGCGGCAGGCGCCGAAATTTTTCAACCTCAAGGCGAACGTCGAGATGCACACGATCTGCGGACGCAACGCCGCCGCAACGCAGTCGGCGCGCGCGCAGCTCGGCTGGCAGCACGCGACGACGGATTGGCGCGAAATCGTCGAGTCGCCGTTGATTGACATCGTGGACATCGTGACGCCGACGAATTCGCACGCGGAAATGGCGATCGCGGCGATGAAAAACGGCAAGCACGTCATCTGCGAAAAACCGATGGGCTTGAATCTGAAGGAATGCGAGCAGATGTTCGCCGTCGCGCAAAAGGCGAAAGTCGTCCACATGGTCTGCCATAATTACCGGCGCATTCCCGCGATCGCGCTGGCGAAGAAAATGATTTCCGAGGGCGCACTTGGCAGGATTTATCATTTTCGCGCGCGTTACGCGCAGGACAGACTGGCCGACCCGGATTTTCCGTTGAGCTGGCATTTGCAAAAGGAGACGAGCGGCAGCGGCGTCCACAGCGACATCAATTCTCACATCATTGATTTGGCGCGTTATCTCGTCGGCGAATTTGAAAAAGTTTGCGGAATAGTAAATACATTTATTCCTGAACGTCCGCTCGCGGATGCGCTGGCCAAGGGTCAAAAGAAAATGGGCAAAGTGACCGCGCCGGATTCAGCGGTGTTCATCGGCTGGATTGAAAATGGCGTGATGGCGAATTTGGAAGCGACGCGTTACGCGCTTGGCCGGAAAAATCACATCACGATTGAAATCAACGGCAGCAAAGGCTCGCTGGTTTTTGATTTCGAGGACATGAACAAGTTAAGTTTTTACAATGGCACTGATCCTGCGGATCGTCGCGGCTTCCGAGAAATTCAAGTCACGGAACGCGATGGAATCCAGCCTTACGTCGGCAATTGGTGGCCGCCAGGCCACGGCATCGGCTATGAGCACACGTTCATTCACGCGATCGCGGATTTTGTGAACGCATGCGCCGATGGAAAATCTGTTCACCCGACTTTTGAGGACGGTTTGAAAAACCAGCGCGTGCTGACTGCGGTCGAGGAATCTTCGCAAAAAGGCAAATGGATGAAGGTCTGACGGTTATTTTTTCTGCGCGAGGACTTCGTGGACGGTCGTGAGAAGTTTTTCCGTCGTGAACGGCTTGGAAAGAAAGGCGTCGGTTTTGAGGCCGTGTCCATCAACGGCTTTTTCCTGTTTTGATCCGGTGGCGATGATGATTTTCAGGCTCGGTTTTATTTTCCGCAACGCCTTGACGGTGGCAAAACCGTCCATGAAAGGCATTTCAATGTCCGTGATGACGAGGCTCACGTCGCCGGATTTTTCGGCGAGGCGGACGACGGCTTCGGGGCCGCTGGCGGCGGCGATCACGCGGTAATGATAATTTTCCAATGTCGTGCGGACGAGTGCGAGCATGGATTCCTCGTCGTCAATGATCAAAATGCATTCGCCGTCGCCGGTGGGCAGCGATGGCTTTTGCGGCGCAACTTCTCCGGCCACCGCGCCGATGACAGCGGGGAAAAATAATTTGAATTCCGTCCCGCAGCCGACCTCGCTGGTCACGGTCAAAAAGCCGTCGTGGCTTTTCACGATGGACAGCGAGGTGGACAATCCCAACCCCGTGCCTTTGTCAGCGGCCTTGGTGGTGAAGAACGGCTGGAAAATTTTTTTTAATTGTTCTGCGGAAATCCCGTCGCCGGTGTCCGTGACGCTGATGCAAAGATAATTTCCGGTTTTCGCGCCTGGAATCTTGGCGGCCCCGGCGGTGTCGAGCCGGATGTTTTTTGTGGCGAGCGTGAGTTTGCCGCCGTTGGGCATGGCGTCGCGGGCGTTGACGCAGAGGTTCATCAGGACTTGATGCAATTGTGTGGCCGCGCCGGAAATGGGACTGCAATTCGCGTCCGCCTCGATGCGGCAATTGATGTTCTTTGGAAACGTGTCGGTGATAATCTTGCCCATTTCTTTCACGAGCCGGTCAACGCGGATGATCGTCCGGCCCGAATCGCCGCCGCGCGCGAAGGCGAGCACCTGGCGCACCATTTCCGCGCCGCGCTTGGCGCTGGATTCCATCGTGTCCAAAATGCTTCCGGATTCCGGCGAAAGGGCTTCGTTGCGCAAAATGTTTGAGCCGATGAGGATTGGCGCGAGCGCGTTGTTCAAATCATGGGCTATGCCGCTGACGAGGACGCCGAGGCTTTCGAGTCGTTGCGCACGGAAAAATTGTTCTTCGAGTTGCTTTCGTTCCGTGATGTCAGTGTTGATGATGAGCAGTGATTTCGGACGGCCTTGATCATCGCGAATCAAAGTGGAGCGCGCCTGCACGATGACGCGTCTGCCATCTTTCGCAACTTTTTGAAGTTCGCCGCTCCATTCGTTTTGCGTCGTGATGCTTTTGAAAGTTTCTTCGATCTGCGGCGTGAGGATTCCCTTGAACAGCAGTTGTAAAATATTTTTTCCAAGTGCTTCGTCAGGAATCCAGCCGTAAATATGTTGCGCGCCTTTGTTCCAAAAAATGATCTGGCCGCTCAAGTCGCAGACGAGAATGGCGTCGCTCGCCTTGTCCAGCAACGCGCCTTGTTCGCGGATGATCTGCTCGGCTTGCCGCAGGCGCGTGTGCTCCTCGGCATTGCGCAACGCGCGGCGGATGGCCGGGACGAGGCGACTCGGCCGCTGCTTGAGGACATAATCCACCGCGCCGTGCTGGAGGCTGTCCACGGCGATGTCCTCGCCGATGCTGCCGGAGAAAAAAACAAATGGAATTTCCGGGCGCAATTCCCGCGCGAGCGAAAGCGCGGTCAAGCCGTCATACGACGGCAGCGTGAAATCGGAAATGATGAGGTCGTATTCGGCGCGGCGCAGAGCGGTCTCGAATTCTTCGCGCGACGTGGCGAGCGTGAACTCGCAAATCAATTCATTTGCAGAAAGCGTCTCGGCGACGAGGATGTGATCCATCTCGTTGTCTTCCAGGTGCAGCACGCGCACCTGACGTTTGTCCGCCCGTGTTTCCATAATTTTTAACCTCCGCGTTTCATCGCGCCGGGTGGTGGTTCATTCACTATAGCCCAGAAGAAGCCGACTTGCTTGACGGACTCGACAAATTTCGTGAAATCCACCGGCTTGACGACATAGGCGTTGACGCCCAATTCATAACTGCGAACCAAATCCTGTTCCTCGCGCGAGGACGTGATCATCACGACGGGAATGTGTTTGAAATATGGATCGCTTCTCATGACGCGTAAAACCTCCAGCCCGTCCACTTTCGGCATTTTTAGATCGAGCATGACGACGACGGGAAATCCGTTGGCATGGCCGGCGAATTTTCCGCGGTTGTAAAGATAATCCAGCGCCTCCGCGCCGTCGCGCGCGACGACGACCTCGTTCACAAGATGGTGTTCATCAAGCGCGGCCATCGTGAGTTCCAGATCGCGTTCATTGTCCTCGACCAGCAATATGCGTTTTAATGGAGCCATAATTTATTTTATCCTTTCTTTTCGTTTGAGATTTTTGGAAGTGAGAAGAAAAATGTCGCGCCGCCGTCCACCTTGCTTTCCGCCCAAGTGCGACCGCCGTGGCGGGAAACGATGCGGCGGACGTTGGCCAGCCCGATGCCCGTGCCCTCGAATTCGTCCGCGCGATGCAGTCGTTGAAAAACACCGAACAACTTGTCCACGTATTGCATATCGAATCCAACACCGTTGTCGCGCACGAAAAATACAAACTCGTCGTTCACCGTGTTGCAGCCAATCTCGATTTCCGCCGGGTCGCGCGTGCGCGAGTATTTGACCGCGTTGCCGATCAGGTTAGCCCAAACTTGGCGGAGCATCGGCGCGTCTGCCTCAACTTGAGGCAGGCTGTCCATTTTCCAGACAATGCGACGACCATTAATCTCGCCTTGCAGGGCATCCCTGACCTCATGGACTAGCGATTCTGATGCCACTTTTGTGCGGCGCAAATCCGTGCGGCTCATCCGCGAAAAAACCAGCAGGTCGTCAATCAGCGTGCCCATCTGCCGCGCGGAAGCGGCGATGACATCAAGATAACGGCGCCCGCGATCGTCGAGTTTTTCGGCGGATTGCTTCCGCAACAAATCCACGAACCCGTCCACATGCCGCAACGGCGCGCGCAAATCGTGCGAGACGGAATAGGAAAACGCCTCGAGTTCCTTGTTGGCGACTTCGAGCTGCCCGGTGCGTTCGCGGACGCGCTCTTCCAGCGTCGTGTTCAGTTTTTGAATTTCCGCGAGCATTTCGTTGAAGGCGTTGGTCAATAAACCTAGCTCGTCGTCGCCGAACTTTAAGGCGCGGACGGAAAAATCGCGTTGCTTGGAAATGGCATTAGCAGTTTCAGCCAAAGCCACAATGGGCGCGGAAATTTGTTTTTGCAACATGCGCGAAAGCAGGTAGGCCACCAAAATCGAACCGGCGATGATCGCCGCCGACAGCCAGGCATATGCATAGTAACGGTCTGTCAGGGCAGATAAATCAGATTGGATATAAACCGTGCCGAGCGTGCGATGGCCTTGAACGATGGGGCAGAAAACTTCCAAATGCCCATCCCGGTAGCCGGATTGCGTCGGCCATGCGGGAAAAAGCCCGACGTTTGCATTGGCCGGAAATTTCGCAAAAATTTTCCCTGAGCCGTCGTAAATGCAAGCCCCCGTGATTCGCCGGTCGGTTTTGAGCGCGGCCAGCACGTCAGCGGCATCGGCCTCGCTTTGGAATGCCAGCGCTGCCGTTGAATTGGCGGCGATGATTTCGGCGCGTGTCATGTAACCTTGCACCATGCTTTTATGCAGCGTGACGACTTCATAAGTGATGAACGCGGCGCACGTCAGCAGCAATACTGCGCTGCTGGTCAGCAGATTGACCGTCATCAATTTTCTTCGGATGGGTATGTTTCTTAACATCGTCAATCGCTTCCGGGGTCAACAATCTCAGCCAGTCGGAGCAACTTGGAACTAATCGCCAGATTAGCGCTCTTCGCAGCTTCCAGATTTATTCTGAGATGAATTTTATTTTCTTCCGTGACGAAACGGACGATGCCGCCGTCTTTGATGAAGCCGTCAGAGTCGCCAACCGTAAGAATATTTTTGTCCTTCAAACCGGCCAGAATACGTCCTGTCTGTCCGTCCTCGGAACGGCTGATGAACAAAATCTGGCAGCCTTGAACATCCTCAATCCGGCGGTAGCGTTGAATGACCAGCGGATGTTCGCCGATTTTTTCACCGCGCACCGTTTCGTCCAGAAATGAGTCGAACGGATCGTCGCCCAGCACGCCAATCGTCATCGGCGTTTGCGCGTCGGCAAAAGCGTTGGTCGGCCACGCGATGAATTGCGCAAAGTTAAATAGAAAAACGGCTTTGACCTGATATTCCCTGGAAATTTCCGTTTGCGCGGGCAACTCAGGCACGCTGGAAAACAGCAGCACGATTGCGGACAACCAGATAAATTTTTTCAAATTGCGGCTGGTTCTCAAAAAAAATGCCACGCTTAAAATCGCCATGCGACCTTTCCATAAACGCTGCGTTCAATTTGCTCCGTTGTCGTTGCGCCCGGAAAACCATATTCCGCGTGCTGGTCGTGCAAAAGATTTTGGCCGACGATGGAAAACTCCAGATTTTTCGTCGGGTGCCAGCCGATGCGGACATCCAGTTCAAAATAGCTCGGCACAGTTCCCTGTGTCGGCCCGTTGTTGTCATGCAACGTGTCCACCCAACGCAACGCGGAATCCAGTTCCAGGTTTTCCGGCAAATCCATTGAAGAACGTATTTGGAATTGCTGTTGCGGATCGGATGTTTCGTTAAGCCCGTTGCTAAAATCTGTTTTGCCAGGTTTGACGTGAATGTCCTCTTCAAGCAAATCATAACCTCCATGTAACCGCCACCAGTCAAGCACCTGCCAGTCGCCGCTCCATTCAAAACCATAAGTGTCGCCTTCAAGGTTGTTCGCGGCAGTAATTGGAAAGCCGCCGATGAGGGATGTAGCATTGGTGGTAAAACTCCGAATATTGTCATAGTCGTTGTAGAAGGCGGAGACGGATGTTGAAACTTTTGAAGAAAGTTGGGCGCGGTAGCCCAACTCGTAGGCGATCAATGTTTCCGAAACGAAATTGCTGCTGCCATCCAGCAGGCTTGTGGGCAGTGGAGTCGGGAGTCCAGTGGGTTCCAGAAGGTCGCGGTCAATGCGTGAAGGTGTCCGCACCGCGCGCGAAACCGCACCCCAAAACATTTGTTTGGGAGTGACATTCCATTGCAATCGTGCGCTTGGCTCCACTTCAAAGCCAGTGTAGTCGTTATGTTCCAGTTTGGTTCCAAGAGTCAGGAACAATTTTTCGTGCAACTTGATTTCGTCCTGCACAAATCCACTGAACAGATTTTGATCCAATACAGGCGGTAGAAACTCTGTGGATGGCGCGTTGCCCACCACGTCATGCGTGAAGCGATAGCCCAGGCCCCAGACAATGCTGTTCCGTTGCCCCAAATGGAAACGATCCTGAAAATCCAGATCGTAAGTATCAAGATCATCCCGCAAGATTCCAGCAGGAAGGGAAAAAGGTGCGAATGGACCGGAATAGACCACCGCAGGCTTCGGAACAGATATATGCGTTCGGTCATAATATAATTGCAGGCTCATGTCGGAATCATCTGAAAAAGTGTGCGACCAGCGGCCCAGAACATTGCCACCGCCCGTTCGCGTGTCGCCGCCCGGCGCTTTTTCGTCGCCGAGATAAAAATCACCCTGCAAGGTCAGTGGATTTTTCGAAGATGCCTCTGAATCAATCCGAAAACCGCCCTGTCCCATGCGCCACGAATCCGACGCGCTGGCGCCGTTGGAAAAAACTTCACTGCTGCGGTCAAAATATTTTCCATAAACGCGATAATAGACATTTGAAGCCAGCGTGCCGCCATAGCGCACGCCGGCAAAATCCTCCAGCCAGTTTCCGCCTCCACCTTCGACGTATAATCCTTGCGTGTCTTTCGCGCTCTTGGTGGTGATGTTGATCACCCCGTTAACCGCGTTCGCGCCCCACAACGTGCCGCCCGGCCCGCTGATGACTTCAATCCGATCAATATCTTCGAGCAAATAATCCTGCACGTCCCAAAAAACACCCGAATAAAGCGGCGTATAGACACTCCGCCCGTCCATCAAAACCAGAAGCTTATTGGCAAGATCCGTATTAAATCCCCGCGCACTGATGGCCCAGCCTGCGGAACCTTTCTGCGCCACGTCAAGATTGTCGGCCAACCGCAACGCCTCGGGGATGCTCGACGCGCCTGACCGTTGAATATCTTCACCGGTGATGACTTGTATCGCGGCGGGCGCCTGCCCGTAAGGCTCGGGCTGTTTGGAAACGGACGTGACATCCAAATCCATCAATTCTTCGAGGCTTAATTTTTTTAACGAAGCGGGGGAAGAAAGATCGGCGTTTGTCTGGGCCGACGCAATGTTTGCAAAAAAAATCAAGCCCAATGCAATCAGGCAGCGGCCCCATTGTGAAAAAAATTTCAACTGATGGGCTGAACGACCGTTATTTTCTATTGATGCCATTTACACCCCATTGCATCACGGTTATTAATTACCCGCCTGTTTTATGCGCAATGAATCGCTATAATTTGCGCATTTATTTCAAAAACTTATGCTTACAAAAGCAATTATCGGGCCGTGCTTGTTTTTCAAAAAAATGCCCGACTTCACAGGACTAAAAGCTTGTTTTAGCGATTTTAATCTTTGAAAACTGTTTGTTTTTTGGACAGTCCCGTCTTGAAATAAGACACCTGTAAATATTAGGCATAAGCCATTCATTGTTTTTTCAGTCAAACTTGTAACTGCAGAGTTACATCTTTCATGGAATGAGAAATCAAGTGTCACGCTGCAAAATCGTCAATTTAACTTGCCCGCACGTGTTTGAAGGCGTATTAAAACAGCCCACGATTAGCCCACGTGGCGGAATTGGCAGACGCGCTAGATTCAGGTTCTAGTGAGTAAAATCATACAGGTTCAAGTCCTGTCGTGGGCACCATTTTAGTTTTCGTCCCAAAGACATGGCTTGGCGCATATAAGCTAATGTTTGTGGGCATTCTATCCCGCTCATCGCTTCGGCTCACTTCTACCTCTTACGGTCATCTTCGGTTGCTTTTCAGGGCAGCAAAAGGCAGCGAAAGGCAGCGAATGAAAATTAAAAAAATAGTGAACCACGGCATAGTCCGCTGGCGCGTCAATGATTCAATTGTCGGAAAGCGTCAACGAAGATTTTTTGAAAGCAAAGAAGAAGCCGAAAGTTTTATGCGGCTACGAAAAGCCGACCAGCGCGCTTTCGGGAACCATTTTACGACAATTCCGCCCGCCGAGCGCGTTATCATCGGCTATCATTTGGATCGGCTCCGCAAACTTGGCTGGAATTTGCCCGACGCCGTGGATTTTATCGAGCGTCAGGGGAAAAGGCCGCAATCCATTTCTCTTGGTATTGTCGCCGATGAATTTTTGGCGGCAAAGAAAGTCGCCGGATTGCGTCCGCGCTATTTGCGGACGTTGCGCGCTTCCATCAACCGATTTTTGATAAATCGGCGCGAAAAAATAATTTCGGAAATTTCCGCTGCGGAAATTCAGGAATATATCAGCCGGAACGGTTGGGCAAATTCAACCATGCGGAGTTATTTGGTGGACGTGCGGACACTGTTTGCATTTGCCGTTAAGCGGAAATATGTCACGGATAATCCGGGTTTGGCCGTGGAATTGCCACGGACTGACGAAAAACCGCCCGGAATACTTACACCGGCACAAACGGAACGTCTGCTGGATGCTTGTCTGGACACGGAACCGGATATTTTGCCGGTTTTAATTCTTTCCCTGTTTGGTGGAATTCGGCGCGCGGAAGCGGAAAAAATTGAATGGGCGGAAATTGGCGGGGAATTTATTGAAATCAAAGCGGAAAAGGCTAAAACCCGCCGCCGCCGCTTGGTTCCGATCCCCGCGCAATTGCGGACATGGCTGGATTGTGCGCGCGGAATTGGCGGAAAATTGCCCTCTGTTAATTACGCTGACAAATTAAAACGGACACTGGAAAAAGCCGGACTCCGTGCGGAATGGCCGCAAAATGCGCTGCGCCATTCTTTCGCCAGTTACCACTACGCAAAATTCCGAAATGAAAATGAAACCGCCGCGATAATGGGAAATTCGCCGCAAATGATTTTTCAGCATTACCGCGAACTTGTCCGGCCAGCGGAAGCGGAAGCGTTTTTCCGAATTATTCCGTCGCCGGATGCTTACGTCCGCGCCCGCACTGCCCGCGAGGGACGCCGCCGGATAATGCCGCCGCGTAGCGTAAAAATTACAGCGGAAATTATTTCCGCTGTTTTCAATAATGGACGGTTGACGCTAACACGGAAGGATGCCGTTGCCGCTCTCTGTGAACGCTCCGGCTGCAAAATTCCGTCCGCTTACCTTGCACTGTCGGAAAAGGGGTGTTTCCGCTCACAGTTACAGGAAACGAACGGATTTTTAAGCTGGCAACCATTTCCTTTGGTGCCGGAAATAGAAGCATCGGCGGAAATTCCAAAAAATCCGTTAATTCCATTTCCGCTTGTTTCCGAACCGGAAAAAATTTCCGTCCTTAAATAAAATCAATTAACCGAAAAAATAAAATTATGAACCCAAAAAATGCTGCTCCGCTAATCGTAACGCTACCTGCACTTGCTGAACTTGCCGTCGCCGCGCCGCCTTTGTTAGTTTTTGGTGCAATTGGCGTTGGGGGTTACTTCCTGATAAAATGGCTTTGTTCCGACGACAAGGAAAAGAAGCCGGAAGCGTTGCCAGCATCCGCTACGTCCGCGCCCGCGCCGCCGCGTCCGGCATTGGTCATTCCGCCCGCTTCCGGCGGAAATCCCCCTCAAAATCGAAGTATTCCGCCAGTTTCCGGCGGAAAACCTAACATTCCATTCACTCCGTCCCTGTCCGCTCCTGCTTCGTCGAAAATTCCGGTTCCGCCGCCGTCCGTTATTCCGGTTGTGAAAATTCAGCCGGAAATTCCGGCACCAGCGCAGAAAAAATTCATTACCCGTGAAGACGCGGCTAAAATTTTCAATGGCGGGCGCGGACTGACGCGGAAATCCGCTGTGTCCGCATTGAAGGCTCTTGGCTTTGGAAAAACAGCAGCTTACGAAGCGTTGGCAATAAACGGACGCTTTGCACCGTGGCTGCAATTTGCGTCAGACGGAATAATTACTTGGAAAGGTTGACGAAAAAACTTCAGAAAATCCGCTATTATTTTTGCGGGCGGGCTTTATCGCGGGCGAGCGCGTCACGGATTAAATCAGGATCAAGACGGGCATTTGTCTGACGCAGACGCGCCAGCGCGGGCGGCAATTCAATCAGTCCGCGCGCCGCCGCCTGTTCCAGCAAACCAATCGTACCGACAACAGCCAATCCACATTGGATCGCCGCATTACGCCCGGCGCGATCATCCATCAAAACAGCGTCAGCATGAATTTCTTGCGCGAGACAAATTGCTTCCAATTCGCCCGCGTCCACGTCCAATGTAAGATTCGTTGTTTTGGGCGATTGCACGGCAACCCAATCCGGCAGGGCAGACGCCCACTGACGCACCGGCGTCGGCGTGTTCGGTTGCTGTAATTCACGAAAAACCGTCGGTGGAATGATTACTTGCCGAAACAATTTTGGCAGAACATTTTCCGCACCGCACAAAATCAGATAGTGCAATGGCGAAGTATCAGAAACAACGACGCTCACGGGCGGGCAAGAATTTTTTCCAATGTGGCGTTGTCAGCGGCAAGATCGGCGGAAGAATAATTCAGCGGAACGGCGCGCTCGTTCAGAAATGTTTCCGTTTGCCAATAGTCCAAGCCAAGCATCGCGCCTACTTGACGCTGCGAAAGGCGTCCGGCGCGATAACCTTCAATCGCCGCGTCTTCCATGACGTGACGGCCTACCGCGTTCGGAGTTTCACCCCACTGGCGCGCAACTTGATCGGGCATTTCAACTGTAACTTGCATAACACTTTGAATTTAGCACGTTCCCAGCGACATTGGCAATTGGCAATATGGCATTGTTCACCAACGGCGAAACGCGGATGCAAACCGTCATTCCGTTAAAGTTTCTTCAGCACCCGTTCAATTTCAATCAACCCCTCATAGATAATAACTAATCTGCCCTTTGTAACAGAAGGCGCATCAATTGGTTTCGCTAATGCTTTTGTATATTCATGCGCTTCTTGATCTCGGTGTTTTTTCAAAGCATCCAGTGACGACATCAACTTTTGAATTTTTATACCATTAACTTTCCGGTCGAATTTTTCAACCCCCACCAAACCGACAATTTGTAAAAGCATCTTATTTTTGAAATTCTTTTTGTAACCAAATCCGAAGTTGCTTTCGATTATCTCTTCTACACGCTTAATAGTTGCCGGTTGGCGAAGTTTTCGTTTTGCTAGTCTTTTAATAAGATCGTCCATGCTCATTTCAATCCAGCCTCCTAATTCCAAAATTGCGAGCTTGGAATAGAAGCGGCTTGATTGAGGATTTTTCGCCTCATTAAAAAGACGTTCAATTTTATTGAGATTTTGCGAAATGTAGGTCTTTGCAATCATTGCCCATCATGCAAATGCTTCAATTGCAGCACCCATCCGAGCAAGAACACGCGGTTTTCCCGAAAGACCTTCGCTCAATTTTTCATCAGAGAATTCTTCGTTATCAAGAAGTTTTTTATACTTCTTTTGAACAGCTTCTACATCAAGCTTCTCCAGCTTGTTTATGTTTTTTGCAACCCCGACCAAAGTTGCCTCAAGAACCGAAATTGATATTTTAGTTGGCACGTTGGCGGCAAAAACTTTTTGATAAATTAGTTCAACTGTTCTGTTGAAAAGCTCGGTTTTCTCCTGAACTGCTTCTTCCAAAATAAAATGGTGTTCCGCCATGTATTCATTAAGAAATTTTGCCAACCCACCCGGATAAGATTGATACTTATCATAAAAAGCAAAAAAGCGTAAAATGAGTTCTTGTTTTGTGAAGCGATGCCCCGCTTCCTTTTTCATTCGATTTAACCGCATCCATGTTGCGTTTCCGTTCAAAGTTTTTAGGAGATCGTTAAAACGTCCTGAATAAATACAATTGCGTATCTCTTGGTTATTCAACTTCATCCCACCGGTGTTTAGCCGATGAAAGATTGTGAACAAATAGTTAGTGTTATTTTTCTTCGAGTAATCACATCGTAACACCGTAATTGGAAGTGTGAGATTCTCTACACGTTGATAGTATTTGTGTAACGGATTTTTTCGATCTAGGAAAGATTTAGCTGCCTTCCCGGAAAGTTCGGGATCAATGTCTTCAAGTTGGGATAGAATCCAATTTGGATCGCCAGATAAAAATTTGATTATGCTCGCCATTCTTTGTAAACCATCAATCACTTGCCAGCGTAGCGTCTTAAAATCCATGCTAAAACAAAGGCTCGGAATTGGAAGCTGTTTGATTAACGAATCAATAAATCGCGTTTGGGACGGAGATTTCCAGACAATCTCGCGTTGAAATTCTGGCTGTATGTCCAAAATTCCCTGATTATACATGCGGAATAAGTCTGCACACGACCGCGACTCATTATAGGCAACAATATCTGGTGGTGGAACTTCTGGACTGTCATCATTTTCAAATGAAGACTTCTCAAGTGCCTCAATTTTTGCATTCATATTATATCAAATATAGGTAGCAGTGTTCCAAGTAAAATCAAAATTCCACGTCGCGGCATTTTTCGTCAAGAGCGGTAATTATCAGAAGATGAGAATTAAATCTGCGTTGCTCGTTTAATTCGTTCACGCCAGTTATTTTCCAGCATCAATTCAAAGCGCATTTCGTTTTGCGCGACGGAAAGTTTCAATTCTCCGACGTTGACGCTCTTGGCTGAAATCTTTTCCAGCAATTCAAAAAGTTTTTCTTTATATGCCGTGTCGTCGTTGCCTTTAAGATGCAGTCCTTTTGTTTCGAGAACGGCGAAACGAATTTTTCCTTTGCCGGCTTCCTGCACGCACGCCAGAAAATCAGGATATACTTTGTTCCGTTGCCAGCCTTGCAAATGCCAGTCTTGGTGGACTGCGATCCGATGCCACCAACGAACGGCTTTTTCTCCGTCGAGATACCATGCCATTTCTTTTTCCAAACCATTCACCTGTTTCTGATAAATCTTTTCAAAAAGAGTTCGTTCAAGTGGTTTGCCGTTTTGCTGCAAAAGCGGTTTGTCTTCGTCTGACACATCAAGTTCAAGAGTTTCGGCCAATTCCCAATTTAATCGCGCGTCATTTGAAGCCACGAGACGAAAACTTAATTCCTCTTTTTCCAGCATCTTTTTGAAAAGCATTTCCCCGGCGCGATTCACTTGCTCGCGCAAATCATCCCGCATTGCTTTTAACAAAAAGAGCCGGTTCGTGACGATTCGCTTTTCCCCGACGCCTTGCTTGCGAAGATCGGCAAGAGTTTCTTCGAGAATCCGCGCCGCCTGCCACGGATTCGGGATCACGTCCACGAGCAAACGGACGAGCGCGGGAAAATCCAACTCCGTCAGCGCGTCTTTTTCCGTCTTCACCGGCTTTGGCAAATCCGAATCATCCACATTGCCTAGGTCTTCTACACTGACGCGCGAAATTGTCCGTTCGTAAGATTGTTGGCCGTCCGGCGTGAACTGTTTTGCAAAGCTGAATTTATTCCAATCCATCCGGCTCAATAAATCTCGGTCATAATCAAACTTTCGCCATTCGTCGGTTTTAGCCTGACGCGAAAGAACGTATGGCAGAAAAATCTTTGTGCCGCGAAATTCCTGCCGACGGCGAATCGTTTCCTTGCGCGAGCCAGCCGCCGCGCCCGCTGTTATCACGCGGACGCCCGCCGCCAAATCGCCCATGCCTTCTTCTTGCAATCCGCGCCGCACGCTGTCCACGGCGGCTTGCACTTCCTGATCGTAAGTGAAAACGTAACACTCATTCAGCGCGGCGGTTTTCGTTTCTATGGCCTGCGGCTGTCGCATGACGCGCCCGACCATTTGCGTCAATGCCGTTCGCGCCGTCGTTTTGGACAAAATCGCCAGCACATAGGCAAACGGACAATCCCAGCCCTCGCGCAGCGCGTCTTTCGTGATGATGAATCGCACCTTGCTTAAATCCGAAAGCAAATCTTCATCGCCAAGCTCATTTTTCTCGGCAGATTTCACTTTCACCTGTTCGGGATGTGCTCCTAATTTTTCTATCAAAAATGTTCGGACGTGTTCCGAATGAATTTCACTTTTCTCCAATTGTTTCTCACCGGTGTTTTCAACACGGATTAGCAGAATCGGGCGGATATATCGCCCTTCATTTCGCTCCGTTTTTTTGGCGATTTCCTTTAGCTCGTCAAGTTTCTCTTTCGCTTCCGTCAATGTGTGCTTCCAATCTCCGCGTGCGATATTGATAAGATTGATTGGCAGTTTAATCATCTGCTCATCTTTCAAAGCCGTTCCCGTCACGTTCACAAGCACGTTACTGACTTGCTCGCCGCCGCTGTTTGGCGTCGCGGAAAGTTCCAGAATGAAACGCGGATTATGTCCCGCGATAAATTCCAAAGCATTGCTGGTATATGCCTTGTGTCCTTCATCTATCACGACGACAGGCCGCGCCAGTTTGAAAACATTGCCGAGACTTTGCTTTACCGTGAGGCCGCCCGCGCGAAATTCTGCGTCTGTCGTATCGCACACGTCGAGATTCGGCACGCGGCGCAATAAATCTTTGTTCGCGTTAAAATCATCCACTTCGGGAAAGAAATTAGTGAATCGTCCGGTGTCCTGAAACATCCGTCGTTTTTCTTTTGAATTCTTTTTCACCGCGCCCGCCTGCAACATCAGCAGCATGACGCACAGATATTCTTCAACGTCCTGACGCGAAAAACTGTCTTCCTTTTCCAGCAACTTCACGCGCCCGCCCGATGCGCGCTCCAACATTTGCCGATATGGGTCTTCACGATTGGCAAAACGCTTCCACGTCTGCGAATAAATCGCATCCGACGGCATGATCCACAAAACCAAGCCCGTCTGCTTTTTGAAAAATTCGGTGTTGATCCGTTCCACCGCCGCGCACGCGAGTAAAGTTTTTCCGCCGCCCGTCGGCACTTTCAGGCAGACATTCGGGACGGGACGCTCCATGCCATCTTTGCGCCCGACGTAAGGAAGAGAAATTTCGCTGTCCTGCGAGTCCTTCACACGCGGCAATTTTCGTTCCGCGTTCAAAGCGTCCCAAGTGTTCCGGCAATAATCGCCCAAAGGCACAGTGCGGCCTTTGCTTTTTTGGAATTGGACATATTCCTCTGCCTCCTGACGCTTCGCTTCCAGCGCGGCGAGATAACCGCTCAAACTTTCCAGCACGTCATTCTGGTAATCTTTCAGTTTCATCGCGCGTCAATCGCCGAGAATCCGATGAATTGCATACGGCAACTGGCAGAACTCCACGCCCTGCCGCGTCAGTTCCTTTTGCGACATGAATTTTGCCGCCGCGAAAACCAGCAGCCGTTTCTTTTCCTTGTTTGACGCGAGCATTTTTTCCACAAGCTGCTCCGTCAACGCTGCGTCGTTGCTCGCCAGCCATTTCTTTTCCGGCCTGTAATAAAGATGGACGCGATAAAATTCCGTCTCGCCGATGAAACCGTCGCCGTCTGCCTTTTGTTTCGGCACGTCCGCGAGCGTCCGGCCTGTGGCGGTATAGAAAACATATTTCGCCAGCGCGTCAAATGACGGCAGCTTGTCACCCGCCAGCAACCTGTCCATGCTCATTTCTTCGCCCAGCGTGCAAAACGTGAAGCTGCCGCCCAAGCCTTCGACTTTTTCCGTGATTTTCTTTTCGCCGGTGACGACCAGCGCGCCGTCCTCGACCGCTTTGGCGATGCGGTCAAAGCGATGCTTGTCCAGCAGATCGAAACTGTTCGCCTTTTCCAGCAAGTCACCCGCATTTTTCAACGCTGTCAACGTGATTGGCTCGCGCAACAATTCTTCGCGCTGCGTGCCTTCAAATTTGTAGCCGTTAATGACGCGGCGGACTCGTTCGGCGGTGAGCTTGTCCGCGTAATCTTCCATTTCGACGAGAATGAATTTGCGATTGCCGCCGTCTTTTTTGTTCAACGCAATAACTGCGTGCGCGGTTGTCGCGCTGCCAGCAAATGAATCTAAAACGATGGAGTTTTCATCTACAACTTGGGAAAGGAGCAACTCCAAAAGTTCCGATGGTTTTGGAAAATCAAAAGCACCGTCACCGAGTATTTGATTAATTTCTTTTGTTCCATCCCGTGTGCTTGGTGACAGAATAACGGAAGACAGGTTTTTGGTTCGACTAATTTCCTCCTCGAAAAGTTTCCGGCGGGGTCTTCCTGTTGGCTCTTTAGGCCAAAGTATTCGCTTCTCGGCTATAAGCCTATCCATACTTGGCGGCTCGTAACGCCATCCTTTTGGCGGACAGCCATAATTTATACCAGTTTCGGGGTTAATCAGATCGTAATGGAGATTGCGGCGTTGTTCTTTTGTGGCAAGCCCCGTTAGGTCAGCACTTCTCCATGCACCGCGCAAATCTTTGTCAGGATTACTAAATTTCGCGCCTTCCTTTTCTACACCTTCAAAACGTATGGCCTCTGTTTTTTTGTAGCAAAGAATATATTCGTGATCGTTTGAGATGCCTGTTTTAGCTCGTGTATCTTCACTGACTCGTGATTTCCAAGTGAATTGTGCGGTAAATTTATCTAATCCGAAAATTTCGTCCATTATTTCGCGCAACCGATGCACTTCGTTGTCATCAATTGAAATGAAAATTACTCCATCATTGGCTAGCAGTTCGTGAAGCAACTTGACACGCGGCCACATCATACAAAGCCATTTTTCGTGACGCTCCATGTCGTCTTTTTCCACCGGATTAGCGGATTTTTTCAGCCATTCTTTCATCAGCGGGCTGCGAACATTGTCATTGTAGCACCAGCCTTCAGTGCCAGTGTTGTAAGGCGGGTCAATGTAGATGCAGTTCACCTTGCCCGCGTAAATGGGCAGCAGTGCCTTGAGCGCATGGAGATTGTCGCCGTGAATAATCAGATTGTCTTCCAGCGACGGCTTCGCGCCCTTCGGCAATTCCGATTTTTTTGCGTCAACGACCAATTCCCGAAACGGCACGGAAAGATGATGCGTATAAACGAACGACTTGCCTTTGAAATCCAGTGTCGGCATGAGCTTTGTTTTTTGTCTGACGCCGTGACGTTAGCACCAAGCCCATGCCGCCGACAAACAAGAAGTTCTTACGAAAGCCAATTGCCAATGCCGCCGGAAATGCTAGAAGTGATAACAAATGAATGAATCTGGACAACCGTTGCGTCCGACAAAGGCGAAAACTCCTGCTGGAAATTTGAAATTTGAGATTGAATCTAAAATCATGCCGATGCTGGCTCACGATCCAAATCATCCCGACCTAAAAAATCCCAAATGGTTTGTTTCCATGCTCGATCCGTGGCCGGAATGGGCACTTCGTTTAGCTGCGGAAATTTTATCAGTCCATTTCCCGCGCGTTAAAAAACGCAACATCCTTAATATGCTAAAATTTTTCCATTGTATTTGTTTTGAAATGGAAACTGATTGTGATCTGGAAAATTCACCGCTGGCAAAATATGATCTGTCTGATTTTCCAGAGGACGCTTTGAATGAAATGATTTCAGCCGTGGCACACATGCAAAAGCACGCAGAAGTTCAAAAGGTGAAGTTGGAAACCGCAAAAACAAAATCTGAAATTTGGTCTGAAGAGGACGAAAAAAATTTGCAAAAGATGCAAAAAGGTTATGAGCAAATGGGCGAAGCCCTCTTAAAATTATTAGGCGAAGAAGCTCCAGAAAAGCAAATGCCAACGATGGGAAACGCCATTAGCGCATACAATGCAACTTACGACAAAGAGGGCAGAACCCGCGATACGACGGCAACCGTCGTCTATAAGCAAATCCTGAAATCATGGCCGGAAGTTCAAAATTTGGCCGATACACAAGCGTTATGCGATTTTCTTGATCCGGTTCTTGGACATGGCGATGCCGAAGCAAAATTGGATCGGGTCAAAAAGATTGTTAAGCGAATGGGCATCGAATTTCGTCCACGTCAAGGGACAACGCCGCAGACAGGGCTGTCTTTGCAGTAAGCATTTCCGCCGCGCTAAAGTCGCGGCGTGATTAACAAATCAAACACCAGCCACGCGCGAGTTAAGGCGAGCGAAAGCAAAGCCAAAACACCGCGACATTCCACAGCCAGCAATCCGCCGCTGCCACGCCTTGCCTACACCATGCGCGAGGCGGCGGAAATTCTTGGCGTTTCCTACATCACCGTTCACCGGCTCTTAAAGCGCGGCACGTTGCGAGCGTCTGACGCAATCCGTAACAAGGTAATCCCGCACGCGGAGATTGAACGCTTCTTGCGCGATTCATTGCCGTCAATTGAAACCGAATAAATTTATGCGTGATTTAATTTATCGGCCTGTCTGTGACGCACGCGGCGAATTTTTGGATTGGCTTCACTCTTTGCGAAATCGTTCCGGCGCGTATGTCATCCGTTCCAAAAGCAATCGCCGGACGTTTTACGTTGGCGAAAGTCACACTGGCAACCTTGCCAAAACAATCAAACGCCACTTTTACCCGTGGCGCGACGATCCCGAACGCCGCCACAACGTCTATGACCGGCACGCCGTAGAAGTTGCTACACGGTTGACGCCACCGACAACCGCCGTCGGCGCACAGGACAATCTGATCCGCCGTCTTGAACCACGCGACAACGGATATACACCCGTTGAAAAACCATTTTGAAAAATTTCCCGCGTTGCCGTCGCTTGTGCGGCGAATTAACAGCGCGGGCGAAAAAAAACAAAAAAGAAAGGCAACCGAATGAAATGACCGGGGCGAGTCTGCCCCAAATTCCTAAACGCGGGCTAACGGGCGGACAAGACTGCCATCTTGTCCGCCCAAATTTACACATGAAAAATTTTATTACGCAACTTGAATTATGATAGACCCTGACGCCCTGCTTTCAAAAGAAATCGTCTTGTCGCGGCTTGGCATCGGCGAAAAGGCATTGCGCCGTTTGATTAACGAAGGCCGGTTGCCGGTTGTTAAATTTGGAAAAACTTCGCCGCTGAAATTTCGTCAAATGGACGTTGCGCGTTTTCTCGAATCATCCGTTGTCAATGCGCTGCCAGCATTTAGGCAATGAATATGAATTCGGATTTGCCGCCAATCGAAACGCCGCAAAATGAATCAGGCGTTAAACATTGGCCGAAACCTTTGAACGAAGACGCTTACATTGGATTTGCCGGTGAATTTGTTACGGCTGTAATGCAACACACAGAGGCAGACCCCGCCGCGCTTTTGTTTCAATTTCTGGTTTGCTTTGGAAACTGCGTTGCCGCGAACGCATTTTATCGGCAGGAATGGACACGGCACAACGCGCGCGAATTTGTTTTGATCGTCGGACGCAGCGCAAAGGCGCGCAAGGGGACAAGTTGGAACATCGTCAAAGAAATTTTCAAGCTGGCGGATGCAAACTGGTTCAAAAAAAGAATCGTCAGCGGACTTGGCAGCGGCGAAGGCGTTGTTAATGCCGTAAGAGACCCGCAAATTGAACGCGACGAACGAGGCCAAGAAACGACGATTGCGGGCGTGGAAGACAAACGGCTCATGGTTGTTGAATCGGAATTTGCCAGCGTGCTTTCCGTGTCAGGACGTGAAGGCAGCACACTTTCGGAAGTGCTTCGCAACGCATGGGATTCTGGCGACATTCAAACACTCACAAAAAACAACCCGATCCGCACAACCGGCGCGCATATTTCTGTCATCGGTCACATAACGGAAACAGAGTTGAAAAAGAAGTTGGGCGACAATGCCATCTTCAACGGCTTCGTAAATCGCTTCCTTGTGGTTTGCGCCAAGCGCGCCCGGCTTTTGCCTGACGGCGGCAGTTTGACGGATGAAGATTTTTCAACCCTTGCCGGAAATCTTGCCCGCGCGATAGACGCGGCGCGAAAGATCAGCCGCATGGTTCGCAGCGATGAAGCCCGCAATTTGTGGCATGAAGTTTATCGGAAACTCACCGCAGACCGCGCCGGAAATTTTGGCGCAGTCACCAGCCGCGCCGAGGCGCACGTCTTGCGGCTCTCCATGATTTACACGCTGCTAGATGGAAAATCACAGATTGAACTTTGCCACTTGAAAGCCGCTTTGGAGTGTTGGCGATACTGCCAAGACTCCGCGCTTTATATTTGGGGTGACTTCACACAAGGCGGACTCGTTAAGAAAATCTCTGACGCACTTACTGACGCGGGCGCACACGGTTTGACGCGCTCGCAACTTAACAACGCGCTTGGCGGGCGAATTCCTGCCGATGAATTTGTCCCCGAACTTGAAAAAATGATTTCCAAAAACGAAGTCGTTCAATTTTTCAAAGACACCGGCGGCAGACGGGCGACCATTTACAAACTACGCCAATGAAATTTTCTGAAAAAGCGGAAGAAGCCAACGCCATTTTCAAAAGCCGCTGCAAACAAAGCGTCAAATCGCGTTTTTCAAATTGCGGAGGAAGCGCGGGAAAAGTCGGAAAATGCAGGAAGAAGGCCGCCCCTTTTTCCAGCTTTTTCCGGCATATTACGAAACCGTTTGCGGAAAAAGTTTGTGCAAAATCTCATTGCCTGACGCGGCGTTTTGAAATTTGCCGCCCTTTTTCCGCATTTTCCGAAAATCATTTAGGGTTCACCGGCTCGCGTATCTCGTCGCAACGGGAAAAAATGCCGGTGACTATGCGGCCTGAAAAACTAGGCCAGCGACCCGAACAACCGACGGCTTGCGAGCCGTCGGCATTTTTTGCGAACGGAAATTTCTTGAAAATAAATTCCGAATAATTTATGATTTTTCCAGACGTTGAAGGCAGCCAAAGGGCAGCCGTAAGAAAAGCACTGAAATCATTTGGTTTCGGTGCATTGAAAAGCCATTCAAGTCCTGTCGTGGGCACCATTCGACCAGTTTTGAGATCGCTCAGCGAGGAGCGGTGTTAACGTCGATCAAAAATTTAGGCACGTTATATCCTCTCACTCTGCCAAAGATGGGATACTCTCCGGGATTTTTCGCCGTATATCTGGCGATGATTGTTACTGTCTCGCCCGGCCAGAGTGAAATGTAATTGTCGGTGTAAGTGATGGGCAAAACTTCCGCGCCGTCTCGCCCGGTAGTAATTTCCGCGCGCATGAAAAATGCGATGTTGGTTTTGTCCTCGTTGGTTAACGTGATGGTCACAGAACCGTCGCTATTGTCGCTGGTCTTTGTTGCGGAAGCTGTCACGTTGTTATTTATAGGCAGACTATTGAGACCGGTCAGATTGGCATAATTTGTCACTGGCGTGATATACCAGTCGCTTTTTGAAAAATTAAAAATGTCCGGCTGCGTGGAATACCAATACAAATTGTCGCCAACCAGATTTCCGGACAAATCTTTCAATTGCAGCCGGACAAAATATGTCGTCGAGAGGCCGCTGATTTCCGGCAGCGTGAATGCATCCGTCGGTAAATCCGCCGGAATATTTAACGTGACTTGATTCGCATATTTTTGCGCGAGGTTTGGAATGTTGTAAACAGCGGCGGAAACCGTCATGTTCGTGTAATCGGTCAGCGTGGAATTGAAGACGCTGATTTTTTTTGTGTTGTAATCCCACATCACCTGCACGGGCGCGTTCGCCTTTTTCGCGCCGAAAAAGCTTCCAGCTGGCTTGAAATAATAATCGTAAAGATTCCAGTGAATCGTCGGCCACGAATTGTCCATCATCCAGAAAATTGTTCCGGTGGCCGTGCCGATTTTGGTTTCTGGATTGTAGGCGTGCACCGCCATGGACTCGAATTGCCCGCGCGCGGCCTCGTAATTTTGCAATTGCGACTTGTCCGAATACCCGTCCAAATTCGATGACGCGCCGTAGCGTCCTTCCAATCCGGCGTTGTAAGTTTTGATGCTGTTGAACTCGCCTTTGCCCGCGTGATAACTGTATGAACTTTCCTTGCCAAAAGTCATCGGCCAGAGTTCGGCGGGCGGGATGAATTTTTTCAGACTGTCAATCGGCGGCGGTGTCTCGCCGCCTTCCTCGGCGCAGAAACCGAACGCGCCGCCGTTTTGCGTGTCGTCATACCAGTATGCAGGCGGCTCCCAGACGTAAGGGCCGTCCATTTTTATTCCGTCCTGACCGGCGCTATTCACGGCTCCGTTTTGCCAGTGCAATTTTTGCGCGATGGATTTGTAAGTGCTCAACACCGGATGCTCGTCCGTGTCGAGCGGAGTATTGTCGCTGCCGAACAGCCAGACCAGCGCGCTCGGATGCGCGCGCATATTCCGCATCTGGCTGTCCAGCGACGCGCACGCGACGGCGAAATCATTTGTCGTCCACTTCGCCCATTGTTCCCAACGGCTGCAGCAGACGAAGCCTGGAATCAGCATGATGCCTTCGCGGTCGGCGATGTCGTAAATGTCCTCGTTGCCCAAAATTCCCTCGAAACGAATCGCGTTCAATCCCATGTCCTTCGCGTATTTCATGTGCGTCTCGTCAACCGAGGGGTTCCAGCGCATGAACAAATCCCAGCAATACGCGCCGCCGCGCACGAGGAAATTTTTCCCGTTCACTTCAAATCCCTGAAAGAATTTTTTGCCGTTCATCGGCGGCGTTTGAAACTGCGTGATTTGCCGGATGCCGAATTTGATGCATTGACTCGCGCTCAAACTTTCGCCCGCGCGGAATGAAACCTTCAAATCGTAAAGCTCCGGCCTGCCCATTTGGTATGGCCACCACAAAATCGGATTCTCGACGCGCAATTGTTTGAAATTTTCCGGCGCAAATGAAATTTCCCGACGCTCGTTCGCAGCGAGCGTGACCGGCTGTTCAACTTCAATTGTCGGGCAACCGGGCTTGCTGATCGTGGTCGTCAAAATTCCGCTCACCGGATTCGCCGTTCCATTTTCCGCGTCAACGTAGACGGTCAAATCCGCCGAATCCGTTTTCGGCAGCGGCAAAACGGTTTTCACAAACGGGTCGCACAATTTCACCGGCCCGGAAACGTCGAGGAAAACTTTCCCCCAGATGCCGCCGTTGTTGTCCGGCGGCGCGGGATTCCAATCCACATACCAGAACGAAAGGTTTTTTCCGCTGTCCAGCGGTGGCGTGATCTTGAGCGCGACGACATTTGTGCCGCTTGGATTGAGCAAATCGGTGACGTTATATTTGTGGATGACCATCGTGCCCTCGGCGTTCGCATCTAGCAATTTTCCGTTCAGCCAGATTTCCGCCTTGTAGGCGATGCCCTTGAAGCGCAGCCAGTATTGGCCGCCGGAATTTTCCGGCGCGGAAAATTCGCCGCGATACCACCATTTCTGCTTCGACAAATCCGGAACCGATTTCAAATTCGTTCCCATGAAAAGGCTGTCGTTGGTGAAAACACCATTTGCCACCAGTCCCGCCATGACCGTTGACGGCACGGTGACAGGATACCAGCCGGAAACTTTGTATCCGGTTTTGGAAACAACATCGCCCCTGTCAGCCACATTGCTGGCTGAAATAAAAGTCCAGCCTTGCGACAATTCGGTTGAATTTATGGCAGCAGCCCAGCTGTCATTGCAAAAAATGGCTGTCAGCGTCAGAGCCGTTCCAAAAATTACGCGCGCATAATTCAGTCCATGCCCAAGCCGGATATGCAGATTTTTTTTTATTGTTTTCATAAGATTTCACCAGCGCACAGGCACGGTCATTTTTTTTCCGAAGCGATTGGCGTAATGTAATTGCCGGTGCTGCCGTCCATATTCATGAACGAGCTTCGTCAGCTTCACATCGTAGCAACAATACTCCGCGATTTCCGCCAGCTTGCCGTCTTTAAACCAGCGGATCGCCTGCAAACCTTCCGCCGTTTTTTCCACGCCGAACGTTGCCGTCGCGATCGAGTCAAGCGAGAGCCGGTGATTCAGCGTGTTCTGCAATTCCACCATCATGTCGAGCGTCGGTAATTGCGCCAAATCAAACGACGTGTAACCGTGCAACACTTCGTAGTCGAAGCGTAGATTGTTGAACCCGACGACCAAATCCGCGCGCTGCAAATCTTTGATCAATTCGTCCACTTTTTTTTCGCCGTAAATTTTATACTCGCCGCTCGCACTGCTGCACGTCACGCCGATACTCATGCCCATCTTGGAAATGTTGCCCCAGCCGCCCACTTCATCGGCGGACTTCTGCGTTTCAAGGTCGAAATAAAGAATGTTCTTTGCCACGAAGCGATAATTTGTAGCAGCGGACGCGAGTCCGCTCCATCTAAAAAATTTGAGCAGGTTCACGCCCGCTGCTACATTCCGCTCATGGCATTGACACCTTCAACCATGTTGCCGCTCGGCACGCCTGCGCCGGATTTTGAATTGCCGGACACAAACGGGAAAACCATCTCGCTCGCCGATTTCAAAACCGCGCCAGCGCTGCTCATGATTTTCATGTGCAACCATTGTCCGTATGTCATCCACATCCGCGCCGGACTTGCGCAACTCGCTTACGATTATGCGGCGAAGAACGTCGCCATCGTTGGCATCAATTCCAACGACGCGAAAAATTATCCCGAAGACAGCCCGGCGAAAATGAAGGACGAAGTAAAAAACGCAGGCTACATTTTCCCGTATCTCTACGATGAAAAACAGTCCGTAGCCAAAAGTTACCACGCCGCCTGCACGCCGGATTTTTTCCTGTTCGACCGTGGCCGCCGTCTCGTTTATCGCGGACAATTCGACGGCAGCCGTCCTGGCAACGGAATTCCCGTCACTGGAAAAGATTTACGCGCCGCGATTGACGCAGTTCTGGCAGGAAAAATAACCTCGGAATTCCAAGCACCCAGCATCGGTTGCAACATCAAGTGGAAAGCGGGAAACGAACCCGACTACTTCTGATTATTTCTTCGGAAGTTTTTCATCCACCATTTCGCAGAGAACGTGCATGAGCAATTTCTGCCCTTCCTGAATCCGCGCCGTTGAATTTCCCTGCACGATCAAATCAATCGTCGCCGCGCCTTTCGTGAAACCTCCGTCGCGTCCGAGGAAGCAGATGCTCTCGATTTCCTTGCGCTTCGCCTCTTCAAGCGCGCGCAAAACATTTTTCGATTTGCCGCTCGTCGTGAACGCGATGAGCACGTCGTCTTTCTCGCCGAGACCCCAAATCTGCCGCGCGAAGATTTCGTCCGCGTGATAATCGTTGCACACGGCGGTCATGAACTCGCCGTTGGCCGTGAGCGAGATGGCCGGATACGGACGACGGTCTTCCGCAAAACGGCAGAGAAATTCCGTGGCCAAATGCGTGGCGTCCGACGCACTGCCGCCATTGCCGCAGACGAGAAGTTTTTTGCCCGAAGTCAGGCAATCCAAAACCATTTTTGCCGCGCGGTTCAGCGGTTCTTCCAAAGCCGTCAATTCGCGAAGCGTCGCGACGGAATCTTCAATCGCCTTTTGCAAATGTGCCATGCCCGCAGCTTAAATGTTGGCCGTTGAAAGAAAAGGCGAAATGCAGTATCGCTTGGACGTGACCTGCCGCCGCCAGAATAAAAATTCCGCGTTCACGCTGACGGAATTGCTGGTGGTCATCGCCATCATCGCGATTCTCGCCGCGCTTTTGCTGACGGCATTGAGTAGTGCCGTGAAATATGCACGACGAACTCCTTGCGCCAATAACGTGCGTCAACTCGGACAAGCATTGCAAGAATTCGTCCAAGACAATCATGTTTATCCACTCGGCCAAAATGTGGATTACGACAAAGGTGGCTATCCGAATCATTATGATTTTTGGACAACGGCGTTGGATCACGAATTGGGAAATGAAAACACTTCACATGATGCGTCATTTTTGGGTAAAGGAATTTGGAAATGTCCATCGGCTGAACGTCCGGCTGCTTTTCCGAAAAATTGGGGTTACGATTCCTATGGCTACAACGGCGTTGGATTACACGCAAAGACAGATACAAACTTGTTGGGACTTGCGAGAGAATATGGCGAGAATTTTATGGTGTCAGCTCCGCCAGTGCCAGAATCGGAAGTTGTCAGTCCAAGCGAAATGATGGCGTTGGGCGATGGATTTTTTGGCAATAGTAATTCTGTCGAAGGCGGTTCGTCAGCATTGGAGCGGACTTATGATATGCCAAATCATTTATATGCCACGAAAGAACCTTTCGCGCGTCATCAAGGCAAAGCCAACGTGGTATTTTGCGACGGCCACGTCGAATCGCCGACGCTGCAATTTCTTTTTGAAGACACCAGCGACGAAGCATTAAGCCGCTGGAACCGCGACCACCAGCCGCACCGCGAAAAATTGTCGCCATGAAATTGTAGGAGACGACGTAAGAAGACTCTAATTAATTTTTAAGAATGAGCTCGTCACCTCGACAAAGAACAAATCTCCCGCGCGCTGATTTGCGTCAAATCCTCCACC